>Ga0214473_10009413_pt1 | contig 11545 bp, 6 predicted proteins | sample RVTome_7_FD_203509 | JGI IMG/M metagenome (GOLD analysis project Ga0214473, IMG submission 203509) | Soil microbial communities from uranium-contaminated site in the Upper Colorado River Basin, Wyoming, United States - RVT98D197 | ecosystem: Environmental > Terrestrial > Soil > Contaminated >...
ATGAAGGCGAGCAGCACCGAGACCGGGATCGTGAGGATCGGCACGATGGCTGACGGGATGTGCCAGAGGAAGACCAGGATCACGAGGCTGACGATGAGCATCTCCAGGGTCAGCTCGTGCTTCAGGTTGTCGATCGACCTCTGGATCAGGTCCGAGCGGTCGTAAGTCGTCACCACCCGCACGCCCTTGGGCAGCGAGGGCTCGATCTCCTTCAGGCGCTCCTTCACCCGCTGGATGACCTCGCGGGCGTTCTCGGCGTGGCGCATCACCACGATGCCACCCACGGTGTCCCCCATCCCGTCGAGGTCCGAGACGCCCCGGCGGAGCTCCGGCCCGAGCGACACGTCACCCACGTCGCGCAGGAGGACCGGCGTCCCTTTCTCGTCGGTCTTGAGGACAACCTTCTCGAGGTCCTCCTTGGACCGCACGTAACCGCGGCCGCGGACCATGAACTCCCTGCCGGCGAACTCGAGCAGCCGGCCTCCCACCTCGTTGTTGCTGGCGCGGACGGCGGTGGCCACGTCCATGATGGCGAGGTCGTAGCTCTTGAGACGGTTCGGGTCGGCCGTCACCTGGTACTGCTGCACGAAGCCGCCGATGGACGCCACCTCGGCGACGCCGGGCACGGACTGGAGGCGATACCGGAGGTTCCAGTCCTGGAACGTGCGCAGGTCGGAGAGGGACTGCGTGTTGGAGTCGTCCACCAGGGCGTACTGGAACACCCAGCCCACGCCGGTGGCGTCGGGCCCCAGCTCGGTCTTCACTCCCGGCGGCAACAGGGACTGGATCTTGGAGAGGTACTCGACCACCCGGCTGCGGGCCCAGTAGATGTCGGTCCCGTCCTTGAAGATGACGTAGACGTACGAGTAGCCGAAGTCCGAGAAGCCGCGGATGACCTTGACCTTCGGGGCGCCGAGGAGGGCGGTGACGATCGGGTACGTCACCTGGTCCTCCATGATGTCGGGGCTGCGGTCCCAGCGCGAATAGATGATGACCTGCGTGTCGGACAGATCGGGGATCGCGTCCACGGGGATGTTCATCACGACGTAGACCCCATAGCCCACGGCCACCGCGGTCATCAGCAGGACGATGAACCGGTTGTTGGCGCTGAAGCGGATGAGTCCCTTGATCATGGCTCTCTGCTCTCAGTGCTGGTGCTGGTCGTGGTCGTGACCCGCCGGACCGGCTGCCGTCGTCTTCTCAGCGGACGACATCCCCGAGAGCGCGGCCTTGAGGCTCGACTCCGAGTCGAGCAGGAAGTTGGCCGCGGTCACGACCCGGTCCCCCTCCGACAGCCCGGAGAGCACCTGCAGGCCGCTGCCGTTCACCTTGATGCCCAGCTTCACCTCCCGCGGCTCGAAGCGCCCTTCCCCGCGGTCGAGGAAGACCAGGCGCCGGTCACCGGCGTTGATCACGGCGCCGTCCGGCACGACGAGGCCGTCGCCGAGGTCCACGTGGAGGAAGACGTCCGCGTACATGTCCGGCTTGAGATCGCCGTCGGCGTTGTCGACCTCCAGCCGGACCTTAATCGTCCGGGTCCTCTCCTCGACCGTGGGCGAGATGTAGGTGACGGCGCCTTTCCAGTGCTTGCCTGGGATCGAGGCGACCTCGATGTGCCCCTCGGTGCCGAGGGTGAGGGACGGCAGGTTGTACTCGTAGACGTCGGCCAGGACCCAGAGATGCGTGAGGTCGGCGATGTCGTAGAGCGTGTCGGCGGGCGTGACCCGCATCCCCTGGAAGGCCATCTTCTGCACGACGTAGCCGCCGATGTCGGCGTGCACGTCGAGGGTCCGGGTCACCTGCCCCGCCTTCTCGAGCTTCTCGATGTCGGCCGGACGGATGTCCCACAGCAGCAGCCGCTGCCGAGCCGCCTCGTGGAGGTCGATGCTGCCCTGGGCTGCCGAGCGCACGGCGCTGTCCGCCAGGCGCGCCTGGCCGCGGTGAGCCAGTAGGTACTCCTGCTGCGTCGCCACCAGGTCCGGGCTGTAGATCGCGAGCAGGCGCTCGCCGCGGCGGACCAGCTTCCCGGTGTAGTCGACGTAGAGGTGCTCGACGTACCCGTCGAACTTGGTGTGGACGTGGCGCAGCCGGCGCTCGTCGACCGCCACGCGGCCGACAGTCCGGATGCGGTGATCGAGGCGGACCTTCTTCACCTCCTCGCTGCGCACCCCTAACACCTGCCGGCGCTCCGAGGAGATCGTGACGACGGCCCGGCCCGAGACGCCCGACGACGCGCCCTGGATCTCGGCCTCGTAGACGGGGACGAAGTCCATCCCCATTCCGTCCTTCGCCGGCTTGTCCGAGTGGACGCTCGGGTCCATGGGAGACCGGTAGAAGGCGATCTTGCGCTCCCCGGGCTTCGCGTTCGCGGCTTGGCCCTCCCCGCTTCCCTCCTCGATCGGCACGAGCTTCATCCCGCAGATGGGGCAGTCGCCCGGCTTGTCCGACGTGTACGTGGGGTGCATCGGGCAGTGGTAGCGGGCTGCCTTGGCCTCCCCGCGCGCCGCTCCGCTGCCGCCCTTCGTGGCGACGACGATGCCGACACCGGCGAGCACTGCTCCCAGACCGATCGCTGCGATTCCGATACGCGTCATGACCTTGTTCTCCCGTGTGTAGCCGTCATTGCGTCGGCGTTCACTGTCCACCTCCGAGCGAGCCGACAGTCGGCTGGTGGCCAGCCGCGAGCGCCGGCTTCACCTCGCGGTGCCACTTCCAGATCTCGAAAATGACGGGGTAGATGAGAAGCTCGAGCAGGAAGGACGTGATGACGCCGCCGACCATCGGTGCCGCGATGCGTTTCATCGTGTCGGCGCCGGCGCCGTGGCCCCACATGATGGGCAACAGGCCCATCAGGATGGCCATCACGGTCATCATCTTGGGGCGGATCCGTTGGACCGCTCCTTCCTCGATGGCCTCCTGCAGGTCGCGGAGGCTGTTCATCCGGCCCGCAGCCTTGGCCTTGTCGAAGGCGTGATCGAGGTAGAGGAGCATCACCACGCCCGTCTCGGCGTCGACGCCGGCCAGAGCGATGATCCCGACCCAGACCGCGACGCTCAGGTTGTAGCCGAGCAGGTAGATGAGCCAGAACGCGCCGATCAGCGAGAACGGCACCGCGAGGAGGACGATGCCGATCTTCGTGACGTTCCGTGTGTTGAAGTACAGGAGGACGATGACCAGGAGGAGCGTCACCGGGATCACGACCTTCAGCCGTTCCGTCGCTCGGAGCATGTACTCGTACTGGCCGCTCCACTCCAGGTAGTAGCCCTCGGGGAGCTTGACCATCTGACCCACGACGCGCTTGGCGTCCTCCACGTAGCCGCCGATGTCGCGGTCCGCGATATCCACGTAGACGTAGCCGAGGAGCTGCGCCTGCTCGGTGCGGATCACCGTGGGGCCGGTGGTAAGCGTGATGTCGGCGACCTGCTCGATGGGGATCTGGGCGCCGCCCGGTGTCGCGATCAGCGTGCGCTTCAGGGCGTTGACGTCGCTGCGGTAGGAGCGCTGGTAGCGGACGTTGACCGGGAAGCGCTCGCGCCCTTCGATGGTCGTCGTGATGTTGGTCCCGCCGATGGCCGACTCGATGACCATCTGGACGTCCTGGATGCTGAGGTTGTAGCGGGCGATCTGGTCGCGCTTGATCGTGAAGTCGACGTAGTAGCCCCCGGTGACGCGCTCGGCGAAGACGTTGCGGGTGCCGCGGACGCTGCCGATGGCACCCTCGATCTGGGCGCCGATGTCGTTGATGGTTTCCAGCTTGGGTCCGAAGATCTTGATGCCCACCGGCGTGCGGATGCCGGTCGAGAGCATGTCGACACGGGCCTTGATCGGCATCGTCCAGGCGTTCGCCACGCCCGGGAGGCGGACCAGCCGGTCCAGCTCGGCCTCGAGCTTCGCCGGCGTCATCCCGGGACGCCACTCCTTTTCCGGCTTGAGGTTGATGACCGTCTCGATCATCTCGAGCGGAGCCGGATCGGTGGCCGAGAGGGCGCGGCCCGCCTTCCCGAAGACGGACTCGACCTCCGGGACCTGCTTGATGATCTTGTCCTGCGCGGCCAGGATCTGCTGAGCCGTCTGTACGGAGGCGCCGGGCAGAGTGATGGGCATGTACAGGAACGTCCCCTCGTAGAGGGGCGGCATGAACTCCGAACCGAGTTTCAGAAAGACGGGCACCGTGCTCGCCATGAGCAGCAGCGCCCCGATCAAGGTGACGGCGCGGTGGCGCAGGACGAAGCGCACGAAGGGGTGGTAGGCCCAGATGAGGAAGCGGTTGACGGGGTTCTTCCCCTCGGCGGCGATCTTTCCGCGGATGAAGAGCACCATCAGGAACGGCACGATGAGCACCGAGGTGAGGGCCGCGAAGCCCATGGCGAACGTCTTGGTGAACGCGAGCGGCTTGAAGAGCCGGCCTTCCTGCCCTTCCAGCGTGAAGATGGGCAGGAACGAGACGGTGATGATCAGCAGGGAGAAGAAGAGGGGCCGGCCGACTTCCTGGGCGGCCTCGATCAGGACTTCGCGGCGCGGCCTGCCGGGCTCATGCTCGAGGTGCTTGTGGGCGTTCTCGATCATGATGATCGCGGCGTCGATCATGGCCCCGATGGCGATGGCGATCCCGCCCAGGCTCATGATGTTGGAGCCCAGGCCGATGTAGCGCATGGCCATGAAGGACAGCAGGATCGAGAGGGGCAGCGTGAGGATCGCGACCAGCGCGCTGCGGAAGTGCCACAGGAAGACGACGCAGACGAGCGAGACGATGATCGCCTCCTCGATCAGCTTCTCCTTGAGGTTGTCGATCGAGCGCTCGATCAGGTCAGAGCGGTCGTAGGTGGTGACGAACTCGACGCCCTCGGGGAGCGCGGGCTGGATCCTCTCCTTGACCGCCTTCTTGATCTCCTGGATGACGCCGTAGGTGTCGACGCCGTAGCGGATGACCACGATCCCGCCCGCCACGTCGCCCTCGCCGTTCAGCTCGGCCACTCCCCGGCGCATCTCCGGCCCGAGGTGCACGCGCGCGACATCCTTCACCAGGATCGGCGTCCCGTCCGGCTTGGCGCCGAGGCTCACTTGTTCGACGTCGGCGACGCTCTGAATGTAGCCCCGTCCCCGCACCATGTATTCGCGCCCGGTCCATTCGACGACGCGACCACCCACGTCGTTGTTGCTCTTGCGCACCGCGTCCACGACCCGGTCGAGCGGGAGGTTGTACGAGAGGAGCGCGTTGGGATCGATCTCGATCTGGTACTGCTTCACGTAGCCGCCCACGGGGGCCACTTCGGCGACGCCCCGGACGGAGCGCAGCCAGTACTGGACGTACCAGTCGTTGAGGGTGCGGAGCTGGGAGAGGTCGTGCTTGCCGCTCTTGTCGACCAGGGCGTACTCGAAGCCCCAGCCCACGCCGGTGGCGTCTGGCCCCAGGACCGGCTGGACGCCGGCGGGCAGGCGGCCCTGCAGGCCGTTCAGGTACTCCAGGACGCGGCTGCGGGCCCAGTAGGGATCGGTCCCGTCCTCGAAGATGACGTAGACGAAACCGACGTCGAAGTACGAGAACCCGCGGACCACCTTGACCTTGGGGGCCGAGATCAAGGCGGTGACGATGGGATAGACGACCTGATCCTCCACCAGGGTCGGGCTGCGCCCCTCCCAGTTGGCGGAGACGATGACCTGGACGTCCGAGAGGTCTGGGATCGCGTCGATCGGCGTGGCGCGGATCGCCCAGATGCCGCCGCCCACGATGGTCACGATCAGCAGGACGACGATGAACGCGTTCCGGGCGCTGAAGGCGATGAGCTTCTCGATCACGGCCGCCCCCTCACTTCTCGTGGCCCGAATGATCGGGCGAGGAGGTCGGCGACGGTCTGGCCGGGGCTGGCTTCTTGCCGGCCTCCTTCGCGCCGCCTGACATGTCCATGCCGGGCATGCCGATCATCGATTGCATGGCCGCCTGGAGGTTCGTCTCGGAGTCGATCAGGAACTGTGCGGACGAGACGACCGTATCGCCCTCCTCGAGGCCCCCGAGCAGCGGATAGAAGTCGTCGCTCGGGGGACCGACCTGGATCTCCTTCGGCGCGAAGTAGCCGTTCGGGTGAGCCACGAGGGCGTATCGCTTCTCGCCGTTGTCGATCACGGCTTCCTTGGGGATGGCCAGCCGGCGCCCGCCCTCGGTGCGGATCACGACCGTCACGTAGGTCTCGGGCTTTAGCGTCTGGCCGGGGTTCGGGAACTCGGCGCGGATGCGCACCCGCCGGGTCTGGGGATCGATCTCGGGTGCGATGAACGTGATCCTGCCCTTGAGCGAGCGCTTGGCTTGGCCGTAGGGGAACTCGATCTCCGTCTCCTGCCCGAGCTTGATGAGCGGCAGCTCGTACTCGAACACCGCCCCGAAGGCCCAGATGGTCGAGAGGTCAGCGATCTTGAAGGTCGTCATCTCCGGCGTGATGTACTGGCCCGGGAAGGCATTGCGCTCGAGCACGATCCCGTTGAACGGGGAGTGGAGCATCAAGGTGCGGCGGACCTGGCCGCTCTCTTCCAGCTCCTTGATGTGCTCCTCGGGGACGTCCCAGAGCTTGAGCCGGTCCCTCGCCGCGGCCAGGAGGCTGTCGGCGGCGGCGCGGGTCGTGGCGATCGGGCTCCCGTCGAACTGCGCCTTGTTCCGAAGGGCCAAGAGGTATTCCGTCTGGGTCGAGACCAACTCAGGGCTGTAGACGGTGAGCAGTGGCTCGTCACGGCGGATGTCCTTGCCGATGTAGTCGACGTAGACCTTCTCGACCCAGCCGGAGATCTTGGTGTGGATCTGGGCCACCCGCGTCTCGTCGTAGGCGAGCGTGCCCACCGTTCGGACCGTGGTGCCCAGCTCACGGGGCTCGACGACGGCGGTCCGGACGCCGATGAGCTGCTGCCGCGCGGGCGAGATGTAGACAGTCTGGCCGCCCGCCTCAGTCGGGTGGTCGCCTTCGGCTGCAGCCTCCATCCCCGGCATCCCGGCGTGGCCCTGGGATTCCTCTACTTGCGGCGAAGGAGCGGGTGATACGGGCGCGGTCGGCCTCTGTCCGCGCAGGAAGAGAGCCGTGCCTCCCACACCTACGGCGAGCGAAACCAGGGCGACGAGCACGAACGGAAGCCAGGGCCGCCCCGAACGACCTCGGTCCGGCCCCGTCCCTCCGCCTTCGAGCCCCAGCGAGCGATCTTGCTCAGTCATCGTCCCCTCCCTTACGGATTTCCCATGCCGCCGGAGCCGCTCGTGGATGCGCCTCCGCCGGAACCAGCCATGCTCAGACTGCTTCCGCCTACCGCCATGCCGCCCGCACCGGAGACCATCCCGGAAGTCGGATCGAGACTCGCTTCCTCCAGGCTAGCCAGCGTCTGCTCGTGGTTGGCGAGCAGACGCAGGTGCGTCGCGCGGTCGTTGTAGAGGGTCGTGAGCGCTTCGAGGACGGCGATGAACGGCACCTTGCCGGTCTGGTAGTTGGCGAGCGCCGCTTCGACCGACATGCGGTCCTGGGGGACGATGCCCTCGCCGTAGAGGGTCGCGACCCTCTCGGTCGTCTTGAGCTGGGTCAGCCGCTCCTGCGTCCGGAACCGGAGCTGCAGCCTGACCGACTCGATCGCGCTCTGGCTGGAACGGAACTGTGCCTCCGCCTCGGCCAGGCCGGCCGACAGCCGCTTGCGGTAGAGGGGGACCGAGATGCCAATCCCGGCCTGCCACATGGGGGCCAGGCCGCCGCGGTTCATATAGGAGGTCTGGACGCTGAAGTCGGGCTTGAACTCCTTCCTGGCGAGGCTCACGGCCAGCGTGGCCCGCTCGATGCCGAGGCCGGCACCCTTGACCTCGGGGCTGACCGCGGTGGCCCACGCGAAGAGCTGGTCCAGGCTGCCCTGCACCGGACGCAGCGCCAGGCGGGCTGAGGTCTCGAGGGGCGCGTTCGGCGCCCGGTCCAGAAGCCGGTTCAGCTCGGCGAGCCGGATCTCGGCCTCGGCCTCCTGTTCGGCGAGGAGCTGTTCGATCCGTGTGACCTCGACCTGGACACGGAGCACGTCTTGCTGCGCCCCCTGGCCCACCGCGTACCGCGCGCGAGCGACGCCCTCGATCTGCTTCCAGTTCTCCTCCTGGTCGTGGATGAGGTCGAGGAGATGGCGGCTCAAGAGGAGGCCGTAGTAGGCCCGCTTGACCGCGGCCGCGATGCCGCGGCCGACGCGCTCGGCCTGCTGCTCGACCTGCCCGGCCTCGCGGGCCGCGATGTCGCCGCGCAGGCCACGCTTCCCGGGATAAGGGAGCTCCTGGCTCGCCATGAAGCCGAGCGTCGTCATCTCTTGGGTGCCCAGGCTCGGAGACCAGCCGTCGTTCGTATACCCGACGGAGAACATCGGGTTCGGCAGCGAGCGGGCCTGGGCCGGCCGCTGCCCTGCGGCCGCCGCCGCCTGTCGCGCGGCCGCGACATCGGGGTTCTTCGAGAGCGCCTCGTCGATGAGGGAGGCGAGCAGCGGATCCTCCACCGGCACGGGCCAGGGGGCCTCGGCCCGCGCGGGGGCGGATGCGAGGACGAGTTGTACGGCGACGCCGACGAGAAGCAGCTTGCGAGCATTGCGAGCGACAGACACCTGAGCACCTCCACATCGAAAGGGTACGGCCGGGAGCAAGTGACCCTCGTGCCACGAGGGCGGGTCGCGAGCTCTAGCGGTCCGGATGCCGCGCGGGCGGTCGGCCCGCGCGTGTCCCGATCAGATGCGGAGGACGGTCGTCGTGCGGGGAGGTGGGGAACTGCTGACTGAGGGAGCGGACACGCCGAACGTGGAGGACGCGATTCGAGCGGCCAGGGAAAGAGACGTCGCGGCCACGGCGTTCAGCGCGTGACGAAGCATGTCGCGGTCGTCGATCCGGGCGGCGAGACCGGGCGCCATCTGCGGCGCGCAGCAGGGCGCCGATGCCGTGATGACCGTCCCAGCCGCCGGCGCGCCCGCGACAGCGCCTGCCGGCTTGGAGCAGCAACTGTGAGGATCGCAGGGCTCCGTGGGTCCAGGCGCGCAGAGGCATGGTCCGATGCCGTCGAGGCCCAGAACGAGAGCCAGGAACGCGACGGCGCATCGAGTCCCAAGGCGGACGCCTCGGTCGGCGCGTGGTGCGGAGCGGCGGAGGACGACACGGGGCAACAGGGCCGCCAAGCCCGCCGCCAGCACCCCCGCACTCCTGAGCACAAGCATCACCATATCCCGTCCCCATCATAGCAAGTGGCGTGCCCGAAACCTACGAGAACCGCGAGACGGCACGCATGCCTGGCGATTCGTCTTGCTTCGGAGCGGAGAAACACCGCCAGGAGCGCAGACATTGCGTGGAATCCGACCCCGAGGTGGCGCCAATCCTGCGTCTCGACTGAGGCCTCCCGCGGCGCGGGGCTTCATCGGCTCGCCCCCGAGCCGTCGTGCATGACCCTCGTCCTGGACCTCCTGGCGGAGCTCGAAGGCGCAGGGCTGGTGGCGCCATCGGACCGCGAGCGGCGGATACGGTCGTTGGTGCAGGAGCTCGACAGGATCCCGGCCGTGATCGACAGCGAGGCCCGCCATGCCTTCGCGTTCGGACCGTCGGCTGCGCCCCGATCCGACGCGGTCGCATCGGAGGGCACGTCGCGGCATGGACCCGGCGTCCCGTGACACAACAGGCGAACACGCTCTGGCGATCTGTCACGTCGATGCAACAGGCCCGAGGCGCCCTCTGGATCGTCTGGTCCAGGCAGGTGGTCCGTCTGTGTCACGCGGCACCGACGATCCTCCCGGTTCCCTCAGTCTGACAGGCAAGAAAGCGCCTGGCATGGGTGGTGCTTCCGTACTGCGCAAGGGGGCCGCAGTGCCCCACGGAGGTGATGATGAGGATACGGATCGCACTCGTTCTTGGTTGTGCCGCGATACCGGTGATCGCCCTCGGGGAGGAAAAGCAGGCTGGTGCGGGGACGGAAAAGACCGCCGTCTACATGCAGGCGGGATACTCCTCAGGCTGGCGGGACATGGGCGGAGCCGCGCTCGGGGGCCTGCTCGTCCGCGATCTCACGTCCCGATTGTCCCTCGAGGCTTCGGCGTCGTACCTCGGCCACGGCATGGGCTCGAACGGCCTGAGCGCGTCGGCCGCGCTGCTCGTGCATCTGCGGCCTACCGGAGAGAAGGCCGTGCCCTACTTGGTTGCGGGTGGCGGGCTCTACCGCGCCTCCTTCGACATGGGCGACGGACGCTTCAACGGCCCGATGAACATGGGCGGCTCGATGATGGACGGCTTCGGGATGATGGGCTTGGGCTCGGCTCCCGCCGGAACGCCCTGGAACTACGGCCAGATGCCGCACTTCTACGGAAGCCGGTTCGCGAACGGGGCGGGGACGCAAGCGCCGTACTACGGCAACCGCTCCTTCACGGACCCCGCGATCACGCTCGGTGGCGGCATCCGCATCGACGTGGGCTCGCGGCTCTTCCTGCGGCCGGACGCGCGGGCGCTCGTCGTCACCTCGAACGGAGACGCCAACACCGTGGGGGTCTTCACCGTGAACCTCGGCTATCGGTTCTGATCGGAGGCTCATCTTCAGACTAGAGCCTCGCACCGCGCAGGCGCAGCGCGTTGCCGATCACTGTGACCGAGCTCAGGCTCATCGTCGCCGCGGCGACCATGGGCGAGAGGAGCCAGCCGAGCCACGGGTAGAGGATGCCGGCCGCGATCGGGATGCCCAGGGTGTTGTAGAAGAACGCCCAGAACAGGTTCTGGCGGATGTTCCGCATCGTGGCGCGCGAAAGGCGGCGCGCGCGCACGATCCCGCCGAGGTCGCCCTTGACGAGGGTGACGCCGGCGCTCTCGATGGCGACGTCGGCCCCGGTGCCCATGGCGATCCCGACCTGGGCGGCGGCGAGCGCGGGCGCGTCGTTGATGCCGTCGCCGGCCATGGCCACGAAGCGACCCTCGGACTGCAGCTTCCGGACGACCTCCGCCTTGCTCTCGGGAAGCACCTCCGCCTCGATGCGGTCGATGCCGAGCGACCGCCCGATCGTCTCCGCGGCGGCGCGGCTGTCGCCGGTCAGCATCACGATCGCAAGCCCCTCGTCCCGGAGCGCACGGATCGCGTCGCGCGCCTGTGGCTTCACCGGGTCCGCGGTCGATAGGACCGCCCTCGCCACCCCGTCGAGCGCGAGGAAGACGGCCGTCCGGCCCTCCCGCCGCTCGGCCTCGGCGAGAGCGGCGAGCGGCGAGAGGTCCACGCCTTTCTCTTCGAAGAAGGCCACGTTGCCGAGGCCGACCATGCGGCCCTCGACGGTGCCCTGCACACCGCGGCCGGTCGCCGAAGCGAAGGCGGAGACGGGGGCGAGGGCAAGGCCACGCGCCCCGGCGGCCGCGACGATGGCGGCAGCGAGGGGGTGCTCGCTGGCGCGCTCGAGGCTCGCCGCGAGGCGCAGCGCCTCGGCGTCGTCCCGCCCGTCGCGGTCGACCACCGCCACCAGCCGGGGCCGGCCCTCGGTGAGGGTGCCCGTCTTGTCCACCACGAGGGTGTCCACGCGCGCCATCGTCTCCAGGGCCTGGGCGTCC
>Ga0214473_10009414_pt1 | contig 11545 bp, 12 predicted proteins | sample RVTome_7_FD_203509 | JGI IMG/M metagenome (GOLD analysis project Ga0214473, IMG submission 203509) | Soil microbial communities from uranium-contaminated site in the Upper Colorado River Basin, Wyoming, United States - RVT98D197 | ecosystem: Environmental > Terrestrial > Soil > Contaminated >...
GCGCAGCGCCTGCACGCCGTTCGGGTAGGTCTTGGAGAGATTGTCGATGACGAGCTCAGGGGTCATGCCGCGGTCCTCCGCTGTGGCTGATACAGGTTCGCGGCGATGTTACGCGGCCGGCAGGGGTAGGGTTCCGGCGGAATCGGTCCCTACTTCTTGTTCGCGCTCCACAGCAGCAACCCGCCGCCGACCGCGATCGCCGCCACCCCCGCCCAGGTCGGGATCGCGACCCGCTCGGTCTGCTTCACCGAGACCTCGATCGGCCCCAGCTTGTGGTCGCTGCGCTTCGGCACATCGAAGCCGCGATAGACGAGGGCCAGCACCCCGGCCACGATAAACACCACTCCGAGGATCCTGTAGACCATGAGTCTCCTTCCGTGAAAGGTGTCTCCTGCAATCAACATCAGGTCGACTGGCCGTGATCTCCTGGGGGACGCGTGCGATCGACTGCCCAATCGTCTGGAGGTTGCGGAGGACCGCGTCGTGCGTGATTTCCGATCCAAGAAACGCCTCGCGCCCGCCGGACGTGTAGCGCTCGATTCTCGCGATACATTCCTGGACGTGGAGCAGGTAGATTCGAGGATCCTTCACACGGCCACCGCCTCACTCAACACTCGATCGCGAAGCAGCGGGTGAAGGCCCTCGGTTTCCACGACCTCCACCCGACGGCCCAGGAGCTCCTCCAGGTCGGCTACAAGGCCTCCAGGGAAGAAGGGGGAGTGATTGGTGCCGACCTCGACGAGAAAGTCCACATCGCTGTGGGGGCCGGCCTCACCCCGGGCCACGGTGCCGAAGAGACGGATGCTGAGCACACCGTGGCGCGCCGCGATCCTGAGGATTTCCCCTCTCTTGGCTCGAATGAGTTCGTGAATACCCATATTTGTCTCCCGCTTGGGCAAGCCTATCACCAGAGGCGACTACGGACGGTCATCTCGTGACTCCACCGCAGATCAGGGACGCTCCGGCCAGTAGCGCTCGGTGACAATCTTCTCCTCGGTGTAGAACCGGAGGATCGACCGGCCTTGCGCCTTGATGTGGGAGAACTGCGACTCCTTCATGCCGCCGAACGGCAGGTAGGCGACCGGCGCCGGGATGCCGACATTGACGCCGATCATGCCGGCCAAGGCCTCCATCTTGAAGCGGCGGGCGTAGTGGCCGTTCTGGGTGTAGATCGAGGCGCCGTTGCCGTACGGGTGGTCGTTGACGATCCGGATCGCCTCGTCGAGCGACGCCGCCTTCAGGATCACCTGCACCGGGCCGAAGATCTCGGTCCGGTGGATGGTCATCCCCGGCTTGACGTCGGTGAACACCGTCGGGCCGATGAAATGTCCCTTCGCGCCACCGTGCCCCTTCCCGCCGCCGTGCACCTTCACTCCGCGGCCGTCGAGGGCCAGGTGCGCCCCTTCCTTCACGCCGGTCTCGATGAGCGCCAGGATTGACTCCTTCGCCTTCGCCGAGATCACCGGTCCGACCACCATCGCCTGGTCGGCGACCTTCGGGTCGAGCGGATTGGCGACGATCACCTCGCGGGAGGCGCGCACGAACCGGTCGGTCACCTCGCGGTAGGTGGCGTCGCCGACGGCGACGATGGCCGACGACGCCATGCAGCGTTGTCCGGCGCAACCGTACCCGGAGGTGATCATGTTGCGGACGACCTCCTCGATCTTCGCATCCGGCATCACCACCAGGTGGTTCTTGGCGCCGCCCATCGCCTGGTAGCGCTTGTTGGAGCGCGCGCACCCCTCGACGATGATCCGGCAGGTCTCGGTGCGGCCGACGAACGACAGACCGGCGACATCGGGGCTCGCCATGAACGTCTGGACGACTTCTTTCGCGCCGTTCACGAGATTGAAGACACCGCGCGGCAGCCCGCTCTGTTCGAGATAACCGGCGAGAATCTGCAGGGTCATCGGCACCTGCTCGGACGGCTTGATCACCAAGGTGTTGCCGGTGGCGATGGCGTACGGGATGAACCAGAACGGCACCATGGCGGGGAAGTTGAACGGCGGCACGACGGCGAAGACGCCGATCGGCAGACGCAGGACCTCGCCGTCGATCCCCGGTGCGGCGCCGACCAGTTTGTCCCCCTGCTGCAGCACCGGCATCCCGCAGGCGGTCTCGACGTTCTCGAGGGTGCGGTCGATCTCGGCGCGCGCGTCCGGCAGCGACTTGCCGTTCTCCTCGGTGACGGCGCGGGCGAGCGTCTCCTTGTTGTCACGGATCAGGCCCGCCAGCTTGAAGAGCGGCGCGACGCGCCGGTCCACCGGGGTCGCAGCCCAGGCCGGGAACGCCGCCTTGGCGGCGGCGATGGCGGTGTCGGTCTCGCGGGCGCCCGACAATGGCACCCGGGCGATCGTCTCGCCGGTGCTCGGGTTCTCGACGTCGAGCCAGTCGCCGCCTTTCGGCTCGACCCACTCGCCGCCGATGAAGTTCCTGAGTTTTCGGGTCGTCATGAGACGTTCTCCCCGGGGGATGGGAAACACCTGTCATTGTGCCACATTGTGACCGGGCCAGCATACCGGGCGGGGCCCGGCTGATGATCGAGCCGGCTGGAGGCCGACGCCCCGTGACTTCCTCAGCGCAAAGGCAGGCGCTTCCGAGCGACCCCGCGGCACGTCCCACCGTGGCGGCCCCGGATCGGTGTGTCCAGGTTCCGTGCCTCGCGCCTGGTCCCCCTGCGGACACACTCCAGCGCCCGCCGCGGGCACCCGCGTACTCGCCAATGCATTGGGTGGCGAGTCAGCGATCTCAGTGGGCGGCGCCAAGACGTCCAGCTCGCTGTCGCCGGCAGTGTGGTAGAATTCCGCAACTATTGGCAGCCGCGCGCTACGTCCGTCCGATCGGCCCCTCTGGATTCGATCTCAGAAGAAGGGGGTGATGCCCTTGAGGGTGTTCTGAATCGATGAGGGTCGCCTCCATCTCGTCGTCCTGAGTTTTTCCGGCCTGAGCGGCCTCTTCAGGTCACTCTGCGAGGGGGTTCCAATGAACAAGGCAATCCTGAGCGTCGTCTTCTCACTGGGTCTGATCGGAGCGGCTCCCGCCGCCTTTCCCCAGGATCGCCCTCCCGACGGGGAGGGGGCGATCTTCGTGGACGATCTGGGGCGGCTCAACCTCTTCTTTGCGGACCTGCAGGGGGATTTCATGCGCGTGATCTTCCCGGGAAGTCCGGGCGACTACGTCCGCCTGGCGCCTGACGGGAGGTACTTTCTCCAGGCCGAGGACGTGTCGGCCACGGCCACGGTCAACGCCCGCTCCGGCGACTTTTACAGCGGCTCGTGCGTGTTCCACGAGGCGGTGTTCGTGCGCTGCCCCGTTTTCGACCCCTTCTCTCCCAACTTCCAATGTTTCTTCCCCGCCGAGGGGAGCGCGGTCCTGAGCGCCCGCGGCAGGGTGAAGGACGTGAAGGGCAAGATCTTCGATCTCGAGGCCCATCTGACGGGCATCTTTCTGGGCCAGGGTGCGGGCTTCAAGGACATTCTGAACGACATCCGCATCACTCCGACCAAACGCCGGACGCGCGTGCCGCCGCCGGTCGTTCCGACGCACTTCGGCAGCGTCCCGGCGGGGATCCTGATCGCCTTGGAGGAGGCGACTGCCAACGCCACCGGGCTGGGAGACACCGGCGTCGGCTCCCTCAGCGGCCTCACCATGTCGCAGGACGGCCGGCTGTTCGGATCGCTCGGCTTCGGAGGCGGAGGCTGGATCCTGGAGATCGACTCCGCGACGTCGACAGTGATCGGATGGTTTGCGACCGGATTCAACGCCGTTCCGGGGCTCGATTTCGCGCCGCCGGGCACGCTTTACGCCGGCGCGCTCTTCGGCGTCGGCAACATCGGTGGCGGGGCAAACGACTACTTCCTGTTTACCCTCGACACCGTCACGGGCGCGACCACTGTCCTCGGCGGCCCGATCGGCGTGCCGTTCGTCGATTCGATAGTCTTCGCCGCCGACGGCCGGCTGTTCGGCAGCGGCTTCGTCGACGGAGGTGCCGTGCTCATCCAAATCGACATCCAGGGAGATCCTCCGGCGGCGACCGGGCGGATCATCGGCCAGACCGGCTTCACTTCGGTCGCGGGATTGGAGGTGGCCAGCGACGGTTCCCTGCTGGGATCCCTCGGAGGTGTCGACGCGCTCCCCGGCAGCCTGATCCGGATCGATCCGGTGACCGGCGCAGGATCCCTCATCGGCTATACCGGCTACAGTCCGGTGAGCGGTCTCGCCCGGCTCCCCGATATGCCCGATCTCGCCGGCATGTAGAGCGCGTTGTCGTTCGCGCTCCGGTCGCCGGAGCCGGTCCGGTCGAGACTGCGTTCGATTCCGGCGCCGGGAGCAGCGCAGGCAGCCTCGGCCATGCCCGCAGGCGAGGCACGAATCGCGGCAGGCCCCGAGGGACTCGGGCTTCCTAGAGCGCCGGCGTGCGCCTGCGGGCCACGGCGATGGTGATCCGCCCCAGCAGGTTCGCCGGGTGCAGCATCCAGCGGAGATGCCGGAGGTGCAGCGCCCGCTGCGCCGCGTGCTTTTTCTTCAGCAGCTTCATCCGCAACGCCACGGCGAGCAGGGGATAGAGAAGGACGAAGGGGACCCAGGAGCTGCGCCGGTAGCGGTTGGTCTCCAGTCCGACCAAGTCGGCCCCGAACCGTTCGAGCGAGAAGATCATCTCGGGGAGCGAAATCGGGTTGATGTGCTGCAGGTAGTAGTGTTCGAAGCCCGGATCGAGCGGCAGGGGGGCGCAGTCGGTGGAGCCGTAGAGCAGGTAGTGAAAGCGCGATGTCAGGCTCAGTGTGTTGGGGGTGGTGATCAGGATCAACCCGCCCGGCCGGGTGATCCGGACCAGCTCGCTGATGAAACGGAAATGGTTTTCCAGGTGCTCGACCACTTCGATGCTGACGACGCAATCGTAGGCGCCGTCGGCGGCGGGGATCCGCGCGTTGAGGTCGGCCTTCAGGAACGGGATGTCGGGGCAGCGGAAGGCGTCCGCCAGGAAGTCGCAGGCCTCGACCCGGTAACCGAGGTCCTTGAGGCGACGCGACAGGTACCCCTCGCCGGCCCCCACGTCGAGGATCCGGGTGGCGGTGTCCCGCGGCAGGAGCGGCAGTACCTTGTCGTAGATGTCGGGCTGAAACGTGTGGGGCGCCGGGGCGCCTGTCACCCCAGGACCTTGGCGATCCGTTCCAGTGCCCAGTCGGCCTCCTCGCGCGTCATCACCAGGGGCGGCGCGAAGCGGATCACCTGGCCGTGCGTCTCCTTGGCCAGGATGCCGAGGTCCATCAGTTTCTCGCAGTAGGGGCGGGCGGTGCCATGCTCGTCCTTGATGTGCACGCCGATCAGCAGACCCTTGCCGCGCACGTCCTTGACGCGCGGCGATTTCATCGCCCGCAGCCGGTCCATGAAGTAGGCGCCCATCTCGGCCGATCGCTGGACCAGTTTCTCCTCGACGATGACATCGAGGGCCGCGATGCCGACGGCGCAGGCGAGCGGGTTGCCGCCGAACGTCGACCCGTGGTCGCCGGGGCGGAACAGGCCGAGCGATTCCCTGCTGCCGATGACCGCCGACACCGGCAGCAGGCCGCCGCCGAGCGCCTTGCCGACGATCACCAGGTCGGGCTTCACGCCGTCGTGTTCGTAGCAGAACATCTTCCCGGTGCGGCCGAAGCCGGTTTGGATCTCGTCGGCGACCAGCAGCATCCGGTTCTTCCGGCAGATCTCGGCCGCCTTGCGCAGATACCCGTCGCGCGGCACCAGGATGCCGGCCTCCCCCTGGATCGGCTCGATCAGCAGGGCGACGGTGTGCGGCGTGATGGCGCGTTCCAGCGCCGCGATGTCGTCGTACGGGATCAGCTTGAAGCCGGGGGTGAACGGCCCGAAGTCCTCGCGGTACTGGTCTTCCGAGGAGAAACCGACGATGGTCGTCGTCCGGCCGTGGAAATTGTTCTCGCAGACGAGGATCTCGGCCCGGTCCTGCGGGACGTTTTTGACCTTGTAGCCCCACTTGCGGGCGGTCTTGATGGCGGTCTCGACCGCCTCGGCGCCGCTGTTCATCAAAAGCGTCATCTCCATCCCGGCGACGCGGCAGAGCTTCTCGCAGAACGGCCCGAACAGCTCGTTGTAGAAAGCGCGCGAGGTCAGGGTGATCCTGTCGGCCTGGTCCTTCAGCGCCTGGACGACGCGCGGGTGCCGGTGCCCGTGGTTGAGGGCCGAGTAGGCCGAGAGCATGTCCATGTACTTCTTCCCATCGGTGTCGTACACCCACACCCCTTCGCCGCGGGTCAGGACGACCGGCAGCGGGTGGTAGTTGTGGGCGCTCCAGGTCTCGGCCTGTTCGATGAGATGGGCGGTTTTGGTCGTCGAAGTTCCGGTCGTCGGAGTCATCGGTGTCCTCACGCGAAGCGGGGAATCATGATTGCGGACGTCCTGCCGCTCCGTGCCTCTTCTATTCCTGGAAATCGTCGTCCTGCCTCGGCTGGGGGCCCGGACGGATGCCTGCGATGTCGGGATCTTCCCCCGGGGCCGAAGGGGGGATCTCCCCGCGTTCCTCCTTCTTCTGCAGCCGGCGGGCCTGCTTGCCCTGCTGCTTCTGTTGTCTCGCTATTTCCTTCTGACGTTTCTTGAAGGTCGAACGGGTTCTGCTCGCCAAGATTCAGTCCCCTCCATCACAGGCTGCGCTTCCTCGCCCGCAGGCCGCGCCGGCTGCCTCCGCCCTTCCGGAAGCGCGGCTCCGCGGATGGTGCGTTGTCCCCGAAACTGCGCGGACCGCCGGGAGGGCGGGGGCCCCTGCTTTCGGAGCGTTCCCGCGCCTCGTTGACGCTGACAGCACGGCCGCGTAGATCCCGGCCGTTGAGCTCGGCGATGGCGCGCTTCGCCTCTTCGTCCGAGCTCATCTCGACAAAGCCGAATCCGCGGGATTTGCCGGTGAGCCGATCCTTGATGACCGAGGCCATCACACAGGTTCCTGCCTTAGAGAACGCCTCTTTGAGGTCCTCGTCCGTCGTCTCGAGGGAAAGATTCCCGACGAAAAGTTTCAGGCCCACGTCGCGATCAGACCGGGCGGACGTTGGCTGCAGCCGGACCCTTCTGTCCCTGCGTGATGTCGAACTCCACTGCCTGGCCCTCGGCCAGGCTCTTGAATCCCGGCATGGAGATCGCGGAGTGATGGACGAAGACGTCTTTGGAGCCGTCGTCCGGAGTGATGAAACCGAAACCCTTCGCGTCGTTGAACCACTTCACCTTGCCTTTGGCCATCTGTCTTCTCCTCGGATGCAAAACCCACAAACGGGCGTCATTGCCCTCTTCCCTGAACACGAGCACGGGTGGACGGAAATCGTCAGCCGAGCCCCATGCGGCACGTCGTGACTGCCTTGCCGGACATCGATCTCAGGAAGGACAAGGCATTATATCTCGCCGCGCATCGCGTCTACAGGGGGAGCCGCGTGCCCAGCCCCTTGCGGCGGGCCTTCTCCAGCACCAGCGGCGCCGTCGCCATGTCGTCCATGGCGATGCCGAGATTCATGGAGATCAGACGCTCGCGCGGCGACCGGCGGCCGTCCTTCAAGCCCGCGAGGACCTCGCCGAGATCGGCGTAAACCTCGGGGATACGTTGGAAGTAAACCCCGCCGGCCCTGGTCTGGAGGAGCTGCCGGGTGTCGTCGGTGTAGAAGCGGTCGGCGGCGGCGAGCGCTTCGGACTTGAAATACGAGTCGTAGTCGAGCGGCACGCCGAGCATGCCTTCGACCAGCCATGATGCTTCGATGACCGGGTGCGGTTTCGCCAGGATCGGGCCGGCGGTCACGACGATGTCGCATCCTTCGACCGCCTCGCGCGGCGTGCCGGCGGCCCGGAGGGTCAGCCGCGGATACCGCGCCGTCATCTCGCGCAGATAGGCGGCGGCGCGGTCCGGGTGGATGTCGTAGGCCCGCGCCTCGCGCAGCGTCGGCACCGCGACCGCCAGCGCCTCGAGATTGGTCCGCCCCTGCACGCCGCAGCCGACGATGCCGACGACCGCCGCGCCGGGGCGCGCCAGGACCTTCGCCGCCACCGCGGTCGCCGCGCCGGTCCGCATGGCGGTGATCCAGGTGGCGTCCATGACGGCGGTCGGCAGGCCGGTCTCCACGTCGTTGAGGATCAGCAGGCCGGAGATGTAGGGGAGCCCCTTCGCCGGGTTGTCGGGGAAGCCGCTGACCCATTTCACTCCGGCGGCGCCCATCGCCCCGATGAGCGCCGGCATGGCGTGGATGAAGTTGTCGCCGTCGGACCGCCCGGGGTGGATGCCGGGCTTGGGCGGCATGTCGACCCGCCCGTGCCCTTTCTCGCGGAAGGCGGTCTCCAGCCGGGCGATGATCTCGGCCATCGTCACGCCGGCCGCTTCGACATCGGCGCGCGAGAGATAGAGGAGCTCGTGTCGGCTCATGTCCGCCCGCCGATGAACCCGGACATCTCGCGCGCTCCCGGAGGCGACCCGGCGGCCAGATCGATCGTCCGTGTCGGGTACGGAATGACGATCCCCTCGCGCCGGTAACGATCGAGAAGACGGCGAAGGAACTCGTGGCGCACCTCGAACCCGGCCACGTAATCGCGGGCCCGCAGACCGGTCTCGAGACGCACGCCCGATTCGACCAGGGCCAGGACACGCACGACCGGCCGGTGATCCGGGACGCCGCCCGCCACGGTCCGCATGACCTCCTCGGCGACCTCCAGGGTGACGCGTTCGACCCGCGGGAGATCGCTGGCATAGTGCACCGTCACCTCGACCGGGATCGATAGCTGGGTGTCGGGAAGGTCGTAGTTGGTGATGACGCTGCCGGCCAGTTTGGCGTTCGGGACCACCACGACGTTGTTGGCCAGCATCCGGATCCAGGTGCTGCGCCAGCCGACCCGCGTGACGTGCCCCATCTCGCCGCTCTCCAGCCGGATGAAATGACCCGGCTCGATCGGCTTGTCGGCCACCATGTAGATCCCGGCGAACAGGTTCGCCAGCGTCTCTTGAAGGGCCAGCGCCACCGCCAGGCTGCCGACCCCGAGCGACGCCAGGATCGGCGTGATCGAGATGCCGATGCTGTCGAGGAAGATCAGCAGACCGAGGCCGATGAGCAGGCCGCGCACCCCGGCCTGGATCAGACCGCGCGCCCCATGCACGGCGGCGGAACGCGGCGCCATCCGGTCGAGCGCGCCGCGGCTGAGACGGTCGGCGAACAGGACGAACGCCAGCACCAGCGCGGCCTGGAGCAGCACGTCGAAGGCGCGGTCGAATTCGGGGGCCAGCGGCAGGATGCGGCCGACGACCAGCAGGCCGCTGGTGACGATGGCGATGGTGAGCGGGGTGCTCAGCGCCTGGACCAGGACGTCGTCCCAGGTCCAGTCGGTGCGGGCGGCGATCCGGTGCAGCATCCGCACCAGGATCCGCCGCGTGAACAGGAGCACGCCGACCCAGACGACGAAGACGGCCGGGCCGAGAACCCACGGGGAGGCGATCAGGTCGGCCGGCGCCACCGACTCCACGGACATCGTCGTGTCACACCTCCGGACGCACTATAGCCCATCCGCGGCGGGCGGCGTCCGGAGTCGTGACACGCAGGTTCCCCGCAACCTGAACGAGGGGCCGGTTCGCCTCCAGTCCCTGTGCAGCAAGGCTTTGGTGCGAAGGTCCGCAAAAAAATATCAGTTGACATTGCGACCACCCACCGTATACTCCCGCGCATCCCGCCCCCCACAGCGAGTGATTCATGCACGTCGATCCTCTCCGCGACGGACCGACGCACCTGACGATCCTGCCGACCTACCGCTGCACCGCGGCCTGCGCCCAGTGCTGCTTCGAGAGCGACCCGCACGTCGAGGGACGCATTCCGATCGACCGGATCCTGGGGTACATCGACCAGGCGGCCCGCGATTTCCCGACACTGCGTCTCGTCGTCTTCAGCGGCGGCGAGTGCTTCCTGCTGCGTGACGATCTCGACGCCGCGGTGGCGCGCGCCACTTCGCACGGCTTGGCGACCCGCTGCGTCACCAACGGCTACTGGGCCACGTCACGACGCGCCGCGATCGAGCGCCTGCGGCCGCTGTACGTCGCCGGTCTCAGCGAGATCAATTTCAGCACCGGCGACGATCACCAGAAGTTCGTGCCGTTCGACCGCATCGTGCACGGCGCCATCGCCGCCGCCGAGATGGGATTGCGGGCGCTCATCGTGGTCGAGGGAAGCCGCGAGGCTCGGTTCACCGTGCGCCGCGCGCTCGAACACCCCGACCTGGCCGCCTTCATGAAGGACAGCCCGGCGCGCGCCGGGCTCGACCTCCTCAGCAACATCTGGATCCCGTTCCGCGAGGACACGCCGATCACCCAGGAGGACGAGGTCTACCGCCGGCGCGACCGGGTCGACCGATTCCGCGGCTGCGACAATGTCCTCGAGAACATGGTGGTCACGCCGCACGAACGGCTGTCGTCCTGCTGCGGGCTCACGTTCGAGCACATCCCAGAGATGAAGCTCGGCGACCTGCGCGCCGGCCGGATGCGCGACCTGTACGACGCGCAGATGCAGGACTTCATCAAGATCTGGCTGCGGGTGGACGGGCCGGAGCGGATCTTCCGGTTCGCGGTCGAGAAGGACCCGTCGATCGGCTTTCCGGACGGGGCGACGCACCCGTGCCAGACGTGCGCCGCCCTGTTCCTGAACCCGGCCGTCCGCCGGGCCCTGGGCGATCACTATCTCGAGAAAGTCCCGGACGTGATGTTCCGCTACTCGGTCATGCGGACGCTCGAACGCCGGAGCGATCCGAGTTTCGCCGCGCCCGTCCCGGCGAACGACACGGCCCCGGCGGACGGCGCTCCGCCGTCTCCGGCCGCCACCTCTGCGCACGCCGCCCCGCCGATCCCGTCGGCCACGTCAGGATTGCCCGCGCCGCCTCCCGCGGGCGTCCGCATCGGGTACGGGACCTGATGCGATCACCCGGACAGGCGCGCGGCCCGGCGCCAGGTCCGATCATCCCCGCGCCTCGACGCGCGGTCCGGGCCGGACAACTCAAGGAGGCGGATCATGAAACGACGTGCATTCCTGTCCAGAACTGCGCTGGGGCTTTCGGCCCTGGCGGTCAGCGCCCGCGGCATGCTCAAGGCCGACGATGGAAGGCGGCGAATCTACGGCGTGCCTGACAGCGTCACCCCCCGCCCGCCGCTGGAAGACGACCTGCTGCGTCTGTCGCTGGCGCGCACCGATCTGCCGGTTGAGACCTGGCGTGATCTGGCGGCGCTGAGCGGCCTCGCCCAGGATGTCTTCGACAATCCCGAGGTCGCGCAGTCTTTCACCCGGGATCCGCAGCGCTACCTGCAGGCGGCCGGGTTGGGGGATGTCCGGCTCGACCCACAGGCGATCGAGACCCGGGTCGCCCTGGCGCTGGGCGATCCCGAACTGCGCGCGGCGATCCGGCAGGACGACCCGGAGGCGTTCCTCCGGGGGCTCGAAGCCCGGGGCCTCCTGTCCAGCGCCGAGCCGTCGCAGATCGCGGCGCGGATCCAGGCCCGGCTCGCCGCCAACGAGACTCTGGCGGTCAACGAAGGAGT
>Ga0214473_10009415_pt1 | contig 11544 bp, 11 predicted proteins | sample RVTome_7_FD_203509 | JGI IMG/M metagenome (GOLD analysis project Ga0214473, IMG submission 203509) | Soil microbial communities from uranium-contaminated site in the Upper Colorado River Basin, Wyoming, United States - RVT98D197 | ecosystem: Environmental > Terrestrial > Soil > Contaminated >...
CATCTTTGCATTCATCTCTCTCACACTCATACAGGGCGCTCAGCATGGTCAGGCTGTATTGGTAGGCGCCACCACCGAGGCCGCTCAATGTGGGCACGATGCCGATATGCATCGATTCGCTGCTCGGGCCTACGCCTTCAACAACCGGACACACGCTACTGCCCTGGCTGCAGCCGCCCTGTCTGGCTCAACGGGTAAGGGGCGGGGCCACTGATCAGGGGGCCGGCTAATCCACTCCACATACTCACACTCGGCGCAATCCTCGTCCTGAACTACATTCCAGCCTCCAGCGGTGTATCGGTAGAAGGTCTCGACTACCTCGCTGGACTCACCGAACGCTTCGACGGCACGGGAGAGCAGCTTTCGGTCGAACTGCTGGAAGGCGCCGAAGTCACCGTAAATGCCAAAGGGTACGGTCAGCAACAGGGATCCCCCTGGCCTCAACACTCGACGCAGTTCCTGCATCACGAGCATAAAATCCTTCGGCCGATGCTCGCGGTGGGCCTCGTTGTTGCTGTAGGGCGTATTGTTGAAACCGACGTGCTCTAGCGTAGAAAGGCACACAATCGTGTCGTAATAGGCATCGCGAATGGGGATGTTTCGCAGATCCTCGAATAGATAGGTGATCCCTCTCTCCAAGAAGTAATTCCCCTCGGGCGCCAGGGTCAGGATATGTAGCACCTTGCACCGAAGGACAGACTGATCCAAGATGAAAGCGTGATTGAGCGTGGAGCCCGCATCGAGCATGATTCCAGGCCCATCCGGCAACTGCGCTAACAGCCAGGGGTACTCGATACACCGTTCGTCTATGCCGACGCCATAGCTGGGCGGAAGAGACCCTCCACAACGAAACAGCTTCAGGAGGTCCTCATCGCTCAATGCTGCGGTGATATGTTGCGCCCTGTAGGCAAGGTAACCCGGCGACCAGGGAACTCGGCCGCCGCGCACATACCGCTGCAACGCTGCATCGCTGCTGTTTCTCCTGATCGCCTCAAGGACGACAGGAGGTAGAATTCTTCTCGCGATCTGTCGTGGGTTCATCCTGATCCCTTCCGGACGGGATCTTGCTTGAATCGCCGCGTGATCGCCCCTAATCGGAACGGCCACCACAGCAACGCCATGAGCATGCAGCGTCGTACAGCAGACTCATCACCCGCCAACTGATACCAGGACGCGGCACTTTGATAGTGCCGAGCCAGAGCGCGGGGACCCGCGTGTCGGAGAATAGCCCGAGCATGTTTGTGGAAAACCCGTTCATAGCCCAGAGCATTACGCAGGGCATCCTTGGAGATCGTATCCGTTCCACGACAGTCATAGACAAATGTCGGTTCTTCCACAAAACCGTAGCAATAGTGCTTTGCAAGCCGTATGGCTGTGTCCCATTCCTGATACGCAACAAGTTGCTCGTCAAAGTCGGCGATGCTTTCCAGCGCTTTTCTCGACACAAGCATCGCTGGAAACACGGGCCCAGGCCTTTGAAGCAGTTCCCTATAGACCTGGCCCTGGATTGGGGGAACGCCGAATCGCTGAACCTCTGCACTGCCCGGCTTCAGAACATAGCAATCGGAATGGACCACATGGAGCCCCCTCTCCACCGCCAGCCTTAGCCTCAGCTTCAAGCTGTCAAGAAGCCACTGATCGTCCGAGTCCAAGAAGGCTATCCATTCACCCTGGGCATCACGAATGCCTGTATTGCGCGCCGCCTGAGCGCCTTTTCTTTGGCCATGCCGCAGAAGACGAACTCGCGAGTCGGCGCGGGAATACTCCTCCACGACCCGCGCTGTGCCATCCGTTGAACCATCATCCACCACAAGAGCTTCCCAATGCTCATATGTCTGTTTGAGTATACTCTCCAGCGCCTCCCTAATTGCAGAACGTCTATTGAAGACTGGCACGATGATGCTGACCAAATCGTTCATGGTAGCTCAATAAACACATCGTGCCATTCCACTTGGCCAAAGCTGGTCACCTCGAATCCTGAGCCACAGGGTCTGATTTCTACCTGGACGTTGTCGGGTAATTCCTCACGAAACGCTTTGCGCGTCATGCTGCCTAACAAGCTGGTGTGCATTTCTGAGTGCTGCATAAGGAAGGTCATGTGTGCGCTTCGACCTACGTCTACCCAAAAGGAACGAGACGCCGCCAGAACGATCGGGGCAGCCTTGACTTGGAGATGCACACCATCGTCGAGTTGTCTTCGCTCCTTCCCATCCTCGCCAGCGCAAAGCCGACTTGCTTGAGCCGTCGAACCTGCGGCTTTGTTGCCGTCAGTATGGTGTATCGGGCGTTCTTTGCGAACCACGCATCAGCCAGCAGAGGCAGATCCCGCTCGTGTTCGCGAAGGTCCGCGGACTCCCATCCTCGGTAGGTGTTCAGCATTAGCGCCATATCAAAGGGAACCGAAGGGTCGCTGGCAAACAAGTGTTGGATGAAGCCATTGAACAGCTCGACGCCTTCGCGTTGCACCATGTCGTGCGTGCCGAACTTACCCTTATTGCAGTCCACGCCATAGCACCGGGCCCGAGGGAAGGCTTTTTTGATCTGCCACAGCACAATAGCGTCGCCGCAGGCGATGTCTGGGAGCGAGAAATCCGCCCTGATGAGACCATGCCGGATGAGCGTCCGGATCTGGCGGATGATCATGGCCGGCCGGGAGCTTGGCTTGTCCACGTCATAGTCGGACACGCCCACCCTGTCCGCGATCTTCTCCTGGTGGTCATGTCCGAGCGGCGTCCGGGGCCATAGATAGAGATCCTCCAGCCTGGATTGCGCGGCCAGTGACTCCAGGTTCCGCAGGTATTCAACGTGAGAGGAGTTCATCGAGCACTGTGACCATACTGTGGCGGTTGGCGAAGACTTCCTCGGAGATCCTCGGAATGATCCGCCCGCCGAAGGGGAAAGCGTTCTCGTTCCAAAAGTCTATCGGCGTGGTCCCAAGCCCGTAGACGCTGCGTGGAGCGATGGCCACCACCTCCTTGCCCATGAACGGAGGAACATACATGTGGCTGCCAAAGTCGCCCTCGGTGAAAAACAGGCAGGCCTTCGCGAAATGAACGAGGCACGCCTGCTCCACAAAAGACCGACACTCGTAGTGAACGGTCTTCAGGGATGGGTCGAACTGCGAGAAGCTATCGAACTTTCTCCCAGTGTTGAACGACAGCAGCACCACCCGGATTCTTTCGGCCAGCGCCCTTATCAACTCGTCCTTGGGGACGACATCCCGCGAACGCACCACGACCTGGCGAGCCCGGGTCTGGATCAATACATAGGGTTCCGATAGTTCAAACCCGATTTGCCGTTCGACCTCGCTTCGAAGCCGGAGATCCGGCTCGATTTTTTGATAGAGATTGTTGCCCAGATCCAACCGCGCGTAAATGTCCCCTTCCTGCCCCAGCAGATGCGGGTCGCAGCCAAACGTGCAGCCGTTGAGCTGGGTTTTGACTGAGCTGAACACGAACACGACTTTTTCCTTCTTGGCCCAGGGGCCCCTTTTCGAATTGGTCACCCGTAGACGGCCGGAGATGAAAGATTTCAAAGAACCCCTTAGCTTCCTGTCGAAGGCGCGATTCCGCCATGAGCCATGGTCCGATGAGCCGGGAACGATCGCCGAATAACAGGAAGCCTGGCTGTTCTTGAAAAGCTCGACCTCCGAGATATCGATATAGAGTAAGGCCGTTTCGTAAAGGGGGTAAAGGTTCGAGCGGCTGCAACAGACAATCCGGTCGGATGGACCGAGCGCCCTTGAGAACTTTCGGACGACGCCCTGCCAATTGAAGAGCTCGTAGCCGAACTCCCCCAGAAACGTGAAAACATAGACCATGTCTTCACAGCCTCTTCCCGAATTCACGAATGGAATCCACTATCTTGTGCACGTCCTCCTCGGATAAAGATTGGTGCATCGGAATGCAGAGGGTGGTCTGAGCGGCCGCCTCCGCGTTGGGTAGGCGTGTGCAGGCCCCGTAGAACTTCACGCAGTGTAGCGGGTAGTAGCGGAAGGTCGTGTAAATCCCGTTGTCCCTCAGATGCTTCGCCAGGCGATCGCGAATGTCGGAGCGCGTCTGGATCCAGTAGAAGTAATACGAGGAGTGCATGTGGGGCGGGATTTCTGGCGGCGTCTGCAGCCAATCTACATCCTGGAGGGCGCGGTTGTAGAGCTCGTGGATCTGTTTCCGCCGTGAGATGAAGGCAGGCAGCCTCTTGAGCTGTTCAATCCCTATGGCCGACGCGATGTCGTTCATGATGGCTCGCCGCCCGTAGCACGAGATCTCGAACTCCCACCAATTGGTGTCCACTTCGCTGGAATACCCGCTCTCGGTTAGGATCCCCAGATAAACCTGTTCCTCGGCCCGCTGGGCCAGCTCCGCGGTCCTGCAATAGAGCATCCCCCCGTCTCCCGTGACAAGGATCTTCATCGCATCGAACGACCAGACGCCTACATCGCCAAAGGTACCGCATGCCTTCCCCTTATATCGGGATGCGACACTGCAGGCGCTGTCTTCGATCAGGGCGATCCCTTTTCGGTGGACGAGCTCGACGATCTCGTCCATGGGGCAGGGCACGCCGCCGTAGTGGAGAATCATGACAGCTCTTGTTCTGGCGGTAATTTTCTGCTCGATGAATTCCGCGCTGGGATTTAGGGTCCGTCTGTCGACATCGCAGAAGACCGGCTTCGCGCCGCTCCCGGCGACGGCGTTCGCCGCTCCGACGAAACTGATCGTGGGGAGAATGACCTCGTCCCCCGGCGGGATCCCCAGTAAGGTCATGGACTGGAACAGCCCCTCGGTGCAGCAGTTCACGCTCCGGACCAGGCTCCGATCCACACCTGCGTATTGGGCGAAGTCGGCTTCAAAGCGGTCGGTTAGCTTGCCTTTGCCGACCCAGTTCGACTCGAACACCCTCCGGACGGTCTCCAACTCCTCCTGCCCCAAAGCGGGCTGGAAGACGTTAATCATGGATTCACCTCCTGGCGTGCCGCCGACATCACCGGCCGCTTGAATAACGCCAGCATCGGCCTTCGCTTCTCCGAGAAACCCAGGAATCTCACTTCGGCGAACCGGTTGAGCATGAGGGTGTCGTTCCGCCAGCTATTCCGGTAGGCCTCCAGGATCTTCGGTTCGTAGCATTCTATGGAGCCGATTCTCCGCTGCCAGGTCATTTCCTCGTTCCAGCCGTATCTGTACCCTTCGCCCTTCACCGGGATCGTGTTGCCCTTGTCGTCCACCAGGTCGTTCCAGAACTCGTGATCCTCGTAGAAGATGACATCCTTCGTGGCCTCGTAGAGATTGGCGACGAGACGTTTCTTGTCGTTGATATGGTGAAGGGTGGACAACAGGAAGGCGGCGTCGAATTGCTCCAGGCTGAACTTGCGGGCCAGCGCCACGAACTCTACCTTCTCCAAATCAGCGTTGATGAAATGGATCCCGAGCCTGGAGTGCTTTGCGAACTCCATCGCATACTTGATCGCCTCCCCCATCATGCCCATGCCATCGTAATCGATCCCCACGGTGACGTTGGTGCCAAGGAGCTTAGCCTGGATAGCGAACCAGCCGCTGTTGCAGCCGAGATCCACGAGGCTCTTGCGGGTGAAGTCGTAAGTGGATACCATCATATACATGCGGTCAAAGTTGTAGCGTTCACCGCTGCCGTACGGCGTTTTCTCTTCCCCCTGGGGGAAAACGCCCGAACCGAGGTTGTGGTAGTTGTAAACCTTTTTGGCCAGACGTCTCAGTCTCCACAACATCCTAGCCCTCGTAGCACGAGACAGAGTTTCCTGAACGGTTCCAGAACGCGGCCCAGCGAACCCGGCCTGCCCTCTACTCGCCGGGACATGTACGTGAGAATGTTACTGTCCTGTCCGGGCCTGGCCCAGTCGGGATTGGGCAGATTCCTCATGGTTTGGATATCGCCGAACTCCGAAAGCGTGAAGTCGATAACCTTGACTTTCCCCTCGTGCACCAGGACGTTTGACGGAAGTAAATCGTTGTGCCTGAAGTTCAATCGTGCGAAGGTATCCATGATTCGCCGACAGTGTTCCAGGTAGACCTCGATCGCTATCGGAGCCTCCGGCGACACCGGGCTTCCGGCGAACTCCATGACGATGGAATCAGGCCGGAGATCAAGAGGTTTTGGGACGAACCCATAGGGCTCCAGTAGCTTCAGCGCCGAAAACTCGTGCTGCGCGACGGGCTGTTGCTTCGAGGCGTCGTAGTATTGGGCGAGATGTCCGTTCAGCCACCGAACGCAATCGTTATCGGTCCTGTATGTCTTGATCACGATGATCCCGTGCACCGGGTTGGAGTCGAAGAGAATGTCGGATTCGTAATGCACGCCCTTGGGCAGATTGAGTATACGCGACCCTCCTGTCCCCATTAGTCGCGTCTCCAACGTTGCTCAAGCAGCAGCCACCCTTGCGTGCTGCTGGACGGGAGCGCTCCGGTCCCGAAGTAATCCGCCTCGCGCACCTCGATTCTCATGCTATCTTTGAGACGGTCGCAGAGCTCGCCGTTGCAGTCCACGTAAAGTGACAGGTAGTAGGTTCCCGGTTTCAGAGGGAACTCGCTCGTCCTGCAAATGAGGTTGGTCGTCTTCCCGAAAACGAATCCCTCGCTCTGGTACTCCTTGTCAAATTTCGTGTGGAACTCGATCAACCTTTCCCCGAAGCTCGTGCTCACCGCGAAGGCCACGGTCACTTGTGAGGAGTGCAGGCCCTGCACGTCAGTCTCCAGTGTCATCCTGAAAATGGCGGGGCGATTGGGGTGAAGCCACGGGTTTCCCTGGTCGTCTGTGACACCGAACTCCTTAAACCGGATCCCTCCGGACCCGTCTCTGGCATGGCCGCCGAGCCGGCCGATGAGAGTCGCCGGAACTGCGGACGAGAGGTATCGCTCGACCACTTCATCGATCGGCCCGCTAGCGGTGATTCGGCCGTTGTCCAACAGGATTCCGCGGCGGCAGAGGTTGAGGATCATGGTCATATTGTGACTCACGAACAACACCGTCCGACCTTCCTTTGCCACTTCGCCCATTTTACCTAAGCACTTTCTCTGGAAGGCGGCATCGCCCACCGCGAGCACTTCGTCCACCAGCAAAATGTCCGGCTCCAGGTGAGCGGCGACGGCGAACGCGAGGCGCATGTGCATGCCACTGGAGTAATGTTTCACTGGCGTATCTATGAACTTCTCTACCTCCGCGAAAGCCACGATCTCGTCAAACTTGCGCCCGATCTCCGCTTTCCTCATTCCCAAGATCGCGCCGTTCAGGTCGATGTTGTCGCGGCCGGTAAGTTCGGGATGGAAACCGGTGCCCACCTCCAAAAGCGAGCCCACTCGGCCGTAGAGCTCGGCGCACCCTTCCGTCGGCTCGGTGATGCGGGACAGGATCCTGAGGAGAGTGGTTTTGCCCGCCCCATTCCTTCCGATGATTCCAAGGACTTCACCCCGTCTGACCTCGAACGACACGTCCCGGAGGGCCCAGATTGCCCGATCTTCCGCGGTATGAGCAAGGCCCCGCATTCGATTGATCGGGGCGGTCACACCGTCGATAAGGGCCTCACGGAAAGTGCGGTAACCCGGCTGTGTTGCCCCGATCCGGTATTGCTTCCCTAGCTTTTCCACGCGGATCGCGAGATCACTCATCGCTCATACCGTGTCCGCGAAGGTCCGTTCCATTCGGCGGAAGTAATAGAGGCCGGAGAGAAGGACGATCAATGTAACTGCTACTGAGACAAGCAAGAGCCCACCTGGCGGATTCCCCGTCCCCAGGAGCGCCCAGCGAAATCCTTCCACAACTCCGGCCATCGGGTTCAATCCATAGATGGTTCGCCAGGGGCCGGGGATGAGGCTGCTTGGATACGCGATCGGGGTGGCGAACAGCCACAATTGAGTCAAGAACGGAATGGCGTAACGCACGTCACGGTACTGAACATTTAATGCTGAGAGCCACAGGCCTACCCCCAAAGCAGTCCCTATTGCCAGCAATACAAACAGCGGTACGGTCCACGCGACGGCAGTAGGCGCCATGCCATAATAGATCATCATCCCGATGAGGAGGACGAAGGCTATGAGAAAGTCCAGAAGCCCCGCGAGTACGGTCGATACGGGGATGACGAGCCGGGGGAAATAGACTTTCGTGATGAGGTGCTGATTGGCCACGAGACTATTGCTCGACTGCGTGAGCGAGTGGGCAAACAGTTGCCAGGGCAACAGGGCGCAATACGCAAAAATCGGATACGGAAGGCCATCCGACGGGATCTTCGCGAGCCAGCCGAAGAAGATGCTGAACACGATCATGGTGAAGAACGGCTGGATCACCGCCCAGGCGGCGCCAAGGGCCGTCTGCTTGTATCGAACTTGAATGTCACGCCACGTGAGGAAGTAGACCAGTTCACGGTAATGCCAGAGTTCAGCCAGATCGAGCGCAGCCCATCCCCTTGAAGGGCGGATGATCAAGGTTGGGATTCCCCGTTCGGCATCGCCCTCAGGAGCCTGGACCAAGCTCACTGTGCCATCGGTCTTTTGCGCGATAGTTTCTTCGATCGCGGCGCGCAACCTACCACCCCCGCATGGTGCAAAGCCCAACTTGATTTCCCACGGGCGTCATGGCTTCAGCGAGACAACTGCGTCGGCGGCGACCCCCGACTCCTTCAGTCGCTCTCGAACCCCCTCATGGTTAACAAAGCTGGTGATTACCACACAATCATACTCCAGCCCCGGCAGCACCGAAGGATCAAGAACCGTGTGGCCCAGAAAGCGCCTTCCGGCGTGTTCCGCATCCACCACGCCGACCAGCTCGAGGTCCATCTCCTTGAGGCACAAATAGGCGAGCTCGGCGGCCTCGCCCACACCGTAAAACACCAGCCGCTTGCGGCCTTGCTCCGCCAGGTCGCGGAGCCGAGCCCGCAACAGGGTGCAGGCCTGTCGATAGAGCTGAAAAGAATACTGCATGTATTCGTAGGTCAGCCGTGATTTCTCCGTGATGCCCTTTGGCGTGATTAAATAGCGAATGCGATTCTTTTGAATGTTGATGACCTTGATGTGCCCCTTCTTGGCCAAGCGCTTGAGGTACAGATTTATGAGTCCGAGGGCGATCCCCAGCCTCTTTGCAAGTCCCCGTTGGGTGACCGTCTCGCTGGCCTCGATTTCACTCAACAATTGAAGATCGCGCTGCTGGTCTGCTTTCACTCCGGATCTCCGCTGGTTCGGTTCCCTCATCAGTTGAGCTGAATTAGCTTGTTCACAATTTGAACGTGTCGTAGCCAAAAAAATACCTGAGCTTCTGGTCAGATTAGCCCGTTGCAAGCGACGTACCAATGAAGCATTTCATCCCTCCGAAGCGTTTCGATTCACCGCTCACCGCTATGACAGGTATCAGGTAATGGAGCAGCATAGTTATTCCGGAAGTTCACTTGGCGGCTTGCTCGCCACACGATACTAACCTTCATTGAGAGCGCTGTAAACTGAATAATAGCGGACGATGGACTCTGCCAAGGAGGGGATGGTGTATGGCTTCGCCGTAATATCGACAGCGACGCTAAAGCCTTCCGCCGTGGCCGCCGTGATCGGGCCGATGCACGCGATTCGCACGCCTTCCAAGCGCGCCTTCAGGTTTTCTGTCCCCAGCAGCTCCATGAAGGCGGTGACGGTGGAGGAGCTGGTGAAGGTCACCAGATCGATCTTTCGGTCTTGGAGAAGCTGCTTGAGCAACTCCCGGTCGGCGTCAGCCCTCACCGTCCTGTAGGCCGGCACAACCTCCACTGTCGCGCCAAGCTGTTCGAGCTCCTTCGGCAACAGGTCTCTTGCCACCTCAGCCCTGGGCAGCAGGATCCTTGCCTCACGGAGATCGTACTGTTTGAAGGCCTCGACGATCCCCTCAGCCCTGAACTCGTTCGGAACAACGTCGGGGATGATCGAGTGTCTCTCCAGGGCCTCAGCGGTGGCGGGGCCGATAGCGCAGATCTTGGCTACGCCCAGGCGTCTGGCATCCTGCCGGAGCGCCCGCAATCGGAGGAAGAAGGCTGCCACCCCGTTTGCGCTGGTAAAGATGACCCACCGGTACGTTTCGAGTCGTTTGATGGCCTTGTCGAGGGGCGCCCAGGTTTCGGGCGGCGCGAATTCGATGAGCGGAAGCTGCAAGACCTCGGCCCCTTGCGCCTCGAGAAGCTCAGTGAATTCGCTTGCCTGCTCACGCGCTCTGGTGACCAGGATTCGCTTGCCGAGGAGCGGCCGCCGCTCGAACCATGACAGGCGCTCTCGCAACCGCACCACTTCGCCGACAACGAGGATCGCGGGTGGTCCCAATCCACGCTCCTCGGCGAGCCCGCCGATGGTGTCGAGTGTCCCGATCACCGTCTCCTGTTCGGGCTTGGTGCCCCACTGAATGACGGCCGCCGGCGTGTCTGTGGCTCGGCCATGCGTGACGAGCTTCTCGACAATGCGAGGGAGATTGCCGACACCCATCAGGAACACCAGCGTATCGAAACCCGTCGCAACCTTCTCCCAAGGGATGGTGGAATCCTCCTTCGAGGGGTCCTCGTGTCCCGTCATGAACGCCACCGTTGAGGCGTAATCGCGGTGTGTGAGGGGAATGCCGGCATACGCCGGGACGGCGATGGCGGAGGTCACCCCCGGGACGACCTCGAAGGGAATGCCGGCCTGAAACAGCTCCTCGCCCTCTTCGCCGCCCCGCCCGAAAATGAACGGGTCGCCTCCCTTCAGCCGCGCCACAACCTTTCCGCTGAGAGCCTTCTCGATCAGAAGGCGACCGATCTTGTCCTGTGAGGTCGGATCGGCCTCACCGCCCTTCTTGCCGACATAGATCAGCTCTGCGCCGGGTTTGACATAGGAGAGCAGACGCGGGTTGGCAAGGTAGTCATAGACGACCACATCGGCCTGCTGGAGGCATCTGACACCGCGGAGGGTAAAGAGGCCGGGATCGCCCGGCCCTGCGCCGATAAGATAGACCTTCCCGCTCATCCCTCTCACTCGCCCCTCTCCCCCAATGAGGAGAGGGGATGAAGGCAAGGGGAGATGGGGATCTATCTCTCGCAGGATCTCCTCGGCGCCCGCTGCGAGCAGTCGTTCTGCCAAGGTATGTCCCACCTCCTCAGGCGCGCTGGCATCCCCGCGACAAACCTGCTTCACCATCCGCCTTCCGTCCAGACTGGCGACCATCCCTGTGAGCTGCAGCGACTCTCCTTCGATCTGGCCGAATGCGGCGATCGGGGTGACGCAGCTTCCGCCGAGGCGTCGAAGGAACGCCCGCTCCGCCGTTGTCGCCAGTCGCGTCTCGCGATCATCGAGCTGATCGACAAGTGCGGCGACGCGCTGGTCGTCCTCCCGGATTTCGATTGCAAGGGCGCCCTGGCCGATCGCCGGCAGGCTCAGTTCCGGCTGGAGGCGTTCTGTCATCCGATCCTGCAAGCCAAGACGGATGAGGCCGGCAGCAGCCAGCACGACGGCGTCCAGGCCGAGCGTCTCGAGTTTCCTGAGGCGGGTCTCGACGTTGCCGCGGAGCGGGACGATCTGCAGGTCGGGGCGGCGATGCAGA
>Ga0214473_10009416_pt1 | contig 11544 bp, 8 predicted proteins | sample RVTome_7_FD_203509 | JGI IMG/M metagenome (GOLD analysis project Ga0214473, IMG submission 203509) | Soil microbial communities from uranium-contaminated site in the Upper Colorado River Basin, Wyoming, United States - RVT98D197 | ecosystem: Environmental > Terrestrial > Soil > Contaminated >...
CCTCCACCATCTTCATCAAATGCCACCTCTTTAATTCCCTCTGCCCCATGAGTACCTTCTCCTGTTCTTCCATGGGGACATTTTAACTTAAGCAGTTAATGGGGACATTTCTACTTTGCTAACACATTCCCACATTTTTTTGTTGACAGGCATATTGCACATGTATAAGATTTACACGAGCATCTGAACTGAATACATTCAGGAAGGATATTTTCAAAAAAGCTATGAAAAGAATACTCCGACGAAAAAGGAAAGACAAGCAAAACCCTCCCCCTTGAGAGATTGTGTCGTAATGTCATTCTGAGGCGATAGCCGAAGAATCTCTATGATCGATTCAGTTGAAATCATTAGATTCTTCACGGAGTTTACCCTGAGCCAAAAAGCGAGACCCTTCGCTCCGCTCAGGGTGACACATGGCGAAGGTTCAGAATGACAGACACTCCAATTTCCTTATTACGACACAGTCTCTGAGGGTGGAGGGAAGAGGTGAGGGTGAAGAACTGAGCGGCAAAGCAGAGACACCCCTCACCCTGGCCCTCTTCCACAAGGGGAGAGGGGAATAACTTTTAACAATACGTCAGGAATCAAAAGGAGATGATGGTATGGAAAGTTCTCAAAAGGTCGTTGAAGGATCGAAACCGATCTATGGGGTTAAGATGGAAAAGGATGTGTACGTCAGTGTGCGGGACGGGGTGCGCCTTTGTGTCGATATTTTTCGGCCTGACGCTCCGGGCAAGTTCCCTGCCCTGCTCGCCTACGGTCAATATGGTAAAGATTTGGATCAATGGGGCCTGACGTTCCCGCCTCAAGCCCGGCCAAGCCCTCTCTGGGACGGGGCCATAGAGGGCGGGGATACAAATTACATTGTGCCGCGCGGATATGTGCATATCGTTGCAGATGCCAGGGGGACGGGTAAGTCCGAGGGAGAATGCTGTGGCTTCATAGGAACGGGAGGCGACTGGGAGGGAAAGGATTGCTACGACCTCGTGGAGTGGATTGCCCAGCAAGACTGGTGCGACGGAAATGTCGGTATGGTGGGGATTTCCTATTTGGGATCAATTCAGATTCTGGCAGCGGCCGAGCAGCCGCCGCATCTGAAGGCCATCTTTATCAACGGCGGCCACTTTGATATGTACGAATGGGCCTACCACGGGGGTATATTCTGGCTTATGCCGCGTGCCGCCCTTGAGGGCCGGGGAGGAGACAGCGGCGTGGCCTGGAAGAATGTCGTATCTGCGGCTTTGAAGAAGTTGGGGAAAGAAGAGTTTGAGCGTCGCATTCAGGAACGGCTGAAGGACCCGGACGTGAAGAACTACCCGAACTTTATCCATATACTCAACTATCCACAGCCCCACCCGCAGTTCATTGACTGGGTCGTGAACCCGTACGACGGGCCATTCTACCAGGAGGACTCGCCGATCTCCAAGGCACACAAAATAAAAATACCCGTCCATATCTCGGTAAAATGGGGCCGAGGGTGGACTGTTGATGGAACGATAGACTGCTACCAGGCTCTGCAGGGACCCAAAAAGCTGGAGTTCCAATCTCTTCCGCCCATGCAGGAGAGACCCTGGCATGAGTTTCATGACGAGATGATACGGTGGTACGATTACTGGCTCAAAGGCATCGATACCGGCGTCATGGAAGGACCCCCTATAAAGATCTTTGTGGACGGCATTAAGAAATGGCGCTATGAAAACGAGTGGCCCCTCGCCAGAACCAGATGGACCGAGTTCTACTTGCGGCCTCGCCATCAGCTTTCAATGGAGTCAGAGCCTCTCGATGCCGATTCAGTCCCGCCGGACGGTTTTTATCAGCCCCCTCTGAAAGTAACCAACATTATCCAGGTACTCAGATACGCAAGTGCGCCTATGCCCGAAGACATGGAAGTGACGGGGCCAGGCGCTTTCTACCTTTACGCTTCTATCGACACGGATGATACGAATTTCATCGTCAAACTGAATGACATCGATCCTAACGGAAACAGGGCTCCGGTGACAACGGGTTGGCTCAAGGCATCACACAGAGAGGTGGATGAAAGCAAGTCCACTCCCTGGCGGCCTCACCATCCTCATACACGCGCAGTGCCTGTGGTGCCGGGGGAAATCTACAAGTACGTGATACGAATCTATTCCATGTCCCATGTATTCAAGCAGGGTCATCGGATTGAGCTGGAGATTCGGAGCCAGGAAGCAAGCGACGATCCAATAGCCGCGCTGCTGCCGCCGGATGCTTCCCACTTGCCATCAGGCAGAGCCACCACCCACAAGATCTATCGTGACAAGGACCATGCGTCGTACTTACTTCTGCCGATCATCCCGGCCGGAGGTTAAGTCAGGACAAATCGTGCACCTTACGTGGTGCACGCCGTGGTCCAGGGCTGCCCCTCCCCCTTCAAGGGCGTATGCGCTAACTTAGCAGGGGGCAGTGTGGGTTTCGAGCTAAGGGTCGAGAAGATTCATCTCACCACAGAGGCACAGAGGCCACAGAGAAGAGCGATATTTTTGTGTTTGTCGGGAGATGCCGACAAACACAAAAGCCTCAGCCTCTGCGAGGCAACGGACATATACTGAGTACCCATACAAAAGGCACATGCATACATAAATGTTCAGAATATTCCCGAAGGGACAAACTCTTTTCATCCGGTTGTCGTCTCCCAACCGGATAAAAAATATTCCCTCGCCTTCGCCAAGGCTACGGAGGGCGAGCCACATGACAAACTTGGATCGGAGAGGCGCAGGGATTCTTGCTCGCCCTCCGAAACTTCAGTGAAGGAGGGCCTCTGTGCCCTCTGTGCCTCCGTGGTGAAAAATCGGTCTCTTAAGTTAGCGCCCATGCCCTTCAAGAGGGAGGCCTGTCCTGAGCGAAGTCGAAGGGTCAGGAGGGGGATGGGGTATTTGTCGGAGTGGTATTAAGTCCGAAGAACGAGTGCCTTAAGCCGAAGAAAGGAGAAATAGGATGAGAGTGGATGTCCATGCCCATTGCTATCCTAAGGCGTACATCGAGGAGCTGAAAAAGATCGGTATAGGAGGAGAAGGCGGAATCGGTGTCGAGATCCCAGTGTGGGAGAGTGCAGAGGCGCGTATCGCACAAATGGATAGTCTGGGCGTGGATGTGCAAGTGTTGGCTCTCTCCGCTCCCAACGTTCACTTCGCTGATACAGGGTTAAGCAAGACCCTGGCGGTGATGACCAATGACTTCATAGCCGGGATCAGTCAACAGTACCCTGAGCGGTTCCTCTCTCTTGCCAGCATCCCTTTGACCAACCTCGATCACGCAATGGCTGAACTTGACCGGGCCATGAACAATCTCGGCATGGACGGCATTGTGCTCGGCACCAACATCAACAAGGTTCCCTTGAGCGATGACCGGTTCTTGCCCTTCTTCGAGGAGATTGACCACAGGAAAATCCCCGTTGCCCTTCATCCATCACGGGCAATAGGAGAGGATCTGATGCCGAAAGAAGATGTCACCCTGGCCATCCCTTCTAACGTGGGCTTCATATTTGAAACGACGAGAACCATAGCCCAGATGATCTTTAAGGGCACATTTGAAAGATTACGGAATCTCACTTTCATTCTTCCCCACTCCGGAGGCGCCATCCCTTTCATCTATCCTCGCTGGGACATATCTTACCGTTCGAGACCTGAGGGACATCCTTTGCGGAGCCTTCCTAACCTGCCCAGCCACTATTTGAAACGGCACTATTATGATACCGCCCTCTCATACTACCCGTCATCGCTCCGGTGCACCGTTGATCTGGCAGGTATTGATCGGATGCTCTTCGGCACGGATTTCCCTTACACAAACGATTTCCGGGCGAAAGAAACAATTGAAAACATTGAAAATTACGGTTTTTCAAAGGGAGAAAAGGAAAAGCTCTATTTCAAAAATGCAGCGATTCTCTTTCCTAAGCTTCTGCAGAGGGGTTAATCCAAGTACTCCCGCTATCTTGTAGTCATTTCCCTTGTAGTCATTTCCCTTGACAGACAACTCCGTTTCTCTTAAATTCAGTCTAACCTGAGGTGGATTCTTATCCATAGAAGAAGGAGGGCACAATGCGGAAAAACCCGAAGTTCGGCACGTGGTTTGTCGTAACCGTTTCGCTTGTTTTCGTTCAGATGGTCTTCTTTACCGGAGTATGCCGCTCCGACTATCCTGACAGGCCAGTCACTGTCCTCGTCTCTTTTGATGCTGGCAGTACGACCGATCTCATCGCCAGGACGGTCGCAATTGGAACGGAGAAGGCTCTTGGCGCACGCCTTGTTTTTGAGAACAGGGGTGGGGGTGGGGGGACCGTTGCCATGGCGCTTCTGGCAAAGACCAAGCCGGATGGCTACACGGTTTGCGCTACGCCCACCGATACAATTGCCTATACCCCCCTCATGCAGAAAGTGCCCTTCACTCCGCTCAAGAGCTTCACCCCGATTATCGGTATGACTGCTGCAGCAAATACCGCCCTTATCGTCAACAAAGACGCTCCCTGGAAGACGTTCCAGGAGTTTACCGAGTATGCAAAAAAGAACCCCGGGAAGATTAAGTACAGCACCGCCGGCGTAGGCACCGGCATGCATGCCGCAATGGAGTATGTCGGTAACAAAGACGGAATAAAGTGGACGCACATCCCCTTTAAATCGGCGGCAGCGGCAAGGACGGCCATGATGGGGGGTCACGTGGATGCGTGCTCGGCCGGGGCCGAATTTGTACCCTTTGCGCGGGAGGGCCAGGTACGGGTCCTTGCCACACACGGCGAGAAACGCTCTCTTCAATTTTCCAAGGTTCCCACGCTGAAGGAACTGGGATACGACTTTACGAAGGAGACGATTCACTCCATCTTCGGGCCTGCGAATCTTCCGACTGAGATTTTACAAAAACTGGAAATGGCCTTTACGAAGGGCACGGAAACCCCGGAGTTCAAGGCATTGATCGAGAAGCTGGATTGCACGCCCGCCTATTTGAACAGCAAGGATCTCGACCGCTACGTGAAGGATTTGTGGGTCAGGGCAGAGAAGATGTTCAAGGATGCCTCAATCATAAAAGAGGCAGCCACCCAGCCATACTGACCGGGTTTATCGAGAGGAAACCTTATTGCATTGAAAAGGCGGTTGAGTGTACTTCCAGACCTTTAGAATGCGGGTCATTGGCATGTTTTATGGGTAACACGGGATGTCACCAAAAGTGAGGTTTGTCGTTTGCTGGGCGGCTGAGTAGCCAACCGCTTAGTGGTGCCGCTCTAAAGCTCTTCCAGCACACCCAACGGCCTTTTAGATAGTTTTATTCAACTGTGAGGGAAAGCATATGAAAAAAATAGACGTATTTACGCACATTCTGCCAAAGGCATACAATGAAAAAATGATGAAGCTTGATCCAGAAGGCAAGGACATAAACAAGCGGGTAAGAAATGCGGTAGGTATCGTCAACCTCGACGACCGTTTCAGGGTGATGGATCTGTTTGGCGACTACGTGCAGATCATCAATCTGGTCGGCCCCCCTGTCGAATCCTTCGGTCCGCCACCCGTTTCGAATGATATGGCAAGACTTGCGAACGACGGTATGGCTGAGTTGGTCAGTAAATATCCTGACCGCTTTCCCGGTTTTGTGGCATCGTTGCCGATGAATGATCCTGATGGACTCGTGATGGAAGCCAGACGGGCCATCACCGACCTGGGTGCAGCAGGCGTCCAGGTATACAGCAATGTCCTTGGCAGGCCCCTCGACAGGCCCGAGACCATGCCGATCTTCGACCTCATGGCGGAACTGGACAGACCCATCTGGATTCACCCGATCCGCGGGGCTGACTTTCCCGATTATAAGAGCGAGCCCAAGAGCCACTACGAGATTTGGTGGGCCTTTGGCTGGGCCTACGAGACCAGCGCAGCCATGGCGCATCTTGTGTTCTCCGGGCTATTTGACCGCCATCCCGACATCAAGATCATAACGCACCACCTGGGAGGTATTGTCCCCTATATGGAAGGCAAGATCGGCCACGGCTGGGATACGCTCGGCTCGCGGACCACAGACGAGGACTACAGCCTGCTGCTGAAGCGGTTGAAAAAGCGTCCCCTCGATTACTTTCACATGTTTTATGCCGATACCGCGATCTTCGGATCCAAAATTGTCACCGAATGCGGCTTGAAATTCTTCGGGGTCGAGCACACCCTCTTCGGCACTGACGCCCCCCTGGGGCCGAAAAAAACGAACGGCTGGCTGGGCTTGATCACCGAGGTAGTCGACAGTCTCGACATTACCGCGGAGGCGCGTAAAGCGATTTACGAGGGCAATGCTAGGCGACTCCTCAAGTTGAAGTGAGAAGGAACGAAAAAATTCAATTATTAATCGGTCCATAATTGTATAGACACTGGAGATCTCCCCGTTCGTGCTGAGCTTGTCGAAGTATGAACGGTTTAATTACGCACCCTTCGACAGGCTCAGGGTGAACGGTTCTTGCTTAACCGAACAGTATTAGGGTTAGATGAGATTTCCCGAGGAATATGTCTTCTCGATTATGGACTCCTTAGTAACTTGCTTTGATACCATGTACCTGATTCTTTCACACGCTCTGAGAACCAATGTGAATAGGAAGAGGGAGGGAGATCCCATTGAAAACGGAAAAAGTGACAGCGGATGTGTTGTGTGTCGGAGGAGGGATTGCCGGTCTCATGGCCGCCATCAGGGCTTGCGACTGCGGTGCAACCGTGGTTATCGCGGAGAAGGGAGCAACGAGATATAGCGGTTCGGGCCGTATCGGCAATGACCATTTCTGGTGTTACCTGCCGGAGGTTCACGGTCCTGATCTTAATGCATTCATCAAGGAATGCATGATCACTCAACTCGGCAACATGACCTCGAATCTCGGTCCTGCCGTCGTGCGTACCTGGCTCGAGTGTTCTTACGACATGGTCAAGCTCTGGGATAGTTGGGGCATACCCATGAAACACAACGGAGAATATCATTTTTCCGGCCACTCGTTCCCGGGCAGGGTGATGACCCACCTCAAGTACAAGGGAAGGAATCAAAAACCGGTACTCACGGATCAAGCCTTGAAACGGGGAGCCCGGATCATGGACAGGGTGATGATCTTTGAACTGCTTGGAGGCCCAGGGGGCATCACCGGAGCGCTGGGGATGGACACGCGGGATGGCCGTTTGATCGAGTTTCAGGCAGGAAGCGTCATCCTTGGGACAGGTGCCGTCGTCAGGTTATATCCCGGCGTGACTCCCGCCAACATGGGCAACAATACGCGGCCATTCACCCTCACGGGCGACGGAAGGGCTGTTGCCTACCGGGCGGGTGCCGAGCTCGTTAATGTTGAGCTTTTCAGCAGGCATGCCGGCGTCAAGAACTTCTGCAGATCGGGCCAGGGCACTTGGGCCGGCGTCTGCAGGGACCCGGAAGGAAGGCCGGTCGGCAAGTATGTGAACAAACCCAACATAAAGTACGGTGACATGATCATAGAGGTTGACAAGCAGATCTTCGAGCGCTACCAGCAGACGGGCAGAGGACCGGTCTATATGGACTGCACCGGCCTTTCGGAATCGGACCATGCCTATCTGATCGAAGGTCTCCTCAATGAAGGGAACATTGGACTCATCGAACATTTGAAAGAAGAGGGGGTGGACCTGAGAAAGAATACCCTTGAGTTCTCCACCTATGAGTTCAGGTATCTCGGACGCATCGTTACGAACGAAAAAGGCGAGACAAATGTCCCGGGGCTTTACAACGCAGGGGAGGAGTCGACTTTCGGCATCTCAGGCGCAGCGGTTTTTGGCTGGCTCGGAGGGGAACAGGCTGCGGGGTATGCACGGGAAACCCGGTCTGAGTCCAAGGGAAAGGAGCATGCCACAACAGAGCAGGCAAAGAGGATCATTTCTTCCCTGCAAAGCCACGCCTACGGCTATGATTGGAAAGATGCTAACCTGGCCCTTCAGCATACACTGGCCGACTATGCCGGCCCCGTAAAATCGGAGGCGACACTTGCTGCCGGCCTTGCCCATCTGCGCCGGCTGAAGAAAAAGCTCGACACATCGCTGCGGGCCCGTGATCAGTGGGAGCTTGCCCGTTGTCTCGAAGTGCGCAACCTATATGATCTCGGCGAAATGGTCTTTCTTGGTGCCCTTGAGAGGAGAGAATCGAGGGGCATGTTCCAGCGGAGCGACTACCCGTATACTGACCCGCTTTTGAACGGCAGGCTGCTGATCATCAAGCAAGCCGACGGCAAGCCCATTACGGAGTGGAGAGAGGTACCAAAGTAAATTTTAGATTACAGATTTCGGATTGCAGATTGAAAAAATCTCAAATCTGAAATCTTAAATCTGAAATAAGGCTGAGAGGGACCACCTGAATTTGATGAACTTTTTTCAGCAGCCTGACGGATGAATGTGGAGGTTAAAAATGCCGCCTGAAATCGATTACGACAAGTGCACAGCGTGTGGCCTTTGCAGGGAGGCATGCGCCGAAGACGTCTTCTTCGGACCGGGCATCAGCGAGACGCAGGGGGAGACAAAACCGCGCGTCACGTATCCTGAAGCGTGCTTCCACTGCTACCTCTGTGCAGAGGAATGCCCTGTTGAGGCCATCACGATCAGGACGCCCCTCGTGATGCATGTCCCTTATAAGTAGAGTCTGTTTATAAATCATCTAACCCACCCCCACCCTAACCCTCCCCGCCTACTCCGCCGAAGTAGCCTCAGGCTACGTAGGCCGGGCTGAAGGGGAGGGGAAATCGTTATGTTCCTCCCCCTTCAAGCCTGCCTGCCGGTAGGCAGGGGGGAGGCCAGCCCTGCACCACGTAGGGTGCAGGACAAAGCCCTGAACCTACCATGGTTCAGGGGAGGGGGATGGGATATCTGCCGGAGTTGTAAATCTCATCCCCAAACAGCTACTTTTTGCCGGGCGGGGTGGGAACGATTTCTTTGAACGTCGCAAACTCCGCCAGAATCTCTTTCTTGAAAGCTTCCCCGCCTTTGAAATCGACCACAAAGTCAAACTTCTCAACGGTCGCAACGACCTTCGGGTCCTTCATCGTTTTTTCAATGGCCTCCTCCCATTTCTTAACAATGGCGGGAGCCAATCCCTTTGGGCCTCCCAAACCTACACCTGTCGCGATGCTGGAGTTCTTGTATCCCTTTTCAACGACCGTGGGGACCTGAGGGAAACCCGGAAGCCTCGTAGGGGACAGTATTGCCAGGATGCGGGCCTTCCCTGACAGGACCTGGGATTTGATCGGAGGTATGGAAACGAAGGCAAGGTCCACATGGCCTCCCAAAAGATTCGGGACAACTTCCCCACCACCACCAAAAGGAACGGAGGAGATTTCGACCTTTGCGTCCCGGTTGAACATCTCAATGGCCATGTAAGGAGAGGTGCCGATACCCGGACAACCGGCCTTCAACTTTTTCGGATTGGCTTTCGCGAAGGCGACCAGTTCTTCCAGGGTCTTAAATGGAGATTCCGTCCGCACAACGATCGACTGGGGGAAGATGGCCACCTTGGCGATGTAGGTGAGGTCTTTCTCCATATCGAAGGGGATATCGGGTGTAAAAAGAGGAGTAATATTCAGGGAGTCAGAATTCGCCACCGTAAGCGTGTACCCATCCGGCTTTGAGTTGACGACAAAGGAGATGCCGACCACACCCCCTCCCCCTGTCTTATTAACGAGTGCGATCGGTCCGTTTATGTTCTTGGCAAGAAAGTCGGAAATACTCCTCAAGAGGATGTCCGTGGCTCCTCCTGGAGCAAAGGGGATGACGATCTGGACCGGGCTTTTGGGGTAGTCCTGGGCCACCGGGACACCCACCCACAAGAGAGAGACAAACATCATCATGAAAACCCAACACATTCTTGTTGTCTTTTGCATCAAGTCCCTCCTTTTTACTTAGAAAATAAGTGCATCGTCTCTCGGCCACAGCAACTGTTTCGGTACAACGATGAACGTTAAACGATAGACGATGGACAGGACATTGTCTTTTTGTTCATTGTTCATCGTTCATTGTCCAAACGGGCTTCGTAACCGTAACCTTGACCTTGGACCGGAGGCCATTTTCATGGTTCGTGCCTGCACACCGAAGTGCCGTGTTCCGGCACGCAGGCGTGGGTGACCGTCTCGGCCATGGTGGATTAGTTTCTGTTCTCAAGTTATTCCGCGTGTAAGTGGCTCCCGGAAAGCTACTTCTGGCCGGGCAGCGTCGGGACGAGCTCTTTGAACATCACAAGATCCGCCATAAGCTCCTTCTTGTAATCTTCCCCGTGTTTAAAATCGACGACAACACCTTCGATCTTTTCAATATTTGCAATGACCTTCGGGTCCTTCACTGTTTTTTCGATGGCCTCCTCCCATTTCTTAACGATGGCGGGAGCTAACCCCTTCGGGCCCCCAAGGCCGAGGGCTGTCGCAAAGGATGATTTCTTATATCCCTTTTCCGCGAGCGTCGGGATGTCCGGGAAGTTTGGCAGCCGTTTGGGGGAGCAAACGGCCAGGAGGCGAATCTTCCCCGACTGAAGTTGCGATTTGATCGGAGGCAAGGATGCCACGGCAAAGTCGGTGTGGCCTCCCAGGAGATTTGCCGTAACCTCTCCGCCGCCGTCGAAAGGAACGTAGCCAATATCGACCTTCGCGTCCCGGTTGAACACACCGAGGATCATGTGCGGGGTGCCCACGATCCCCATACCGGCAGACTTCAACTTTTTGGGATTGGCTTTCGCGAAGGCAACAAGCTCCTCAAGCGTCTTAAATGGGGATTCGTTCCGTACCGCAATGCCAAAACCGACGACGCACGCCTTGGCAATGTAGGTGAGGTCCTTTTCAGAATCGTAGGGCATACTAGGCGTAAAGGCGGGGGCAATGCTCACGGCCTCAGGACTGATATTCACAAGTGTGTATCCGTCCGGCTTTGAATTCGCCACGGAGGAGGTACCGATTATCCCTCCTCCACCTGGCTTATTAATGACAGCGATCGTGCCGTTCATGTTTTTGGCAAGAGGGTCGGAGACAGTCCTCCAGAAGATGTCCGTAAGGCCCCCGGGACCATAAGGGATGACGATCTGGACCGGGCCTTTCGGGTAATCCTGAGCCTGCAAACTGCCGACCCATAAAAAGCAGATCAAGGCCACTAAGAGAATGAAACCTGTTCTTCTTCCAATTTTCTTTGGCATAACGTCCCTCCTTATCAATTTTTTGTTCTAAGTCCTAAACAAAAACATTTGAAATTTCCCCAATAATCCCCTCCCTCTCCGATGGGGGAGGGTGCGGGTGGCCGCCGGCTCAGAGAGCCTCTGGCTCGGAGAGGGGTGGACCCTTCGACAAGCTCAGGGCGGCCTGTGGTGAGCCTGTCGAACCATCCCCCCTCCCCTTCATCCCCTCCCACCGAAGGGAGGGGAGATGTCTTGGAGATGTTTCGAAAAAATTAGAGATAAATTTTCAAACTTAAACGTGTAAGATTCCAGAATTCTTCTCCAACCATTGCCCTCAACTCTAATCGTGCGCTCTTAAATCTTCCCTGATCCTTTTCTTTTTCAAGAAAAGAGGGGAGAGCAGGATAAGTAACG
>Ga0214473_10009417_pt1 | contig 11543 bp, 13 predicted proteins | sample RVTome_7_FD_203509 | JGI IMG/M metagenome (GOLD analysis project Ga0214473, IMG submission 203509) | Soil microbial communities from uranium-contaminated site in the Upper Colorado River Basin, Wyoming, United States - RVT98D197 | ecosystem: Environmental > Terrestrial > Soil > Contaminated >...
GCACCCCTTTTTACAAGCATATTTTACATGCCATTATTCCCTCTCGTAAAGAACATACTTAATTCCTCTTAAAAACAAAAAGGCCCGTTCGGAGAACGGGCCCCTACTGTCGTGCCGTCGCGCCATGTCGCTCTGTCGCGCTATTTTACTCGCCCGTCTTGCTCTTTTCCTTCACGGCCTCGTCGAAGGCCTGCTCGGCCTCTTCCATCTTCATCTTCGAGTACTCGGTGTCGCTGATTATATCTATGTCCCAGCCCGTGAGCTTCATGGCAAGGCGCACGTTCTGGCCCTTTTTGCCGATGGCGATAGAGAGCTGCTGGTCGCTTACGACCACCATGGCCGTCTTCTCCTCCTCGTTTATTCCCACGCGGTCAATCTGGGCCGGGGAGAGCGCCCTTGCCACGAGGAGCCGCGCGTCGTCCGTCCAGGGTATTATGTCGATGCGCTCCCCCTTCAATTCCCGCACGATGGACTGCACCCTTGTGCCCTTCATCCCCACGCAGGCGCCCACCGGGTCTATCGAGGCCTCTTTCGAATAGACGGCCAACTTTGTCCTCTCGCCGGGTTCCCGCACGATGTCTTTTATTATTACAAGCTTCTCTCCTATCTCGGGCACCTCCATCCGGAAAAGCTCCGCAACCAACTGGGGGTTTGCCCGGGAGACCACTATGATGGGCCCCTTGGGCGTAAGCTTTATGTCCTCTATGTATGCCTTCACGAAATCCCCCCTCCGGAGGTTCTCATTCGGGAGGGACTCCTTCAGGGGAAGGACGGCCTCGGTCTTGCCTATATTTATGAAGTAGGCCCCCTTTTCCTTCCTCAGGACGGTCCCGCTTACGACCTGGCCCACCTTGTCCTTGAATTCGCTGAAGAGGGCGTCCCGCTCGGCCTCGCGCATCCTCTGGAGGATGACCTGTTTTGCCGTCTGGGCGGCGATCCTGCCGAAGTCCTTGGGGAAAAGCGGGAATTCCACTTCGTCCCCCAAATTTTTATCGGGGAATTCCTTTTTTGCCCGCTCGACGTTTATCTCTTCGTCGGGGTTCTGGACGCTCTCGACTATCCGCTTTGTCTCGAAGATGTCTATCCTGAAGGTATCGGGCTCGATCCTCAGGTTGATGTTCATCCTCCCGCCATAGCGCTTCCGGGCCGCCGAGAGGAGGGCGGACTCCAGGGCCGAGATGAGCACACTCTTCGATATGCCTTTTTCACGGCTTATCTGGTCAAGCAGAAATGCTATTTCTTTCATCTTAAATCTCCACCTCCAGACGGGCCTTGCTGACCGCACTATAGGCGATCCGCAGCTGCTTCCCGCCCATCTCGATGAGAAAGGAGTCCTCATCGGCCTCGAGGAGCCTCCCTATGAAAAAGGTCTGTTCCCCGATAACGGGTTCCCTCGTGACCACGCGCACGAGCTTGCCCACCCGCTTTTTGAAGTCGGCGGGCTTTCTCAGAGGCCTGTCGAGCCCCGGGGAAGAGACCTCGAGGTTGTAGGGCCCCGGCAAGAGGTCTTCCACGTCGAGCACGGCCGACAACTCCCGGGAGAGGGCCTCGCAATCGGCTATATTGACCCCGCCCTCCCTGTCGATCACGACCCGCAGGGTGGGCTTCCGGGCGGACCCGGCAAGCTCCACGTCCTCCACCGTGCAACCCATGGAGGCCGCTATGTCTTCGGCCAGTTGCTTCACTTTTTCCTCAATCCTTCCCACTAAGGCTTTAAGACCCCCAGAAAACAAAAGAGTGGTCGCCCACTCTCCTCAGAAAAAACCAGTTGTACTTATTAGAGTTTAAAGGTTTTCGGAGGAAATATCAATGCTTAAAAGATTCCCCCCTCTTGCTGAATGATTATTTCCGTGCAGTTTCGGGGATGAAGACCTCATCTGAGAGGCCCTTGTTTATCTCGAAGGATTTTATCGTGGAGGTGGACTGAAGGGCATCGCCCACGAACATCTCCGTTTTATACGGCATGTCCCAGTGGTTTACCTTCCTGAAGTCCGAAAAGACCCACTTCGTGCTCTTTCCGCCGGCTGTGCGGGACTCGGCCTGGAGGAGGACCAGGTCTTCCTTTTCTATCCAGAGGCTGGCCGGAGGGCCCCCTTCCTCATCCTCTATTTCTATGACAAAAGCTTCTTTCCCCCCTATTTGCTCCTCTCCTTTCACCTTTGCCCTCTCAAGGACCTTATTCCACCATTTCTCTTCGGTCTGGAACTGCCGGGCCTTATCACGGGGGAACTGTTCGGTCATGCCCTTCTCGGGCGATATGACCCATGAGTTCTCGCCGTCATAGATGAAGATGCTCGTCTCGGGTTTTTCGCTGGGGAGGCTGATAAAGGATTCCACCCTTATCTTTTCCCCTTTTTTAAGGACGGTCTGCCGGGCGCGGACGGGCGTGCCCGTCGCGTCCGTCTCTATCTCCATGACGAGCCTCATGTCCTTGATCTCGTTCTCGAAACTCTCGTATTTCTCTTTTATCCTGTTCAGCACCTGTGAGGAGGAGTCCCCGGCAAGCGCATGGGCGAAGAGAAGGACGAACGAGGAGACCAGAACACCTGAAAATGCCGCCCTCCATTTATTCCTTTTCATGGCCGTCCTTTTTTCCCCTTAGTGAGAATGCCGTCGATCGAGTAAAGTCCACCGCCCTTCACTATAAGCGCAAGGATGAGCCCCAGCACAAGCACATGGTACTCCACGCCCTCGCCTGTTTTCGTGTTCGCCCAGTCCATGAAGAAGCCGTGCTTCAAGTGGAGCATGAACGCGCAGGTTATGAGGGTGACCCCTATCCCAAGGGCGAAAAACCGTGTCAGGAACCCCAGGATAAGACCTATCGGGCCCATGAACTCAAAGAATATGACAAGTATTCCAAGCCAGGGAGCGATCCCCTGCCCCTCAAACGACCGTATCGCGCCCTCAAGTCCTTTCCCGTCCCACCATCCAAGCACCTTCTGCGCCCCGTGCGGCCAGAGGGCGATTGCCATCCCAAGCCTGTTAAAAAATTGGGCCGGGCTTTTGTCGGTCTTCAAAAGGGTTTTAATAAACAGCAAGACAGAGGCCTCCAGCTTTCTCATCTTAGCACAAGGGGGCGGACTGTCAAGTTTGTAAAGGAATTCCTTTATAAATCAATAATTTCAATTGACAAGCCCGTTAGCGCGTGCTATAAAGGTTTGTAGCCTATAGGGCTGCCCATATTTACTTCCCGGCGGGGGATGAAGAAGGAGGATCAAGGGAGCATGTCGTTCGAAGGAAAAGTAAAGTGGTTCAATGAGACGAAGGGGTATGGTTTTATCCAGCAGGATAGCGGGCCTGATATTTTCGTTCATTATTCTGCCATCAAGGCGGACGGGTTCAGAACTCTAACCGAGGGGGACAAGGTCTCCTTCGAGATCGTCGAAGGCGAGCGCGGCCCCAAGGCCGCAAACGTAATGAAAATCATCGGGTAAAACTCAGGGTGAACTTTAACTTAGGGGGGCAAAAGCCCCCCTTAAAGACTTAAAAAAAGACTTAAATAGTGACCTGAATCACAAAAAATCCTTTTTAATCATTGACTTCCGCGTTCGTTTTCCTTTAAACTCTAAGCCATGCCGGTACTCGTACTGATTATTATTCTTTTGAGCGGAGTTAGCGCGGAAGCCGATATCTACAAGTACGTTGACGAGGAAGGGGTCGTCCTCTTCACCGATTCCCCCGGCGACGGGGCCATAAAGCTTACTAAAGAAGGCAAGCCTTTCATCAAAGAGGGCAAGCCCTTCATGGCCGCCAAACCGGAAGTGCCCTACAAGTTATCCGGGCGCGTGTACGAAGAGATCATAAAAGACAAGTGCCGCAAGTACTCGATGGACTACGACCTCATAAAGGCCCTGATAAAGGCCGAAAGCAATTTCAATCCTTTTGCCGTCTCAAGCAAAGGGGCCAGGGGACTCATGCAGCTCATGCCCGGCACGGCCTATTCCCTGGGCGTGTATGATCCTTTCGACGTGGAGGCCAATATCGACGGCGGCGTGAGGTATCTCAAGGCCATGCTCGAGAGGTTCGGAGGGGACCATAAGCTTGCGCTTGCGGCCTATAACGCAGGCCCCTCCTCGGTTGAAAAATACGGCTCCATCCCGCCCTACAAGGAAACCCAGGATTACGTGAAAAAGATAATGGCCATATCCGGAAGGGACTTCAACGAAAGCGCCTCCAGCGCAAAGGCCCGGCCCGCCGCGGCCAAGACAAGCGAGACAAAAAAAGCCGTTAAAAAACCCGCCGTCGTCTACAAGATGGTCCTCGATGACGGCACCGTCCTCTATACCAATAGCCTGCCCCAGCGGTTTTAGTCTAAAATAAGCAGGCGGCATATCTTAAATAACCAATAAAGGGATATCCATGCAAAAGGAAGAGCTCCAGGAAGAGATACTTCGTTTAAAGCGGGAAAGAAACGCCATAATCCTCGCCCACAACTACCAGCGGGACGAGGTCCAGGAGATAGCGGACTACACGGGAGACTCTCTCGAGCTTTCGAGGACCGCCGCCACCATCAAGTGCGATGTGATAGTCTTTTGCGGCGTGAACTTCATGGCCGAAAGCGCCTCCATACTTTCTCCGCATAAGACGGTATTATTGCCCGAAATAGGTGCCTGCTGCCCGATGGCCGACATGATAAAAGTAACGGGGCCGAGAGTGCCGAGGGAGTTCCCGGGCTACAAAATCCAGCCCACCTTCATTTATCCGATAGAATACAGCCTTAGCGACATGAAAAGAGAACACCCCGGAGTGCCGGTAGTGAGTTATGTAAATACGACCGCCGAGGTCAAAGCCGCGAGCGATATCTGCTGCACCTCGGCAAACGTCGTAAAGGTCATCGAATCCATCCCGGGCGATGTCGTCATAAGCGTCCCCGACAGGAACCTGTCCGCCTGGGCCCAGAAGAACACCAAAAAGAAGGTCATAAGCTGGGACGGCTTCTGCCACGTCCACGACAGGGTAATAAAGGAGAACGTCCTCAAGGCGAGGGAAGAGCACCCCGGCGCGCTCGTCCTTGCCCACCCGGAATGCCGCATGGAAGTCCTTGAGCTTGCCGACCATGTGACAAGCACCTCCGGGATGCTCCGGTACGTGAAAAGCTCCCCCCATACGGAATTTGTTGTGGGCACGGAGGTGGGCATCATGTACAGGATGAAAAAAGAGAACCCCGAAAAGACCTTCCATGCCCTCCGGCGCGACATGGTCTGCCCCAATATGAAAAAGACCACGCTTCAAAGCGTCCTCCGGGCGCTAAAGGAAAACGTGACCGTGATTAAAGTCCCCGAGGAGATCCGCATCCCCGCCAATAGGGCGCTTGAGAGGATGCTGGCGGTAAAGTAAATTACGGATGCTCGCGGTTTAGCTCATCTCCTTACAAGCTCCTTTTTGCTGTAAAGCCCGATAAGCGCCGCCTCTTCCAGTACATGCCCTTTCATGGCCTTTTCGAGGTCGGCTTTCCTGGCGTTCCCTTTCAGGTCCAGCTTGGAATTAAGCGCGGAGTCCTCCTCAATCTCTCTCGTCTCGGGGTCTATGTTCCAGAGGAGCCAGTGCACGAACGTGCCCTTCGGGGCGTCCGGGTCGTCAACTATCAGGGCCAGCGACTTGGCGCCTCGCGGCACGTCCTCTATCCCGAGCGCCGGGTTCACGTTCTCGCCGTCACAGGAATAGGTTTCGGGTAAGGATATTGAAGAGGCGATTCGGTCTCAACCCAAAATCTCATCATAGTGGCCACCGCCCTCTCTATGGATTACAGCATCATCACCGCCAATACAAGGGATTTCAGGAAAATCGAGGGGTTAAAGGTGGAGGTGGTGTAGGCCGATTACCGCTTTAATATGAGAAAACATCTTCCTCTGTGATGATGCCCGCTTTTTCCGCAAAAGGGAGTACTTCCTTTCTAAGTTGCCGAAATCTCTTGAAGGCGATATAGCGCTTCAGGGCATCCCTGACGAGTTCGCTTTTGGAGGTCTTTTCTGTCTTTGCCATTTTTTCCAGTTCGCGCTGGACTTTCTCGGAAACCCGTATCGTTATTATATTGCGCATTTCAGTTCCTTTCCTTATAGACGTTGTAGCACGAAAAGAATAAAGCAGTCAAATTGGATCATATTATCTTTTGGTCCTCCCCATTCATCAGATATTCTCTTGTACAGACACCCAATAAATTTATTTATGAAAAAAATAATAAATATTATTTTATTTAAATATGGGACGATAGCCCCGAAGAAATCGAGCATTGAATTTTTTAAGAGAAAGAGGAAAGAGCAGCACACTTCCTATCAGAAAAGTGATCCGGCAGCTTATAGGCTGGTACGCCACGCATTATAAAAAGAGCGCGAGTGAGAGTAAGTCCGGTGCTTGTATTGAGGAGTAAAAATAGTTCCGGGTTCTTTCAGATTATAACCATTTTTCCTTTAGCCTCCTTATAAGCCAACCCTTATAAGGCCCTTCAGACGAGTTTTCACTTTTTTTAATAGAAGGGGGACCTTCTATCTTTATATCTTTGATCTCATATTTTAAAATCCGGCGTTCCGGCGTGAAAAGTTCAATTTGAATTTTTGAAGGAAGCTCATTATATTCATGCCCCAAAACAATACTGGTCCTCTCACTGGGAGACCTTAGGGTAATATTGGCCTTATTAGGGATCCCGTTTAACTTAGTTCTGCTTATATGTAGTGGAGTATCATCCGAAACTAATTCTAAGGGAACATGCAATCTATATTTTCCAGCCGGAAGCGGTACTGCTATCGCACTTGCTTCCACTACATGTATCTTTGGTGGTGCTTTTCTTCGCCCTATTCTCATTCCAATTACAGTTCCTATAATTGTGGTCACTAATCCAATAATGCCCGTGATTATGAGGCCGGAATTTTGCGAGATAAATTTAGAAAAATCCATATGCCTATTCTAAAAGAAGAGCCGTATTAAGTAAATGAATCCAAAGCTACTCAGTTTCTTTAAATCTCTATCAGTCTGAAAGTAACAATTAGATGTCTGACCCTGGTTTTTCCCAGACGCATTTGCAAAAGATCACATCTGCTAAAAACTCTTTTTTGAATTATCATCTCCTCTGGGCAACTCGCTTTTATATTCAATTGTTTCCCCTTCCTCTTCGCTTAATGAATGCAGGTCCTCTTCTCGGATTTTCTGTAATTGGCTTATTGATCATAATGAGAATTTCTCTTTAAGAATTTTTTATTTCAGTTTTTCTGTTAAATTTTTTAATGTTTTTTTATTTTTATTTCTCTTTCAATTTCTTCGGTTATTTCGTCCTGACTTATTCGGCGAATTTGCTTTTCATTTATTTTTAAAATTAATTTGTCTTTATTAGGTAAATTTTTTATTTTGTCATAGATCCAAGCAGCAACTATTCCAGAAGAAATATTCAAAGAGAATGAAAGTATTCCAGTGGCTAGGTCTGAAAAATCGGCACTTCGTTTTTCAATGAAAGGCAATCTATCCAATGTAACACCTTCCGGCAGGTCATCATAAGCTAAGATTAGAGGTATGAAATTAGTTTCAATTTTAATCTTCATACGTCACCTTCCATTTTAAATACAGCTTTGGGCCAATTATAACTGAGAAAATAAGGAATATACCAATCCCCGCCCAAAATCCCCTGTAATTTACCCCTTTAAAAGGGCGCTTTTCAAGGAAAATCCTTAACCCGCCTGAGCGCGTTTTTTTGGCACGAACTTGACCTGCACGTCATAGCCAAGTACATGGGCGACTTTTTTAAGAGTGGTAAGGGAGGGCTTGCCATAGCCGGGTGATTCGAGCCTTGAGATGGCGGGTGTCTTTGTGCCGATCTTGCGGGCAAGCTGTGCCTGGCTCATTTTGGCTTTCGTCCTGGCCTTAATGACCTCGCCGGCGATCTGAAATTCTTCTTTCTGCGCCTCGTATTGCCTTCTTACTTCCGGGTCTCGAAGCCATTCTTTTTTTATTTTATTGAAATCCTTTAATTTGGGCATAAGAGACATTAACAATATTGTTAATCATTGTCAAGAAAAGACTGGACATAAATATAGTGTCGCGTTTCATATAGACAATGGCCCTCTCCCGCCTGTTATGATGGAAACGGCATGGAAGGAATTTCCTTCGCGCTCTTTTCAAAGTAAATGGTGAGGGAAAAAGAGTAATGAACAGCTTGAACGCCTTGAACAGCCTGGAGGGGCAAAAAGAATGAAAATCCAAGTACTTTGGAGCAAAAAGATGATTTTCCGTGAACGCATAAAAATGCGCGCGCACGCGCGCGAGTAGCTTATGAATATATTGCAAGATTGCTTCGCTCTGCTCGCAATGACGAACCTCTGTCATTGCGAGGAGGTCGAGTCGACCGACGCGGCAATCTCTTTTTGGTTATAATTTCCTATGAGATTCCAAGCCATCACAAGCCCCGCAAACCCGAAGATAAAGGAGCTTCTCCTTGTAAAGAGGAAACCCTCTTATGAGGGGTTTCTCATAGAGGGGCCCAATCTCCTCGAGATGGCCCTCTCAAGCGGGGCCGGGATTAAGAGGGTTTTCCTCACGGAGGAGTTCCGCTCGAAGCCCAAAAACAGGGCACTTATAAAAGCCCTTCTAAAAAAAGAATCGGAAATACATGAAATCACCGGTCAGTTAATGGACAAACTCGCGGAGACCGAGACACCTCAGGGAGTGATCGCCGTTGCGGGGGTCGAAAAGAAGTCCCTCGAGTCCATTACCTTTAGAGGGAATCCTTTCCTTGTTGTCGCGGACGAGATAAAAGAGCCCGGGAATTTGGGGGCGATCATCCGCACGGCGGACGCGGCAGGGGCGGACGCCGTGATAAAACTTCCGGGGACGTGCAATCCCTTGAGCCCCAAGACCCTCCGGGCAAGCGCGGGGAGCTTTTTCAATCTGCCCGTGATAGAGGCGGACACAAAAAAACTACTCCCCTGGCTAAAGGGGAAAGGCATCAAACTTTGCGGGACGGATTCTCGCGCAGAGGCATCCCTTTATGAGACGGATTTGAAAGGTCCGGTCGCTTTCGTATTCGGGGAAGAGGCCCACGGGCTCTCGCCCCAATTAAGGGAAAAAGCCGACCTCCTCGTAAGGGTCCCGATTTTAGGCAGGGCCGAGAGCCTTAACGTGGCCGCCGCCTGCGCCGTGGTGCTGTATGAGGCGGTAAGGCAGAGGGTTCATCTTTAAATTTTTTAAGGTTAAAAAGAGAGGGATTCCGGACAAGCCGGAATGACAAGGAATCGGAAAGGGCGGGGTGCTTGCCGGGAGCGATGCGAAATCAGGAAAGCGACATCCGGGGAGTAAAAAACAACACAGAGTGCAGGTGACTTTCAAAACAGAGTAATTAAAACAGAACAAAAACTCATGGAGCGGTTATTTCGCAAGCGGCCGGTAGGCACCCCGCCCTGGCCAATATTACTTCTGTTCCTCTTCTTCCTTCTCTTTAGGCGGGAGGGAGACGAAGCCGCCGAGTTTCTTGAGGCGCTTGTATCTTTCCTCCGCGAGCCTCCCGGGGGTCTTGGCCGAAAGCTCCTCCACCGCCGCAAGGAGGACCTGGGCGATGGCCTTTGCCGTACTCTCCGGGTCACGGTGGGCACCTCCAAGGGGCTCGGGCACTATGTCGTCTATGATCTTTGACGCTAAGAGGTCCTGGGCCGAGAGTTTCAGGGCGTCGGCCGCCAGCATGTACTCGTTGGCGCCTATCTCGCCGTTTTTCTTCCATAGGATGGCCGCGCAGCCTTCAGGGGATATCACGGAATATACGGAATGCTCGAGCATATAAGTCCTGTCGGCAACACCCAAGGCAAGGGCCCCGCCGCTCCCCCCCTCTCCTATCACCACGGAGACGATGGGGGTCCGGAGCGCGCTCATCTCCATGAGGTTCGTGGCGATGGCCTCGGCCTGCCCCCGCTCCTCCGCGCCGATGCCCGGATATGCGCCGGGCGTATCTATGAACGTGATGATGGGCCTTGCGAACCGCTCGGCCAGCTTCATGAGCCTCCCGGCCTTTCTGTAGCCTTCGGGATGGGGCTGGCCGAAGTTCCTGCTTATCCTGTCCTTCACGCCCCTGCCCTTCTGGTGCCCTATGACCATGACCGAGTAAGGGCCGAGACTCGCCGGCCCCCCCACGATGGAGGGGTCGTCGGAGAAGCGTCTGTCCCCGTGGAGTTCTATGAAATCCTCCATGATGAGAGCGATGTAATCGAGCGTGTAGGGCCTTTCGGGATGGCGGGCAACGAGGGTCTTCTGCCAGGAGGTGAGCTTTGAGAATATCTCTGAGCGGGCCTCCTTTGCGCGCCTCTCAAGCCGCCTTATCTCCGAGGCGACCTTCAGTTCCTTTCCGTTCGAGAGCCTCTTCAGCTCCTCAATCTTCGCCTCAAGCTCCTGAACGGGCTTTTCAAATTCAAGGTAATATTTCACTTAAACAAACCTCATGTCCCAATTCCCCCCGAGGCGCTCCCTCAGGGCGTTCTCGAATTCCTCGCCATATGCAACCTTGAAGGGAGTTTCTATGATAACCTGAAGGCCGTCCGCAAATAAATTCAGAAAGAGCGGGGTGCCCCCTTTATGGGCCTCGATGAGGGCCTTTAATTTTGCGAGGTCGGCCCCTTCGCTTGCCGTGAGTTCAAGCCTTTTTCCGTTCGTGCCGTTTTTCATCGAGTCCTCAAGGTGCGAGACGGAGCGCGCTATGAGCTTGGGCCCCTTGTCGGTCCTGTCCACCGTGCCCCTTATGAGTAGCGGAGTGTCTTTTTTCAACAATTCGCCTTTTTCCGCGTAGAGGTCGGGGAATACCACCGCGTCTATTATCCCCTCGTCGTCCTCAAGCGAGATCTGGGCCATCATCCCCTTGTCCTGCTTTGTTTTTATCCTCCGGACCGAGCCCACAATGCCGGCCACGGAGACCTCCGCCTTGTCCGCAAGCCCCGAGAAGGCCGTAGAGTTCAGGGCGCCGTTCAGGGCGAGTGCATGTTTATACCGTCTTAAAGGATGGCCGGAGATATAGAAGCCGAGGGCCTCTTTTTCGTAGCTCAAAAGTTCTGTCTCTTCCCACTCATTAAGAGGAAGACCAGACATGATGGAAGACGCACCTGCGGGCCCCTCTTCAAGCGCGCCGAATATGCTTTGCTGGGTGGAGGGTCCGCGCTGCCCTTTTTCAATCATCTCAAAACAGCTTTTCCTTGCTCCCCCGAGCGAGTCGAACGCACCGGCTTTTACAAGGGCCTCGAGGACTTTCTTGTTCACCTTCCTCGAATTGATTCTATCCAGGAAATCCCCGAATGTGGAGAACGGGCCGCCCTCATTATTAGATGAGAGATTACGCGCCTCCAGTATGGACTCTATGGCCTGCGCACCGGCGCCTTTCACCGCCCCGAGCCCAAAGCGGATGGAGTCCCCCACTACCTTGAATTCCATGTCCGAGACGTTTATGTCGGGCGGGAGAACCTTTATCCCCATCAGATGGCACTCTTTTATGAACTTGAGTATCTTGTCGGTGTTGTCGAGCTCCACGCTCATGTTGGCCGCCATGAACTCCACGGAGTAGTGGGCCTTGAGATACGCGGTCTGGA
>Ga0214473_10009418_pt1 | contig 11543 bp, 12 predicted proteins | sample RVTome_7_FD_203509 | JGI IMG/M metagenome (GOLD analysis project Ga0214473, IMG submission 203509) | Soil microbial communities from uranium-contaminated site in the Upper Colorado River Basin, Wyoming, United States - RVT98D197 | ecosystem: Environmental > Terrestrial > Soil > Contaminated >...
CGTAGGGTGAAAGCACCTACTTCAGTAAAGGGTCTTCTGAAAGAGGAAAAGACAGAGGTTGAAGGCCCAGTCAGTCTCACCTAGCGAAAAGATATCTAAAGGACAATCCGACCAGGGCGTGGTTTCCGTTACCCGGTTCCTCATGTTCTGCTTCCATTAGCGGTCAAGTTCCCAGGGATAGAGACAGCAACATTCTCTTATAGGAGGAGAACATGAATAATAAATTGTATGTGGGCGGATTGCCCTACTCAGTTACCGACGGGAAACTTGAGGAAATGTTCCAGGCGCACGGCACCGTTGCGTCCGCCAAAGTGATCTCGGATAAGTTTACCGGGCAATCGCGTGGCTTCGGCTTCGTCGAGATGAGTTCCGGGAACGAAGCCCAATCGGCCATCAGCGCGTTGAATGGGACCCAATTCGAAGGGCGCTCGCTCACCGTGAATGAGGCAAAGCCGATGGCCAGCCGTGATAGTAACGGCGGTGGTGGCCGAGGAAATCGCAACGGCGGCCGCGAACGCTGGTAGTTTTCTCGTTCTAAACTAGCCAAAAAGGGCGCAACAGGTCGGGTTGCGCCCTTTTTTTTGCGAACTATGTGAAACAATCAAGCGACTTGTTTCCCGCCGACTTGTGCGCGAACGGAAACCAAGGCGGAGTTAGATAATCCCGTCGTATCTTTAATTCTGCAGCGGGTTATTCGACCGTGATCTGGGCATCTTCAATGATGACCGCGTAGTGATAGCCGGAGCCCAAATCTTTATCCGTCACAACCACGCCTCGGACCAGTACCGTGTCGCCGACCTTGGCCTCTGCTTTGGTCGTAATAGTGAGATCCTCACCGCCTTCCTTCACCGTGCCGTCGTTAAGATGAATCCAGTTCTTGCCCATGATTTCGGCGGAAAACTTGACCACCTTGCCTCGCACCGCGATTTTCTTCCCGGAAAGCTGTTTTTTTTCTTTGATGATCTCTGCGACGGTTTTGCCCCCGGCAGGCTTGGTTATCTTTGAAAAATCCATTTTAGCTGTAACCGTGCGGACTGCGCCCGGCGCGGCTTGCGGGTGACCCGGAGGAACTGCGCCTTTTGCAGGCTCCGCGCCCTCGCGGTCGATGCTGCCGACGAAATAAACCAGATCAAAGGTTCGCCTCAGCGCTTTGCTTTCGAAGCCCGTCATCGGCATTGCCGGTAGGAAGACCACCTTTTCACCCGGCTTAACCTGCGACGTCGGCCCAGCGAGCCACACCTTTTCCTTCCCCGTATCCAAGTGCACATAGGTGTAGCTGCCTGCTTGGAGAACCTCCAAGACCTTGCCAGACTGCTGCGCCGCGGGCTTGGATGTTTCGGCAGCCCTGACTCGTCCGACCGCGGCGCTAAGAAACGATACAAATATCAAAGCAACGGCTACGACGCCCAAATGTCTCTTCACGATTTCTCCTCGATTGAGTGGATGTCTATTTCTACCATGTCGGCCGGGCGCAAGCTACCCATCCACTACTCCTGGGCACAGCGCTCTCCGTGAATGAGGCCAAGCCGATGGCCAAACTCGATAGTAACGGCGGAAGCTGGGGAAATCGAGGCGGCGGACGTGATCGCTGGTAATTTTCTTCTTCTGAACTATCCAGACGGGGCGCAATAGGTCGGGTTGCGCCCCATTTTTCGGGACTGCAGGATTCCGTGTGGCTAACCGCCGAAGCGGCGAGATTTTGGGTCTCGCGTCTCGGGTTTGCACTCGAGACTCAAGACCAGGAAATTAAACTACCAGCGCTCGCGCCCGCCGCCGCCGCCCCTGCGATCGCCGCCGAACCCCGACCGTTTCTCCTGAGGCCGGGCCTCATTGACGGTGAGGTTGCGCCCGTCAAACTCAGTTCCGTTCAGAGCCTGGATCGCTTTCTGAGCCTCGGCACCGGAACTCATCTCGACGAAGCCAAAACCCTTGGATCGACCGGACAGTTTATCGGTAATCACCCGGGCTGACTCGACGGTTCCATGCGCGGCGAAAAGGTCCTCCAGTTGCTTGTCGGTGGTGGCGTAGGACAATCCACCGACATAAACTTTGTTGGTCATGTTTTCCTCCTTTGGTCGAAAACAGGTTGATGACTCTCTTCCATTGACCCTATTCGGAAGCCTTTGCAAAGCCGCGCCTCGGATGGCGGAGTTTTTTCAGTGCCATCTCCTCAAGTTGGCGAATTCTTTCTCTGGTGACGCCGAATACTTTTCCGGTTTCTTCCAACGTGTATTCAGCTTTTTCGCCAATTCCAAAGCGCATGCGGATGATCTTTTCCTCGCGCGGGCTGAGAGTCGTCAGGATTCGTTGGGTCTCGCGCTGAAAGTCCAGAGAAATGGCCGTTGCCTCAGGGTCGGGAGCGTGATGGTCCGCGATCAGATCAGCGAGAGAAGCTTCTCCGTCCTCGCCCATGGACGCATCCAGCGAAACCGGTTCCTTTACCAGTTGGCGCACCGCCCCGACCGCTTTCAGGGGCAGCGCCGTTTCTGTAGCTATTTCCTCCAGGGTCGGTTGGTGGCCGAGATTCCTGACGAGGCTATGTTCCGCCGCAGTGAATTTCCTTGCCATCTCAACCATGTGAACCGGGATGCGGATGGTCCGCGATTGGTCGGCCAGAGCCCGAGTCACCGCTTGGCGTATCCACCAGCTCGCATAGGTCGAAAACCTAAAACCCAGCCGGTGGTCGAATTTCTCCACCGCCCTCATCAGACCGATGTTTCCCTCCTGGATGAGATCGAGAAACTGAAGGCCCCTGCCGCAATAGTGCTTTGCGATGACGACGACCAGGCGCAGGTTGGCCTCGACGAAGCGCTTTTTGGCCAGGGCAACGTTCGCCTGTTTGTCGTTCGTGCTCGCCACCATCCGCCGTATTTCCGCGGCGGGAATTCCCATTTGAGCTTCAATGGTGTGCAGCGCCCGTTGCTTTGCTTTTCCTCCGGTTTCCTGCTCCACTTTCTGGAGGTTTTCGTAGATTCGTTTGTGGCGGTCGACGATTCCTGCAATCTGACTGCGGTTAAGCTCAAGCCTTTGTAGCGATAGGGCAATCTTCTGCCTCTGGCGCATCAAATTACGATCCAGTTTGTTGCGCTTGATCGCACTCATCCGAGGGTCGAGTTGTCCGGTTGTGCGTTCGTACCTGCGCGCCAGATATTTAAGCTCCGCCAATCCCTTTCGGAAACGAATCTGAGTGACCTTGCCGTCGTTCGCCGGATTCCCGGAGGCTTGTTTTGGCTCGTCTATGACATCGCGCGCATCAACAAGGCCGCTGGCGACTTTCTTCCCGACATCGAGCACCCGATGGAGCGCGACCAGGGAAGATAATGCCTCAGCGGCGATCTGCGCCTCACCTTCCGCGATGCTTTTGGCAAGCTCACTCTCTTCTTCGCGGCTGAGAACGCCAATGGGTCCTATCGCGCTCAGATATGAGAAGACGGAATCCGCGCTCTTTCCTGGGGTCTCGACCTCGATCTCAGCCTCGGGCTCTTCCGCATCGGACAGCCCGTCAAACTGATTTGCATGGTCCAGCGGTTGAGGAAAGTCCCAGCCGTTTTCACCGGAGGGCTCCTGCAACCCGGTATCGGCAGTATCAAGGAACTCGTGCGAGGAAGCCTTACTGTGTTTGCGGTAGAAGCGGTTAAAGGTATTCATTTAAGCTTATGCCGTGGGAGTCATGCGGACGCATTCGGTGTTCATGCGTCCTTGTCGGGTAGCTAAAGACTCAGGCTGCCAAATGCTCAAAGTCTCGTCTTGGGAGAACCTTGTTGATATGGCAGTTTCGAGAAATAAGCAAGGGCTCGGCAGTATCGTCACGGCCCTACGCTCGCCCCCAAACCTTGACGGCGGTGTCAACGATCAGTTTGAGCTTTTGCCACTGCTCGTCTTCGGTGAGCAGGTTGCCTTCCATCGTCGAGGCGAAGCCGCATTGCGGGCTGAGCGCGAGATTTTCCAGCGGCACGTACCTGGTCGCTTCGTCGACGCGCTTGGCGAGCTGGTCTTGGGATTCCATCGCCGGTAGCTTGCTGCTTACCAGGCCCAACACCACGGTCTTGCCGCGTGGCACGAAGCGCAGAGGCTCGAAGCTGCCGGCGCGCTCCGATTCGTATTCCAGAAGGAAAGCGTCTACCTGAAGCTGGCCGAATAATTTCTCGGCGATGGCGTCGTAGCCGCCTTCGGCGTACCACTGGCTGCGGTTGTTGCCGCGGCAGAGATGGATCGCGAGAGTAACGCCCGGACGCTTCGCGCCTTCGAGACAAGCATTGTCGGCGCGAATCGCGTCGTCGAGTGCGGCGTCGGGGTCACCCATTTCAGTCTTAACATAGTTTCGCCATTTGGGATCGATGTAGTAGCTATAGCGCGGCGCGTCGATCTGCACGTACTGCGCCCCTTCGCTCACCAGCGCCTGGATCTCCGCTTTGATGATCGGCACGATGTCCCAGAGGAATGCGGAGTGAGTCGGGTAAACCTTATCGCTGATGCCTTTCTTTTAATAGATCGCAGGAAACTGGTTGGCCGTGGGGAGCGTGACCTTGATGTCGCCCGGGCTTTGCTGCTTAACGAAGGCGAACTCATGCTGGGTCAAGCGCCGTGTCTGTTTGATCTTGCCCACGACGATGCCGGGCACGCGCGAGGGTTGCGTGGACGTTCCGGCAACGCTCGCCTGCCACTGGCGCAGCAGGTTATCGCTCTCGTCGATCCCCTCCACCGCGTCGTTGAAGTCGCTCATGAAATTGACGCGGCGCAGCTCGCCGTCTGTGAAGATCCTGAAGCCAAGGTCTTTCTGGCGTTGGAGCACCCGTAGGATATGTTTATCTTCCAACGCGCGCAGTTGTTCGCTGTCGCTGCCCGCGCTGCGCGCCTGTAAGAGTTCCGCTGGCCGTAAAAGACTGCCGATGTGGTCGGCGCGATATTTGGTTGCCATGATTACGCTCCTGCTCCGTGCTGGTGTTTGTATTTCGTGCTCGTGATTTTCACGAACACGAATCACGGTCTTTATTCCCCTAACAGTTTCTTCAGCCGTTGAACGACATCCGGCGGCTGGGCGATCACCTCTTTCGCCAGCGCGGCAAGCTCCTCGCCGCCAATGGGTTCCACCGGCCAGCCGCGCTTTTTTGCCTCGGCCTACAGCTCGGGGGCCCTGAGCGCATTGTTCCAGCCGTCGCGCAGAATTTTCAACCGATCGGCGGGCATGTTGGGCGGCGCGGTCCAGGGCCGGCCAAACTCGTTGGACGCCGTGATCAGCGTAACCAGGCGCCGGTCGGCATCACGCGATTTGTAGCGATCCATAAGCTCGTAGAAAGTTGGCGTGTCCGGCAGCAAAGCATCTCGTTTTCGGCCGGTCTGCAGGAGCGGACGGGTGAAACCTTTCTTGAACCAGGTGATGTGCGGTTCGCGGCCAAAAAACGCCGCGATGGCGATCAGCCGGCATTGCAATTCGCCACGTTCAAGCGCCACGTCGATGTCCGCCGCGCCTTGATAACCGGCGATAATTGCGGACTTGGCGCCGAGAACGTCCTCTATGAGCTTAGGTATATGGTAAGTGATCGAGGCCGTCCCCGTGGAGCCGCATTTGGGCGGCTCGCTAGCCTTGCGCAGATCGTCGATCGACTTGTACGGACTATCGCCGCGAATAATAAATACCAACTCGGTCGGCTCCGGCGTGCCGAGCCAATTAAATTTCCCCCAGTCGAATTGCACTTCCTTACGGCCGATCAACTGGTCCATGTAGATGCCCGAGTTGAGCGAGCCAAGCGTCAGCCCGTCCGGCTTGGCGACGTTGTAGACGTAATTGGCCGCGATCACCGAACCGGCTCCGGGCATGTTTTGCACGGTGATGCCGGGATTCCCCGGAATATGCTTTCCCAAATAGGCCGCGATGTGCCGCGTCCACAGATCGTAGAGATCGCCGGGCTGGCCGCCGCGGATGACTCTGATCGATTTCCCTTTGAAGAAATCCGGCTGCGCATGGGCGGGAGTGCTAAGCGCCAAGAGCAGAGCGCCGAGAACAAAGACAAAGATTTTATTATTCATAGAGTTTTTCCACGCTCGCGAAACTTCTCCATGATATATCGATACGCCGCGATGGCGGCTGTTGCGCCGTCGCCCGACGAGGTGATCGCTTGGGCCGCCGAATCCTGGCGGATATCGCCGGCGGCGAATAGCCCAGGTATTTCGGTTTTCATCCAAACGTCGGTCGGGACATGGCCGGTGTTGCTGAGACGCAGGAGGTTTTTTAAGAACTCCGTATTGGGCTTCAAGCCGACATAGATGAACAGCCCGGCAAGATCGACCTTCGATGATTCTCCCGATAGCAGATCGCGAACGCGCACGCCGGTGACCACATCGTCGCCCAACACTTCTTCGATCGTGGTGCGATAGCGCGGAAAAATTTTTCGATTGCTCAACGCTCTCTGCCGATACGTATCTTGCGCCGAAAGGATTTGCTCGCGGTGAAAGACCAGCACCTGCTCCGCGTAGTTTGTCAGCGTCAACGCTTCTTGCAGCGCCGAGTCGCCGCCGCCCACGACGCCGACCGTCTGGCCGTTGTAGAGCGGGCCGTCGCAACTGGCGCAGTGGCTGACGCCTCGCCCCATCAGCTTCGCTTCGCCGGGTACGCCCAGGTCTTTGAGCGAAGAGCCGGTGGCGACGATAACGGCCTTGGCGGAGTGTCGTTCTTCGTCGGTGCCCACCGACCACATACGATCCTGCCCTTCCAAGCTCAGAACCTCGGCGCGTTGAAATTGCGCCCCGTGATCCGCTGCCTGACGCTGCACCGTCGGGCACAAATCGTACCCGGCAATCCCGTCTGGGAAGCCGGGAAAGTCCTCGATCTTCTCGATGCTGATCAGATGGCCGCCGGGGATATTGCTCTCCAATACCAGTGTAGAGAGGCCGTGGCGCGCAGCGAACAGGCCGGCAGTCAAGCCGGCGAGTCCGGAGCCGATGATTATAACGTCATAGTTTGACATCTATAGTTCACTCCCGATGATTGTTCAAAACGTTCAAGCCGTTCAAATCGATCAAGCCCCCTCTTTCATCCTCCCCGCGTCGCGGGGGAGGAAAGGCGGGGGATTGAACGGAGCGCAGCGGTTGAACGTTTTGAACGATTTGAACAAATATCACGTGCGCCTAGTTAGCGCCATTCATCGATCGAGACGGTTTTCTGATAATTGCAGCCGATGATGCGCCAGTAGCCGTTGGTTTCGCCGCCGACCACTACGACGTGAATCTCGTCGGGCTTGAACATGCGGATCATTTCCTCCGGCGCCGCTTTCAGCTTCGATGCGTAGGGTTCCTCGCCGAAGGTCGCTCGCGGATAAACGTAGTTCTGGATCAACTGATAGTCCCAGTATTCGCCGGCGGGCATCAGCGCATTTTCGTAAACCCACTGGATGAATTTCTCCTTGGTGTCGAATCCTCCGCGGTCGATGAACTGCCGCGCCGCGATGGGATCGAGGACAAAGGTCGGGGCGCTGTGCGCGTCCATGCCGCGCAGCATGCTGCGTACATGCTCGCGCCAGTATTGCTCGCGCACGCCGAGCGTAAAAGCCGTGGAGCGGCAGCCGGTGAAAATGCTCACCGTGCTTTCGTTTGCTTTGAAGCCATGCTGCACGTGGAACGGCGCCCAGGGGCTGCGCTCTTCGTTCTCGGCGAAGGTCACGCTGTTGTAAGCGTAGTTATTGCCTTGCGAGCCCATGTAACTGTCGCCTGGCAGCGAGCCGCCCTGCAAATTCTGCGAGAGCAGGCCGTAGGCGCGGCCGATGGTTGCGTTGGCGTGATTGTAGGGAGCCATCGCTCCGGTGCCGGAGTTCATGCCGATCTCGTTCCGGATTGGCCCGTTGACGACGACCATCGCGGCCATCGAACTCGTTGTGCTGCCGCGTGCGCTGACGCCCGTGGACGCGAGAGCGAGGATCACCGGAAAATACTCTGGCCGCGCTCCCGCCATGACCGCGTTGACCGCGACTTTCTCGACGGTAAACTCCCAGTGCTGACGGAATTGATTGGAACGTAGGTGGCCCGCGACTTCGTCCGGTTTGCGGCGCGTGTGGGCAAGCGTTTTCGCCACGCGCTTTTCCGTCGGCAGGATGATCGGCAGCTCGTCGGTCCAGTTGTTGTCCAGAAATAGATCGTGCAAATTGTCTTCCGTATCGGCATCGACCCATCGCGGCGTCGAGCGCTCGAACTTGATCTGCTCGACGCGATCTCCCTCAGCGGGACGGGTGAGTCCTTCGATGACTTCTTGCATGACGGGCCGGCCGGTGATCGGGTCCTTGCCGTCGACGTAGGCGCGCAGTTGTTCGGCAGTTTTGCCCATGACCGGCTGCGGCACGAAAGCGTAGCGCGCTTGCGGCATACCGTGAATTCGAGTGACCGATTCCACGACCTGCTTGAACACGTGCGTGTGGAGCGCCATCGTGGGCACTCTGTATTTGCTATCGAGTGTGATTGCGTGCACGGCGACCGCCGGCGCGCAGGTGCTTCAATGCCCGACGCCGATGATGGCGCCATCTCCGTTGGCTTTGATCGTCTCCCAGGTTTTCGGATCGTCTTTCGTGTAGACGCTCGACATCTCGACGACCTTGGTCTTTACCGATGGCATATGCTCGGCGAACCAATTCTGCACCTGGCGCAGAAAAAGTCCGGAGTCGTCGAAGCGCGGATCGACGAGATAGAGCGTCTTGCCGTCGAGGCTCCCCAGCCGCGGCGCCATCGGCTTCGGCGTGATTTTCGGAGGATAGCCTACCGGGTTCAGCACCGAAATCTTCGCACCACCGTTTGTTTCGTTTGCCATGTTTGCAACCCCCTCGCCCTATTTACGATCAAGCCGTTAAGTATCAACCCCTTCTCACAAGTTCAACGCGAGACACGCTATTCGAAACTCTCCAAACTCAAATTCCCATATGATCTTCAGGTTTGCGTTTTCTTCCTTTCACCCGCGGGATGCCTCGCCAATCGCCGGACATCCAGAATTCCGTCAGGCTGCCGAACACGCCGAGAGGAATGCTGAGCGCCATAATGAAATACCAGAGATTGTCGCTGAAGCCGCCGAGCGCGGACATCAGCCCCGCCACGATCTTCGCCGTGCCGCCGCCGAAGATCGCGCCCATCAAGAGACGGATGCCGCGCTGGACACCATACTGCGTCGCGTAGATGCCCCATAGTCCACCGACGAAAAACGCCAGAACGGGTGCCAAAAAGGCGCTGAAGATAGCGCCGGCGCCACGGCCGCTTAAAGAGGTCTCCTCCAACATCTCTTCTTCAGATTGGCTGCCGACTCGAACATCGCCCTTGATGACGCGGAAGAGGTACTGGACGGCGCCGTAAATGCCGAGATCCGGTCGAAGTCCGTCAATGTAGAGAGCGACATGGTCGTAAAGTTTCCGGCTCGCGTCCGGTTCCGGGAAAAGATCCCGCAATGCGGGACCGGCTTGAACTCCCACCTGCCGCTCTTTGCGGGCGACGACCAGCAGGACGGCTTTCTCCAAATCGGCGCTAGCGAACGGCAGGTTTTTGAAAGTCCGGCGGCCAAAACTATCAATGCCTTCGCCGTGGAGGCTTTTCACGGTCACGACGACGACCGGATGGCCGGTCTCGGTTCGAAAGCGCGCCAAGCGCGCCTCCAGATCGTGAATGCTCGCTTCGGGCATCATGCCGGCGAAGTCGTTGACCGTGGCTTTGGGCGCGGGGATTTCGACCGCTATCGACGAGGAATTCCAGGACAGGCTGGCCATAAGAGCTAGAGCAAGAAAGATCATGCCACTCCGCACCTCGACGCCCTTCGATCCAGCGCCCGGGCTTCCGTTTCGCTCAGTGAGAAATCGAATTGTTTCTCGCCCATGCGCAGGGGCTGGCGGAAGAATTGGCGGATGACTTAGGCTGCGCGTTGGAACGCCGCTTCGCTCCTGACCGGGGAGTTGAGCGAGCGAGCCCCACTGTCCTTGTGCGCGGTTTCCTCTTAGATCGATGGCAATTAGGTCCTTCATGGCGCTTCCCAAAACCGACTATAGCGCTTGTGAAACGTTAGGGGCAATCGGATTCGACCGGGGTTCGCTGCGCCGATGACGACGCCTTGACGGCAAAAGGAGCAGGGTGATAAGTATTCAGCGAAACCAGATAACTTCGGAGGTGCGCCATGGCTGAGCGAGTTTGGGAAAAATTTCTCACGGAACAGGACAAAGCGACACTGATTAGCAAAACGGACCGGCGGGTTGGGTTTGGCGAGCGGCCGGCGTTGTTGTTGATCGATCTCTATCGTTGGGTGTTCGGCGATAAGCCGGAGTCGGTGACGGAAGCGATCAAGACCTGGCCGGGCAGTTGCGGTCTCGCTGGCTGGGATGCGTTGCCCTTCATTCAGAAACTGATCGCCAAGGCGCGCGAGGTCGGCATTCCTGTGATTCACGTCACCGGTTTGGACGGCGTGGCGGTGGAGCCCTGGGCGTTCCGTCGCGACGGCAAGAAGCGCGCGACCATGTCGAAGGAAGACTTGGATCGTTTCCGCCGCCGCTACGACATCGTCGATCAGGTGAAACCGATTCCCGGAGAGACGGTGTTGAAGAAAACTTCGCCCAGCGCCTTTTGGGGCACGCCGTTGATCGGCCATCTGAACTTTCTCGGCGTCGACACCATCATCACCTGCGGCGAGAGCACCAGCGGCTGCGTGCGCGCCAGCGTGGTGGACGGCACGACCAATCGGCTGCGCATGATCGTCGCCGAAGAATGCGTGTTCGACCGCCACGAGGCCTGCCACGCGATCAACCTGTTCGACATGAACCAGAAGTACGCCGACGTGCTGCCGCTGGACGATATCCTTAAATACCTCGACGCATGGCGCGCAGAAAAGGCCGGGCAGGTCGGCTACGCCAACGATAGCATCGCGTATCTAAAAGATCTGGCAATCGGCGAAGACTACAAAGGGTTGCGTTAGGGCGGATACCTCGCGGCAGACATTCGGTTCAAAGTTCCGCGTTCAACGTTCAAAGTGTCGGATTTCGGTCCGAAACATTGAACTTTGAACGGTATTTGGGTTATACGACCCTGTCAGAAGCCACTGCGGCTCCGGCCGGTCGTCGTTTTAGACCCAACCCCGTAAGCAGAAAGACGACGGCCGAGAACGCGGCCATGACGTGAAAGCCCGTTTCATAACCGAAGGTCTGCACCAATACCCCGGCGAACAGCGGCCCCAAGCCGTTACCCAGCGATGTCGATGCGCGAATCAGGCCGAGCGCCAGCGCCTTGGCATTGCCGCCGGCGGATTGCAGCGCGAACGTTGTGGCGCCGACGTTGGTATAACCGAAACCCATCGTCATGATCGCCAGCGGGATCACCAGCGTCAATGCGCCGAATCCATAGGGCAGCACGAGAAACATCGGGATGCCGATGCCGACGCCGAGCAAAATCACTCGCGGCGCGCTGATCCGATCGCAAAGCCGGCCGCCGGTATACCGCCCCAAGGTGTCGGTCACGCGCGAGAGCGCAACCATCGTGCCGACCGAGTCCAACCCGAAGCCGCGTTGATTCACGGCGAGAAACGGAAACGCGATCCG
>Ga0214473_10009419_pt1 | contig 11543 bp, 14 predicted proteins | sample RVTome_7_FD_203509 | JGI IMG/M metagenome (GOLD analysis project Ga0214473, IMG submission 203509) | Soil microbial communities from uranium-contaminated site in the Upper Colorado River Basin, Wyoming, United States - RVT98D197 | ecosystem: Environmental > Terrestrial > Soil > Contaminated >...
GCCCCGCCCGCCCAGAACTGCCAGAGCCGCAGCCATTGCCTCCGGTCGCGGCCGCTCAGCACCAGCAGCAGAAGCCCCGGCCCGAGGAAGAGATTGGTGTACTTCCCCATTACCCCCAGCCCAGCCGCAACCCCGACAACCAGCCACCAATTGGCGTTGCGGCCGTGGATGAACTCGGCGACGGTCCAGATCGCCAATGCCCAGAACATTGTCGAGGGCACATCGGGCGTGCTGAGGAAGCTCAGTGCCACTCCGGCGCTCAGATTGTACCAAAGCACTGCAACGCCGGCGGTTGCCCTGTCGAACAGCAGGTATCCCGTCCGGTAGAGAGCCGCCGAAATGGCCAGCGGCGCCAGCAATGCGAACGCGCGCACCCCAAGTTCGCTCTCGCCGAAAACTAGCCGCCCAAAGGCGATCGCCCAGGCAATCGCGGGAGGGTGGTCCAGATAGCCAGGCCCCGGATAGAACGACCACAGCGTGTAGTACCCCTCGTCACCGACGAGGTCGGTGTCAATCGCAATCCAGCCGCGGCCCGCAAGCAGCACCAGAACGATGACAATGAGGGCCAACGGCCTGAGCCAGAAGGGCGTTTCGCGATCTTGGATGGTGGATATCATCTGCCGCGGCACTCTATTGAGCGGCCGGTTGAGCCGTCAATGCGCCAGGCCCCCGCACCGCGCAGATGGAGTTTTCGGCGATCTCGTCTATAAGGCCAGCTTTCTCAGGCCTCGGATCCACTTGCTTGCCCCGTTACCGCCTCACCCTTGAATATGACGGAACCCCGTTCTGCGGCTGGCAGCGGCAGGCGGGCGACCTCTCGGTGCAGCAGGTGCTCGAGGAAGCAATCGAGCGCTTCTCCGGCGAACGCGTCGGCACCCAGGCTGCCGGCCGCACCGATGCCGGCGTGCATGCGCTGGGGCAGGTAGCGCACTTCGATCTTGAGCGCGAGTGGGACCCGTTCCGCGTCCGCGAGGCGCTCAACTACCACACCAAGCCGCATCCGGTGGCGGTGCTCACCTGCGACGCCGTCGGCAAGGAGTTCGAGGCGCGATTTTCGGCCACGGCCCGCCACTACGAATATCGCATCCTCAACCGCCGCGCCCGGCCCGCCTTGGACGATCATCGCGTCTGGCATGTCCCCGTGGCGCTTGACGCCGAGGCCATGCATGCAGCGGCCCAGTTGATCTTGGGCAAACACGACTTCACCACCTTCCGCGCGGCGGAGTGCCAGGCCAAATCGCCCGAAAAGACCCTCGATGTGCTCAACGTGTCACGCCAGGCCGAGATGATCGTGATCACCGCCAAGGCGCGCAGTTTTCTCCATAGCCAGGTCCGGTCCATGGTCGGATCGCTGAAGCTCGTCGGCGAGGGGAAGTGGTCGCCGCGCGACTTCCGCGCCGCCCTCGATGCGCACGACCGCGCGCGCTGCGGCCCGCTGGCACCGCCCGCCGGGCTCTATCTGACCAGAGTCGACTACTAGCCGGGGACCGCAACGCCGGTCGGCGCGCCGATCAGCATGCCCAGCAGCATCACCCCCACCAGCCCCCCGGCGAATTGGGCGATCACGAAGGTTGCGACCTGCAGCGGCGGCAAAGTGACGATCAGCCGCGCGATGTTGATCTCGACGATGAGGACGACAATCCCCAGCCCAATGACTGTGATTTCGAACGGCAGGCCGAAGAGCAGCAACACCGCCATCGTTACGCTCAGGAACGAATTGGCCCAGAAATCGGCGACGAGGAACGGCACGAAGCCGTCGAGCCGCTTGAACTGTCGCAGCACCAGCGCGGCCAAAGCCACGGGGATCGCCGCCAGCGCCAGGCTGATCATGAGGCCGATGCCGACGCCACTTGAGTCGCCGGGCGCGGCGCGCAGCAGCGCCGGCGCATAGGCCATGAGCGCATTGACCGCGAGGAAGACGATGAGGCTGCTCGCCAGTCCGCGCAGGCTGAGGTCGAAATAGCCCGCCGCCTTTCGGTCGCCCATGACCAGGGCGATCACGCCGCGTCCGGCCGAAACCAGCTCCTCGATGAAAGTCGTGGGTCCGTTTGCCAACTCGGGAAAATCCTCAGCCCGCGGGGATCGCGGGCATCGTGAGCATGTAGAGCCCGATTGGCAGCGCGACAAGCACGGCGATCTCTAAAACGGCAAATGCAATGGAAACGCCGATGCCGAGTTTGGCGATTTCGCGCGCCGCGCGGTAGAGCATGTAGCCCAGCGCGCCGAGCATGGCATTGGCGAAAATGTCGCCGAAGAACAGTGACAGGGGCAGCCCGATCAGCAGCAGGAAGCCGAGCGCATAGGTTGCTGGAACCAGAAGCGCATTGACCGGGATGGCGACGCGCAACAGGCGGATCGTCGCCAGGATCACCAGCCCCACTCCCAGGAGCGGCAACGCATTGACGAGCAGCCCCATGAGGATTCGGTCATAGCCCGGAAGGCTAGTCGAGACTGCCTGCACGAGCATCGTGAGCAGCACCATGGCGAAGTAGAAGCCGGCCGCGTTGGCCAGCCCCCGTCCGCTGCGATTGAAGCGCTCCGGCCCATCGGGGCGGTTGGCGATGATATCGAGCCAGCCGATGGCAGCTTGCTTCAACTCCTCGAAAGCGTTCACGCGAAATAGTCCGCGATGAAGGCGGCGTACAGCGCCGTCAGCCCCTCGACATCGGCGAGCGCAACGTTTTCATCGACTTTGTGCATGCTTGGTCCCGGCAAACCGCACTCGACCACCGGGCAGTACTGCGCAATGAACCGCGCATCCGACGTGCCGCCGGCGGTAGACAGATCGGGCCGCGTGCCAGTGAGTCGCTCGATGGTGGCGCACAGCGCCTCGACGGCTCCACCCGGGGCCGAGAGGAAGGAACGCGAGGGCCGGCCGGCGATCTCGAAGGAAATCGAGCAGCCTCCCGCATCGAGTCCGTCAAGGTGCTCACGCAGCGTCGCTTCGAGCGTTTCGGGCGTCCAGCTGTCGTTATACCGGACATTGAATCGCGCCACTGCCCTTTCGGGGATCACGTTGGTCGTCTCGTTGCCCACGTCGACTGAGGTGAATTCGAGGTTCGAGGGCGGAAAATGCGCCGTTCCGTCATCGAGCTTGCCGCTCAGCGCCGAAACCACCGCCGCCAGCACCGGAACCGGGTTCCTCGCCTTCTCGGGATAGGCGACATGGCCCTGCACCCCGGAGACCGTGATCCGGCCGTTGAGCGAGCCGCGCCGGCCGATCTTGATGCTGTCGCCCAGCCGGACAGCCGAACTCGGTTCGCCCACGATCGAAAAATCGAAGCGGTGGCCTTGCGCCGCCGCCCAGGCTGTCAGCTTCTCGGTGCCGTTGACGGCATCGGCCTCTTCGTCATTGGTGATGGCGAGCGAGATGATGCCCCTCTGCGCGCTGCCGTCGGCGACCGCGCTCGCCGCCGCCGAGACGAAAGCGGCGACGCCGCTCTTCATGTCGGCCGCGCCGCGTCCGTAGATCCTGTCATCGGTAATCTCGCCCGCAAACGGCGCGTGCCTCCAGGACGACACGTCGCCGGGCGGAACGACGTCGGTATGGCCGGCAAAGAGCAGATGTCTGCCACGCGTCCCGCGGGTCGCAAACAGATTGTCGACCGGATACGACCCGTCGCCTTCGAAGCGCAGCCGTGTCGTCGCAAAGCCAAGCGGGACAAGCGCCGCCTCGAGCACCTCGAACACCCCTGCCGTCTCAGGTGTCACCGAGGGGCAGCGGATGAGTGCCTGGAGAAGCTGGACGGGGTCGCCCTTGGTGATGCCGGGCATGTCCCGTCCAGTTCAGGTTGGCCGCAAAGGGCTAGGCGGTGGCGGCGGCAGTGCCGCCGAGCGGATCGGGGCCATACTGGTTCGGGCCGGCGGTGCCACGCAGGAACCCGAGGACAACCAGCAGGTAGATGGCGAAGACGCCGACGGCGAGGCCAAGCAAGGTAATGATCATCGAGGGCGTTGGTATGCTGACCTCGCCGATGGTCATCGTGTCATAGCCGATCCCGAGCGCCTGGATCAGCAGAAGCAGTGCGGTAAGGCCCATGTAGATCTGGACATCGAGACCGTTATTGTCCTTGTCGTGCCGGCGCTTGATCATCAGCGCATAGGCGGGAAAGGCGAAGATGACGTAGAGCACCAGGCTCGCCCAGGCAGACGAGCGCATCGAATCGGCGATCATCTTGGAGATGGCCGCCGCATCGGCGGAGGGATCGGCCAGCGCCGCCATGTTGGGCATCATTGAGATACCCACCAGTGGCAGGACGAGGAATGAGATCAACAGATTGACTACGATCAGTCCTAGGATGCCGAGCCAGAACGTCTTGCGTGAAATGCGGCCCTCGGTGCTGGTATAAAGCCCTACGATGTTGTCCATGTCTTCCCCCAGGGAATGGGGCGGCACCCCTCGCGCCGCCGGGTGGCCCAGACCTTAGTAGAGTCGCCCATGCGCCGCTAGAGTCCCTTAATCCCGAAGCAATTCGTTGATCGAGGTCTTGGATCGCGTCTGCTCGTCGACCCGCTTTACGATCACCGCGCAGTAGAGGCTGGGGCCGGGCTGGCCGTTGGGCAGCGGCTTGCCGGGAAGACTTCCCGAGACCACCACCGAATAGGGCGGTACCCGGCCGATGAAGACCTCGCCGGTGGCGCGGTCGACGATCTTGGTCGTCGCGGTGATGAACACCCCCATCGAGATGACCGAGCCTTCGCCCACCACCACGCCCTCGACCACTTCCGAGCGGGCGCCGATGAAGCAATTGTCCTCGATGACCACCGGACCCGCCTGCAGCGGCTCCAATACGCCACCGATGCCGACGCCGCCCGAAAGGTGGACGTTCTTGCCGATCTGCGCGCAGGAGCCCACCGTGACCCAGGTGTCGACCATGGTTCCTTCATCGACATAGGCGCCCAGATTGACGAACGAAGGCATCAGCACCACGCCCTTGCCGATATGGGCGGAATGCCGGACGATCGAGCCTGGGACCGCCCGGAACCCCGCCTCGCGGAATCGGTTCTCGCCCCACCCGGCGAACTTGGAGGGTACCTTATCCCACCAGCGAGCGCCGCCCGGTCCGCCTTCGATCAGCGTGTTGTCGTTGAGCCGGAACGACAGCAGCACCGCCTTTTTGAGCCACTGGTTGACCTGCCAGCTGCCATCGGCCAGCTTCTCGGCGACACGCGCCTGGCCGCTGTCGAGCAGCGCCAGCGCAGTTTCGACGGCTTCCCGTACCGGCCCTTTGGTGGCAAAGCTGATCTCCGCACGCGCCTCGAACGCCACGTCGATGCTTTTCGCCAAGTCTTCATGGGCCATGGTGTTCTCCGGAAAACGATAGCGCTCTAGGGTCGGCGGACATTACCTTTGCGATGGTCCGAGTCAACAAGGCGCCACCTATCTTTAACGCGCCTGTGCGACGGTCCCCCGCAGGAATCGGAGAAGCCGGATGGCCAGACGCATACAGACCCCCCTGCGCACCTCGGAGCAGGATATCGACACTGCCAAGCGGATTCCGCGCACGCCGCAGACCGCCTCGGCCAGCTACCGGCTCGCTTTCGCCGACGAGGAGTTCCTGACGTCGGAGGATTTGCGCGGCGTCCGGCTGCAACTCGAGTATCAGAAGGTCGAGATGCGGCTGCGCGAGCGCGGCATCAATTCGACCATCGTGCTCTTTGGCGGCGCCCGCATCCCTGAGCCAGGTAAGGTCGCCTGGGCCGCCAAGAACGAGGTGCAGAAGGTCCATCTGGAGGCTAGCTCGCGCTATTACACCGAGGCCCGGCGCTTTGCCCAGTATGCCTCGCTGACCTCCAGGGCCCTCGACTTTCGGGACTATGTCATCGTCACCGGAGGTGGCCCGGGCGTCATGGAAGCGGGTAACCGCGGCGCCCACGATGTCGGCGCCCCCTCGATCGGCATGAACATCGTGCTGCCGCACGAGCAGGCGCCCAACATCTATGTGACGCCCGAGCTCGCCTTCAACTTCCACTATTTCGCGACGCGCAAGATCCACCTGGTGCTGCGCTCGCGCGCCGTCGCCATCTTCCCGGGCGGCTTCGGCACGCTGGACGAGTTCTTCGAAACCCTGACGCTCGTGCAAACCGGCCGCATGGCGCGCATGCCGCTCCTGATGTTCGGCAAGGATTTCTGGGGTCGCGCCCTCAATCTGCGCGTGCTCGAGGAAGAGGGCACCGTCTCGCCGGGCGACACCGACCTCATCACCATGGTCGACACCGCCGAGGAGGGCTGGGGCGTTATCCGGGAATTCTACAACCTGCCCGAGATCGGCGTGCTGCCGACCGGGGTCTAGCCGGCCGGGTCCGCCTAGGCGATCCAGCCGTCGCTCACGGCAGCGTCTTGAGGAATCCCGCGAGATCGTCCGTCACGTGGTGGACGTGCGCGCCGCCTGCATGCTCGAGTTCCCAGGCGTCGACCTGCTCGTGCTGGTAGTCCTCGGAGGCGACCACCTGCACCGTGATCATCCCAGTCTCGTGCGGCACGACGAGGTTCTTCTCGAGGTCGTCGAACATGGCGGCACGGCGCGCGTCGATCCCATGCGCCGCAAAGAACGCCGCATAGGCCTCCGGCAGCGGTTTTGGCCTATAGGACATCGCCCGGATATCGAAGATGTCCTCGAACAATTCGCCTGCTCCGCCCAGCCGGTCGAGGACCGCGCGCGCATGGCCGACATCACCGTTGGTGAGAACGAACTTGCGACCGGGCAGGCCTCGGATCGCCGCGACCAGCTCGGGATGCGCGTCGACGGGAGAATAGTCGATCCTGTGCACCGTCCGCAGGAAGTGGTCGGGGTCGACCTCATGGCGCTGCATCAGCCCGTTTAGCGTCGTGCCGTAGTCCCGGTAATAGGCTTTCTGCACGGCCCGCGCCTCGGCAAAAGCCAGCTTGGTCAGATCCATCATGTATTGAGTGATCAGCGAGTCGATCTGCGCGAACAGATTGCACGTCCGCGGATAGAGTGTGTTGTCGAGGTCGAAGACCCACTCGGTGACATGCGCAAGCGATTTGGGGGCAAGGGATAGATCGTTCATTTTGCCAGTATGACAGACATTGGTAGCCAATTCATCACTCGGAACGACGGTCGGCGGGGAGCAGCGAAAACGCGACTATTTCTCAATCAAGTGATTGATGGATACGATGCCGGCGTGTATGACGCTCGCCGAAATGGCGCCGCCGAGGAGGTTTGCGCCTCCGGGAAGGCCGCCGCATGTCGCAGATCACAACCCCGCCCAAACGAGAGAGCACCGAGGACCGGCGCCTGGCCATCGCCCTGGCCGCCCGGGCGCTGATAGTTGAGAAGGGCTTCGAAGGCTTGCGCACGCGCGATATCGCCGAGCGCGTCGGCATCAACATCGCGACGCTGCACTACCACGTGCCGACCAAGGAAGCCCTGATCGGCCTGGTAGCCGACTCCATGCGCCGCGAATTCGTCGCCCAGCACCTGAGCCGACCGCGCTCCACCCTGTCGCCGCCCGAACTGCTGCGGCTCGAATGCCGCGAGTTCCAGGAGACCTTCAATACCAATCGTGGCTTGCTCCTGGTGTTCTCCGAGCTCGACGAGCGCGGCCGGCGCGACCCCAACATCCGCGCCGCAATCGAACCTTTGCAGCGAAAGTGGCACGAGATCGTCGCCGACATCCTCAGATGTGGGCGCGACGACGGTAGCTTCCGCCCCGATCTCGACCCGGAAGCCGGGGCCCGCGTCGTCATCGGCGCCCTCAGAAGCTTCTGGCGCCTCCCCGACCCGACGCCGCAGAAATTCGACGAAATGGTTGCCGAGATCGAGCGTTCGTTCCGCAGCCCGAATTCCTCTCCCATCCCCGTTTCCCTTCAGGAATAGATCATGTCCTCATCGTTTCATGTGCCCAAGTCAAAGGCAGAGGCCGATCCTCGCCGCTGGATCGCCCTCTTCGTCTTGCTGCTCGCCAGCTTCATGAATTTGATCGATGTCACCATCGTCAACGTCGCCCTGCCCAGCCTCCAAACCAATCTGGGTGCCGACCCAAGCCAGATCGAGTGGGTCATCGCCGCTTATGTTTTGGCATTCGCGCTGGGCCTGCTGCCGTTCGGGCGGCTGGGCGACGTGGTCGGCCGGACACGGATGTTCCTCATCGGCGTCAGTCTCTTCACCGCAGCGTCCGCGCTTTGCGGCTTGGCCCCGTCCATCGAGTGGCTGATCGGTTCACGGGCGCTGCAGGGGCTTGCCGGCGCGATCATGACGCCACAAGTTTTGGCCATCGCCCAGGTCACCTTCCCACCCGAAGAACGCGGCCAGGCCTTCTCGCTCTTCGGCCTCAGCGCCGGGCTTGCCGCGGTCACCGGACCCATCCTCGGCGGGCTGCTGATCGGAGTCGATTTCGCCGGCCTCGACTGGCGCCCGATCTTCCTCGTCAATGTGCCCGTCGGCATCCTTGCCGTCGTCGCCGGCTGGTTCCTCATTCCGCGCACCCCAGGGCACCCGGGCCTCAAGAATGACTACGTTGGCATCCTGATCTTTGCGTCTTCCATGGTCCTGCTTGTCTATCCGCTGGTTGAGGGCCGCGCTTTCGGCTGGCCGCTGTGGGTCTTCGCGATGCTGGCTGCGGCCGCTGTGGGGATCGGCATCTTCTACCTGTGGGAACGGAGGATGGCGAGCCGCGGGCTCCCTCAGTTGCTCAACTTCGACCTCATGACCAATCGCAACTTCCTGCTTGGCATCCTCATCGCCACCATCTTCTCTTCGGGCATCCCGGGGATGTTCATGGTGATTTCGCTGTTGCTGCAGGCTGGCTTCGATTTCACCCCGCTCCAGTCCGGCCTCACCAATACCCCGTTCTCAGTGGGCGTCCTCGTCGCCTCGATCGCCGCCGGGCGGATAGGTTCGCGTTTCCTGCGCGGTCGGCTGATTGTCGCGGGGCTGCTGCTGGTGGCCGGCATGCTGTCGCTCCGCTGGGTGATGTCGACTATCGGCGACAGCATCGACCCGTTGACCTTCCTGCCGTCGCTCTTCATTTCAGGGATCGGCCTGGGCCTGGGCTTTTCGGCGCTGTTCCAGTCGATCCTCGCCGGCGTGCCGGCGCGCGACGCCGGTTCCGGCTCCGGTGCCCTGCAAGCCTTCCAGCAGGTAGGTAGCGCGCTTGGCGTGGCGCTGATCGGCCAGATATTCTTCGGCAGCATGGCCGATGGTTTCGCGACCGGGGCAACGCCGCACCAGGTCTTTTCGTCCTCGGCGACGACTGCGATGATTTATCAGATCGTCGCCTTCGCACTAGTCCTCCTGCTGGTGCCTTTCCTCAAGATCCGCCGCTTCGATCAGTCCGGCCAAGGTCAGGCCCCGGCCAGCGTTCCTGCCGAGGCCTGAATGGGGGAGGGGCGCTCTCGAGTGCCCCTTTTCATTCTCAAAGTCCGAGGATCGCCAGGCGGATCAGCAGCCCCCCGACGCCAATACCGACAACGAAGACGCCTACGCCGACCGGCGATCCCCAGCCGTGCCAGGTCAGCGCCTTCTCCGCGTATTTCCATTCCTCGTCGCGGCTTAACTGTTTGTGTTCGGTCATCGATGGTCTCCTTACTGCACAGGTTGGGTGAGGGGATTGAGGTCGGCCCGGTAGCGGTAGAGGCGCTCCTGCGCCTTGACGCCGATGGGCATCAACAGCGGCAGGATGAGGTCGCGGATGCGCAGTTCGAGCCAGCTCTGCGCATGCTTTTGTGAGCCGCTGAGCCGGCCGATGCGGATCGCCGCTTTCACCCGCTTGCGGCGCAACTTCTCGAAGCGCTCGAAGGCGGCCTTGGGCGTACCGTGGGAGCTGAGGCAGGCGGCAAACACCACGGCGTCTTCGATGGCGAGCGATGCGCCCTGGCCGGAGTGGGGCGCCACCGCGTGGGCCGCATCGCCCATCAGCAGGACATGCGGGGTCGACCAGTTGCCCAGTTCGTCCATGTCGTAAATTGGATAGTCGCGGCCCAGCTCGGACACCTGGGAGAGGATTCGCGCATTGTCCAAGGGATCATCGCGGTGGAGTGTCGCGAGCTTTCGCGCGTAGGCCCCGGGATCGGCGATCGGCCCGGTTGCGCACTCCGGTGCCGGGTAGGTGTTGAACCAGTAGACGGGCTGGCCCGGCGCCTTGAGGTAGCCGAAGAAGGCCCGCTTCCGAAAGTCATGTTCATGAACCCGTTCGTGGGCGGCACGTCGGCAACATCGGCAAATCCACCGGTGCCGATCAGTCCGGCGTAGCGTGGCTTGGGATGATCCGGAAAGGCGAGGTTCCTGACCGTCGAGCGCAATCCGTCGCAGGCAATGACTGCGTCGAATTCTTCGCTCTGACCACCGACCCGCAAGCTCACCCCGCGCTCGACCTCGACGAGGCCGGTCACTTCTGCGCCCAGGCGCAGCGCGACGCCAGTACGCTGCGCCGCGTCGAGCAAGATTGCGCTGAGCGCCCCGCGCCGGATGGTGACGGAGGGAGCGCCAAACTCAAGCCGGTGCGCGCCGTAGTCGACGAGCGCCAGCTGCTTGCCGTGCTCGTTGAAGATGGCAAGTCCTGTCGTCCCAAGTCCGCTCGCCACGACAGTCTCGGCCAGGTCGATGGCGCGCAGGGCGTTGATGCCGTTTGGCGCCAGGGTCAGGAACACGCCCTCGGTCCGGATCTGCTCGGCAGTGCGCCGTTCGATGACATGCGGCTCAAACCCGTTCCGACGCAGCGTCAGAGCCAGGGCGAGGCCGGCAATACCGGCGCCGCAGATGGCGATCCGCAGCTGGCTGGATATACCCCTTGCGGAAACCAGTTCGATGGCAGACATTATATGGACACCTAATGATTAGATTACCAAATAATTAGATGATCGAACTAAGTCAGTCAAGCGACAAAAAGGCACCTCTGATCGAGGCGATTGGCTTGGCGGTCATGCGCTACCAGGACTCGACGCAGAGTCTTGATGAGACTGTGGGGGAGATCTACGATCTCAATCCGGCCGAACGACACTGCCTGAGCTTCATCTGGCCCGCGCCGCAGACCGCGAGCGCGATCGCCAGGGAGATACGGCTGACGCCCGCTTCGGTTACCGCACTCATCGATCGGCTGGAAAAGCGCGGCCTGGTCCGGCGCCGACCCGATCCCACTGACCGGCGCAGGGTCTATGTCGAGGCCACAGCGCAAACCAAGCGGCTGACCGAGGAGGCCTATCTGCCGACGGGGGAGGCCGGCGCTGCCATGCTGGGCAGCTACTCGGCAGAGGAATTGGCGATCATCCTGCGCTTCATTGGCGACGCCACTGCAGTCCAGGAGCGGATGATCGCTGAACTGCTCAAGCGCGGCACATCACGCCCCTGAGGCCTATCGGACGATCAGCGTGCCGGCGCCGTGCTCGGTGAAGAGCTCGACCAGCACCACGTGTGGAGTCTTGCCATCGAGGATGACCACGCCCTCCACGCCGTTCTCAAGCGCCTCGAGGCAGGTCTCGACCTTGGGGATCATGCCACCCGAGATGGTGCCGTCGGCGATCAGCTCCTTTGCCTCGCTCACCGAGAGCTCGGAAATCAGCTGGCCGTCTCGATCGAGGACAC
>Ga0214473_10009420_pt1 | contig 11541 bp, 13 predicted proteins | sample RVTome_7_FD_203509 | JGI IMG/M metagenome (GOLD analysis project Ga0214473, IMG submission 203509) | Soil microbial communities from uranium-contaminated site in the Upper Colorado River Basin, Wyoming, United States - RVT98D197 | ecosystem: Environmental > Terrestrial > Soil > Contaminated >...
GGTCGCCGCCATCATGAGGTTTTCGGTCCCCGTCACGGTCTTCATGTCGAAGGTGACGGTGGCGCCGGAGAGCTTCCCGGCGTCGACTTCGACATACCCTTCCAGGAGGGTGGTCTTCGCCCCCATGAGCTCCAGGCCCTTCAAGTGCTGGTCGATTGGGCGGGCACCGATGGCGCAGCCTCCGGGCAGGGAGATTCTCGCCTTGCCGTGCCGGGCGACGAGCGGCCCCAGCACGAGCACGGAGGCGCGCATCGTCTTGACCAGGTCATAGGGTGCTTCGGCCCTCTCGACCGTTCGCGGGTCGATCCGCACCGTCTCCCGGCCGTCCTCCCCCGCGTCGATTCTCTCGACGGAGGCTCCCATGTGGCCGAGGACCCTCGCGAGGGTCGAGATATCCCGAAGACGGGGGGCACCGACGATCTCCACAGGGTCTTCCGCGAGGAGCGAAGCCGCCATGAGCGGGAGGGTCGCGTTCTTCGCCCCCGAGACCCGGACGGTTCCCGAAAGCCGGTTGCCTCCCTGGATGACGAAGATGTCCAACGTTTCCCCCCTGGCCGGATGCGGCCTGCTTCAGCGCTTCTTCCAGCGCGCCACGCGGTCCCGGCCCGCCAGGTCCCTGTAAACGTCGACGAATTCCAGGGACCCGGAGGGAAACCGCCGCACGGTTTCGCCCTGGGATTCCCCGATCTCGCACCAGAGTTCGCCGCGGGAGGCAAGGATTTCCCCCGCCTCGGCGACGAGGCGCCGCAGGACGGCCAGCCCGTCCTCCCCGGCCAGCAGCGCCCCGGGAGGTTCGAAGTTTCGCACTTCCGCGGGAAGGGAGCTCCACTCCCCTTCGGAGACGTACGGGGGATTCGAAACCACTACATCAAAACGGTCCCCGCTTTTCAAGGCGGAAGTTGCATCCGCGCACAGGAAGAAAACGCGGCCGGCAACGCCGTGCCGGCGGGCGTTTTCCCGCGCAGTCCGGAGCGCCCCGGGGGAGACGTCCGCCGCAAGGACCTTCACGGAGGGAAGCTCCGCAGCGAGCGTCACGGCGATCGCACCGCTGCCCGTCCCGACGTCCAGGAGGAACCCCTTCTCCCGTTTCTCCTGCTTCCACGCGTCGATTACCCGTTCGACCAGCCCTTCCGTCTCGGGCCTGGGAATGAGCGTGTCCCGGGTAAGGAGAAACTCGCGCCCGTAGAATTCCCACGCCCCGAGGATGTACTGGACCGGCTCCCCCGCGGCGCGTCTGGCGATCCAGGAGCGCAGCCTCTCCGTCGGATCGCCCGCCTCCCGGTCCCTCTCGGAAAGGAGACGCGAACGGGGGATCCGCGTCAGCGCCGAAACGAGGATCTCGGACTCGAGACGGCCGGCGATCCCGGCGGCCGCCATCTCCCTGCGGCACAGGTCAAGCAGCTCGGAGAGCTTCATACGGATACCGACCATCCTTCCAACCGGTGGCAAGCGCTCGTTCTTCGCATCTGGTGGATGCCCCCGCCGATACGGAGGCGTACGCCGCAGGGAGCGAGAACCCAACCGGTAGAGTACATGCGGAGGGTTCGAGCTCCGAGGCAAGCGCCGAGCGAGTAGCGCGGAAAAGGCGCCGGGGATGGCGCCGGCAGCTTGCCGAGGCGGGGCATAGAATCGCGAGCACGGACCCCCCGAGGCGGAGCCGGCCCATCGGGGGTTTCAGCCGGCGGTCTTCAACGCGTCGACCTGGGCGTTGGAGATCAGGGAGTCGATGAAGGGGTCGAACCCGCCGTCCAGGACCTGCGAGAGCTGGTGGACGGTGAGTCCGATGCGGTGGTCGGTCACCCGGTTCTGCGGGAAATTGTAGGTCCGGATCCGCTCGCTGCGGTCGCCGGTTCCCACCTGGGAGCGGCGAAGGTCCGCCCGCCCGGCGCGCTGCTTCTCCATCTCCAGGTCGTAGAGTCGGGAACGGAGGATCTTGAGTGCCTTCGACTTGTTCTTGAGCTGCGATTTCTCGTCCTGGCACTGGACGACCATGCCCGTCGAAATGTGGGTGATGCGGACCGCCGAGTCGGTCGTGTTGACGCTCTGCCCCCCCGGCCCGGAGGATCGGAACACGTCGATCCGCAGGTCCTCGGGGCCAATCTGCACGTCGACCTCCTCGGCCTCCGGCATCACCGCGACGGTGACCGTGGAGGTGTGGATCCTCCCGCCCGACTCGGTGGCGGGCACCCGCTGCACGCGATGGACCCCGCTCTCGAACTTCAGGCGGCTGTAGGCCCCCTTCCCCTCGATCATGGCGATGACTTCCTTGGTCCCGCCCAGACCGGTCTCGCTGCGGGACAGGGCCTCGACCTTCCATCCCTTGAGGGCTGCGTACATGGAATAGGCTCGGAACAGCTCCGTTGCGAAGAGCGCCGCCTCTTCCCCGCCGGCGCCGGCCCGGATCTCGATCAGGATGTCCTTTTCGTCGTTGGGGTCCTTGGGCACCAGGAGGAGGCGGATCTCTCCGGCAAGCCTCTCCTGCTCCTCCGAGAGCCGCGCGACCTCCTCCCGGGCCATGGACCGCATCTCCGGCTCCTTCTCGTTCTCCAGGAGCTGCCGGTTTTCGTCGAGATCCCGCAGGATCTTCCGGTACCGGGCGTAGGCTTCGGCGAGCGGCCGCAGGTCCGAGAGCTCGCGGCCGACTCTTTGCATTTCCCTCTGGTTCCCGACGACCGTCCGGTCGGTCATCAGGCGCTCGAGCTCGGCGACCCGTGCGCACACCGTCTCCAGCTTACTCCACAAGGCGGGCCTCCGTGGGATCGGCAGGGACCACCCGCCGGAAGGAAGCGATGGCCACCTGAATCTGGGAGAGGTCCGGCTCGCGGGTGGTCAGCCGCTGCAGGACCATCCCCGGCGAGACCAGCACTTTGAAAACCGGGAACTGTGACTTCCTCGCCGAGAGTCGAAGCGCCTCGTAGGAGATCCCTGCGATCGCAGGCAGGAGCAGGAGGCGCATCAGCGCCTTCGTCAGCAGGGAGCTGTCGTGGGGGATCAGGGAAAACACGACCATGCTGATCCCCATCACGAACAGCAGGAAGCTCGTCCCGCAGCGCGGGTGGAGATTCGAGTGCGCCTTCACCGTCTCCGGTAAAAGGTCCGCCTTCCGCTCGTAGGCGTTGACCACCTTGTGCTCGGCGCCGTGGTACTGGAAGATGCGCCGGATGTCCTTCATCATCGATATCCCCAGCACGTAGCCGACGAACACCAGAACGCGGATGCCGCCGTCGACGAGGTTGAATGCCAGCCGCCCGGAGAACGCGGGCAGGAGGGCCGCGATCCCGCGCGCGGCCAGCAGCGGAAGCCAGAAGAAGAGGCCGATGCCCAACAGAAGCGCCAGCGCCAGCGCCGCCGCCATCGCAAGCCCGCTCCCGCCCTTCCCGGTTTCTTCGCGGAGTGCGGTTTCTCCCCCTCGCCCTGCCGCCTCCACGTCTTCCATTGCCTCGTCCGCCGAGTACTGGAGGGCCCGGTAACCGATGACGAGCATCGCCGCCATCGTGACCACGCCGCGAAGGATGGGCAGCTTCGACATCCTCTTTTTCGCCGGGCTCGCGGCGATCGGGAAATCCTTCACGCGGATCTCGCCGCTCGCCTTGCGGACCGCGACGGCGTACCGCGACGGCCCCTTCATCATCACGCCCTCGATGACGGCCTGCCCGCCGAGGACCAGTTCCCTGGGCTCCCTGTGCGTCACCGGCTCCCTTTCCGAAGCTCGGCGAACTCCCGCCGCACCCCCCCCGGATCCCCACAGGTCATCTTCCCCTCGGGACAGCGGCCGCGCACGCATCCCGGGCCCGCCGCCTCGAACAGCAGGGGAGCCGCATTCGTAGCAAGGGTCAGCATCCGCTTGGCCATCTCCCGGATCTCCCACTGCGCACGGCGGCACAGGCGCAGTGCAAAGAAGTGATGCAGCTCTCGGGCGTTCATGGTGATCAGGATCTTCGTCTCCGTGGCGTTGGGCAGCACGAACCGCGCGTCCTCCGGGGGGACTCCGGCGGAAAGCATCTCCGTGTACAGCCGCGCGCTCTCCTCCATGTGCTTCTCGAACTGATCCGCAAGCGCCCGCTTCCGGCCCTGTCCGTCCCCGATCGTCTTGGGGGTCACGTAGCCGAACGTCGTTGCGACGTACCGCTGGCTCTGCTGGGAATAGGAGGCGATCCGGTGGCGCACCAGCTGATGGGAGGTGGCGCGGGAGATCCCCTCCACCCCATAGGTGAACACCACGTGCTCCAGGACCGAGGTGTGCCCCATCGAGAGCACCCGCCGGACGAGCTTGCGGACGTCTTTCCGGGAGACGTCCTCCTGGAGGTCCGCGATGGCCGCGGGGGAGGTGCAGAGACGCGCCGCGAGGGCGACCAGCCGCTCGGGCTCGGGGGTGCACTGCAGGAGAACGAGGTTTACGGAGGGGGGGACGGGAAGCTCCTTGGACGACCTCTCCTATTTCTTCTGGTCGTATTTCTTATGGAACTTTTCGATGCGCCCCGCGGTGTCGATGAGCTTCTGCTTCCCGGTGAAGAACGGGTGACAGTTCGAGCAGATGGCCACCTTGATCTCCGGCGTGGTCGACATCGTCTCGAAGGTGTTTCCGCAGGCGCACTTGACCGTGGACGCCGAGTATTTCGGATGGAGGTTCTCCTTCATCTTGGCCCTTCTCCTCTCAACGGGTCACGAGTTCATCGACTCGAGGAAATCCTTGTTCGTCTTCGTCTTGGAGATCTTGTCCAGCAGGAACTCCATGCTCTCCGCGGGCGACAGCGGGGAGAGGAACTTCCGCAGGATCCACACTCGCTGGAGGACCTGTTTCTCCAGCAGGAGCTCCTCCTTCCGGGTGCCGGACTTGTTGATGTCGATGGCCGGGAAGATCCGCTTCTCGGAGATCTTCCGGTCGAGAACGAGCTCCATGTTGCCGGTCCCCTTGAACTCCTCGAAGATCACTTCGTCCATCCGGCTGCCGGTCTCGATCAGCGCCGTTGCGATGATGGTCAGCGATCCCCCCTCCTCGATGTTGCGGGCGGCCCCGAAAAACCGCTTGGGCTTCTGCAGTGCGTTCGCGTCGACCCCGCCGGAGAGGACCTTCCCGGAGGGCGGGACGACGGCGTTGTAGGCGCGCGCCAGGCGGGTGATGCTGTCCAGGAGGATCACGACGTCCTTCTTGTGCTCCACGAGGCGCTTCGCCTTCTCGAGCACCATCTCGGCTACCTGGACGTGCCGCTGAGCGGGCTCGTCGAAGGTGGAGGAGATGACCTCGCCCTTGACGCTGCGCTGCATGTCGGTCACCTCCTCGGGCCGCTCGTCGATGAGCAGGACGATGAGGACGACCTCGGGATGGTTCTTTGTCAGCCCGTTGGCGATGTTCTGCAGGATGATCGTCTTGCCGGCGCGGGGAGGCGACGTGATGAGCGCCCGCTGGCCCTTCCCGATCGGGGCGACGAGGTCGATGATCCGGGTGGAGAAATTGTCGTGGACGTACTCCATCCGGAACTTCTCCTGCGGATACAGCGGCGTCAGGTTGTCGAAGATGATCTTGTCCTTGCTGATCTCGGGGTCCTCGGTGTTGATCTTTTCGACCTTGAGGAGCGCGAAGTACCGCTCCTCGCCCTTGGGGGCCCGGATCTGGCCGCTGATGGTGTCGCCGGTACGGAGCCCGAACCGCCGGATCTGCGAGGGGGAGACGTAGATGTCGTCGGGTCCGGGGAGGTAGTTCGAATCGGGGGACCGCAGGAAACCGTACCCGTCGGGAAGCACTTCCAGCGTTCCTTCCCCGGAGACGATGACCTCCTGGTCGGTCTGCGCCTGCAGGATGGCGAAGATCAGCTCCTGTTTTTTCAGTCCTGCCGCCCCGTCGACGTTGAGGCTCCTTGCGATCTCGGTCAATTCGCCGATCCGCATTCCCTTCAATTCTTTCAGATTCATGCACGTTCTCCCGGATGAATGGGGGTTCTGGTCGTTATGGAAAAAACCGAGGCGGTTATCGGTTTGAAAAGCTCCGGCAGGTACTCTCGCTGAGGGTACGATTCATTTTCCGCCGACCGGTTTCAGGATGTCAAGGAAAATCAGGCGGCGGGCAACCCTAATCCTTGTAAACGGAAACGGCGTTGCCATTCTTCCTCATCGATTCGTCGGCATCGGCGATATCCCATTTATAGATAAAACTAAGTTGTCTGCCGGTCAAGGATTTTTCGCGCCGGTAGGAGTGGAACCGCGGGGAGCACACCGTGCAGGGGCCCACCGCTTCCACACGGCCGCGGGCGAGGCCTGCGGAGAGAAGCCCCTCCACGGCGAACGACTGCAGATCGGCATTCCATTTCCCCGCCCCCTTCCCCTTCACGAGGTGCCGCTCTCCCCCGGGGCACATCCGGAGCGTTTCCGCCACTTCTTCCCCCACTTCGTAGCAACAGCCCCTGGCGGAAGGCCCTGCCGCCGCCACAAGTCCGTCGACCGCGCCGGGGCCTACCCTCGCGGCGATGCAGCGGACCGTCTCTCCGAGGACGCCGGCCGCCATCCCCCGCCAACCGGCGTGGATCGCGGCGCACAACGGCAGACGGGAACGGGCCAAGAGAACCGGGACGCAATCTGCGGTCCGGACGCCGACCCCTGTCCCTGGAGCAGCCGTCCAGAGGGCATCCCCCTTGCGCCACCGTCGGCCGGAAACCTCCCCGTCCGTCTCCTCCATCTCCAGTGCGACCGCGGAATGCACCTGGCGGAGGGTCCCTACACGGTAGGACGGCACGGCGAAGACCTCCCGCAGTTGGTCCCGCAACGTCCTTCCCCTGACGGAGTCGATGCCGATAAACGCGTGGTAATACCCCGGAACCGACCGCAGGAGGGGCGACTGCACGAAATACGGAAGGCTCATCCGTACGCCTCGAGGACGGCGGCCCGGAAGTCGGCGAACTCGGGCGGATCCGGGACGGTGAACTCCATCCGCTCTCCCGTGGCGGGGTGGAGGAACCCGACGTGGAATGCATGAAGGAGGAATCGGTCGAGCATCACCATCCCGCCGAGGGGACCCTTCCCCAGCGGTACCTTCCTGGACCGGCCGTAGACGTCGTCCCCCACGATCGGGCAGGAAAGGAACGCGCTGTGGACTCGAATCTGGTGGGTCCGACCCGTTTCCAGGCGGAACTCCACGAGGGAAAAGGGTCCGTAAGACTCGATGCACCGGTAATGAGTCACTGCATTGCGCCCGCCCTTGGCGAGAACCGCCATCTTTTTCCGGTGCACAGGGTGCCGCCCTACCTGCGTGACGACCGTGCCGCTCGCTCGCGGCGGCTTTCCCCAGACGATGCCGTGGTAGCGCCGATCCACCGTCCGGTGAGAGGCGAACTGTCCCGAGAGGTTCGCGTGGGCCTCGTCGGTCTTGGCAACCACGAGAATCCCGGAGGTATCCCGGTCGAGGCGGTGAACGATCCCCGGCCGCACCACGCCGCCGATGCCGGAGAGCCGATCGGCACGGGACAAAAGGACATTCACGAGTGTCCCGCCCGGATGCCCGGGGGCGGGGTGCACCACCATCCCGGACGGCTTCTCCACCACGATCAGGTGCCCATCTTGAAACAGGATCCGGAGGGGACGGTCCTCGGGGACGAGATCGAGGGGACGAGGGGTCGGCACGGAGACGGTGACCACCTCGTTCCCCTTCATCCGCGTCGAGGCGCGTGCCGCGGCCGCGCCTACGCACACGTTCCCCTCCCCGATCAGCTGCTGGATCCGGGATCGGGAAAGGCTGGGGAGGGCGCCGGACAGGAAACGGTCCAGTCGTTCTCCCGCCCGTCCGGGGGGTACGGTGATCCGATGGGTGACGCCCAACTACCAGGCCTTGGAGGGAATCCGCCCCATGGGCCGGATCAGGACGTCGACCAGAGCCTCATTGAAATAGTTCGCTCCCCGGGCGATCTCCGGATCGACCCGGCTCTGGTAATAGGTCCTCCCTTCCTCGATCTCCTCCTTCAGAAGATCGAAAAGGGTGTCCCGAGCGATCCCCTCCTCCACCTTCTTCGCGTTGTAAAGGGCAATGTCCGAAACCACCGCCCGGGCGATGCGCCGGGCCACATCAGGATCCTTGACGACCCCCATCTTCTCCCTCCTGGCCGCAACGGCCGCTGGATTTGTCCTACCGGGCGCGGAACGCGACGTACATATGGGCCCCGTCTCGCCAAAGAAGGACGGAGACCATCTGTCCTTCGGGAATTTTCAAAATCGCCTTCCGGTAAGCGTCCACCCCCGGCACGGGCTTTCGGTTGATGCGGAGGAGGATATCCCCCTCACGGATCCCGCCCTCCCAGGCGGGTCCCACAGCTTCGACGTAGGCGACCTCCACTCCTCCCTCGATTCCGAGGTCCCGCAGTGCCCGGGCGGGGATCGCTTCGACGGCCATGCCCCAGGCGTCCACCGGGGCCTTCCGGTACTGCGGACGGGCCTCCTGTCCCTCCATCTCGGCCACGCTGATCTCGACCCTGGCGCGCTTCCCTCCACGAAGAATGTCCATGAGGACGCTGCTGCCCGGGGTGGCGGAGGCCACCTGCTTCTGAAATTCCTTCACACCGGACATCGGCTTGCCCCGAAAAGAAGTAATGATGTCCCCTCCGCGCAGCCCCCCCTTCTCGGCCGGGCTGCGGGGGGCGACCCGGTTGACCAGAATTCCCTTCTCGCCCTTCGCCCCGAACGATTCCGCCAGTTCCGGGGTGAGCGTCTGGATCCCGACGCCCAGCCACCCGCGGCGGATCGACCCGCTTCGCGCCAGCTCCCGCTCCACGGCCATGACCGTATGAATGGGGATGGCAAAGCCGATCCCCTGCCCTGTACTCACCATCGTGGTGTTGATCCCCACCACCTCCCCACGGGTGTTGAGCAGGGGACCCCCGGAGTTGCCCGGGTTGATGGAAGCATCGGTCTGGATAAAATCGTCGGTTGACTCCATGCCCAGGTCGGTCCTCCCCGTCGCGCTGATCACCCCCAGGGTCACGGTGCTCTCCAGGCCGAAGGGGTTCCCCACGGCGATGGCCCATTCCCCTACCTTGAGCCTGAAGGAGTCACCAAGCACCGCGACGGAAAGCTTGCCGGCGGGCTGGATCCGCAGGAGCGCCACGTCCGTGCGGGCATCGGCGCCGACGACGCGGGCGGGATATTCGGCCCCGTTCCACAGCCGCACGATGATCTCGTCGGCGTCGCGGATGACGTGCTCGTTGGTCACGATCAGGCCCTCCTCGGCGACGATCACCCCCGACCCGAGGGAGTTCTCCCGACCCCCGTTCTCGTCCATCCGGTCGGTGAGGTAATCCTGGATCCTCTGCCGGTCCGTCCGCTGGAACCATCCCCTCCCGCGGGGAAACGCGGTGACCGTGCGGATGTTGACCACCGCCGGCACCGCCCGCTCTACCGCCTTGACGAACGCCTGCTGGAGAGCGGCAACGTCCGCCGGGCCCGCCGCGGGTCCGCTCCCGGGGGAGCATCCGATCAGGAAGGCCATCCCGCACGCCAGCGCCGCGACGGAGAGCGCCTTCATCCCACGGTCCCGCCGGCGGCCGCGGAGTCCGGCTCCCTCCCGCCGACTTCCCTCCTGGGGGGAAGTTTCATCCCTTGAGTGTACTGCACGTCCTTTTCGATCTGCCGGACCAGCTCCTCCGCGCTCTTGAACTTGCGCTCGTCGCGGATGCGGTCGCGGAAAAAAACGGAGGCCTCCTGCCCATAGAGGTCCCTGTCGAAGTCCAACAGGTGGACCTCCACCCCGAGCGAATTCTCCCCGAACGTGGGGTTGAAACCCACGTTTGCCACGCCGCGATAACGCACGGCGGCGACCTCGACCTCCACGATGTAGACGCCGGGAAGAGGAAGGAGCTCCTGCGCGTACTGGATATTGGCCGTCGGGTACCCGAGCTTTCTCCCCCTGCCGGCGCCCGTGATCACCGGCCCGGAAACCCGGTACGGCCTGCACAGGAGCTCTTCCACCTCCCGTACCCTGCCGGCCAGCAGCAGCTGCCGGATCCGCGTCGAGCTGACGATCAGCCCGCCCCGGAACAGCGGCGGGACGACCTCCACCTCGAAGCCCAATTCCCTACCGATTTCGCCGAGCATCCCCGGCGAGCCGGTGCGGTTTCTCCCGAACGTGAAATCGTAGCCCACGATCACGTACCGGGCCCGAAGCCGGCGCGCCAGGATTTCCCGGGCGAATTCCGCGGGCCACATGCGGCCCACCTCCCCGGTGAAGGACTCCACCACGAGGATATCGATGCCGAACCATGCGATCAGGGCGGCCTTCTCCTCCAGCGAGGTGATCTCGTAGAATCGGGCCCGGGGGGAGAAAAACCGTATCGGGTGGGGGGAAAAGGTCAGTGCAACGGACGGGGTCTCCGTCGCGTTCGCCCGGGCCACCGTGCGCCGGAGCAGCTCCTGGTGTCCGAGGTGGACTCCGTCGAAGTTCCCGATGGTCACCGACGTGGCGGCCTGAGGGGGAAAAGAGGAGGAGCCGTTGACGACGTTCATCCGATGTCTTTCCATTGTCTTTCCATTTCGCGCACTGGAATCCCTTCCTTAAAAGTTATGATACTATACCCGGGCTCCGGCGCTTCACCGCAATAATCCGACGTGATTGAAAATTTGCGGGGAACTCCGTCGGGGCGCACGGAACATTTGCATGAAAATCATTCATAAATATGTCCTGGCCGAATCCGGCGCCCCCTTTCTGATCGGCCTGTCCACGTTCACCCTCGTCGTCCTGCTCCATCGATTCGCGCGACTGGCCGACCTGGTGATCGCCAAGGGCGTTCCTCTTCCCCTTGTTGGAAAGTTGCTGCTTTCCCTGTTCCCGACGTTTCTCGAGATCACCCTCCCCGCCGCGTTGCTTCTTGCCGTGCTCCTCGCCCTGGGGAGGTTTGCCGCGGACTCGGAAACAACCGCCCTGCAGTCCGCCGGCGTGGGGATGCGGGGAGTCGCCTTTCCGGTCCTCCTCCTGAGCGGCGGAACCTTCCTGGCCAGCCTCTTCATCGGCTGGAGCGGCATTCCCTGGGGCACCCGGCAGATGCAGGAGATCCTCGGCCGCATCCTCTCCCTCCGGGCCGGGGCAGGCGCCTCCGAGCACGTGTTTCAGGAAGTCGTCCCCGGAGTCCTTCTCTTCCCGGACCGCGTCTCCGCAGACGGGACAAAGATGACCGGCGTCCTGCTCTCACAGAACGTGGAAGGGAAGGACCCGCTGCTCGTCTTTGCGAGGGAGGGGGAATTCTCCCCGGAGAGCGGTACCCACATCGTAAAGCTCCACCTTTTGGACGGCACGATCCACCATGAAGACGCCGCCGGCGGCGTCTACCGGATCGCCTCCTTCCAGGGGATGGATTTCCTCCTCCCGCTGGGGCTGGCCGGTGCGGGGGACAACGAGGATCCCAAACGTCTTTCCCTGCCGGAACTCTCCCGCAGGAGCACCGCTCCGGGGAAGACGGCGAAAAGCGCCTCCTACCGGTATCACTTCCACCGGCGGCTTTCCCTTGCGTCCTCCTGCCTCGCCTTCGGCCTGTTCGCCATGCCGCTGGGCCTATTTCAGCGGACACGGGG
>Ga0214473_10009421_pt1 | contig 11540 bp, 10 predicted proteins | sample RVTome_7_FD_203509 | JGI IMG/M metagenome (GOLD analysis project Ga0214473, IMG submission 203509) | Soil microbial communities from uranium-contaminated site in the Upper Colorado River Basin, Wyoming, United States - RVT98D197 | ecosystem: Environmental > Terrestrial > Soil > Contaminated >...
GGGGGGGAGCCGGTCTTCGTGGTCAACTTCCCGACGAAGCTGTACGACTACAAGGCCCCGGACGAGTTCCGGATTCCGCAGGACTCGAAGGACATCCCCTACGACTGGGACGTCCGGATGAAGTGACGGTTTCGTTCGCCGAAGTCCGGCGCGCGTGCGGGCGCATTGGGCGGAACGTCCGGACAAGCGTGGTCCTGGAGGGCCCACGCCGTGCGTTCCGCGGTAGGCGTGGGCTTGACGGGAATCTCGGCGATTCAGGCTCCCTTTGGCCGACGAAGGAACGCAAACGTCTTCTCCTCGCACGGAGACGTACAACGGTGGAGCGTTCTCTTCCGAGAGTCTCCGGAAGTCTACCGCGGGTCGGGTCCAAAGCGAATCCCCTTCGATCCGGGTCGGACTGTGGGGGCCGCTCGCCGGGGGCTCCTTGGTGCCGATGCCGAAATCTCCGGCTGCTCCGAACAGGAGGACGTCCGTCACCGGGAGGGCTCGAACGGGAGGGTGGACGATCATGGTCTCGAACCCTTGATGTAGGTCCTCCCGCTTCGGAGGGTCGACATGACACGGCTGCTCGTGACCGGCGGGGCGGGCTTCATCGGGTCGAACTTCGCGCGGATTGCGGTCAAGAAGGGCTACGAGGTCCGCGTGCTCGACAAGCTGACCTACGCCGGGAATCGGGAGAACCTACGGGACCTGCTGGATGCGGGGAAAATCGAGTTCGTCCAAGGGGACGTGTGCAATGCCCGCACGGTCGCTCGCTCCCTGCAAGGATGTGATTCCATCGTCCACTTCGCGGCGGAGACGCATGTGGACCGGTCGATCATGGAGGCAGGGACCTTCGTGCGCACGGACGTCTTCGGCACGTACAGGCTGCTCGAGGCTTCGCGGAAGGCGAACGTCGACCGGTTCCTCCACATCTCGACGGACGAGGTGTACGGAGAGGCGAAGGGGCGGCCGTCGACGGAGATGGATCCTCTGAACCCGAAGAGTCCGTACGCGGCGAGCAAGGCCGGCGCAGACCGGCTGGCATACGCGTACTTCGAGACCTATGATGTGCCCGCCGTCGTCACCCGGTGCGTCAACAACTACGGCCCGCGCCAGCATCCGGAAAAGGCGCTCCCCCTCTTCACGATCTGTGCGCTCCTCGGTCATCCCCTCCCGGTGTACGGATCGGGCCGGAACCGGCGAGAGTGGATCCATGTGGACGATCACTGCGCCGCCCTGTTCGCGGTGCTCCGGCATCGGGGCCTCGAGGGACGGGTGCTCAACATCGGGACGGGCGAGCAGCTGAGCGTCCTTCAGCTCGCCCACGCCGTGACCGAGGCCGTAGGCGCACCGCGAGACCTCATCGAGTTCGTTCGCGACCGGCCAGGACACGTAGCGCGTCATGCGGTGGACAGCGCAAGGATCCGCCGGATGACGGGGTGGAGACCGAGGCGGTCGATTCGGATCGGCATTCCGCAGACGGTCGAGTGGTTCCGGGAGAACCCGACTTGGTGGCGGTCCGTGATCCTGGGGTCCGCCCGCACCTACTTCCGGCAGCGTCTACCGAAGCTCACGCGGCTTGTGGGCCAGCCTGCGACGTGACGGGGACACCGTCCGGCCCCTCTCCATCCATTCGGCGGGCTTCCCTCTCCCCCAGCCTCCTGCCCTTTCGTCGGCCCGGACGAAGCCATCCGACCCAGGACCATTCGTGGGGTCCGTCCGGTCCGGAGGGCTTGCGTTATCGGCGTGTCACCGGAATTAAATAGTGGTTTCGAGCTAGAGGAAGTGTCGGGGGAACGCTCGTTGTCGATTCGCGCCGCGGCGGCCACGTCGCCGTTCGTTGTGATCATCGCTATCATAGCGATCCTCGCCCGTGCGACCGCGATCTCGACGGAGGCGTCTTGGTTCTCTCCGGGCATCTCTGCGCAGTTCTACGAGATCACCCTTCTGGCGGCCTCCTTCCTCGTTCTTGGACTGGGATCCATCGCGGTGGCCCGCCTCGGACGCTTTGACACGGCGATCCGCGAACTCGACCTCGAGATCGCGGCCATTCGCCACGCGATTCGCGGCGCGACCATGAACGACGATTCCAGCCCGGGACGCTCTTCCTCCGTGGAATTCGTGCAGCACCTGCAGGCGATCGGCATCCGGACGACGGAGTCGGAGAAGGTGGGGCATGACGCGATGATCGACGTGTCCCCCGAGATCCGGGAAGAGGCCTCGGACGACCGGACCGCCCTCTGGGAGGAACTCCGGGAGCAGCGCGCACACCTCGTCAGCCTGCGGAACCACGTCTGGCCGATCGTCATCGGACCGATTTCCCTCGGCATCCTGTTCGTCGCCATCTCGGGCACCATGCTCCCCGGCGTCGAAGGCTTCCTCGTCTCAAACTTCCACCTGAACACGGCGCTCATCCTCCTCCTTGCGTACAGCTGGTGGCTCCTCGTGACGTGGACCGTCTTCGCCCTTGCCACCCTCCCGGCCGAGACCCTCGAACGGGCTTCCCCTCGGACGCGCCTGCACGACCGCTACGCTTGAACCTCAAGACGGATGCTGAGTCAAGCCCATGAGCAATCGGGCGGAATTGTTATTATCCTGATATCGTGTGTTGCGCCACAGACCGTAGCGGGTCAAAGGGGTTCGAGTCCACGCCCGGGCAAACTGGCGCTCCGTACAATCTCCTCGCGTCCGTCAACACGGATTTGCCCATCGACGCAGCAATCCTGTTCAAGAACACGGGCGCCCAGCTCGCGATCTGGACACGGACGCCGGTCGCACCGGACGTGGTCAGTGTGATGGCCTCCACGCTCCTCGCTTCCACGGAGGTCCTGCTCGAGAACTTCGGCGACGTGCATCCGGCGTCGTTCGTCGTCGAAACGGACCGTCGATGCATCTTGTTCGACCGGGTCGACTCGCAGGTCATCCTCGCCCTCGTGGCCCCGATCTCGGTCTCGCGGGTACAGCTCCGGGAGGAGGCGGAGCGCCTCGCCGACGCCGTCCGCGGAGCCGAAACCGCGACATCGCCCAGGTCCACGGACCCGGCGAAGGTCCGGAAGGCCCCGACGCAATGAGCGTTCGTCGTTCGTGCCCTTTCGGCTTCCCGAAATTCCTCCCTATGGCCTCCCGAATTCTTTATCTACGGGTACGGGATTCCCAGCTCGTCTTTCGGGTTCATGGGGGGCGTAGCACGGTTGTCGGTAGGTTACGGTAACGCGAAGACCTCGGGCTCGCGGTCGTTCTCGTTCCTCGAGCACCCGACACGCTCGCGCATCTACAATTACCTCCTCACACTGCCCGGTGATCATTTCCGGTCAATCGTCCACCACCTCGGCCTTAGCCAGGGTACGGCTACGCACCACCTCGGGGTCCTTGTGAAGAACGGGCTCGTGGGGGTCGAACGGAGGCACGGCCGCGTTCGATACTATCCGAGAGGCGTGGGCTCGAAAACGGACTGGAACGCGCTTTACGCGAAGCACTGGGAGTACCGGGACTTGCGGCTCCGTGTCTTGATGGCGATGCGGAGCCTTGGTGCAGCGAAAGCGTCGGCGATCGCAAAGTCCTTGGGCATCAGCCGCCAGCTGGCTTCCTACCACCTGGACCGCCTAGAGGAGCTCGGCCTCGTCCGTCGCGAGAACGGCCACTTCCGACTGTGATTCGCGGCTTCCGACCGCGCACCGATGGCCCGCACGAGATCGGAGTGAAAGGTTTATACGAGCTCCGCGTTGTCGCACGCCGCCCGGGGCGATTGCGTGCGAAGTTCCGCTTTTTCGGGCCATCCGATTCGAACAATCGCCCTCGCGACGTCCCTGGTGCTCCTCGCAGGCGGACTCGTCGCTCCAGGCGCGCGCGCGGCGTCGCCGACGCTCCAGATTGTCTCCCCGCAGGAAGGCGCCGTGATCGGCTACGGAATGCCCGTGTCCCTCGTCCTCCGCGTGACGGATTTCAACCTCACGCAGCCCGGAGGCACGGGGTCAGGGACGAACCCGAACGCGGGACACATCGAGGTCTTCGTGGACGGCAGCCTGGCGGCGATCGTCAGCGATTTGACCGTCGTCCTCCCGCTGGACTCGGGCAGCCACGAGATCCGGACCCGTCTCGTGCAGGACGACGGCACCCCGTTGAGCCCGGACGTGAGCGCGTTCCTCACCGTCCTCGTAACACACGGCCCTGAGACAGGAATTCCGACGATTGCGATCACGTATCCCGAGAACGACGCGGCTCGGGGCGCGGACACCTCGATCTCCTTCCGGATTGCGAATTTCTCCCTTGTCACCCCGGGGAGGCCCGTCGCGCCGAACGAGGGACACATCGAGATCTACCTGGACGGGGAGTTGTATGCGGAGCTCACGGACTACGAGCCCGCCCACTTCTCCGACCTGGGAGACGGAGACCACACCGTCGTCCTCCAGCTGGTGGACGGCGCTCACAATCCACTGGTCCCGGACGCGTCCGCGAGCGTGAGATTTCATGTCACGGAGGCCCACGTCGTCGATATCAATCCGCAGTTCGCCGTGGGCATCGCGGTCCTCGTGGCCGCGATCATGGCGGTCCTTCTTTGGCCTCGGAGGAAGCCCGGATGACCGCTCGTCACGGCTCCGCCGCGGAGATCCCGCAGCGATTCGCGGCCCTCTCGTTCGTTGTCCTGCTCGCGTTGCTCTCCGTACTTGGTTCAAGCTCGACCGTGCGGGCGGCGGCCCCCACGCTGACAGTTCTCGCGCCCGCGGACGGCGCGGTGGTCGGGAACGGGACACCCGTCTTCGTGAGCTTCCTCGTGACGGATTTCGACCTCGTACAGCCGGGCCGGGTCGGACAGAACGTCTCCCCGAACGAAGGCCACGTCGACGTCTTCGTGGACAGCGTGTACACGCAACTCGTGTACCGCGTCGAGCCGATCCTCCTCCCGCTGGACTCCGGACCCCACACGATTGTGCTTCAGCTCAAGGCGAATGACGGGACCCCGCTCATCCCCGATGTGCGTGCGAGCGTTTCCGTGATTGTGACCCACGGACCCGCGACCGGCGGACCCGGGTTGAGGATCTTGGCGCCACCGCCCGGTCTGGCGACCGGGCACGACGTCTACGTGGGCGTCCTGCTCACGAACTTCACCCTCATCGACCCGCACGGGCAACCGAATGCGCCGAACGAGGGGCACCTCGTGGTCCGTGTCGAAGGGGCATACTACACGGAGCTGGCGGCATACGCGCCCGCGTTCCTCGTGGACCTCGCGGACGGCACGAACACGATCACGGTGAGCTTGGTCAACAACGATGGCACCCCGTTAAGCCCGGATGTGACTGCGTCGACCTACGTCTACATCAAACCCTCGACGACCGTGTACGTCACGGAAGTCGTGAATGCCTCCGCCGTCGTCTTGCTCGTCATCGCGCTGACCATTCTGGTCCGGCGGCGTCGGAGCTCTCCAAAGACCCCCTAGCGTCCCGGACAGGGGTACGGAAGGGGTCCGGGTGGCCAGATGGCGGCCTCCCGGGCGAAAAGTACACATAATGCGTCGACCATGAAAACCCGCAAGGGGAGGAGTGTGGGGGCCCACGGGGGGGCCCTTGCTGGGTCCATGCGACGATGCGGTTCGATGACGCGGTTCGTCCGGTCCGTCGGTCGTCGCCCCCGAAGCGGGCAGCCCTCCGTTTTGGCGTTCGGTGTGCGGCGAGCACCGGGTCGCGGGCGGCCCCGATGATGACGTTCTGCGGAAGACGGGGCGCGGCGATTCTTCTCGCGATCGCGACGATGGCCGGCGGGGTCGCCGCAGTGGCCACCGTGATGATCGTCCAAGAGTTCCCCGGAATCCCGGTCGCGCCTCCGGCGTTCACGTTTGCGGCGGCCGGGGACCTCGGGTATACGAACACCCCGGACGTGGTCGCCCTCGCGCGGCGCGTCGCGGCCGCGAACGCCTCGTTCCTCTTGGCCCTCGGCGACCTCGGGTACCGGCCTGATGAGGCCGCATGGTGCGCGTCGATCAAGGGCGCCTTCAACGACGTCGAGGTCATGGCGGGGAACCACGACACGAACGAGACTCCGGGCGGGGACATCGCACGGTACGTGGCAGGATGCCCGTTCACCCTGAGCGTGGGCCTCACCGGCAACGCGATCACCCCCGGCTACGGCTACGAGTACTACTTCGACTACCCGGCGGTGGCTCCGCTTGCCCGGTTCATCCTGATCTCGCCAGGGGTGGAGGGGACCCTGGGCTACAACTTCTCTGCCGGCTCTGTACACGCGATCTGGGTCGAATCCGCCGTGGACGACGCGCGGGCGCGAGGCATCCCTTGGGTCATTGTCGGGATGCACAAACAGTGCATCACGGTCGGCGAGAAGACGTACTGCGAGATGGGCAAGGCGATCTTCAACGAGCTCGTCTCGCTCAAGGTCGACCTGATTCTGCAGGCCCACGACCATGTGTATGAGCGGAGCAAGCAGCTGGCGCTGCAGACCGGCTGCTCCAGCGTCCGGTCGGACGGGGACTTCAATGCGGCATGCATCGTCGCGGAGCCGCAGAACGACACGTACGCGAAGGGACTCGGCTCCGTCGTCGTCGTCCAAGGCGTCGGCGGGAGGAGCCAGGACAACGTCACGTTGAACGGCTCGGACCCGGAGCTAGGGTACTTCGCCTCGGTCATGGGTGGAAATGCGAACACGCAAGATCGGTCGGGGGGATCCGGGTCCGTCCGATACGCGGTCACGCGCGAGCGAATCGAGGTCGAGACCGATTTCTGCCCAGACGGCTCCCCCGGCGAGGATGGATCGTGTCCCGCCCGGGCGGTCACGACGTTCCACGATCGGTTCGCAATCGTGCTTTCTCCTTCCCTTTCGCCATCGACCGCATCGGGTCTTACGGAGGTGCTCGCCCGAGTGGTTGCACTTGGGCCGGCATCGATGGTTGTCATGCTCGCCGGGGTTTGGACGACGAACGAGAGGCGGGTCGGGGGGGCGAGCGGTCCCTCGGTCTTCTCCGAGTCGTCGGCTTCCTGGACGCCCTGCCCGGTTCCCGTCGTGAGGGAACGGACGAAAACGAGCATCTACCGACATGGAAAGGTCTATGAACGCTGGATCCAATGGCAATCGGGGTAGTTCAGGTAGGGGGAGTCAATGGGCGATCGCTCTCGTCATGGATTAGCCGTGAGCCGGATATTCTCGATCATCGTCGCGACGTTGCTCGTCGCGGGCGTGGTGGTTGCCGTCTCCACGTTCTTCGAGCACAAGTTCCCGGCGGTGAGCCTCTCTGCGGGGCTCTCAACGACCTGCCCGAGCCCGTCGTCGCTGAGCGCGAATGAGACCCTGATTACCGCGGGGACCGACGGGTACATCCGGTACACGTGCGGCACGAATCCCGCCTTCTCGAGCTTGGCGGACGCTCTTGGGACCCCCGTGTACAATCTGACCGGAACCGTCTTCAGGAGTCTCTACATCTTCAAGCACTCGACGCCCGCTGGGACGACGTGCCCGAACGGCGACAGCTCCATTCAGCTTTCGAACGGGAACATCGTGTCTTTCCCCGCGAATTCTGGAACGGACTGGGACTACTGCGCGCGGTATGTGGCCGCGTCTCTCGGCGCGACGACGAGCTTCACGATCACCTGGTCCGCGTGAAGCCCGAGGGCCCAATCCGGTCCCGCGATGTCGGACCGGCGTCGCAGTACGCCGGCGGCCACTGCGTATTGCCCAGCGTCCGCCCGGCGCGCCACGTCCAGCACCCTTGGTTCTCGCAGCCGCCGTCCGAGCGGTCTCCGGACGACTTCAGGTCCTGCGGGGGCTCCGATCTCGGCGCCCCGGGCGCAGGACGATGGAGAACGCCTGCCACGCCACGGGTACGATGACGAAGGCCACCAAGGCTAACCGCGCGACCCGCCACACGCCGGGTGCGGTGGTCGGCTGGTCCGAGGAGCCATCGACGCTTGGGAGGTGGTCGTGCGGTTCGCTCGCCGCCACCGCCGCGACGGACGGTGCGGACGGCGGCTGGAACATCACGGTGAGCTTCGGCGGGGTCGTCCCGACCGCGGATGCGCCGGACCCGACGGGCGCTGACAGGAGGACGACCGCGGTCGACGCGGCGAGGAGGACGAACAGGCACAGGGTCTGACCGGGCCGGGTCGCGATTCGGCGGCTAGTACTGCTACTCGCCCGGTGAACCAGTTCTCTCCCCCCCAAGCCAGTCTGTTGAACGGTTCCGCATCCGATGTCGGAACTTCAGTAATGCAGATTCGGACGTCGTATGAACCTTCTAGACCATTTTTTGCCCTAACGGGCGCTCCGGTATCTTCAAGTCGGAGTCCGGGTTCTTTCGCCGCAGTCCGGCACGGCACCTCGTGGGATCTCCCCCGCATCGTCCGGGCGGGTGATCTCCGTGCTCCCGGAGCAAGTCTGAGGCAGTGGGGATGGATCCGATCACACGTCCTCTCCGATTTGGGGTCCTGGGGCGCGGCACGACGTTCGCGAGATGGGAGGCCCGCTGTCTCGGGGCCCTCCTGGCGCTCCCGGACGTCCGGCCGGCGCTCCTCCTTCAGTGCGATCGGGGGGCAGGGCTCGATCCCGCGGCCGGTCGCCCCCTGCTGTTCCGGGCCGCCGCGCGGCTCCCGCGTCCGACCGCCTGGCACCACGTCGATCTTGCGTCCCGCCTCGAAGGAATCCCATCCGTGCAATGCCGCGGTCCGGCCGTGGGCGAACGCTCGTTTGAGCTCGACCCCACCGCCGTCCAGCGGGTGCAGGAGGAACGGCTCGATTTTGTCCTGCAGTTCGGTCCCCAGGAAGTTCGGGGGGATGGGCTTCGCGCCCCTCGGCACGGCGTGTGGCGGTTCCGGTTCGGGGAGAGGAACGAAGGCGGTGGGGGACCGCCAGGTTTCTGGGAGGTCTGCCGCGGGGAATTCGCCACGGGCGCAGCCCTCGTGCGGCTCGCGGACCGGGAGGACGCGGATGTCGTGCTGCGGAAGGGATTCTTCCGCACATCGCTCGAGTCCTTCGCTCGGACCGTCGATGCAGTCCTCCTCGGCGTCGTGGACTGGCCAGCGTCCGTGTGCCGGGATCTTCGCGCGGGGGATGCGGGGTACCTCGATGCGCCGCCATCCCCGGTCGGCCTTCCGGAGATGCCGCCGCCAACGAATGCCGAGACGGTGCGGTTGCTCGGACTCGAGGCCGCCCGGACCGTGGGTGCCCTCTACCGTGGGTTGGTCCGGCACGACGACTGGACGATCGGCGTGGTCGACGCGCCGATTCGCGCGTTTCTGGAGCGGGACTTCCGTCCGGCCGTCGGGTGGATCCCTCCGCCCGGCGACGCGCGGTTCATCGCGGATCCCTTCGGCCTCGAGATCGACGGCGATCTCTCGATCGTCTACGAGGACTTCGACTATCGGACCGCACGCGGCACGATAGCCGCGATCCCTGCCGGTGAGGCCGTCCCACGCACGGCGCCCCGCGTTGCGATCGAACTCACGGTGCCTTCCTCGTACCCGTTCCTGTTCCATCACGACGCGAACGTGTACTGCATCCCGGAGACGCATGCTGCCCGCGAGGTGTCCCTGTACCGGCTGGTCGAGTTCCCGGATCGGTGGGACAAGGTCGCGACCCTCCTCCGCGGCATCGCCGCGGTCGACAGCACGGTCTTTCCCCATGACGGGCGGTGGTGGCTGATGTGCACGGACCACGACCAGGGCGAGAACCTCCGGCTGTTCATCTGGCACGCACCGCGTCTCGAGGGCCCCTGGGAACCGCACGCCGCGAATCCCGTGAAGACGGACATTCGGTCGTCCCGACCCGGCGGGACTCCGTTCGTGCATGCCGGCGCCCTGTACCGTCCCGCGCAGGACTGCTCCCGGACCTACGGCGGCCGGATCGTGATCAACCGGGTGGCACGCCTGACGCCGACCGCCTTCGAGGAGGAGACGGTCGCCGCTGTCGGACCCCTGTCCGGAACGCGGTTCCCGGAGGGCGTCCACACGCTCTCCGCGGTCGGCGAGCGAACGGTGCTCGACGGGAAACGGTATCGATTCATGCCCCGCGCGGTCCCCTACGTGGTCCGTCGTGGTCTGGCCGGCGCTCGCCCGTAGCGGGTCAGGTCCCCATCGATTCGACGTAGCCCCGCGCGACGTCGAGCCATCCCGACGTCCTCCGGATCCACTCTGCATTCGCCCGTTCGATCGCCCCGCGTTCCCGCTCGGAAAGGACTCGGTCGACCGCCGACGCCAGCCCGCGGACGTCGCCCCGGCCGGCGAACACGAGCCCGCTGCGGCCCTCGAGGCCGCGGAACGGGTGGACGCGCGTCGTCACAACCGGAAGTCCGGCCGCGACGGCCTCCGGAATAACGAGGGGGAATCCTGTGCGCACCCAACGGTACGGGAAGACGGCCGCATGGCAGGTGTGGTAAATCGCGCGCATCTCCTCCCGTGAGACCATCCCACGCACAACAACGAGGGTGTGCGGGCCGACGGACCGGGTCGCGATGCTCGGTTCCGCGAGCCTCGGGTCTCGCAGTAAGGCGAGGATCTGGGTCGCTCTCTCACGTGAAAGCACCGCCGGCAGGCGGAGCACATCCCGCACGCCACGCGACGCTTCCGGCGGACCGGCGAAGACCACGCGCCGTTCGGAGGTCGGGATCCGCTCGAGGAGTGTCGATGTTCCTTCCGCCCGGCGGTCGAGCCAGAACGCGTCGAACGGAACGGGCAGGGTCCGGCAGAACCTGGGCGTGAGCCCCGCGGCCGCGCCGAGGGCCCGGTCGCCCTCCCACAGGAAGACTGCACCCCGGAAGTACTGCGGCGCGAGCCGCCATGTGCGGCGCTGGCGGGAGAGGAACATCGCGATGTGGTGCAGGTCGAGCCCCATCTCTGGGACGAGGGAGGGATCGAGGAAGCGGCGGAGCAGGTCCGGACCCGTATGGAGGGATCGCAGGAGAACGCCAACGAGGCGAGCGCCGCCGGATGGATTCTGTGCCTCCGGCCGCATCGAAGAGAAGAGGCTCGCGGTGAGCCGGCAGATGCCGCCATCCAAGCTGTGGGCGACAGCGAGCCGTCGGAGTCCGTCGGCCTCCTCGAACTCGCGGAGGCTGTCGTGGCGAGCCACCGGGATCCCCTCCCACGATTCGATCCCGCGGGCCCCGATGACGAATCGCACCTCATGGCCCACGTCGCGCAGCGCGCGGGCGAGTTCCGTGAGATACCGCCAGGGCTGGAGGTTCAGCCGGTCGAGGGGGAAGCTCCGGACGATGATTCCGATCCGCAAGGTCTCCAGAACCGAGCACCGACCCCGCGCGGCCGCGACCGCGGCGCGCGAAGCGGGTTGCCCGTTAAAAGGGTTCTGACCCGCGATCCTCGGGGTCGACAGCAACTCCACTACGAATCCCATATAACGAGGGGATGCTCTGCCGCAGTCGTGGCCGACCCGCTGCGCGTCCTCCTCGTCGGGAGCCGCATCCTGCCGTACCGCCACAACGGGGACAAGAACTTCTGGCTTGACGTTCTCCAGAGGCTCCCGGCGAAGGGCGTCGACGCGACCGTCCTGTCGATCACGATTGATGACGACGTCCCGGGCAGCGATTTGCCCATCCGCTACTTGCG
>Ga0214473_10009422_pt1 | contig 11539 bp, 6 predicted proteins | sample RVTome_7_FD_203509 | JGI IMG/M metagenome (GOLD analysis project Ga0214473, IMG submission 203509) | Soil microbial communities from uranium-contaminated site in the Upper Colorado River Basin, Wyoming, United States - RVT98D197 | ecosystem: Environmental > Terrestrial > Soil > Contaminated >...
CCATGCGGGACCTGGAGCGCATCCTGTACTTCGAAGCCTACGTGGTGACGGATCCCGGTGAAGTTCCCGGCCTCGACCCCGGTGATTTGCTGCTGGAGGAGAAGTACCGCGAATTGACGCGGGAGTATCCCGGCCAGTTCACCGCGCGGATGGGCGCGGAAGCCATCAAGGAACTGCTGCGGCGGGTGGAGATTGACTCTCTGTCCGAAGAGCTTCGCGAGAAGATGAAGGCCGACCCCTCGCTTCAGAAGCGCATCAAGTATGCGAAGCGCCTGAAGGTGGTGGAAGCCTTCCGCAAGTCCGGCAACAAGCCGGAGTGGATGATCCTGGATGTGCTGCCTGTCCTGCCGCCGGAGTTGCGGCCCCTGGTGCCGCTGGATGGCGGGCGGTTTGCCACCTCCGACCTGAATGACCTCTACCGGCGCGTGATCAACCGAAACAATCGGCTGAAGAAGCTGATGGAGCTGCACGCGCCCGACGTGATTGTCCGCAACGAAAAGCGCATGTTGCAGGAGGCCGTCGACGCCCTGTTCGATAACGGGCGGCGCGGCCGCGTGCTGCGCGGCGCCAACAATCGCCCGCTGAAATCGCTCTCCGACACGCTGAAGGGCAAGCAGGGACGCTTCCGCCAGAACCTGCTGGGCAAGCGCGTGGACTACTCCGGGCGCTCGGTGATCGTGGTGGGGCCGGAGCTGAAGCTCCGTCAGTGCGGCCTGCCGAAGAAGATGGCGCTCGAGCTGTTCAAGCCGTTCATCTATCACCGCCTCGAGGCCGCCGGGCACTGCACCACCATCAAGCAGGCCAAGGAGATGGTGGAATCGGCCGGCGGTGGCGGCGAGCCGGTGGTGTGGGACATCCTCGAGGAAGTCATCAAAGACCATCCGGTGCTTCTGAACCGCGCTCCGACGCTGCACCGGCTGGGCATCCAGGCGTTTGAGCCTACGCTGGTGGAAGGCAAGGCGATTCGCATCCACCCGCTGGTCTGCACGGCGTTCAACGCGGACTTCGACGGCGACCAGATGGCCGTGCACATTCCGTTGTCGCCCGAGGCACAGGTGGAAGCCTCGGTGCTGATGCTGAGCGCGAACAACATCCTCAGCCCGGCCAACGGCATGCCGCTGGCCGTGCCCTCGCAGGACATGGTGCTGGGCATCTACTACTTGACCAAGGCCAAGCCGGGCGCCCGTGGCGAAGGGCGCGCGTTTGGCAGCACGGAGGAAGTGATCCTGGCGCTCGAGGCGGGCGAAGTGGAACTGTTGACGCCAATCCGCCTGCGCTACACCGGCGAAGTGATCGACCTCGCCATGGCCTACGACGATCAGGACGTGCCGCACGCCGAGTCCATGCACTTGAAGCGCCAGTTCGTCCAGACCACCGTGGGCCGGGTGATCTTCAACGACCACCTGCCCAAGGTGATGCCGTTCGTCAACGGGCTGCTGAAAAAGCGCGGCGTGCAGCAATTGGTGCAGTACTGCAACCTGCGCTTCGGGCAGGACATCACCGTGCGAATGCTGGACGAGCTGAAGGAGCTGGGTTTCCTCTACGCGACGAAGGCCGGCATCTCCATCGGCATCGACGACATGATCATCCCCGGCGACAAGCAGAAGCTCGTCGAGGCGGCAGAGAAGGAAGTGGTGAAGGTGCAACAGCAGTACCTCGACGGTGCCATCACCAACGGCGAGCGGTACAACAAGGTGATCGCCATCTGGAGCGACGTCACCGAGCGAGTGGCGGACGAGATGTTCAAGGCACTCGAACAGCTCGACAAGTCCGGCGACATCAACCCGATTTACGTGATGGCCGACTCCGGCGCCCGCGGCTCGAAGCAGCAGATCCGCCAGTTGAGCGGCATGCGTGGGCTGATGGCCAAGCCCTCCGGCGAGGTGATCGAAACACCGATTACCTCGAACTTCCGCGAAGGGCTGACCGTGCTGCAGTACTTCATCTCCACCCACGGCGCGCGCAAGGGTCTGGCCGATACCGCGCTGAAGACGGCTGATTCCGGCTACCTGACGCGCCGGTTGGTGGACGTGGCACAGGACGTGGTCATCTCCGAGATCGATTGCGGCACCGCGGACGGAATCTACGTGGAGCCGATTATCGAGGCGGGGGTGGAAGTGGAACCGCTGCGCGACCGCGTGGTGGGCCGCGTCTCGCTGGAGAAGATCAAGGACTACGAAGGAAACGTGGTGGTCGAGATCAACCAGGAGATCACCGAAGAGCTGGCCAGCACGATCCAGGCCGCCGGCATCGAGCGCGTGAAAATCCGCTCGGTGCTGACCTGCGAAACCCGGCGCGGCGTGTGCGCGCGCTGCTACGGCCGCAACCTGGCCACCGGCCGCATGGTCGAATTAGGCGAGGCTACGGGCGTGATCGCAGCGCAATCGATCGGCGAACCCGGCACCCAGCTCACGATGCGCACGTTCCACATCGGCGGCACGGCGACGCGCGTCACCGAGCAGTCGAAGGTCGAAGCCAAGAACAGCGGGTTCGTGAAGTTCATGGACGTGAAGACGGTGGAAGGGCGCGGCGGCGCGCTGATTTCGATGAACCGCTCCGGCCTGATTGCCGTGGTGGACGACAAGGGGCGCGAGAAGGAGCGCTACCACGTGGTGTACGGCGCGCGCTTGCACGTGCAGGACGGCGATGCCGTGACCATCGGCCAGTCACTGGTGGAATGGGACCCGTACACCTTCTCGATCCTGACCGAGGTGGGTGGCACGGTGCAGTTCAAGGACCTGGCGCCGGGCATTACCATCGAGGAGCAGGTGGACGAGGTGACCGGCCTGGCGCAGCTCGTGGTGACGCTGCCGCCGGGAGACGAGAAACACCAGCCGACGATCATCGTCCGCGACTCCGCCGGCCGAGCGCGCAAGAAATACCTAATGCCCTCACGCGCCCACTTGATGGTCCAGGACGGCGACGAGGTGAGCCCGGGCGACGTGCTGGCGAAGATTCCGCGCGAAACGACGAAGACCAAGGACATCACCGGTGGTCTGCCTCGCGTCGTGGAGCTCTTCGAGACCCGCAAGCCGAAGGACCCGGCGGTGATCAGCGAGATCGACGGAATCGTGAAATACGGCGAAATCGCCAAGGGCCAGCGCAAGATTTACGTGGAGAGCGAGGATGGCAAGACCGTGAAGGAGTACTCCATCCCGCGCGGCGTGCACATCAACGTGCAGGAAGGCGAACACGTCCGGGCGGGCGAGCCGTTGATCGACGGCCCGCTGAACCCGCACGACCTGCTGGCGGTGCTGGGCGAAAAGTACACGCAAGCGTATCTGGTGAACTCGATCCAGGAGGTCTACCGGCTGCAGGGCGTGAACATCAACGACAAGCACATCGAAGTGATCGTGCGGCAGATGATGCGCTGGGTGAAGGTGGAAGACGTGGGCGATACCGGCTTCCTGCTCGAAGAGCAGATCGACAAGTTCAAGTTCCGCGAGGAGAACGACCGCGTGATCGGCGACGGCGGGCGTCCGGCCACCGGCCGGCCGCTGCTGTTGGGCATTACCAAAGCGTCGCTTTCCACGGACTCGTTCATCTCGGCGGCGAGCTTCCAGGAAACCACCCGCGTTCTGACCGAGGCGGCGATCTCCGGGAAGGTGGATTATCTGCGCGGCCTGAAGGAGAACGTGATCATGGGCCGCCTGATCCCGGCGGGCACTGGCCTGGAGCATTACCGGAACATCCGGTTGCTGACCGTTCCACCGGAGATGCCGGTGCCGAGCGAAGAGGAAGAAGCCGCGGCGCAACTCAGTCCGGAGGAAGCGGCGGCCCTGGAGTTCCTGCGCAAGACGCCCGCGGACGAGGCCGAAACCATCGAGGAATAGCCTCGCACACAATTTTGGGCCAGATTGAACCGGCAGTGCCCGCGGATTGGATGGGCACTGCCGGTTCGCCATTTTTGTCCCCCCGGGAATGATTCCGTCCAGGAAACTCCCCCAACGGGAAACATTTGCGGTGGCCGGATGCGAAGACTAGAATGACTCCAAGGAAGCGGAAACAAAGGAAGCGGAAACAACTCAAGTAAGTGCGAATCAAGTAAGTGCGAAGAAACGGGGAGACTTGCTCCGTCGGCGTATGGACGACGCCGGGCACGCCATGCGAATGAACCCGCAGGCACCAACCCGACCTGACATTCCACCTCCCGGTCAGTGGGAAAAGAAGGAAAGGGAGCTGTGGCGGATTTCCCTGCTTTTCTTGGCGCTGCTGGCTACGGGGCTTGCGGCGAACTCGTGGGAGTCGATTCGCGCCCTGCCAACGGGACCGCTCCAGCTGGAAGGCCTGCCGGTCGGCGTACTGCTTCTGGCTTTGCTGTTCGCCGGGTACGTGTGGCACAAGAAGCACGAGATTGAACAGATGCGCGGCCTCGTCCGCGCCCTGCAGGAGCGGGAGCAGGCGCCTCCCTCGGAGATGCAACTCGAGCGCCTGATGGAGATCGTCACCAAGTCGCAACGGGGCTACCGGGAACTCATCGACAGCTTCGACGACCTGGTCTTCGCGCTTTCCCTCGACGGGGAGTTGCGCGCCGCCAACAAGCGGGTGATCGAAATCTTCGACCAGCCCTTTTCCGAAGTCGTCGGCCGCAAGCTCGACGAACTGGTGGACGAACCCACGCGCGCCCAGGCCGAGAAAGGGCTTCCGCGCTTCCTCGAGCGGCGCCACTGGTCGGGCACGGTGCGCGTACGCATCAAGCGCACCGGCGCGGTGCGCTACTTTGAGTGCATTTTGCATCCCATCCTGAAGCCGGACGCCCCGGCCGCTCCCGGCGAAGTAGGGGGTGGGCGCCTGGCGGGGATCGGCGGGATCGCGCGGGACGTCACGCAGCTCCGCGAGAGCGAGACGCGCTTCTCCGATCTGTTCGAGACGCTCCAGGAGGGCGTCTATTTCACGACGCCGGAGGGCAAGCTTCTGGACGCCAACCCGGCGCTGGTGCGGATGCTCGGCTACGCCAGCAAGGAGGAGTTGCTGGGCGTCTCCGTGGAGGAACTCTACTGGGATCCCGCCGAGCGCCAGTCGCATCTCTCCAAGCTCGATCGCGCCACTACCTCCGAAGGTGCGGGGCCGGCCCAGGAGATCACCCTGCGCCGCAAGGACGGCCAGCCCGTCGTCTGCCTGGACACTTCCACGTCCATCCGCGATTCGCTGGGGCGTGTGGTCCGCTACCAGGGCACGCTCCTGGACGTCACCCACCGCCGGGAGATGGAGAAACGTCTCCGCGAAGAGCAGGAGTTTGCCCGCCGCATGGTGGAGTGCTTCCCCGATTCCATCGTGGTCCTGGATACGGAAGGGCGCTACACGTACGCCAGTCCACGCATCACCGAGCAGCTCGGCTATCTCCCCGAGGAGTTGGTGGGCCGCTCGTTGGGCGAGCGCTCCGATCCCGACGACCGGAGGGAGCTGCTGCGCGTCTTCGACGACGTGGTCCACGGCCGCTCGTCCTTTGCCACTCTGGAATACCGCACCCGGCACAAAGACGGCTCCTGGCGCCGCTTCCGCGCCACCGCCGGACCCCTGACCGGCCAGGAGGGCCGCATCTCCGGCGTCATCGCCTCCGCGCGGGACATCACCCAGCTGCACCAGCTCGAGCAGCAGCTCCTGCAGTCCGAAAAGCTCGCGGCCATGGGCCAGATGATTGCCGGCGTGGCCCACGAGCTGAACAACCCCCTCACCGCCATCCTCGGCGTTGCTGACCTCATCCGGCTGCGCTCCTCCGACCCGCAACTCTCCCGCCACGCCGACCTCGCCCACCAGCAGGCCCGCCGCGCCGCGGAGATTGTCCAGAACCTGTTGGCGTTTGCGCGGCCGCCGGCGCTGAAGAAGGCCCCGGTGAGTCTGAATGACTTGGTGCGGCGCACCCTGCAGCTCCACGAATATGCGCTGCGGGTGAACAACATCGCCGTAGACTTTGTGCCCGCCCCGGAGTTGCCGCCGGTGGTGGCCGATGCCAGTCAAATGGTGCAGGTGTTCCTGAATCTGGTGATCAATGCGGAGCAGGCCCTGCGGGAAGGGCAGGGTGCCGGGTATGACGCGTCCGCCTCCGGCGGACGGCAACCCGGCGCTACGGGCTCCCGTCCCGAAACTTCGGGAGTCGGGAGAGGCACGCTTCGCGTACGCCTGGAGCGGCGTCCAGACCCGCAGGAAGAAAGAGATTCATCGCCCAACGGGCGGGCGATGGAGAAGCGTTCACCGCAGAGGGCGCAGAGAAAGGAAGCGGAAAGAATTCAAGCAAATGCGCAGGTGTTGGTTTCCTTTGCCGACGACGGTCCCGGCATCCCCCCGGACATCCTGCCGAAGATTTTCGATCCCTTCTTCACTACGAAACGGCCGGGCCGGGGGACGGGGCTGGGGCTGAGTATTTGTCTGGCGATTGTGAAGGAGCACGGGGGAACCATCGACGCGCAGTCCACACCGGGGCAAGGTGCCACGTTCACCGTCTCCCTGCCGTTGGCTTCCCAGGAAGAAGTCGGCGGGCGGCGTGGAGGAAGAGGAAACAATGTAAGTAAATGCGAAGCCGCCCCTACGGATGCAGAGGGAGCCAGGGAAGCGGAAACAACTCAAGTAAGTGCGAGCCTGCCCTTCGGCTCCGCTCAGGGTAAACGGAAGCGCCGCGTTCTCGTGGTGGAAGACGAACCGAGCATCCGCGAACTCGTGCAGGACGGGTTGGGGGCCAAGGGCCTGGAGGTCGAGTGCGTCGGTTCCGGGAACGAAGCGGTGCAGCGAGTCCGTGACGATAGGCGCTGCTACGATGTGGTTCTATGCGACCTGAAAATGCCCGGTATGAGCGGTGAACAGGTGTTTGAACAGCTCAAGACGCGGCCGGACGGCTCGCCCCAGCCGTTTGTATTCATGACCGGCGATCCCGAAGCCTCGGGACTGGAATTCCTTCAGGACGTGGAAGGGGAGACAAGTCAAGTAAGTGCGAACGTGGGAGTGGCAACAAAGGAAGCGGCGACAAGTCGAGTAAATGCGAATCAAGTAGGTGCGAAGGCCCGTTCGATTTCGAAACCATTCAAGATCTCCGACCTGGTGAACGCGCTCGAGGAATCCATCGAGGAAGCAAAACAACTTAAGTAAACGCGAGGAAGCGGAAACAACTTAAGTAAATGCGAGGAAGCGGAAACAACTTGAGTAAATGCGAAACTCGGGAGTCGGGGAGCTACGGCTTTTGTTTGGTGGGAGCTGGGTTCGACTTATCGCGAGTTGCACCGGACCCCTCGGCCGGGCTCGGGACAGAGGAGCGGTCCAAGCCAAAGTCCCAAAGGTAGAAACCCATTCCCTCGCCAGGAATGTACTCCGCTACGGCATATTCACCGGGCGGCAAGGGCTCGCCCATCGTGAAGCGGTAGACGCCCCGAGCGACCTTCCAGCGCTCGACGGACATCACCTTTCCGCGACGGCTCTGGTCCCCGACGATGTTCGTATCCACCACCTGGATTTCGCGGGTGTTGCCTTTGATTTCGGCCCGCAGTAGCTCGATCTCCGGCTCCCGCTCGTCGGTGGTGCGGAAGTAGAATTCTGGCTGGCTGGTGGTAAGACGGACGGACGCTTTCTTGCCAGCCAGCCGAACGCGGTGCCGCGAGGAAATGATGGGAATCGGCACCAGAATTTGAGTGAGCAAACGACCCTTGTCCAGCTTGACGTCGGCTCCAACCGAGGTCAGCTGGACAATGGTGGTACCGTCGACCGCATAAAAGCCTTCTGTTTCCGGCAAGAAGTGGCCCGGAGCGTATTCAATGCTGGCGTCAACGTCGATTTCCGAGGCGCGGGCAGCCGTTTCAGACGCGCGAGCCTTTTCGAGGAGTCCCTGTGTCTCCTGGGCCTCAGCTTTCTCCGCCTTGCGGGTGGCTTCCCAGTCCACAAGATCGGCGGGGATTTCCTCCCAGGCGGAGCGCTCCACGCTGTAGTACCGAACCCGGGCGCCTTTCTGCTCGTGCCGTTCCACCTTCTTCGGACCCGCCGTGGCGGGTGGAGCGAGGTCAGCCCTCTCGCTGTCCGGGCACTCCACACGCTCCGAGGAGTTGGAACGGCACTCGTAGCTGCGAACCAGGTGGAAGGTGCCGTCCTTCAGAATGAGCTTCGTTCCCCGAGCTGCGGGAGGAATGGCGGGCCCCGTACCGGCTAGTGGCGGGGCAGGCTTCTGCTCTTGCGAAGGGCCTGCGCCCGCCGAAGCGTAGGGGAACGCGGCGGAAGTGAGCAGGGCGAAAAGCCCGGCGAGAGCCAGCCCCGCCACCGGACGGTGCCGGGCCAGCCATGGCTTTCGAAAACTGTACGGCGCGGTCATTTTGGCGATGCTCCTGCCTGTGCGGCCTCTTGGCGATTGGATGCGGCCGGCGGGCCGCGATTTGTCCGCTCCCAAGGAAGCGGAAACAATTCTAGCAAATGCGAAGGTTAACCCGCAGATGGTGCTCGCGCAATCACGACCGGGAACGTCTTGAAAAGCCCCCAGAAGCAGAAACGGCGTCCTCATCAAGCAGGACGCCGTTTCTGCGGTACCCCAGTAAAACCGTCTTAGTGCTGGCAGCGGGTGTAGAGCACCGTCAAGACCAGCAGGTCGGAATTCGTGAACAGCCATTTCTCCGCCTGAGCGCCGGCGGCCTCTGCGGCACGACTGATAAACCCCAGATGCTTGCTGCGCGCCAGGCTATGCAAGTGCTCCAGGCAAATTCCGGTGAGGCGCGAAACCTCTTCCTCAGTGAACAGCTTCTGGCTGGACTTGATCGTGACCACGTTGCTCTCCACTTACTTCGATGCAGCTACCATCATAGACGCTGCACCAAAAGTCCCTGCAATAGTAATTCCGTTTCAGTTTCGAAAAACTTTATGACTAGTACGCGCCCGCAGGTTCGCAAAAAAGCCGCGAAATGGCGGTTACGGTCTGGTAGTTGCTTCGGGGTCACTCAGGCAGCCAGCGGCGTGCGGAGGGCGCAAATGCACTACTTTTGGAAGAATTCTACGATTTCGCGGATTTGTTTGGTGTGTCGCACCTCGTGATAAGCCATGGTGCGGAACCAGTCGTAGAAGTTCAGCGGGCCAAAGAAAGGATGAGGCCAGTAGTACGCCCGGAGGTCGCGGCCGGCAGTCTCCTCAAGAAAGGCCAGCGTGCGGGTTCGCACCTCCCTCAAGCGTGCAAGCATTTCCTCTTTTTCGGCCAGAAGCTTCCTATCCAATGGAATGGGCGTCTTCGCCCGGAAGAAGCGCCAGCGGACCAGAACGACCGGCGGGTGTAGCTTGCGCCAGAAAGGCACATGGCGCGGTTCGTTTCGAATCATCCGGGCAGCGCCATCGGTAATGGCGGATTCCACGCCCGTTAGATGGGCGACGACGTCGGCGGCTGACCAGGAACTGGGTTGGGGCGCGCGCGTCCAGAGATTCGGCGGGATGGCCTCGGTTGCGGCCTCCAGGCCTGTTCGCGTGCGATCCAACAGAGCCACGATGGGCCTAATCTGTGGCATATGACTAGCCCTGGGGTGCCCAGGCGCGTTCGAAGGCGCGGGCCAATTGAAGGACTCGAGCCTCACCGAAGTGTGGCCCGAAGATTTGCAGGCCCACCGGGAGGCCCTCGGCCGTCTTACCGCACGGGATGGAGATCCCCGGCACGCCGGCGAGCGAGCCCGTCACGGTGTAAATGTCAGCGAGGTACATCTGGAGCGGGTCGGCAGTGCGTTCGCCCAGGCGAAACGCCGGGACCGGGGAGGTAGGAGTAACGATGGCGTCTACCCGGGCAAATGCCTCGGTGAAATCCCGGGCAATCAGGGCGCGCGCCTTCTGGGCCTTCAGGTAGTAGGCCTCGTAGTAGCCGGTGGAGAGGGCGTACGTCCCCAGCATGATGCGGCGCTTCACCTCGGCGCCAAAACCCCGGCCGCGGGTCTTCTTGTACATATCCAGCAGTCCCGAAGTTTCGGGATCGCCCGAAGTTCGGGGACCGTAGCGGACGCCGTCGTAGCGGGCCAGGTTCGAACTCGCCTCGGCGGTAGCCACGATGTAGTAAGTGGCGATGGCATAGTCCGTGTGCGGCATGCGCAGCTCAGCCGTTTGGCAGCCCAGCGACCGCAGGCGCTCGATGGCCTCCTCGACCCGGCGGCGAACTTCTGGATCCATGCCCTCTCCGAAGTACTCCCGCGGGATGCCCAGCCGCAGTCCACGCACAGGCTTTTCGATCTCAGAAGCGTAGTTGCCCACCGGGGCTTCGGCGGACGTGGAATCGAGGGGATCCCGCCCGGCCATCACCTGCAGGACGGCCGCAACATCCGCGACGGTCCGCCCGAACGGCCCGATGCGATCGAGCGAGGATGCAAAAGCGATGAGGCCGTACCGCGAGACGCGGCCGTAGGTGGGCATCATGGCCGGAATGCCGCAAAGAGCCCCGGGCTGGCGGATGGAGCCGCCCGTATCTGTTCCGAGGGCAACCACCGCGAGGTCTGCCGCCACCGCCGCTGCTGATCCTCCGCTCGAACCGCCGGGGACGCGCCCGGGCGCGACAGGATTTTGCACGGGGCCATAGGCGGAGTTCTCATTCGAGCTCCCCATGGCAAACTCGTCGCAATTCGTCTTGCCCAGGCAGATGGCTCCCGCCGCCTCCAGGCGAACCACTGCTGTTGCGTCGTAAGGTGGAACGTAGTTTTCCAGGATGCGGGAGCCGCACGTAGTGCGAATCCCCTTCGTGCTGATGACGTCCTTCACGGCAACAGGCACGCCGGCCAGGGCAGGGAGTTGCTCTCCCCGTTTGACTAGGGCGTCGATGCGGTCGGCCTGCGCGAAGGCGCGTTCGGGAGCAAACTTGAGGAAAGCGTTCAGCTCACCGTTGCGTTTTTCAGCCCGGGCCAGGAAGTCGGCGGCAAGTTCGCGCGCGGAGACCTTCTTGGCTTGAAGGGCCCCACGGATGGAAGCCACCGTCCAGTTCGCGGCGGTCATCTCTCAATCACCTTGGGAACGCGGAAGTATGGTTTGCTCGGGTCGGGTGCAATAGAAAGGACCGCGTCGGCCACATCGGATGACGCCACGACGTCCTCGCGCAGCGCGTGATCCTCCGCACCACCTGTCCCGGCTAAGGACTGCGCCATGGGTTCCACCTGCGCGGTGTCCAACTCGTTCAGCTTGTCGACATAGGCGAGGATGGAGTCGAGCTGCTGGCAGTAGAGGTCCACTTCCTCCTCGCTCAATTCCAGATGGGCGAGCTCGGCGACATGCAGAACGTCTTTGCGTGTAATCTTCATAAGAGCTTTACAATCAGTCTGTTACGGAGGGCCCGTGGCGCTATTCTTCCTCGGAACCCGCCAGGTACTTGGTCGCCACCCGCTCCACTAGGTCGCGGAACTCCGGGTCCCGAATGCGACCCAGCGCCTCCTTCAACTCCTCGAGTTTTACTTCCTTCGGCGGCCAGGTCTTTCTCGGCTTTGCCTTTGGCTTCGTCGGGGTCTGACGTCTTGCTTTGCCGCGGACGAACGTCACTTCTTCCACCAAATCAGCGCCCCACCACTTATTGATGCGCGAGCGCAGCGTATCGGGCATCTGTTCCAACTGCTGCTGCCACTCA
>Ga0214473_10009423_pt1 | contig 11538 bp, 14 predicted proteins | sample RVTome_7_FD_203509 | JGI IMG/M metagenome (GOLD analysis project Ga0214473, IMG submission 203509) | Soil microbial communities from uranium-contaminated site in the Upper Colorado River Basin, Wyoming, United States - RVT98D197 | ecosystem: Environmental > Terrestrial > Soil > Contaminated >...
TTTTCAATTTACCACAGTCAGGGACATCTTTTGTTGGCTACTCCACCGGCACGTTGCGCCAGCACCCTATCCTACCGAGGAGCAAGCTCCTCGGATGTCCGGGTATTATGACACAAAATAAATATCCCCCGAAGGAGTTTTATGGCTAAGAACGACGAAAAAGAGAAAGTCGAGGAACCCCAACCGGAAAGTGACGGAAGGGAAACGGAAACTGGGATAAAAACAAAGGAAGAAGAAGTGCCCAAGATTGAGAGAACCGAACGCACACCGTCGGCGCCGACCCCAAAGGTGACCATTGGCGGCAATAATATTATTACCAAAATCTTGCTGGTAGTATTGCTCATTATTGCCAGCTTGAACCTGTATTTTGCAGTGCAAGCCAACCAAATCGCGACGACCACCGAAGCTACAACGGAAACCTCCTCCGATGCTTCCGAGACCACCGCCAGCGGTACCGACGCCACCAGCGTGTCAGCCACCAGCGTCAAAGCAACTTCCACCACCGCCTCGCTGTCCTTTGAGGAGACGTTAAACGCCAAAGATTACAATGCCATGAAGCCGCTCCTTGCCGGCACTGTCAATTTCGTGCTTGACGCCACCGAATGCTGCGGCGACGTGACAGCTGACAAGGCCATCGCCCAGCTAAAAAGTCGTCTCGAGGATGCCGGCACCGACACTTACAACTTCTCTTCTTCGCAGCAAACTGTTCAAAAGATGAAAACCAACCTGCCGGAATCATTTAGTAAGTGGAACAATATCGGCATATCGAACGGCAAAGATTATCTGGCCTACAACCTCGACTCGAGCGGTAAAGTCAGTGAGATTATCATGGGCTTTACCGACAGCTTAGATCTAGAGTAAACTTGTAGTACTATGACTACTTGGCAAGCGTACGTATTGTTGGCTTACGCCTTTGTGGCAGCAGGGTTTTTGGTATCTGGGCTTTTGCAATGCCGCCGCGGGCGGGCTTACGGCAGATTTTTGCCGCTTAATGCCATCGGCGCGTTTGTCTGGGGCGACGCGGTAGTTTTCGGTTTGTTCTGGCTTATCGTATCCTCCGCCATCCTACTCTACGGCTCGTGGTGGCTGTTTCTCTTGGTGCTTGACGCGTTTTGGCTGGTGCGCAGCGTCGGCGAGACAATTTACTGGCTTAACCAGCAATTCTCAACGCTCGACCGCAATCCCCCGCGCCGCCTGTGGTTCTACCCGCTTTTCCGCGACAATTCCGTCTGGTTCGTCTATCAAACCTTCTGGCAATGCGTCACCGTTATCACCTTTGTTCTCCTACTCCTTCTTTGGCGCCAGTTCTAAATATGCTAGCTCGTGTTTTTTGCACCAAAAACGCAATAATGTGTTATAATTTGAATAAAGGAATAATTATGAGATCATTTCATATCGCTTTTTTAGGTTTATTGCTTGCTCTCGTTGTCTCGGTGCCGGTGACGTTTGCTGTCGGCAAGCCGGAGGATGCGGGTCTTGGCACAGCCGGTGTTCGAGCTCAAAGTGATAATCAGACGAATCGTCTGACAGAAGGCAAGCTCAAGGCCTGCCAAGCGAAGGAAAAAGCTTTGCAAAAACGGATTGGCCAAACGACGAAATTGGCGGTCAATATGCAAGCAAAGTTTGACGCTATTGCCGAGCGAGTTAAGGCATATTACACCTTAAAGGTTGTGCCGAGCGGCAAGACGGTGACCAACTACGACAGCTTAATCGCCGATATCCAGAGCAAAAAAGCGGCTGTCGGAACGGCCTTAACCGAGGCCCAAAGCGGTGTAAGGAGCTTTGCTTGTTCCGCCGATGACCCCAAGGCGCTGCTGAAGCAGTATAGGGTTAATATGCAATCGGTCAAATCCGCCCTAAAGGAATATCGGACATCTATCAAGAATTTGATAGTCGCGGTGCGTTCCGTTGTCGGCGCCACCGAGGAAAACAGCGGAAACTAAATTTTTTGTACCAACGAGACCGACGGAGAATAATAAGATATGGAAGAATTAACCGATGAGAATAAAGAGTCCAAACCGACGAAAACCGTAGTGGCTGCGGTAATAGTGTTTGTAATATTATCCGTAGTACTGTTGACCGCATCGTTTATTATCGCACGCCAAGAAAGATTGTCGGGCGAGGCAGCCATCATCACAAGCGCCGGTTCCAGGGCAGCGGGGCAAGGTGTGGCGGAGGTCGAAGATGCGAGTGACCTTGACATAGTGACGGTTGAGCTGGACGCGGCAGACCTGAACGCACTCGATACTGAACTAAGCCAGCTCGACACCGACTCCTCGGCGTTTTAGACCTTCAATATTGCGAATATCCGGTACTCCCATCCCAAAAGTGTCCGACTGTTGGATAAAATAAACCGCCGCGCCGACAAACGCCAGGCCATAGACTCCGCCGCTGGCGCCATGGCGATGCTCGTGCCATTTGTGCCGCGCCAGCTCACGCTCGCTGACGCTCTCTTGTACTCTGCTCATATTGGCGCTCCTCTCTTCAGTAAAGTGTTCCATTAATATTGGTTTCGGGACTAGGATTCGAACCTAGATTGCAAGGGCCAGAACCTTGCGTCCTACCATTAGACGATCCCGAATTACGTTTTTATTCTAACCTGATGAAGGGATTTTTTCAATGCGGATAACCCGCCGCGGGACGCGGCGGGTTATTGAGTGAGATGAGCCAGAACTGCCGGCCAGTCCGGCGCCCTCAAGATACCCTCGGGAGGGTCTGCGCCTCTCTGCCACGGGTACCGGCCAAAAAGGATGCCGGCAACACCTGCCTCCTGGCATCGCGTGAGGTGGTCGAGCTGGTCGTCGATGAGGGCTTGGGCGTCGGCTTGGCGGCAAAGAACAGATTTGGGTATTTCCGTTCCTTCGGTAGTGAAGTGGTTGCCGAAAAGGACTTCGTCAAAGATACCCGCGAAATGGCAATCCAGCCAATCCATGGTCATCGGCGCAAATTCACTTCGGCGAGCGGTGACCACTACCAGCCCGTAACGCTCTTTTAACACAGAAAGTGCTTCGAGAGCGCCGGGAATTGGAGGCGCTGCCATGGCTTGTTCTGACCTAAAGTATTCCATGACGGCCTCGATCGCTCTTCCCCTGCTGCACTTCCAGACCTTCCAGAGATCGTAGGAAAAGCAATCGGCAGTGGTCAGTATGGGTGAGGCGGGGTCGTAGTTCTCGTGATAGAAATCTAGCAATGGCGCGGTAGTATCTACGATAACATTGTCGGCATCTATCGCGATGGCGGGTTGGACCGATGTCAAAGAAGGCACCTCCTCTCATTTTTAGCTCCGTAACGGCATCTTACCACTCGAGATGCAATAAATAAAGCCCACAGGTCTCTAAAAGCTAAGCTCTCGGATTAGGTCTGTTTCTGCTTCATAATCTGCCAGTACAAACTCTTAAGAGAACCGATGACGTCGTTCGGGAAGCGGCAGCGCTCGGCATAAGCGCTCAAATCTTCAGGCAATAGCTGGGGATTCGTCAAATCCTGCGCGCCCAAAAAGTAGTACATTATAGATTTCTCGCCGGCAATGTGGTCAAGTCCCAGGGCGTGCCCCAGCTCGTGCATTAATACCAAACGCAGCTCTTCTTGGTCGCCAAAGGTGTAAATATCAATGACCGGACCGGCGCTTGAGTATTCGCCCTGGGTAATGATTTTATTATTGCTGAAATCAACTTCTTGGTTGAACTCGCTGACATTGGTGTTGTAAAAGTCAACCTGTTGGTTAAGGGATTGCGCCAGGCCCTGCAAGCGGTTTTGTTCCGCCGCTAATGACTTTCTTTCCGCTTCAAGCGCCTGAAACTGTTCCGGCGGCGCGCCGCCGACACTATTCCAATAAACAACCTGCCTCTCATATTCTTTGGCGCGGGCATTAAACGCCCGTACTTGGCTTTCAAGATTTTCCTTCGAGGTTTCGAGAGTTGTTTTGCTCTCGGCCAGTGAAGCGGAGCCGGTTTTGAGTTTATCGAGCTCCGCCTGGCGCTGGTCATAAAGAAGATTTATCTTGAGCGGCGCGCCGGCTTTTTCCTCTAGCGTGTCCTGTCCCGATGCTTTGTCCCACCGGTCGGCGGCGTCGCGCGTTACCTTTTCAAAATCAGCAGCGCTGATATTAAATCGGCTGTCCACACTGCCAATGGCATAGTCGAGCGGTTTGTGGCAGCTGGAGCGGCTGACGAGGTATGAATAGAATATAAAAAGCGCCACTCCCGTTATGGCCAGCCCCGCGAGCCAGCGTATGAAGACGCCCCAAAACGACCGTGGCTCTTTTTGTATCGTTTCTGCCATATATTTATTTCAGTTCTTGAGATTCCTTATCGGCGCGTGAGTCAAATACCAAAGATTTGATAATATTCATCCCGCCCATATCCTCCGGCTGGGGTATGCCCAGAAGAGCCAGAACCGAGGGCGCGATATCGGCCAAAACCCCGATGGGCTCTTGCTGGGCATACTCGAGATATTTTTGTTTTGATTCTTGGGCGTTAATGCTACTAAAATTATAGGGCTTAGCCGGAAAATCAATATATACAAAATGCACCGGATTAGTCGTGTGCTCCTTGTGCGGTTCGCCGGTTTCGTCGTCTATCATCACGTCGCAATTGCCGTGGTCGGCAGTCAATATTACTCGGTAGCCGGCTTGAGACGCGGCGGCCAACACTTTACCCAAGCACCCGTCCACCACCCCGCACGCTTTAACCACGGCTTCCCAAACACCGGTGTGCCCCACCATATCACCGTTGGCATAATTGACAACTACTAGCGGATACTCTTCGCCGATGGCCGCCAATACTTTTTCCGTCACCTCGGCAGATGACATCGCCGGCGCCAGGTCGTAAGTTTCAACTTTTTTCGAGGGTTCAATCTCGTCTTTTTCACCTTCGTATGGCTTTTCCACGCCGCAATTGAAAAAGTAAGTCACGTGGGCGAACTTCTCCGTCTCCGCCGTGTGGAATTGGCTAAGGCCCGCGCGCGCCACCATCTCGCCCAAGGGATTGCGCGCCTCCGCCGGCGCCGGCGCCGCCACCATCGGCACCAGAGTGTCGGAATAATATTGCGTTAGCGTGCAAACATAAAGATTTTCCGGCCGCGCGAAATTTTGCAGTTTAACGTCAATCTTTTTTTGAAATCGGTCAAAGGGAGAGAGAAGCTGGCGCGCGCGGTCGGAGCGGTAGTTGAAGAAAATAATCGCGTCATTGGTCTGGACTTTGCCGCCGCCGCCAATGACCGACGGTTCGATAAACTCATCTGTTTTGCTGTTTTGATAATTCGCTTTGATGGCTTCCCCGGCGGAGCGGTACTGGGTACCGGTATTGCCGACAAACAAATCTGTGGCTTTCTGCGTCCGGTCCCAGTTATTGTCGCGGTCCATAGCAAAATATCGGCCAATGATGGTCGCGATTTGCCCCGCGCCAAACTTGCGGCACGCGGTCTCTACCTGTTTTGCGAACGCCGCCGCCTTTTTCGGCGGCGTGTCACGGCCGTCGGCGATAAAATGGATATAAACTCGCGGCAATTTATGCGTGCCGGCTATTTCAATAAGTTTAACCAAGTGGTCTATGTGGCTGTGCACGCCGCCGTCCGATACCAAGCCGATGAGGTGGAGAGCGCTTTGATGTTCGGTAATGTGGCGAACGGCATTAACTATGGCCGGACTCGCCGCCAACTGGCCGCGGGCGATTATTTGGTTGAGTTTGGGAAGATTCTCCCAAACTATCCGTCCCGAGCCGATGTTGGAATGCCCCACCTCGGAGTTGCCCGGCTCGCCGGGCAAAATTCCTACCTCCGTGCCCGATGCCATAAGTAAGGTTTTGGGGTATGTGGCATAAACATAATCGAGCACCGGCGTTGGCGCCGCCAGCGGACCGTTGCCCTTTTCGCTCACGCCTATCCCCCAGCCATCGAGAATGATGAGGAGTACCTTAGCCGCGGCACTTGTTTGTCGTTTGTCGTTTGTCGTTGGCTGTGCGACGACTGACGTCTGGCTACTGACGTCCGACGAACCTTGATTGTTATTTCCAACTTCCAAACTCGGGGATTCCAAATGCCTCCTTTTCCTGTAATAATTATAGCAGAAAGCGACAGGGACTTTGATTTTTTTCGTCGATAAGTCATTACACGACTTACGCATTTTATCCTTCGAACCCCTGTGGGGTGAGAAGTTCTCGGCCACTGGCCTCGAACAATAACTTTTGCGTAAGCCGTGTTATTATAATATTATGAAATACGTTATTTGGTTTATTCTTGCCGGCTTTATCGTGAGCGGCGCGGTAGTTCTACTGCCCGGCAATTCGAGCAATAACGGCCGCCTCGACCCGCGCTATCTGGAAAGCGCCCAGAGCCAGTTTCGAATGTATCAAACTAAAATTAAAATGGACTATAGCACCGGTCCATGTCTTGGAACTTTACCCATTAACGACGATTGGGTGATTGACATCGCCCACAACCCCCGCCAACCGGTGGATGACGAACCGGCCAATCAGTGCGCCATCTACCGCGAAGGAAAGGCGCGCCATTTCATAGAACTCGACCCCTCCGGCAATCTCATTCAGTTCAAATAAGATTAGTATACTTTAACGCTTTTTAATATTGCGCTTAAAGCGCCGGTTGCTAATGGCCTTGGCATATACTTTCTCTATGCGGTCGATTATCGATCTCGCGGCAAAACGGCGCAATACTTCCCGCCGCCCCGCCTCGCCCAGACGGCGCGCGAGATTATCGTCAAACAGGATTTTCGAGAGGGCGTCGGCCAGTTGCTCCGGGTTGCCATAGGACACCACCATACCGTTTTGCTTATGATGAACTATCTCCGGCAACGCGCCGCGATTGGTAACAATCACCGGCACGCCCAGCGCCATCGCCTCAACTACCGCCCTGGCGGCGGTTTCGGCGCGGGAATTCTGCACATAGCAGTAAAAGTGGCGCATGGTTTCTACGATATCGTCCGCTGACGGCTTAATGGACACCAAGGATGACAGTTTGAATTTTTTTATGTGCCGGCGAATGATGCGCTCGAGCGGTCCTGTTCCGATTATTTGGCAACGCCAGTCGTGCGGCAATTTTTTCTCGCGCAAATTTGCCAATGCTTCAAGGAGAACAAGATAACCCTTCTGTATATTAAGCGAACCGATGGAACCGATAATTTTTGGCAGGCCTGATGGCTTAAGGTATCTTTTGGAACCGATAAAATCGGGGTTGAGCATATTGGGGATAACCACCAATTTGCCGCGCGGCGTAATATGGCGTTCAATCAAAAATGCTTTAACGCTGCCGGAGATGGCAATTGTGACATCGGTATACCGGTCCATCAATTTAAGTCCGCGCAGTTGGAATTCTTCCCATACACGGTTCGTCAAGTGATAATCTTTAGTCCACAAATGTTCGGTATAAACAACCGCCATACTTTTGAGCTTTCGTGCCGCCAGACGCCCCAGCCAACCGCCGCGCAAACCGTGGCAATGGACAATATCCGGCTTAACACGGTGAAGCACGGCGCGAATTTTATGGTCGGCTTTTCGGTCGAGCGGCGAGCCCATGGCTATCACTTCGACCTTTATTTTGGCCTCGCGCAAGCGGCTGACCATCGCCCCCGGCGGGCAAATCACTGTGACGATATGTCCCCGTTTTTTAAGCGCCTGGCTCAATATAAAAACGTGACGCGGCGCGCCACCCATAGTCCCGTCCCCGACTATTTGGACAATAGAATATTTAGTTATCATTCACGTAGTTCATAAAGTTCGTAAAGTTTTTAAAGTTCATAAAGCGATGTAGCCATCGTCCCGAGCCCCAAACAGGGGCGAGGGATCCCTCGAGTCGGCAGGCCTCCCTCGGGATGACGATTACGTCACCTTACAAACCCTATAAACCTTTTACCCTTAATCTTGCGCCTTTAACAAATTGAGCGCGCTATCGAGTCGCTTAATTGCTTTTTCTTTGCCTAGCGCCGCGAGTAGTTCCTCCGGTTTGGGCGAGGCAATAGCGCCGGACAAGGCGTAGCGCACCGGCCAAAAAACATCGCCGTTGCCGAGTTTTTCGGACTCAACAACTCGTGCCAATGCTTGAGCGATAATTTTCACTTCGGCCCATTCATCCTTTGACAATTTATTTAATAGCTCTATCGCGCCCGCCAATCCTTTTTGAGTCGCCTCTATCGTCGACTTCTTAAATACTATCGCCGCGCGGTCTAACTTCGGCTCATCGAAGAAATAATCAATGTCTTTGGCCAAATCGCTGACTGTTTCGCTTCTCTCGACTGCTAACCGCGCGACACTCTCGAGATACGTTTGGCCACACCCGCTAATATCGTAGCTCTCCTCCCAGAGGGGCCTGGCGAGCATGACAATCTCTTGAGGCGATTTTTGACGTAAGTAATGAGCATTAAAAAACCTCAAGCGGTCACTGTCAAAGACCGCGTTGCTTCTTTGCGCGCCTTTAATATCGAATCTTTTTATGAGTTCATCGAGCGTGAAAAACTCCTCTTCGGTTTTCGGGTTCCAGCCGAGAAGCGCCAGAAAGTTAACCATCGCCTCCGGCAAAAATCCCTGTTTTTTGAAATCATCCGTCACGCTTACCGGGTCGTGGCGCTTGCTCATCTTGGTGCGATTGGCGTTCAATATAAGCGGCAAATGCGCGTAGTCGGGTATATCCCAACCCAACGCACTGTACAAGAGAATATGCTTTGGGGTATTGGACAGATGGTCATCACCTCGAATAACGTGCGTTACGCCCATATCGTGGTCGTCGACAACAACCGCCAAGTGGAAAGTCGGCCACCCGTCGGACTTAAGAATTACGAAATCTTCGATATCTTTGGCGTCAAACGACATAGCCCCATGGACAAGGTCAGTGAAGGCAATGTCGTCGGTTGTCGGTTGTCGGTTGTCGGGTATTTCTGCTTTTGGGACTTGGGTCTTGGGATTTATTTGGATTTTGGATTTTGAGCTTGAATTGACATTTGGATTTTGTAATTTGGATTTAAAGTATACTGCTCCTTCTTTCTCATACGCGTGTCCCTTCGTTATCAATGCCTGCGCCACACGACAATACTCTTCAATTCTTTTGCTCTGATAGTGCTCGCTGTCTTTGTTGTCCCATTTGAACCCCAGCCAGCCGAGAGATGCTTTGATATCGGCTATGTGCTCATCGCTTGAGCGAGCTTGGTCGGTATCTTCTATGCGCAGAAAAAACTTACCGCCTTTTTGGCGGGCAAAAAGATAACTAAAGAGCGCGGTACGGGCGGTACCGATATGAAACTTTCCAGTCGGGCTAGGAGCAATGCGAGTGATGACCATAAAATTCAAATAACAAATTCCAAATAACAAATAAATTCTAAATTCCAAGCTCCGCCCGTTCGACAGGCTCAGGGCGTCCTGAGCGATAGTCGAAGGACGAAAGTTTCGAATTTGGGTACTTGGATCTTATTTGGAGTTTGGTGCTTGTAGTTTGGTGCTTATTAGCGTCCGTCTTCGACGGCGCTAATATGGTGTCTAATTTCTTTTCCTTCGATAGCCACGACATCGATGCGGATACCAAAAGCGGGAAATTTCTGGTTGACCTCTTTGGCTAAGCGTATCAATTTCCGCTGTTTTTTCCAGTCAACCATCTCTTCGGGAGTCCCGCGGCTGGCATCCGCTTTGGCCTTAACTTCCACTACTACGAGCGTCATACCGTCCTGCGCCAACAGGTCGATTTCGCCAACGCGAGTTCTGACTTTGCGCCCGAGTATTTTATAGTTCTTTTTTGCCAAATACTCCGCCGCCGCGTCCTCCCCCCAGTCACCCAGGTCTTTACGTTGCTGAGTCATGAGAATAGAAATTACACGACCCATTATTTTGCGTAAGTCGTGTTTCCGGTTTCTACATTACCATTTTCTGTTTTCTCTGCCGAAGCCGACTCTTCCGTTTTTTCGGTTGCGGCTTCCGATTCAGACATCTCTTCTTCTTTTTCGCTCTTTTCTTCGGCATGCTCGGCGGCGGCGATGGCGTCGAGTTCCGCTTGCGGGATTTCCACCGGCGCGCTTTCCTTTTCGGCCGCCACATCCTCCCAAATCTTGGCGCTGTCTTTTTCGCCCTTCATTCGACGCGCCGATTTGCCCACGAGGCCTCGCACATAATATATGCGCGCTTGGCGCACTTTAGCCGATTTTAATCTTTCTACCTTTATAAGGGTTGGCAAATGCAAAGGATACGATTTTTCCACGCCCACGCCGCTCGCTATGCGGCGTACCGTAAAAGATCCGTTTATGCCGCGGCCGCCGGCGGTTTTTATCACCACGCCCTCAAAAACCTGAACGCGTTCTTTGCTGCCCTCGCGAACTTTTTGGTGAACGCGCACCCTATCCCCCGTGCGCACAATCGCCACCTTCTTCCGTTCATTGAGCTTGTTAACTTTCGCGATAATGCTATGCATAAATAGAAAATATTTTTACGGAACTATTTCTAACTTGAAATACTAACTTATCCTAGCACCGACGGGCTAAATTATCAAGCCCATATGCTAAGCCCCGCCGTGAGGCGGGGCGAAGGCGCGGCGAACGGAGCTTTGTTCAGTTGCTAATGGGGTCGGTTCCTAACGCCTTATAGCGCTCAAGAGAAAGGCGGTAGAGCCGCGGCGCATCGTTTAGTAGTACTGGCAAAACGGCATTGTCATCAGGAACCATACCCGGTGCCAGGCGAGGAATTACCCAACTGCCAACAGACCAACTGGGCAGGCCGGGACTGCTCTCGTTACCCATTACGTAGTGAGCCAAGAGAATAACCTGCCGCGCCAGTGGAAGACCTCTTTTCGCGCGAATAATAAGATATCTGTCTCGCGGGTCGACTTCGATATCCACTTCTGACAGGAATTCGTGGTTTACCGGGCGCGCGCAAGCAATAACTCCGTCCCGCCAGCCGTATCTTTTCAAAAAAGCAGACTGGCTGGTCGTTTGGAGGATGTGTGCCGCGCCGGCACCGCCATCACCGCCGGAACTTCTATCGGGGGCTTCCCCCTCAAAGCGACTGGAAGCATCGTGCAGCAGCGCCCCGTAAACCGCGTGAACTACATCGTTTTCTTTGATGCCGCTGAAAAGAGCCGCCGCCCAACACCCGGCCGCCACGGCGACACCATGGCGCGCGGCAATTTGCCCGCCATCCTCCGTCAGACCTCCGTCAAGCCAAACTTGCCAAACGAGGTCATGACCGACAAAACGAAAAAAGGCCTCGTCCGTCAGTTTCATCCCATTCACCTTTCAAGGTACGGATTGATACAACAAACATTGCCCAATAACATTAGCAAAAACCGCAGCGCCATTCAATAAAAAACCGCCAAATTCTCTTGAAACTCATCACGTCAAATGAAATGATAGAGCTATGCCCTTCACTCACCTTCACGTTCACTCGCATTATTCCCTGCTCGACGGTCTCGGCAAGGTCGACCAGCTACTTTCCCGTGCCCAAGAATTGGGCATGAAGTCCTTGGCGCTCACCGACCACGGCGCGATGTACGGCGCCATAGAATTCTACGAGACCGCCAAGAAAATGGATATGAAGCCCATCGTCGGCGTCGAAG
>Ga0214473_10009424_pt1 | contig 11538 bp, 8 predicted proteins | sample RVTome_7_FD_203509 | JGI IMG/M metagenome (GOLD analysis project Ga0214473, IMG submission 203509) | Soil microbial communities from uranium-contaminated site in the Upper Colorado River Basin, Wyoming, United States - RVT98D197 | ecosystem: Environmental > Terrestrial > Soil > Contaminated >...
AGGGATAGTAGCGGCCCAGTCCATAGGCGAGCCCGGCACCCAGCTTACGATGAGGACATTCCATATAGGCGGGGCGGCCTCCAAGGTAGTGGAGCAGACGGTGCTCGAGGCCAAGAACGCCGGCGCTGTGAAGTTCATCAACCTCACTACGGTCAAAAACAGGGAGGGCCTCCATGTGGTGATGAACCGTAACGGGGCCATCGCCATCGTGGATTCAAAGGGCAGGGAAAGGGAGAAGTACTCGGTCGTCTACGGGGCGAAGCTCCTCCTCAAGGACGGCTCCAAGGTGGAGATAGGCCAGAGGCTCGTTGAGTGGGACCCCTATGCCACTCCGATACTTACGGAAGTCGGCGGCAGAATAGCCCTCGGCGATATAGTGGAAGGCGTAAGCGTGAAGGAAGAGGTCGACGAGGTGACGGGGCTTTCCCATAAGGTCATAATAGACTATCCGGCCAACATGAGGCCGAGGGTCTCCATCAAGGACACCGAGGGCAAGGTCACCTTGAAGATACCCGGGACGAACAACCTCGCAAGGTACCTCCTGCCTTCCGGGGCGCATGTGCTCGTAGACAAAAACGACATCATCCACCCGGGCGATGTCCTCGCCAAGATACCGAGGGAGACCACGAAGACGAAGGATATAACGGGCGGTCTTCCGAGGGTGGCCGAGCTCTTCGAGGCCCGGAGGCCCAAGGAGCAGGCCCTCGTCACCGAGATAGACGGCATGGTGGAATTCAGGGGCGCGCACAAAGGGATGCGTGTGGTCGTCATCAAAGGGGGGACCGACCAGAGGGAGTATTTCATCCCCAAAGGCAAGCATGTGAGCGTGCACGAGGGCGACTGGGTGAAGGCCGGCGAGCCCCTCATGGACGGCTCCGTAAACCCCCACAGCATCCTGGACATACTCGGGCCCAACGAGCTTCAAAGGTATCTCGTCGACGAGGTCCAAAAGGTCTACAGGCTTCAGGGCGTTTCCATAAACGACAAGCATATAGAGGTCATCGTCAGGCAGATGATGAAGCGTGTGAGGATAGAAGACCCCGGGGACACCGACTTCCTCGTCGGAGAGCATGTGGACAGGACGGTCTTCTATACGATGAACGAGGAGGCAAAGCGGAAGGGCGGAAAGCCCGCGCAGGGCAAGCCCCTCCTCCTTGGGATAACCAAGGCCTCTCTCACCACGGAAAGCGTCATATCCGCCGCATCCTTCCAGGAGACGACGAGGGTCCTCACCGAGGCCGCAATAAACGGCGCGATGGACGAGCTGAGAGGGCTTAAGGAGAATGTCATAATGGGCAAGGTCATCCCCGCAGGCACGGGCATGCCCAAGTACAAAAACACATTCGTAAAGCGGGAACTGCCCGCCCTGTTTGCGCACCTCTTTGAGGAAAAAAAGGAACTTCCCCCGGCAGAGGGGGCACTGCCCGAAGGAGTCTGAGGGGCGGCAAAGGCCATGGAGCCGATGCCTATGCAAAAGCGCATGGGGCCTGTAGCCCCATTAACGCGGGGGCTCGGAGCCCCTTGCCGAAGGCCTATAGGCGGAGTGGCCGTGCCACCGCGGGGGCTCACTGCCCCATTCATTGCCGATGTGATGCTCGGCCGTCTTGCAAGGTGGCTGAGGCTCCTCGGGTTCGATACCCTCTATAGCACGGACATCACCGACAGGGAGCTCTTACGGATAGCAAGGCAGGAAGGCCGCACCATCCTTACGAGGGACACCCATTTTGTAGGAGGCTGTGCCTCCAATATCGCGGGAGGCCGTGCCTCCTGCATCTTCATCAAGTCCGACGATGTATTCGAGCAGATGAAGGAGGTGCTCTCCGCCATCGGGCCGGGCGTCCCCGATGTCATGAGATGTCTTAAGTGTAACGGCATCCTTGAGCCCGTAACCGACAAGGCCGGGGTCGAAGGCTCTGTCCCCGAGTATGTCTATCGCAATTTCAACCGTTTCAGCCGGTGCGCCCTCTGCGGCAATATATACTGGGAGGGCTCCCATTTCAGGGACTTCAGGGAGAGGCTGAGAAAGGCCCTTGGGTAGGCGTGCGGGGACATTATTGAGGCACGCATAAGTAATGTCCCCACTCTCTGTCACTCCCGCTTGTCGGGAGTCCTTCTGAAGAGGGATTCCGGACAAGCCGGAATGACAACGACATAGGACATTGATTTTGCGTGAGTCATTAGTTAGGAGAGCGCTTTCAGGGCCTTCCTATGGAGGGCCTCGTTGCCTGCGGCAAGTATGGTGGAGGCCCTTTTAAGCCCGAGGTCGAGGGTCTCAAGACCCTTGCCTTCCATATCCGTTATCACCCCGCCTGCCTTTCTTACGAGGTGCCAGCCGCCTGCAAAGTCGAAGCTCCTCGAGGGCGAAGGCACGACAAAGACGCTTACGGCGCCTGAGGCAAGATATGCAAGGTCAAGGGCCGTTGCGCCTAAACACCGGGATTTCTGGAACTTCCCTATGAGGGGCATTATCGCCGGGATGTCCCTTCCGGGCGTCTGCGCCTCATAGGCGATGAGGGAAAAGCAGTCGTCCTTTTGTGCGAAGACGGGTTTCCCGTTAAGGAAAGTGCCACTGGCACTCCAGAATTCATCGCCGTTTATGAGGTTTATTACATAGGATAGTTCTATGTCCTTCATCTTGGGGCCGGAGGAGACCGCAATGGATGTGCAGTAAAACGGGATTCCCGAGATTGCGTTTTTGCTTCCGTCTATCGGGTCTATGAGGAGGAGTCTTCCGCCTCCTTTTAGTTCAACGACCCCGGCCTCCTCGGATATCAGGGTAAGGGGTTCGCCCGAAGCCTCGAGCATGGAAAATATAATTTCCTCGGCCTTTTTGTCCACGGGGAATGTCCTGTCTCCGGAGGCCCCTTTAGGAGGCGGAGGCAGTGTCCCTTTCCACTTAGGAATTAGCGGGATTTCCTTAAGAAGCCTTTTGCCTATTTCTCTTAGAAGCGGAAGCATTTTTGTTTACTGCGCTTTCTACTTTCCCCTGCAATTCTATACCCTTAAACCGGAACCCGTCAAGATGACGAAGCAGTTCACATGAAGTAGTTCACATAAACCACTTCCGCAGGGTTTTCTTGTAAGCGGTGAAAATACACAAGCATTTCTATTGGGGCTCTGCCCCAAGCCCCGGTTACTTTTCTTCATGCCCAAGAAAAGTAACCAAAAGAATCGCACCCCGTTAAATTTCCGGGCGCTCTGCTCGGTCGGTCTCCGGTAAAATAATTCAACTCGGCCTTCGGCCTCGGACAGGAATTATTTTTTAACCCTGCGCCTCACTCACAGAGCTGAAATTTAACAAGGGGGTCTCGTGCTTCGGGGGACACCATATATCTCCCCTGTCGTCATTCCCGCGGAGGCGGGAATCCATTTTTTAAAATGAAACTTGGATTCTCCGGCCTAACCCCTCCCTTCCTCCCCTTAACTTAACCTGTCTGCCGCCTGTCTGCCGTATGACTCCAGAAGGCAGGAATGACTTCAGAAGACAGGGGGGAGGTGAAGGTGGGGTTATGAATTTAGAGGGGTTAAAAGAAGATAATTCTCCTGTCCCCAATTCTCCCATTCAATTCTCCATTTTCATTTTTGAGGAATTAATTTCCTAATGAGATGGTTTTTGTCCTGGGTGGTTATTATGGTTTTATCATTATCGAACTGGGGTTCGGTTATGCCGCACACTGAGAGAAGGACACCATCAGCATTACCTAAATTATTAGTATTGATAGTCTTCTCCGCACTCTGGTAATCGAGGCTTAACTGGTAATCGAGGCTTAAAAGGTAATTTACTGCCAGAAGATTTGGGTGGGAATTTTTTAATTGCCTTTGCTTATTCCCAATGGCTTCGCTGATTACAACTTCCAGATAATTTTCTGGGGGTCCACTTGCATTCGGTATTCTTCCGGGGACATACCTGCCATTACCTTTCAAGTAAATGTAAAAATTGTCTTTTGCATATAGGACAACAGGATATTCATTATCTGCCTCTCGAATCTTACCTTGTAGGTATCTCTCATCAAGAAACGGTTTAAATATTTCATTGAGAAAATCTTCTATCTTTGAATTCTGTGGGAGGCTGAATTTCAAAAAAATGTTGTGCCGAGTCTTTATATTTGGATTTATCTTCTGAAGGAGTGCATTTATGAAAAATTCGATGGCAAAAGACTTCCTGTATGTATAACATTCAACATAGAAATAACTGCTCTCATATCCAACCGTGAGGTCTGGTCCTTCTTGCATCCATGTAACTTCGGCACCTAAATCAGAGAAGGACTTTGCGACCTGTAATTCCCATAACAATCCAAAGAAGTCACCGAAATCACAAGAAGATAGTAGGCTTTTTTTATTGCTACTTTTCCAACCATTTAACTGCATTCCACAACCCAAAAGGTCATCTAAAAATCTAACCCAGTTTTCATCTTTCACTGTCCCGAGCCACCATTCAAGGTAATGGCAATAATAAGGGATGCTACTGGAACAATTCTTTAATTTGAATTCGGCATTTATATTTTCATATTCTTTAAGGCGGGTTTCTACGCTGTTCCAATTGAGGTATTTTTTGATAAAATGCTTATGTGCGGGTGAGTCAGTCATATTAAAACTATTTTAATATATCATAAAGCATTCCTTCTTGCCCCTCGGATGCGAGGTATGGCGACCTTACCCCTCTCTTTAGGCCACGGTTAGTGAGAGTTCTTGCCCAATTATATCATCCAAAAAACATTAAACCAGAAGGGGGGGGTAATCCATGAGGGTCGTGATGTCGAAAACTTCTGGTATAATTTACGGAAGGAGGGTTTATGGATGCGATTGAGTGCATAATGAGCAGAAGGAGCATAAGGAAGTTTTTGCCCGAGCCTGTCCCCGAGGAAACTCTCCGTAGTGTCATAGAGACCGCAAAGTGGAGTCCGTCTTATAAGAACAGCCAGCCGTGGGAGGTCGTGCTGGTTTCGGGAAAGAAAAAAGAGGAGCTTTCAAGCCTCCTCATAGGGCTCCTTGGGCAGGGCAAGCCGCCTGCCCCCGACCTTCCCGAGCCCGGCGGCTGGCCGCCCGAAATCGAAAAGAAAATATCCGAGCACATGCGCATGAGATGCGAGGCATTGGGCATAGACCTCACCGACCCGGAGACCGGAAGGCGGGCGAAGGTTGCGAACTTTAAATTCTACGGCGCACCCCACGGGATATTTCTTTTTCAGGACGCCTCCCTCAGCCTCTGGTCGCTCCTGGACATGGGGATGTTTGCGCAGAGCCTCATGCTCTCTGCTTGCGCCCATGGTCTCGGCACAGTGCCTCAGGGGTTCCTCACGGACTATTCGGCAGAAGTAAAAAAATTCTTGGGCATACCGGAGACAAAAAGGCTCATCTTGGGCGTCTCAATCGGATACCCCGACCTCAAAGACAGGGCAAACTCCTACCGGAGCCGGAGGCAGGCCCTCGGCGATATCCTCAGGCCGGCTTGATGGCGCAGTCTGAGAAACCTGCATTGCGCTGGCACCTGATGGGCGCCGGCGATGCCCTAAGCGCGCTCGGCTCAAGCAGGGACGGGCTTCCAGCCGAAACCGCCCGGCAGAGGCTCGCAAGGCACGGCCCGAACGAACTCGTGGAGAAGAAGAAACGGACGCCCCTTAGAATGTTCTTAGGGCAATTCACGGACTTCATGATACTGGTCCTTATCGGGGCCGCAATAATCTCCGGCATCATAGGGGAGCCCTCCGACACCATAGCCATTGCGGTAATCGTCCTCCTGAATGCGGTCATCGGCTTTGTGCAGGAATACAGGGCGGAGCGGGCGATGGCCGCACTTAAGAAGATAGCCGCACCAACGGCGACCGTCATAAGGGACGGCATGGCGGAGGGCATCCCCTCGCGGGAGGTCGTCCCCGGGGATATCGTGTTGCTTGAGGCAGGCAGTGTAGCGCCTGCCGATATGAGGCTCATAGAGGCCGCGCATCTTAAGATAGATGAGGCCGCACTGACAGGGGAGTCCGTCCCGAGCGAGAAGCGCACAGGGCCGCTTCACGACGAGCGCCTCCCCTTAGGCGACAGAAGGAACATGGCATACAAGGGCACAATCGTCACCTACGGAAGGGGCAAAGGGGTTGCCGCGGCCACCGGCATGGAGACCGAGCTCGGCAAGATAGCCGCGATGCTCGAGGCGGTAGAAGAGGCAAGGACGCCGCTACAGAGAAAACTTAAAAGGTTCGGCCAGAGGCTTGCCCTCATCGTCATGGCCATATGCGCTATAGTCTTCCTTGCAGGGCTCCTGAGGGGCGAGCCCGCGGTAAAAATGTTCCTCATAGCAATCTCCCTTGCAGTGGCCGCCATCCCGGAGGCCCTGCCTGCGGTCATAACGATTTCGCTTGCGCTCGGCGCAAGGAAGATGGTCAGGCATAACGCCCTTATAAGGAAACTCCCAGCCGTTGAGGCATTGGGCAGTGTTACATTCATATGCTCGGATAAGACCGGAACGCTCACGACAAACAGGATGGCGGTCGAGGAGATTTATCCGGGGGGCAAGGGAGATGCCGGCAGGGAATTGCTCATAGCCTCCGCATTGAGCAACGACGCCCGCCCGGACAAAAACGGAAACCCCATCGGGGACCCGACCGAGGTCGCCCTCTATTTATTTTCGAGGCAGAGAGGTTTTGAAAAGACGGCGCTCGATGCGGAGTTTCCGCGCATGGCCGAATTGCCTTTCGATTCCGACAGAAAGTGCATGACCACTATTCATAAGACCCCTGAGGGGTTCGTCTCCTACACAAAGGGCGCGGTCGAGGCGGTCATCGAAAAGTCGGTCTCGATGCTTACAGCCGGAGGCGAGGTCCCTCTCGATGCCGGCGCGATTGTCGCAGAAAGCGAGCGGATGGCCGAAGAGGGGCTGAGGGTGCTCGCCTTTGCAATGAGGAGATGGGAGACGATTCCCGAAAGCATCGTCGATGCCGAAACCGGGCTTACGGTCATCGGGCTTGCGGGCTTGATGGACCCCGTGCGGGAGGAAGTCCGTGAGGCGATTTCCGTCTGCAAAGAGGCGGGCATAAAGCCCGTTATGATTACCGGCGACCACCTCCTCACGGCAAGGGCGGTTGCCCGGAGGCTCGGCATAGTCGGGGACGACCCGAAGGCAATCCTTACGGGCAGGGAACTCGAAGATATGCCGATGGAGGAATTTGAAGAGCGGGTGGAGCACATCGGGGTCTATGCCCGTGTGGCCCCGGACCAGAAACTCAAGATAGTGACGGCGCTTAAAGACAGAGGGCAGAGTGTTGCAATGACCGGAGACGGGGTTAACGACGCCCCTGCCCTTAAGAGGGCCGATATCGGGGTTGCGATGGGTATAACAGGCACGGATGTGGCAAAGGAGGCCGCACACATGGTGCTCCTCGACGATAACTTCGCCACCATCGTAAGGGCGGTGAGAGAAGGCAGGGTGATATTCGACAACATAAGGAAGTTCATAAAATACCTTCTCACGACGAATTCGGGCGAGATATGGACGCTGTTTTTGGGCTCCGCAAGCGCGCTTCCCATCCCGCTCCTTCCCATACATATCCTCTGGATAAACCTCGTTACCGACGGCCTCCCTGCGCTTGCCCTTTCGGTGGAGCCGCCGGAGCCGGATGTAATGCGAAGGCCGCCGCGGCCCCCGGGGGAGAGCGTATTTGCGCGCGGCCTCGGCCTTCATGCCCTTTGGGTGGGGCTTCTGATGGCGGGCATCACCTTGGGGCTTGAGGCATGGGCCGTGAAGGCGGAAAACCCCAGATGGCAGACGATGGTATTCACCGTGCTCTGCCTGAGCCAGTTGGGCCATGTGCTTGCCGTAAGGAGCGAGAGTCAATCCTTTTTCACGCAGGGGGTGTTTTCAAATAAGCCTCTTTTGGGCGCGGTGGCCCTCACGGTTGTTTTGCAGATGGCCGTGATATACATGCCCGCATTAAACCCGGTGTTCAAGACGGCCCCTTTGACTTCAGGGGAACTCGGACTTACGATTGCCCTCTCTTCCATCGTATTTTTTGCCGTGGAGGCGGAGAAGTTCCTCAAGCGGAGGGCTTCCCTCCGGACAGGGGCTTCTGGTAATCTATCGTAATGAAAAAGAAGATAGACATCAAGGTTCCCACGGAGTTCAGCGCCACGGTGACCGAGGCAGGCAAGAAATACACCGTCCAGACCGACGACTTGGGCAGGGACAAGGCCGAAATAGTAACCAGCGTATACAGCGCGGGCGCGGTCGTATCCACCAGCCGCACAAGCTACAGCCACATCCTCAAGGCCCCGGACATGGCCGAAAGGCTCCGCGAGCTCATGCAAAGCCGGCACGCCCTTGCCATAGCGTCCCTCAAGAAGGCCGAAAAGAAGAAAACCTCCTCGGATTACCTCGGGGAAGTAAGAGAACTCCTCAGGCAAAAAAGAAAGATGGTCGCCCTGCACATGCTTGAGGAGGCGCTGGCCGCATACCCCGAAAACCCTTTCCTGCTTTCATATTACGGATGCCTCCTTGCCATAGTGGAAAAAAAATACAAGGAGGGGATAGGCCTTTGCAAGGAGGCCATCAGGAAACTGCCCGGGGCCGTGCCCTTCGGCGAGGAATTCTTCTACCCCACATTCTACCTGAACTTAGGCAGGGCCTGCCTTGCCGCAGGCAAAAAGAAAGAGGCCTTCGAGGCCTTCGGCGAAGGCCTCCGGCTCGACCCCAAGAACCGCGACCTCCTCTGGGAGATGAAGAAATTAGGCACAAGGAAAAAGCCCCCCATCCCGTTCCTCCCGCGGGACAGTTCCCTCAACAAATACATCGGGCTTCTGCTGACGAAGGTCAAGCATTAGCCGGATTACTCCACGCTATGTCCTATTTCTTGTCACTCCCGCCTGTCGGGAGTCCTTCCTAAAGAAAGATTCCGGACAAGCCGGAATGACAAGGGGAAGGGCATTATTATGCAGGAGGCAATTGGTGGAACAACTACCCCACGCTAAAGGGCACCGGGATGAATGTTATGACGAATATGAAGAGGGAAAGTGCGCCTATGAGCCTCCTGCCCGGGTCAAGCGGCACCTCCCAGCGCATCACCGGCGGGTGCCTCAGGCCGAAAAGCAACATCAAAAGCGCCCAGAAGCTCCAGCCCTCCCAGAGGAAAAACCCCAAGACCGCAAGGACTATAACGAGCACAAAGGAGAGCGCCCTGTGAAAGCCGCCTAAGAACGCAAATGCGATATGCCCGCCGTCGAGCTGTCCTATCGGAATCAGGTTTAAGGATGTTACAAAGAACCCTATCCAGCCGGCAAAGGCCACCGGGTGAAGGAGTATGTCGCGCCCCTCGGCCGGCGTGCCGATTATGAGCTCGCTTAGAGACGAAAAAAGCATCGAGTCCCCGAGCCTGATTGTCGCCGCAGACGGCTCTATAGAAACGACCTCCGACCACCCAAGCCCTGCGACTACGGCAAAGACCGAGACTATGAAGCCCGCTATCGGCCCGGACGCCCCTATGTCTATGAGCGCCCGTCTCGACCCGATGGGGGATTTCATCTTTATGAAGGCCCCGAAAGTGCCTATCATCGAGGGCGCAGGGATGAAATAAGGCAGGGTGGCCTTTGTGTGGTGCCTTCTTGAGGCGAAGTAGTGGCTGAGTTCGTGGCTTAGGAGTATGAACATCAGGGTGAACGAAAAAGGGATGCCCTCATAAAGCCTGCCCGGCTCTCTCAGGGGATTGACACCCTTCTGGAGCGCGCCTGCCACGAGGGTCGAAAGCAATGTGAGAAGGAAAAGCAGTATATGGAGGTATGGGACCTTTCTTTTTTCCTTAACCGGGAGGTATGTCCCTTCCGGGGACTGCGTCATCTCTATGTCTTTTTCTTCGTCCACGGCTCCGCCTCGAGGTCGTAATCGTATGCGCGTGTTATCTTAGCCTCTATAAATGTCCCGCCGGGGATTCCTTCATGATTGCGGATTATCACCACCCCGTCTATCTCCGGGGCCTGAGAGGGGAGCCTTCCCACACCGGACTCGTCCATGAGGACTTTCACTTTTTTGCCGGCGAGGGCCTTGTTCTTTCGGAGCGATATTTCCGCCTGAAGTCTCATCAGCTCATCGAGCCTTTGCCTCTTTACGGATTCCCTTATCTGCCCGCGCATCCGGGCCGAGGGCGTCCCTTCCTCTTTAGAGTACCTGAAGACACCGAGCCTCTCAAATCCCGTCTCTGAAACGAAATCCTTAAGCGCCTTAAAATCCTCTTCGGTCTCTCCGGGGAAGCCCACGATGAATGTGCTCCTGAGGGTTACTCCGGGGATGGCCGCTCTTAACTTTTTTATGAGTCCCCTGTGGGAGTCCTTTGAGCCGACTCTACCCATCGCCTTTAAGAGCCTGTCTTCGGAGTGCTGAAGCGGGATGTCCAAATATTTGCAGAGCTTCTCCTCGTCTGCAATCACATCTATCAGGGGGTCTGTTATGCCTATAGGATAAAGGTAAAGGAGCCTGAGCCGGAAGTCCCCGCTTATAGAGGCCATGTCCCGGACGAGGTCATGGACTTTATAGCCGTTTGCCCCGTACGAGGTGAGGTCCTGCGCTACGAGGATAAGTTCTTTTTTGCCGGACTTTACGAGGGCCTCGGCCTCGCGGAGTATCTCCTCCGGCGGCCTGCTTTTAAGCGGCCCTCTTATAGAGGGTATGATGCAGTATGCGCACGACCTGTTACAGCCCTCTGCGATTTTGATATACGCATAAGGCAAGCCGCCTGCAGATTCGTAAGGATGGGGCCGAAGGCCGATATCGCAGGAGGCCGTGCCTCCCCCGGTGGGGGTGCGGGGGCGAAGCCCCCGCAAATATCCGGCGATTTTCTCTTCTTCTCCCACGCCGTAGAGTGCGTCTATCTCCGGGAGTTCGGCCTTAAGCTCTTCTTTATATCTTTGGGCGAGGCATCCGAACACTAAGAGTTTCTTGCCGTTGTTTTTATATACGGAGAGCCTGAGGATCTCGTTTATGGACTGCTTTTTTGCATCCCCGGTGAATGCGCATGTGTTTATGAGGATGACATCGCTTTGCTCAATGAGATGGTCGTCGTCCCCGTAAGGGTCGTTGACCGTGAAGCCCTTTTCAAGGAGCATCCGCCTCAGGGCGTCGGAATCCGCCGTGTTTTTCGGACAACCGAGCGTATGTATATATGCGGACTTCATCTGAATATTATATAGGATTATGCGAGGGGGAGGGTCTTTTTCTTCCAGATATAATAAATCGCCGGGTAGAGGATGAGTTCTAAGATTGTGGATGTGACGACGCCTCCGACCATGGGGGCGGCTATGCGCTTCATGACATCCGCACCGGTCCCCGCGGCAAAAAGAAGCGGCACAAGCCCGGCGAGTATGACGCTTACGGTCATTATCTTGGGCCGTATCCTTTTGACCGCACCGTACATCACGGCCTCCTTGAGGTCCGAGGCCGAATTCAGCCTCCCCTCCTTTTTCCACCGGGAATGGGCGAGGTTGAGGTAAAGGAGCATGACCACGCCTGTTTCGGCATCGAGCCCGGCAAGCGCAATGATCCCCACCCATACGGCTATCGAA
>Ga0214473_10009425_pt1 | contig 11536 bp, 10 predicted proteins | sample RVTome_7_FD_203509 | JGI IMG/M metagenome (GOLD analysis project Ga0214473, IMG submission 203509) | Soil microbial communities from uranium-contaminated site in the Upper Colorado River Basin, Wyoming, United States - RVT98D197 | ecosystem: Environmental > Terrestrial > Soil > Contaminated >...
TCATGCTGCCGGGCGATGATCAGATCCGGCGCAGCATGCGCTTCCTGCGGGAATCCCATTTTTCCGACGACGTCGTCGTGTCCCTGGAGAGGAGATCGTCCGACGCCTCCCTGGAGGACCTGATTCGGGCAGCGGACCAGCTGGAGCGGAGCCTCGAGCCGCCGCTGGTGACGGAGGTGGTGAGCGGCGTCTCCGGAGGCGACCTGTTCGAGGATCTCCTCTCCCTGGTGAAGCACCTTCCCGAGCTGGTCGACGAGCCCGCCCTCTCCCGAATCGACGCCCGGATCAGCCCGGACGGCGTCGAGGAGAGCCTGCGCGCGAACTACCGGAAGCTGGTCAGCCCCTCCAGCGCCTTCATGGCGCCGTTCGTCCGCTCCGACCCCCTTGGAATCAGCTCCGAGCTGCTCGGCTCTCTGCGTGAGCTCTCCTCCTCGCTGGGATACGAGGTCGAGATCGAGGACGGGCACTTCGTCAGCCGGGACCACGCCCACACCATGCTCGTCCTGCGGACGCCGGTGACCGTCACCGAGGTTTCGCGGGCGAGGGAGCTGGTCGCGTATCTTCATCGATCGCTGGGTGAGCTGCCCGACTTCGTCTCGGCGGACATCATCGGCGGACACCTGCACAGCATCAGCAACGAGGACGTCATGAGGCGGGACGTTCGGGTGGCTCTCAGCATCTCCGGCGCCGCGTTCATGCTGCTCTTCCTGTTTGTGTTTCGGGACCTGCGGGCGGCTCTGCTCTTCTTCTTCCCTGTGGCATCGATCGTGGTATCGATCAACCTCTCGAATCTGATTCTCGAGCACTTGTCCTATTTCATCGTTGGAATGGGGGGCGTCATTGCCGGAATCTCCGTCGATTACGGAATCCACGTGTACGTGGCAGTGCGCTCCGCGGGTGGCCGCGCGGATGCGGTGAAACAGGTGGCGAAGCCAGTGGTCACGGCGGCCCTCACGACGATGGCGGTGTTTGCCGCCTTCTTCTTCTCGAGGGTGGAGGGATATCGCCAGCTGGCGCTCTTCTCCATCTTGAGTATCGCGCTCTCTCTGGGTTGCGCGCTGTTTCTGCTTCCGCAGCTGGTGGGCGGCTCCCGCGGAATCGCGGTGGCGCGAGCGCCCCGGAGCGATGGCGCGGGAAGGGGTCGGGGTCGCGGCGGAGTCGCCATCGCAGGCTGGGCCGTGGTGATGGCGGCCGGCGTCGTCTCGATGGCGGGGTTGCGCTTCGACAGCGACATCAGGAAGTTCGATGGGAGCGAGCCGTACGTGATCGAGGCGGAGGAGAAGTTCCATCGAGTCTGGGGGGGCAGGGACCGGCCGGCGGTCCTCGTGGTGCCGGGGCAGAGTCTGGACGAAGCGCTGAGGCGGAGCCGGCTGGTCTACCGGGACGCAGTCGCGGTGATGGGCGAGGAGGGATTCGCGAGCCTCTCGGCGGTCTGGCTGCCCGAGCAGGAGAGAGCCGAGAACAGGGCGCGCTGGAAGGAGTTCTGGAGGCAGGGAAGGGAAGCGGAGCTGAGGAGGCTTCTTCGGGAGCATGCGAGCGCGTACGGGTTCTCCAAGGACGCGTTCTCTCCGTTTCTCGACGACCTCCATGCGGAGGGGGGGGGCGAGGACGGGCTGGAGAGCCTCGGGATCTTCTCGAGGCTGAAGGAGCGGTTCGTGCAGGAGCGGCAGGACGGCGTTCAGGTGCTGTCGTTCTTCCCCGATGAGGATGAGTGGGTCTCGGAGATGTCGGAGATCAGCGAACGTCATCCCGGTACGTTTCTGGTCTCCCGCATGGTTCTCTCGAGGGCTCTTTCGCAATCGATTTCTTCCGAAATCCTGTACCTGTCGGGAGTCGCGGCTCTCCTGGTGCCCGTGCTGGCAGGCCTGTGTCTGGGAAGCGTACGGCTGACTGCCCTTGCCCTGGTTCCGGTGGCGACTGGCGTGGTGGCTCTCCTGGGGATGATTTCCGCCCTGGGGCTGTCTCTCGATGCGCCCAGCGTGATCTCCGCAATCGTGGCCGTCGGACTCACGATCGACTACGGAGTCTTCATGGTGTCCGCCTGCCACCATCGCCTGGAAACCGGGACGCGGATGGCCGTCACCCTCTCGGCGGTGACCACCCTGATCGGAGCAGGCGCGCTTCTCTTCGCCCGGCACCCCATCCTCTTCGCGATCGGCTCGACCATGACGACCGGCGTCCTGGCGGGGTACGTTTCGTCACTGCTGGTCGTGCCACCCTTGTACCGGAGCCTGGTGGGGAAAGGAGCCGGAGCGAGGTGACCGCGCGGCGGCTGGCACTCCTTGGGCTGGCGATCCTCGGTCTGGTCTCCTGCAGCAGCGTGCCGTTTCGCCAGACTGCTCTCGTATCCCTCGAAGGGATCGACCCGGAGCGGATGCGACAGGACTTCGCAGAGGCGCTTCCCGTCGCCTTTCGGGTCGTGAATACGGTGACCTTCCGGTTCAAGAGGAAGGCCTTTGTCGCGATCGGGTATACCGATGTGGATGCCTCCAGGGAGACCTTCACCGTGGTGGGCCTTCATCCCGCAGGAGGGGTGAAGCTGTTCGAAATCTCGGGAAACGGCGAGGAGGTCGAGTGCGCTTTCGCGCTGGACGAGTTCGCGGGCCGCGGCGACGTTGCCCGCGCAGTGGGTGACGATACCAGGAGGATGTACTTCGACCGCCTTCCCTCCGCGGACGCGAGAGTCTCCAGGGAGCGAAACCGCATCCTCTTCAGAGAGGAGGACGGGCCGGGAGAGCTGGAATACGTCTTCGCTGGAAGCGACGGAGTCCTGGTCGAGAAGCGCTACTACGAGAAGGGGAGGAGGGTCTGGAGGGCCTCCTATTACGAGTACCGCCGCGAGAATGGCAAGCTCTACCCGGGCGGAATCATCCTCGAGCATCACGAATACGGATACCGACTGTTGGTGCGGCTGAGAGAGATCTGGTGACGAGCGAAATCGCGCGGCAGGTCCGGGAGTGCATGTCCGAGCTCAGGCAGGCCGGTGTCGACAAGCTGACGGCCCGCTTTCTCTTTCCCGAGGATTTCATAGGCTTCCAGGGACATTTCCCGCAGAATCCCGTGCTGCCGGCCGTCTGCGAGATCCAGCTCGCCCTTGCGATGCTGGAAGCATGGAAGGAGAAGCGCGTCATCCTGAGGGAGATCGTCTTCGCGAAGTTCTCCTCCCCGGTGACCTGCAACGAGGAGGTGGTGTGCTCGTGCAGCGTGGGGATGGAAGATGGCGGGGAAGCCCTGGTGGCTGCGTCCGTCGCCAGGGACGGCCGGACGGTTGCCGGATTCAAGCTGAGGGTCGCCTTCGAGAAGGAAGGGCGGGGGCGCGAATGAGGTTGCGACGGAAGAAGGCGGGCTACTTCGAGGCTGGCGAAGACGCGCCCGCGCCCCTCGTGGTGAGGGTGAAGAGGAGGGTGCGATTCAACGAGGCGGACGTGATGGGGATTGCCTGGTACGGAAGATACCCTGCCTTCTTCGAGGAGGGATTCGCGGAGCTGGGGAGGCTCTGCGGGCTCTCGTACAGGGATTTCGCCGAGGCGAATCTGCGCGCGCCCGTCGCGCAGCTCCATATCGATTATCACCGTCCGCTGGCGCTCGATGAGGAGTTCACGGTAACGGTCTCGCTGCTCTGGAGCGAGGGGGCCAGGCTGAATACCGAGTACACGGTGACGAGAGAGGACGGAAGCATCGCTGCAACCGCCTATACCATCCAGATGTTCACCGATGCGGTATCCGGAGAGGCCTGCTTCACCTCGCCCCAGCTTCTGGAGCGATGCCGCAGCCGGTGGAAGGCGGGGGAGTTCGGTTGGCTGAAATGAGGGCAGTCGCGGTGGCCCGTGACCTGGTATCGCCCTACGGCTGGGGCGTCGATGCCTGCTGGCAGGGCTTCCTCTCCGGCACCACGGCGATCCGGCGGTTCGAGCGCTTTTCGACCGAGTCGCTCCGCACCGAAAAGGTCGCATTCGTCCCCGGGCTCGATCCGGAAGCCGAGCAGACCCTGGTGATGCAGATGCTCGGGCCGCTCCTCGAGAAGAATGCCGCCGCGATCCCCGCTGACGCGCTGCTGATCCTCGCCACCACCAACGGCGAGATCGACTTCCTGGAGCGGTTCGTGCTGAAGGGAACCGGGGATGCCGGCGAGAGCCGCCCCGACCGTCTGGCGAGCAAGGTCCAGCATCTCTGCGCGCTCCGCGAGCCGGGGATGGTGGTCTGTGCGGCCTGCGCGTCCTCCAGTGCCGCCGTCGCCCAGGGGGCGGCGATGATTCGCGAGGGAGATCGCGATTGCGTGCTGGTCGTCGCCTGTGACAACGTGAGCGAATTCGTCGCTGCGGGGTTCTCCTCGCTGATGGCCCTGGACAAGGACATGGCGCGCCCGTTCGACAAGAACAGGGCGGGAATGAGCCTGGGCGAAGCGGGCGCCTTCCTCCTGCTGATGAGCGACGCGCGGGCCTCGCGGGAAGGCAGGCCGGTGCTCGCGGAGGTCTCGGGGTGGGGTCTGACGAGCGACGCCAACCACATCACCGGACCCTCGCGGGACGGGAGCGGGCTCGCCCTGGCCCTGCGCAAGGCGCTGCGGTCGGCGAAGGTCTCCGCGGAAGAGGTGGGGAGCATCTCCGCCCATGGGACTGGAACGCAATACAATGACGCCATGGAGATGAAGGCGTTCAAGTCGGTGTTCGGGGAGCGCGGCATCCCGACCTACTCCCTCAAGGGTGGGATCGGCCATACCATGGGGACCGCGGGCCTGGGGGACATCATCGTCGCGATCGAGACCTTGCGGGCGAAGCTCGTTCCACCGACGGTGAACCTCCGTGAGGTCGACGATGAAGCCGCGGGTTGGGCTTCTCCGCAAGCCCGCGCATGCGAGAGCCCGGTCACGGTCTCCACGAATTCGGGATTCGGTGGGATCAACTGCGCCGTCGTACTGCGGTCGGCGCGGTAGGACGGCGAGCGATGTCTCCGGCCAGGAATGTCGTCGCCGGGATCGGCTGGATCACCGCCAGCGAGTACGGGTGCGTGAGAAGGCAGATGCGCAGATCCTACGCTGAGATGCGATTGCTGCGCTCCGAAATGCTGGCCGAGTCCATCTTCTCCTATCCGGTGAAGGGCTTCGCCAAGTATGACCGGGTCTCGCAGATGACCTGCTGTGCGACCGCTCTCGCGCTCTACGATGCCGGAATGCCGTATTCCGAAAGCCGGAAGCAGGACATCGGGATTCTCGGGACCAACTCGGACGGGTGCTTGCAGTCCAATCTCGACTTCTTCGGCGATTTCGTCGAGAACGGCAGGACCCTCGGTCGCGCGAACCTCTTCGTCTATACGCTACCATCGATTCCGATCGCAGAGGCGGCGATCCATTTCAAGTGCGAGGGGCCCCTTCTCTACATGGCGTTTCCCAGGGAGCCGATCGCCTCCCTGCTCCGCCAGTCGGAAGGGATGATCGTGCGAGAGGAAGCCGAGGCGATGATGGCGGTGAGGGCGACCGAAGAGGACGCCCAGTGCTTCGTGGTGAGGCGGCCGGAGGACGTCTCGAACCGACCGCTGCTGACCCTCGATCAGCTGATCGAGCTTGCAGAGAGGACGCCTTCCGCCCCGGAGATGATCCAGGCGCTCTCCAGCCCGCAAGGCGAGGGAAGCGGGTTCGCGGCGCCGCGGGAAGACCCTCGCAGGAAGAAAAGGCCTTGAAGCTCAAGATCGTATACCCGAAGTGGCCGAAGCTGAAGCACCAGACCGAGTTCAGGCTGCCGCCCCATGGACCGGTGGTCTTTGCCGCCGCGCTGGGCGATGAGATCGAGGTTTCCTTCTGTGACGAGCACGTCCAGGAGCTCGATTTCCAGGAGGACGCGGACCTGGTCGCCGTCTCGGTCACCTTGACCTGCCAGATGCCACGGGGATGGGAGATCGCGGACCGGTTTCGCGAGGCGGGCAAGCCGGTGGTCTTCGGAGGCATTGCGACCATGCTCCACGCCGCGGAGACGATGGAGCATGCCGACGCCGTCTTCCTGGGTGAAGCGGAGGGGCGGTTCGACGCGGTGATCGAGGACTTCAAGAGGGGAGAGCTGAAGCCGGTCTACGATCACCTGAGCGACCATCCGGACATGAGCCTGGTCAAGGCCGCGCGCCGCGACATCCTCCACCGTGAGCTCTACAACTTCCGCGGCGTCCAGATGGTCGATCTCGTCCACGCCTCCCGCGGCTGCCGCTTCAACTGCTTCCCCTGCTGCACTCCCTATCTGGGCGGGCGCGTCTTCAGGCCGCGCCCCCTCGACCGGGTGATCGAAGAGATCGAGGGCATCGACAACAATCGACTCTTCATCGTCGACAATTCGCTCGCGCAGGATGACGATTGGCTGAGGGCGCTCTTCCGGGAGCTCGCCCCGCTCAAGAAGAAGTGGATCTCGCATCCCATCAAGGACGATGACGAGATCCTCGACTTGGCCGCCCGGGCGGGGTGCTGGTATATGTACCAGGCCATCGTCGACGACTCCGACCACATCCGCCGCAGGATCGAGCGGGTCAAGGAACGCGGCATCGGCGTCGAGGGGACAGTCCTCCTGGGCCTGGACGAGCACGATGAGGACTACATCAAGCGACTGGTCGATTTCTGCCTGGAGATCGAGCTGGACCTCGCCGAGTTCACGGTTCTGACACCGTTCCCGCACACGCCGGTGAGAGCCCAGCTGGAGAGCGAAGGCAGGATCCTTCACGACGACTGGATCCGCTACACGGGGGACCAGGTGGTCTTCCAGCCCAGGAAGATGAGCGTGGCCTCGCTCCAGGAGATGTACGAATACGCCTGGGAGGCGTTCTACGCCCCTTGCTCCAAGGAAATCCGGATGGCGAGGCTGTACCTGAAGGTCCTGGAGATGGAGAAGAGGGACGGCACCTACAAGAGAGTGAGGCTGAGCGCGAAGCGCTCCTGGCAATGAGGTCCCCGAATCGGCGCCTGGGCTGCGGCCGCGCGGATCCGGGTGACGGGCTCCTGGCAAGGGTCTGCTGATGAGAATTCTGCTGATCTCCGCGAATGTCGCTTCCACACCCTACTCCGTGTACCCGCTCGGGATGAGCATGGTCGCCGGGTCTCTCTGCAACGCCGGGCACGAGGTGCGGCAATTCGATCTCCTGCATTCGGGGCTGTCGATGGATGCAGTCGCCGAGGCGATCCGGGAATCCCGCCCGCAGATCATCGGCATCTCCATCCGGAACATCGACAACGTGAACCTCCTGAACGAGAAGAGGTACATCGAGGTCGTCCGCGAGGTGGTCCAGCGGATACGGGAGGAGACGGAGGCCCCGGTGATCCTGGGGGGATCCGGGTTCTCGATCATGCCGGAGGCGATCCTGCGAGAGGTCGGTGGCGACTACGGCATCGTGGGAGAAGGCGAAGCGCTGATGCTCGAGTTCGTCGAGAACGCCGCCAGGGGCGTGTATCCCCAGGAACGCTGCATGAGGGCGTCGCCCGGGCTCCGCGGAGGAGAGATTCCATCGGCGGCGTATGACGACCGGCTCATGGAGTTCTACCTGAAGAGCGGGAACATTGCCGCGGTGCAGACCAAGCGCGGTTGCACCCATCGCTGCGTGTACTGCTCGTATCCGGTTCTGGAGGGGTCGGTGATCCGGTGCAGGGATCCGAAGGCGGTCGCCGACGACGTCGAGAACCTGGCGCGAAGGTACGGCGCAGGGCACGTCTTCTTTACCGACTCCGTGTTCAACGACGACGAGGGGCGGTACCTGGAGGTGGTGAGGGAGATGAGGAGGCGCGGTCTCTCCATCCCGTGGACCGCCTTCTTCAAGCCCCAGGGTCTCGACGATGCGGCGGTGGAGCTGATGAGGGAGACGGGCCTGAAAGGCGCAGAGATCGGAGCCGACGCGGCTACGGACCGGACGCTTCGCAGCCTCGGGAAGTCGTTCTGCTTCCAGGACATCGTCGACTGCAACGACCTCTTCGGTCGCCACGGGGTCGCGACGGCGCACTTCTACATGTTCGGGTCGCCCGGAGAGACGCAGGAGACGGTGCTGGAGGGGATCGACAACATCAGGAACATGAAGAAGACGGTGTCGTTCATCTACATGGGCCTGCGGATCCTGCCCGACACCCCTCTCGCGAGGATTGCCACCAGGGAGGGTCTGCTGTCCGAGGGGCAGGACCTGCTCGAGCCGGTCTATTACATCGCACCCGGCATCGACAAGGAGTGGCTGGAGCGAACCCTGAAGGACGGATTCGCCGGACTCAGGAACTGCGTGTTCCCCCCCGATATCCTCGACACCAGCCTGCAGTTCCTCTACAGGCTGGGGCACGTCGGCTTCCTTTGGGATATGGTCCTGCCGAGGAGAGAGAGGGCGCGGGGAAGGCGTGGGAGGCATGGGGGAGAATAGTTCTTTTCCCACCGATCACATTTGGTGCGCGATCCCGGTATTCAACAACGAGGCCACGGTGAAGGCGGTGGCAACGGCGTGCCGTTCCATCATCCCGCAGGTGGTGGTGGTGGATGATGGGAGCACGGATGCGGACGTCCCTGCGCTGCTCTCGAGCACCGGCATCACGGTCCTCAGGCACGAGAAGAACCGCGGCAAGGGGGAGGCGATTCTGACTGCCCTTCGGCACGTCGCGGGGCAGGGTGGCCGGTTCATGATCACGATCGACGCGGATGGCCAGCACCATCCGCGCGACCTCGAGAAGTTCATCCCGCTGCTCCAGGAGGACGAGGCGGCGATCGTGATCGGGTGCCGGCGATTCGAGTCGGAAAACGTGCCGAGGAGGAGCCGCATCGGGAGGCAGATCGGCAACTTCTGGCTGCGGACCGAGGCGGGCGTCTCGATCGAGGACTGCCAGAGTGGATTCCGGGCCTATCCGGTCGAGTATCTCTCGGAGTTGAAGCTCACCGGCTCGCGCTTCGAATTCGAGGTGGAGGTGCTGGCGAGGGCGGTCTGGGCCGGTCTCGAGCTGCGGACCGTCGCGGTGGACGTCTGGTACCCCGAACCCCGATTGCGAGTTTCGAGCTTCAGGCCCTTCCTGGACAATCTTCGCATCTCCCTGATGCACGCCCGGCTGGTGGGAAGGCGTCTCCTGCCGTTCCCCCACCGCAAGCTGGTTCCGTCCGACGAGCCGCGTCTGGATCCGCGGGTGCTGCTCCACCCGGGCAGGATGCTCAGGGCTCTCCTGGAGGAAAACGCGACGCCGGGCCTGTTGGGCCTCTCCGCGGCGGTGGGCACCTTTCTCGCGACACTGCCTCTCATCTCGCTCCACACCATGATGATCCTCTACGTGGCGAGTCGATTGCGGCTCAACAAGGTGATGGCGGTATCCATTCAGAACCTGTGCATGCCTCCCTTCGTGCCGATGATATGCATCGAGCTGGGCTACCGCATGCGGTACGGAGAGTGGCTGACCGAGCTCTCGAGGAAGACGGTTCTCGCGGAGCTGCACCTGCGCTTGTTCGAGTGGTTGCTGGGCTCGCTCCTGGTGGCTCCCGCGGTCGGGGTGCTGGTGGGCGGAATCGTGTTTCTCGGAGCCCGGGCGATCGATCGCAGGGCGGGAAGGCGGGGAAATGCCGCGGAGGCCTGAGCGAGAGCAGGAGCCCGGGGCGCGTGAGGGGGAAAGGAGGCGAGGAAACCGGCTGGGCATCTGGTTCTTCGCGGCGTTCCTGCGGCTGTTCGGACTGCGCGGCGCCTATGGGCTGCTGTACGTCGTCTCGTGCTACTACGCGCTCGTGGACCGCTCGCTGGTCGAGTCCGCTCTCCCCTACATCAGGAGGAGATTCCCCGGCTCGACTCTGCTCCAGGAGCGGCTGCACGCACTGCGCCTCTTCGTGAGCCAGGGAAAACAGTTGATCGACCGCTATGCGACGGTCTCCGGGAAGGGCGTCTTCCAGGTGCGGCTGGAGGCGGATCAGGAGTTCGTCTCCCGGATCCGGGATCCGAACCAGGGAGCGATCCTGCTGACCTCTCACGGGGGCAACTGGCAGGTGGCCATGACCGCCCTCGGTGAGCTGGGGAAGGCCGTGCACCTGGTCATGGTCCCGGAGCGGAATCCCGCCTTGGAGAGGTGGTTGCAGCCGGAGGGCGAAGCCGGGAAGGTGAGGATCATCTCGCCTCGGCAGTATCTCGGCGGGGTCGTCGAGATCATGAATGCGCTCAGGAACGGGCACGTGGTGTCGATGATGGGGGACCGCAGGTACGGGGCGAGGGCGGTGGAGGTCGACTTCCTCGGGGAGAAGGCCTGGTTCCCCTACAGCGCTTTCAGCCTGGCCGCGGCGGTGGGATGCCCGCTGGTGGTGCTGAAGACGATCAAAGCCTCCACATACTGCTACGTTGTGGATCTGACCAAGGTGCTCTACCCGCGATGCGAATCCGGGAGAGACAGGGTCGGGCAACTCCAGCCATGGGTCCAGAGGTTCGTCGACTCGATCGAGTCATTCGCGGGGGAGCATCCCTACCAGTGCTATCTGTTTCGGGACGTGTGGAAAGAAGGGCGATGAGATTGCGGCATGAACCCGGCGGCTCCCCGCCCGCCGAGGATCTGCAGGAGGGGCTGGACACCGGAGGGGCAGGGGTCGGCGCAGGCATCCGTCGGCCCCGGCGTCCGCGCTGACGAGGAGGGAAGGGAATGCAGAGCCAGAAGAAGAAGTCCCTGGACGAGCTCCGAAGGGAGCTCAAGGAGCTGGTGGTGGTCAATCTGGCGCTGGAGGACATCACCCCGGAAGAGATCGGTGACGATGAGATCCTCTTCGGGGAAGGTCTCGGCCTGGATTCCCTGGATGCCGTGGAGATCGTGGTTCTCATCCAGCGAAACTACGGGCTCGAGATCATCGACGAAGAGCAGGCGAGGGAGATCTTCCAGTCGATTGATACGCTCGCACGGTGGGTACACGAGAACCTGGGAGAGTGACCGAGTCCCACTCTCGCGCATCGAAGCGATGAACGTCGCAATTACCGGGATCGGGGTGATTTCCGCCGCGGGAGGCAATCTCGAGCGAACCCTGCATGCGTTCGCGCACGAGAAGGCCCGCGCCGGTGAAGTCACCTTGTTTTCGACTTCTCTCTCGTACCCGGTCTTCGAGGTGGGTGAGATCCCCGGGCAAGCGCGGGCCGACGAGATGCGCACCACGCGTCTCGCCCTGTGTGCCGTGGAAGAGGCTCTGACCGACGCGGGGCTGCGCTCGAACCTCTCCACCTTCAGGGTCGGAGTGTGCCTGGGAACGACCGTCGCGAGCCAGTTGAACGACTTCGACTTCTACCGCAAGTACCGCCGCGGAGAGCCGGCGTCGATGCGCTCTGTCGATTGCTATCTCGAGGGGAACCTGGCTGAGGCGGTGGGGCGGGCCGTCGAGGCACGGGGACCGGCGCTCACCGTGGTGAACGCATGTTCATCCGGCGCGGACGCGATCGGCGTGGCGCTCTCGTGGATCAGGAGCGAGGTATGCGAGATCGCCATCGCCGGCGGAGCGGACGAATTGAGTCAGGTAGCTCTCTCCGGATTCGGGGCCCTTGGAATCCTGTCCGATGCGATCTGCGCCCCGTTCGATCGCGACAGGAAGGGGTTGAA
>Ga0214473_10009426_pt1 | contig 11535 bp, 8 predicted proteins | sample RVTome_7_FD_203509 | JGI IMG/M metagenome (GOLD analysis project Ga0214473, IMG submission 203509) | Soil microbial communities from uranium-contaminated site in the Upper Colorado River Basin, Wyoming, United States - RVT98D197 | ecosystem: Environmental > Terrestrial > Soil > Contaminated >...
CCTGTGCGCCAGATTCGTACAGGCGTGCATTTTCGACTGCCACTGCAGCATGGTTGGCAAACAGGCTTAACTGGTCCAAATCGCTTTGGGTAAACTCCTCCTTCCGAAGCTGCAGGACTCCGTTCACCCGCCCCTGCCAGATCATCGGCGCGCTGATCACCGCTTGGAATGGGTACTCTTCCTTTTCAAAAACCTTTGCTCTGCCCGACCACTTTGAATAGTTTTTAATGATTAACGGTTTGCCAGTTTTTACCACTCTACCTGCCGCTCCCTCACTGTAATGTAAAATGGTTCCCGTATAATCTCTCTGTGTATTGTAGCTGACGACGCAATTGACTGTCTGTGCCTCCGTATTAACCAGGTAAAGCATCCCATTACTGGCATTCAAAAGCGTTGTAGCATGTTCTACAATCAGGTTCAATAAATCAGGCAGGGAATGTCGCGCCGTGAGGTTGAGCACGGTTTCCTGTAAAGCAGAAAGCTCGGCTGCACGGTGCTCAAGCTCCATCTCGATTTGTTTGCGGTCAGTGAAGTCGAAGATAAACCCCTGCCAAAACAATGGCTTTCCGGAAGCATCACGGATCAGCCATGCTTCGTCATGCATCCACTTGATCTGACCATCCCGGGTACAGATGCGATACTCAACTTTATAAGGTTCACCAGTTTTCTCTGTCCGAATATTCTCTGCCCAAACCCGCTCCTGGTCCTCCTTATGGATAATTTTGAACCATAAAAGCTCGTCTGCAATCCACTCTTTGGTTGTATATCCTGTGACGGATTGTATATGAGGGTTGATATAGAGGGTTTTGTTGATTTCACCCACCGAATCGGTGTAGATGATGGCAGGGATTTGTTCCAACATGGCGCGATAACGTAATTCCAAGCCGGTCTCAGACCTGGAATTTTTCCGGACCTGCTTAACATGAGCACGAAAGTTATCGTCATGCTTTAGGATCGGCAATACAGCTGTAACTGGTGTATTGTTCATATGATTGCCTCCACTCGGAGAGGTTGCAATAATTACACCACTCCATCATGAAGAACCTGCTGGATAATTGCGGATGATAGATTGTATATTATAAGAACCTAATGCCTGAATGTAGATTTGAATCGATTATCACTTATGCAAGGTGGCATTCGATGGGCTACGCATGGTGCCTTTATAGAAAAACCCTGCCGTATACCTTTACAGCAGGGTTTTCAGCTTTGGTTTAATCCTCAGCTACGAATAAGCTGTTATCGCCCGCCAGGCTACCATCCCCTCACCGAAGTTCGGCTCGAGTAGGTGGGATTGCAGATTGCTAACATCGCTTTTTTGCATCATCAGGGCATGCAAAATACCCGCCGCGCGGATATCTCCCACCAGTTGGAAGCCCACCAGGCGGTTACCCTCCAGATAAATGATCCGCAGACTACTGTCATGCTGCTCCCGCAGGATGGTATCTCCCTGTTTTTCACCCGCCGCCATGATCGGCAAACCCAGGTGTTTCAGGCTGTTCATGTGTTCTGCACCTTCGTATTCCACCGCGTAACCAGCCAGGTTCATGCCCACTACCCGCCCCTGCTCGATGGCGTTGGGGAAAATAGCGTGCAAGTAGGTCTCGCCACTCAACCGGTCGGGTGTCTCCACACAATCACCCGCCGCAAACACGTCCGCAGCGCTTGTGTGCAGGCAGCCATCAATGCAGATGCCCCAGTGATGGGCAATCCCACTGCCTTCAAGCAAGTCCAGGTTGGGTTTTACGCCTGTCGCGGCGATGAGCAGGTCAGCCTCTAGCACCTCACCCGACTCAAGCCTGACGCCGTCCGCTCTCCCATTCCCAACGAAGGCTTCGGCTTTGGTCTTCAAGCGCACCTCCACACCGTGGGACCGCATCTGGTCGAGTGCCATGCAGGCAGTCTCCGCATCCAGCATGTTTGCCATCACCTGGTCGAGCATCTCGATCTGGGTCACCTTTATATTCAGTTCGCGCAACAGCAGGGCGATCTCCATGCCGATAAAACCTGCACCCACAATGAGTGCCGACTTTGCTTGCCCCGAGCGCACTTTACTCACCAACTCCTCAGCCGCGCTGAGTGATTTGAAGTTATAGATGCCCGCTAGCTCGGCACCCGCCAATGGAGCATACAGGCGTGCTCCTGTAGCGATTACCAGCCGGTCATAGCCAAGGCTCTCACCACTTGCCAGCTGGATGCGGTGCGCCTCTGGCTCGATGGCTGCCACGCGCACCCCGCTGAGGTATTCCACATCCGTTTGCTCAGCCCAGTCGGTCGGTTTCCACAGGTGAAGATCAGTCCCATGGATAAAATGGTCCGCCATCGCCGGGGGAGAGTAAGGCAGGTATGGTTCATCGGTGAGCATCGCTAGCTTAGCCTGACGGTCGAAGGTACGCACCGTTTCCGCCACTGTCACACCGGCGGGACCGGCGCCAATGATGATAATTTTCATAAAACCCTCCAGTCAGCCTTGTAGGGGCGCGATAGGTCCGGTCTGATTAAAAACCGGATCGCGATCCACCCCTACTAAGCGAGCTGCAGCTCAGGTTCCGGCATGCTGATGCTTGCCGGGTCAATGGCGGGTATGCCCAACCCCTGGCGTTTCTTCTCAATGTGCCGCCGGATGAGCACCGCAGCCCGGTTTGGGTCTGGCTCTACCGCGAAGGTGGCTCCAAAGACGCCTTCCAGCCCCTCGGTGAGCAACTTGACGATATTCGGGCTGCCAAAAACAGGCGGGGCAATCCCCAGCACGGTATAAATCCCTGAGGCAACCACATACACACCAATGGCGACCGCTTTCTCGGAATACCACTCTGGTGCAGCTCCAGCCAGGGGCAACGCGCTGATATCCACTCCCAGGGTGTTTGCCAGGGCTGCTCCCAGGGCGATGATACGGCTGTTATCCACACAGCTGCCCACGTGCAGCACAGGTGGGATGCCCAGTGCCTTGCACACCGCTTTCAATCCTGGTCCAGCCAGTTCCGCTGCTTCGGGCACCATTAAGCCAGCCTTGCCGTCCGCCACGGTGGCGCATCCGGTGACCAGCACTAGGATGTCATTTTCGATCAGGCGTTTGGTTAGCTCGGTGTGACCCAGGTCTTGTTTGATCTTGGGGTTGTTGCACCCCACCACGCCTACGGCACCCCGGATGCTTCCCGCCACAATGGCATCAATCAGCGGCTTGGGTGTGCCACCCAGCGCAGCCAGGATCGCTTCGATGGAGAAGCCGGTCATCATTGGCACCGGGTTAACCGGGATGTGCACCCTGGTCTGGATGCGGTTGGGGTAATTTTCTACCGCCATACGCACGATCTGCTTGCCGATCGCCAGACCATGCTGCGCGTCAAAGCTGATGTGCTCCACCCCGGGGAATTTGGCCTTATCAAATGTGCTGATGACCTTGGTATGGAAGCATTTGGCTGTTTCCGCCACGGAAGGCATGATGCACTGGTAATCCACCACCATCATTTCCACCGCACCGGTGATGATGCTCAGCTCCTGCATCAGGTGGTTGCCTGCCATGGGGATGCCCTTGCGCATCAGCACTTCATTGCCGGTGCAGCATAACCCAGCCAGGTTGATGCCCTGGGCACCCTTGGATTTTGCCATCTCCAGCAGCTCGGGGTCCTGCGAGGCTGTCACAATGACCTCAGACAGCATTGGGTTGTGCCCGTGTAGGATGATGTTCACCTGATCAGCTTTGAGCACGCCCAGGTTCATCTGTGACATCCTGGGGGTGGGCACGCCAAACAGCACGTCCGAAAGCTCGGTTGCCAGCATCGATCCACCCCAGCCATCGCTGAGGGCGGTGCGCACCGCTTGTAGCAGGATGTTGACCCAATCGTTATCCACACCCATGTGGGTGCGGTGTAGCATCTCGACGTTCTCACGGTCGATGCCGCGTGGGTAAGTGCCAGTCTTTTGCCAGATGTCCTGGCGAGCTTGTGGGGCACGTTTAGCCATCGGTAGACCTGTCCTGCGCATCCCATAATCTTCCATCATTTGCCAGGCGAGCGCTTTGGCTACATCCTGATCGCTTTTACCATCCGCCACAATCCCATATTCTGCCGCCAATCGCCGCAGCTTGGCTGGATCGCTAATCTTGTAAACATCCGTCTGACCCTCACCGACCAGGTGCAACGTCTCGAGGATGTCACGCCCATGGTCGCTGTGGGATGATGCACCCGCCGCAACCATGCGTGCCAGGTTGCGCGCCACGATGATGTCTGCGTCTGCACCGCACACGCCCTTCTGTGGACCATCCCCAAAGGGGTCCACCCGGCAGGGACCCATGGTGCAGATACGGCAGCTGGTGCCCAGCTGGCAATATCCACACTGGGGTTCCTGTTTGGCGAGGCGGTCCCACACCGTCTCGATCCCTTCACGGTGGGCGATATCCATCATCGCCCAGGTATCTTCGTTGATGCTGTATTTCTTATATCCATTTCCACTGAACGGTGTCATGGCTCATGCTCCTTTTTCACCACTGGCATTCAGCTGGCTGACCTCAGCTCCGTAGGCATGCCAGGCTTCCACATTGGCGGGGATGCGAACCATCTCCGCTGAAACCTGCCCGACCGCCACCGAGACGACCTCGGAATAGCGTGTGCGGGCGGTCTTGACCATATCGTTTAGCTCGCCCCATTCCAGCGCTCCCACTTTACAGGCTTCCACACAGGCAGGGATTGCCCCCAGTCGCTGGCGCTCGATGCAGTGGTCACACTTGATCGCCACCGCCGGGCGTCCGGGAGCCGAAATTGCCGCGTGATAAGTTATCACATCGAATGGGCACACGATGGCACACATTCCACATGCGATGCATTTATGGGGGCTGAGATAGACGATCTCGGGGTGATCTGCCGGGCGTGAGATGGCTGCCGTGGGGCAAGCCATCTGGCACGGAGCGGGGTTGCAGTGCCGGCATTTGTTGGGGAAGGCGCTGTTGAGAACCAGACCAGGCTCGGCGTGTATGCGCGGCTTGGATGCTGGGGATTCGAATACGGCCAGGAACAGGTTTTTCGTCTGCGAGTGAGCCACTGCACAGGCGATTTCGCATTGCTTGCAGCCGATGCAGCGCTCAGGATGGACAAACACAGTTTTCATATCCAGCCGACCTCCTTTGTTATTTAATTTGACGGGGCAAAGGGTGTATCCCAATGCTTTTTACTGAAGGATCATAAAATCGAGGGATTACCTGTAACGATAAAATTCGCGACTTATCCTCCTTTCTCAATAGCAGATCTCGAAGCAGATAGGCACCCCCTGTGGCTTATAGGATTCAACTGCCCGGGTAACTGTAGTCTCCGGCATAATGATGCTGGATTGCATCTCCTTCACATGTATATGGTAGTACCAAATGGGTGGAAAATCAAGCCTAATCGCTGAATATGGATTGAAATTATCCTCGCTGGCGCGTGTGCAGGGAGGAATAAAACCCCTCCCCCATTTTAGAAAAATGGGGGAGGCGGGAGGGGGCATCCGTGGAAGGTCCGAATCACTGCCCCACGGTCGGGATCAGCTCGCTCCACCTTGCCCCGCCGTTCGTGGTCTTCACCAGCGCTACCTGGTCACCTGCCCGAGCGACCCCCCAGCCGGTCTGCTCATCGATGAAGTCCAGCTGAACGCTCCAGGAGACGTCAGATATAGCCGTCCAAGTGAGACCGCCATCGCTGGTCCGCTGGATCTTCTTGGATACAGCCCAGCCGGCAGCCTCCGAAACGAAATATAGTGCTTCACCCGGGTAAGTCGAGGATGTCCAGGTTGAGCCGCCGTCCTGGGTGGTGAAAAGGTAATATTGATAGGTGGGTGGGTCCTGGGTGTAATTCATGCAGTTGACGCCCAGGTGCCCCAGGTCATTGCTGAAGAAGAATGGGTCGTACGAGCCGCAAGCTGCCAGCATATCGCCGAACAACCCCGGGACGCTTGTGGGGTCGGGCAGGCTGACCCGCTCCCACGTACTGCCGCCGTCGCTGGTCTTGAACAACAGCACTCCTGCAGCCACGCCATGGCAATCGCCGGTCAGCCACCCGTGGTTGGCATCAGTGAACAACATGCCGGTTTTACCGCAGGCCATGATACCGCTGGTGTCCTCGTAAGGGTCAGCCACGCGTTCCCAGGTGAGGCCGCCATCGCTGCTGCGGTAGAGTACGATGTAGTCGTGGTTCATACCCACTCCCACGTGCACCATCAGCCATCCCGACTGCTCGTTGACGAACTGCAGGTTGGATGGATTATAAAACTCGCTCAGGCCGGTGACATCCAGGGGTTGGCTGAACAGCCAGCTCTTAGCCCCATCCTGGGTGTGCCAGACGACGGATTGGGTGGGGGTTATGCCGCTGATATTGGAGTAGACCACCCAGGCAGTCTGTGCATCCTGGAAGTAGCCGGTGGCGGTTTTCCGTTCGCCGTCGGGGGCTGCCTTTTCCGGCGGGGTTAGATCCGACCAGGTGGCGCCACCGTCGGCTGTGCGCAGCACGTGGTCGCCAATGTTCATCAGTCCTCCAGTCGCCCAACCAACGCTGGCGTCGATCATATGGATGGATGTCACGGTGAACTCCTGTCCGGTTGGGAAGTGCGGGATAGCATTCACGGGGGCTGCGGTGGGGGTGGGAGGTTCTGGTGTGGGTGTACCTGTTGGCGGTATGGAGGTGGCTGACGGGGGCACCGTTTGGGTAGGCGGGAGGTTGCTGGGTGTGAGGGTTGCGGGCTCAACTGTGGCGGGTGTGTTACAACCCACCAGGGATAAGCTGATAAAAATCATGAGGCTCGCTAAGGTGATTTTGTTGATCATGCTGTCCTCCTGTGATCAATTCATCGGCTTGACACATTGGGCTTGCCCAGAGGATTATAATCTGAATAATATCAAGTTTACCAATGTTAACCAATCGGAGCGGACTGGTAAACACCAGCCCGCTCCGAAGTTTGAGACATCACCCGGGGATATTTATTCACCGGAATGTTGTCTTAGGCATCGAATTCTCCCAAAAGCTGGCCATTCACATACACCTGGTAGTGACCAGCCTTGAAGCTACCCAGTGGGTAGAACACCTCAAAAGGTTGAATCCGCGTGATGCAGCTGGTTGTGGGATCAAACACCGAGTATACATCCAGGCTGATCCTATTCCGGCTGGACGCGGGCTGCTGCACGATACGCAGCTGGTGGCATGGGTCTGACATGTAGCCTTTAAACTGCACAATCACCTGTAACGGCAAGGTCTTCCCGAACACCAAACCACTGCTAGCAAAATCCAGGAACACCTTATCACGTGTCAGCCTAGCATCCCCAGGTTGAGGGGCATAAGATGAAGCTGAGAGGCTTGGACCAGCCGTTGTGGATGTGCTCGAGGTCGAGTAGATTGACGTGCTGGGAGTGGATGCTTCAATCGCCTGTCCTGTATAAGCGACGGATGTGCTGATTATGGGCGATGAGACATCCTGATACCCGGTCACCCCGACGGGTGCGACTGATACCGGACCCGTAAATGCTGAAAGAAGCAGGGTGACGATCGATAAGAGTAAGGTGTGTTTCATTTTCATGAATACCTCCTTATGTTTTTTAATTGTATTCTATGGGAATGGTTTGCGAACTTTTGATGACAGCCATGCTGTCAACGGGAATCCTTGACAGCAATCCCGTCACCCAACATAGCTGTCCAACTTAATCGACGTTTTTGTAAGCTAGGTAAGCTCCTTTTGCCTGCCCTGCCATTAATCCAGTCTGGACATACAAGGTCGTGGCTGCTAGATCATGAATGTTTTTCTCTATGCAGTTGGGTTACGTTTCGTGGCTGCTCATCAAGCGGTTGGGTAACTATATCCCATTCGGGGTATGGGCAAGCTCACGATAACCATTAGCAAGCTGCATACCTATTAAGAGTATACAGTAATTTCTGGCTCTTTTACATGATAGTTTTATTAGAATTAAGGTATTAATAATCCTAATTAGCTTTAAAAGTTTTTCTCTATAAGATCATGTTCATGTCGATTAAACAATCAGGAGCGGGCTGGCATTAGCACTCCGCTCCAGAATTATCCGGTTATGATCGAATGAATCTTTCAATCTGATCAGGCGTCGAACTCTCCCAGCAATTGCCCATTCACATAAACTGTGTAATGCCCGTTTGTATAAGTGCCGAGTGGGATGGTGGCGCTGAAAGGCTCGATGACCATGATGCAAGCCGCGCTCGAGTCAACCACTGAATACACCTCCAGGTTGATTTGGTTCTTATCATCAGCAGGTTTTAACACCACCCGTAGCTGGTGGCAGGGATCAGACAGGCTGCCATTCAAGAGGGCGCTCACCTGGATGGGGTAACTCTCCATGGTCACCAGGCTGCTATTTTCCAATTCCAGGGATACCTTGTCGCGAGCTAGTTTTTCATCACCTGGTTGGGGCTCATACCCGGACGGCGGGATGGAGGGAGCGACTGGAGTGGGCGTGGGCAATGTATCGATGGGTGGAAGCAGGCTGCACCCGACGAGTGAAAGGATGAGCAAGCTTACCGAGATGGACAGAATTACCTCTTTCATTGTATCCTCCTTCGATATTGTAGCTTTTATATGATCTTATTTAGACAATTTGTTTGGCTAGGTCATGTTCTAAAGAGCTTTTATCCTTCACCCCGAGGTTCATCCCCCCCAATTAAACTCTCCAATATACTGTCCGTTCACATACACAGTAAATTGACCGCCTCCATAGAGCGGGTATATGACTTGAAACGGTTTGATAACCGTGATGCAGGAGACTTGTGGATCGAACACTGAATACACTTCCAGGTTGACTTTGTTTTCATTGTCAGGTCCGGTTAGTATGATCCGTAGCTGGTGGCAAGGGTCCGGCAGGTCACCTTGCAGATTTACAGCAGGAACATTAGGACTGTCGTCGGTGGTGGCAAGCTTGATGAGACTCATATCCAAGATCACTTCGCCACGAGTTAATTGGTCATCCTTTGGTTGGGGCTCATAACCGATGCTAAATTCGCCCAACACTTCACCGTTTACATAGACGATTCTTTGCTCACCTGAAGTGTTGCCTAGCGGGATGGTGGCTTCAAAGGGTTGCAGTACAGTCGTGCAAATCCCACTTGAGTCCACCAGGGAGTAGACCTCCAGGTTGATCGCATCATTCTCATTTGGTTCCATGGTGACCACGCGTAACTGGTGGCACGGGGTCGGTAAGTCGCCTTTCAGGAAAGCGCTCACCTGGATTGGTTGGATGCCGGTAGTCAGCAGCTGGCTATTTGCCAGGTCCATGAACACCTCGCCACGCGTCAATAGCTCATCCCCGGGTTGAGGTGCGTAAATTGAGCCAAACTCACACAGCTTCTCACCATTTACCATCACCGTATAGTGACCGCCGGTATAACTGCCTAATGGAATGCTGGCGATAAAAGGCTTGAGTACGGTGATGCAGGCCAAGCCTGGTTCCACCAGCGAGTAAACATCCAAGTTGATCGTGTTCTGGGCGTCTGGCGGGGTTACAACCACGCGCAAGCGGTGGCATGGGTCAGATAAATTGCCTTGCAGGGAAACTTTCACCTGAGTGGGCACGGCGGTAGATTCGACAATCTGACTGCTCTCCAGCTCGAGAAGCACCCGATCGCGCTTCAGACTTTCATCACCCGGTTGAGGTTCGTAGCCTGAGGGTGGGATCACCGGCGTACCTGTCCCAGGCGAGCCGGGCTCCGGATAAGCCGATATAGTGGGGAGAGGGGTGACGACCACAGGTTCCGGGTACGGGGTGGGTACGCTGGCTCTTGGCGTTGGAGTAAGCGGGTTTTCCGTCACCACGGGTGCGGTTGAAGTGGGACCAGCACATGCAGCCAAAATCAGTGTGATGATCAACAACATTACTAAGCTCTTCTCTCTCATGATTACCTCCATTTGTTCACATTATGGACGTTAGTGTAGGATAAACAGTTCCCTATCCTTTAATGACTGCCAATGGGTGCAGCCGGGCAACCTTGCGGGCAATCCCCCCTCCCACCACGGCTTGTACCACCTGGTCCACATCCTTGTATGCCTGGGGAGCTTCCTCCGCCAAACCAGCCATGGACCCGGCGCGGATGTGAATACCCCGTGATTCCAAATCCTGGCGAAGTTTTTCACCGCGCACATTGCGTTTGGCTTCGTGCCGGCTCATCAAGCGACCAGCCCCATGGCAGGAAGAGCCAAACGATTGTGTCATACTGGTCTCGGTGCCGACCAATACCCACGAGGCTGTGCCCATACTGCCAGGGACGAGTACAGGCTGTCCAATCGCTTGATACTCATCCGGCAGTTCTGGGGAGCCGGGTCCAAAGGCACGCGTGGCGCCTTTGCGGTGGACGCAGACTTTCATGCGTTCTCCATTGATGACATGTGTCTCGATTTTACCCATGTTATGGCAGATGTCATACACCTGGTGCAGGTGCCAATCCTTCACTTTGCCGGCTAAAACCGTTTCAAAGGCTTTGCGGGCGCTGTTGGCTAATATCTGCCGGTTGGCAAAGGCGTAGTTGGCAGCACAACGCATCGCTGCCAGGTAGTTCTGCCCTTCAGGGGAGCTAAGTGGCGCACATACCAGCTCGCGATCCACCAGGTGAATACCGAATTTCCGCACCGCAATCTGGAATTCCTCCACATAATCGGTGCAAATCTGGTGACCAAAGCCGCGCGAGCCACAATGGATCTGGACAGCCAGGTTGCCCTGTTCCAATCCCATCACCGAGGCCGCAGTGCTGTCGAAGACCTGCTCAACCAGATCGATCTCAATGAAGTGGTTGCCGGCTCCCAATGAGCCAAGCTGCGGTCGACCACGCTCCCGGGCACGTTTGGAAACTTTGCCCGGGTCAGCGCCTTCCACACAGCCAGATTCTTCCGTGCGGCGCAGGTCAGCTTCGCTGGCAAATCCTTGCTTGAGTGCCCAGCGGGAACCCTGGCGGCAGACAGCTTCCAGCTCGGTCTCGCTGGTATGCACGGAACCTTTCTCACCCACCCCACTCGGACAGTAATGGTTGAGGGCTGTAGCGAGATCATCCAGGTAGGGGCGGGCTGCATCAAGATTGATTTGTGACCCAAGCAGGCGCACACCACAGTTTATGTCATAGCCGATCCCACCAGGAGAGATAACACCGTCCGGCAAGCGGGTGGCAGCCACTCCACCAATGGGAAAGCCATACCCCTGGTGCATGTCGGGCATAACGATGACGTGCCCAACCAGCCCTGGCAGCGTGGCAGCATTAACTGCCTGCTCGAGCGATTTATCCTTCATCACCTCTTCCAGCATGCGGCGGGTGGCAAACAAACGCACTGGCACCCGCATATCCTCCCGGAAGCTCTGTGGGATTTCCCATTCGTAATCACTTATGCGTTTCAAATCTTGTAATGTGACCATGGTTATACTCCCGGCTCACACGTCAAATACAATTGTCACCCGCAGCCCCTGTTGAGTGGTCTGCACTACCAGATTGTGGTAGGTGACAGCTTTGATCTCCTTATCTAAATTCGCAATAGCGGCACCATGCAGCTCTGCTTGCAGGTTGTATTGGTTGTCAATTT
>Ga0214473_10009427_pt1 | contig 11534 bp, 9 predicted proteins | sample RVTome_7_FD_203509 | JGI IMG/M metagenome (GOLD analysis project Ga0214473, IMG submission 203509) | Soil microbial communities from uranium-contaminated site in the Upper Colorado River Basin, Wyoming, United States - RVT98D197 | ecosystem: Environmental > Terrestrial > Soil > Contaminated >...
CACCTTCAGCCACTTCTTCGGCACGTTCATCATCTGGGCCATGCTCATGGTGGGCGGCAGCGGCAGCAACCGGGGGGCCATCCTGGGGGCCTACGTGGTGTGGGGGTTCTGGACTCTGACTGGGCTGATCCAGCCCCACCTGCCGGAGGCGCTGGAGGCGCGCACCTCCTACATCCGCGACCTGCTCATCGGCCTGCTCATCGTGGTCGTGCTCCTCTTGCGACCCAACGGGCTGATGGGGGAGGAGAGAAGGGTCTCGCTGTTCGTGGAGCAAGAAGATAAGCGGCCCCCCCGTGTGGGAGCCACCGCCACCCGACCGGCGGAAGAGTGAGAGCCCGGCGAGCAACGCCCGCCGGGCTCTCAACAACCTACTGCTGAGCTTATTCGCTCAAGTCTACCGGAACGACCTTAACGGTCTCGAACTCGCCTCCGACGATCCTGAAGATCTCGATGGCGCCGGTCAGGACGTCGCCCTTCTCATCCCAGTTCTGGCGGTTGGATGCTCCTTCCCAGTCGATGTCCGTGCCGGCACGGATGGCCTCCAGGGCCTGCGCGATGCCGGCGGCGCTGGCGCCGAGCTTGTCGCCCGGAGGGCCGGCCACCTCGCGCAGCTGGTCGCGGATCGCACTCGGGTCGGTGGAGCCGGCCGCCTCCGCCGCCAGGGCGATGGCGATTACGGCGTCGTAGGACTCGCGGACGTAGGGCAGGGCCGGGACGGGCTCGCCGTACTCCGCCTCGTACTCGGCGTCGAAGTCGGCGGTCAGGTTGGCCTCTTCCGGCGTGCTGGGCACGCTGCCGGTGGTCCCTTCCAGGGCCTCGGCGCCGACGGCGGTGATGATGTCATTGGACTTGGTGCCATCAGTGAACAGGAAGGTGTCGATGAGGTCGTTCTCGATGGCCTCCTTGATGTAGACAGCACCCTCCACCGGGTAGCTGATGGCCACCAGGGCGTCCGGGTCACCTTCTACCGCCTGCTGGAGCTCCGATAGGTAGGTGGTCTGCTCCTGCTCGTGGGAGACGGCGGCCGTGATCGTTCCGCCCTCTTCCTCGAAAGTCGCCACGAACTGGTCGGAGAGCCCCACGCCGTAGGCGTTGTTGGTGTAGAAGGTGGCCACCTTCGTGTAGCCCTGCTCCTTCGCCCACTGGGCAAGGACGAGGCCCTGGGCGGCGTCGGAGAGGACGGTCCGGAACAGGAAGTCGTCGTCATCGACCTCACCTACGGCAGGAGAGGTGGACGCCGGCGAGATCATGACGATCTCGTTGGGCACCGCCACTCCCTCGGCCACGGCAATGGTCACGCCGCTGGACAGGGAGCCGACGATGGCCTGCACGCCCTCGACGTTGATCAGGCGGGTGGCCGCCTCTACGGCGACCTGAGGGTTGGTGCCGGAGTCGGCCTTAATAAGCTCGATGTCCTGGCCCAGGACGCCGCCGGCGGCGTTGATCTGCTTCACCGCCAACTGGGCACCCGTCTCCATGTTGGGCCCGAACTCTGCCAGCGACCCCGTGTAGTCGAAGAGCATGCCGATCTTCAGCGGGCCTCCTGCTGCGGCCGTGCCGGCGGGAGTGCCCGTTCCGGCGGGCGTTCCCGCCGCTGCTGTACCCGTTCCAGCGGGTGTGGCGGTAGCGCCTCCACCGTCCTCGTCGTCGTCTTCGCAGGCGGCGAGAAGGGCGGTGAAGGTCACGGCCAGAAGAAGAACAGCAAAGGCGAGCAGCCAGGGTTTCATCTTCCTCATGAACCGCATATCGTCTCCTTTCCTAGGCGGGCCGGACCCTCGGCCCACGCTCGCTCGTCGCCGGCCACAGCGTCGCCGACGAGGAATCAGTTCTCGCTATCGCGCGGATTCTACATCCTAATATCCATACCGTCAAGCAAGAGTATTGCCTGCCGGAAGCATACGCTAGCGTCCCCACGGAAGACGGCCTCGCTACAGTCTCACTCCACTCGTTTGACATTGCCCCTGCCGACGCGCCATTATCTATCTGCCGCGTCTGTTATCCGGCCGCCAGTGGGCCGGCGGCCTGTGTGGGAGGGTGGATTCATGGAATCGCCGGAAGCAATCCAGGCGGAGCTGGCGAGGCGGCTCCTTTTGGGGGAGATAATCGCCCGCAACGCGCGCAAGTTCCCCGAGAAGGAGGCCGTCGTCTACGGCGACACGCGCCTCACCTTTCGCCAGTTCAACGCCCGCATCAACCGACTGGCTCACGCCCTCATGGACATTGGCATCAAGAAGGGCGAGCACGTGGCCATTCTGTCGTTCAACTCCAACCAGTACCTGGAGAGCTACTTCGCCCTGGCCAAGATGGGCGCTGTGGCCGTGCCCTTGAACTTCCGCCTCCACACGGAAGAGCTGAAGTACATCATCAACAACTCCGACTCTGCCTGCCTGATCGTCGGTGCCCCCTTTGTCCCCACCGTGCGCAACCTGCAGGCAGACCTCCCCCAAGTGCGAGAGTACATCGCGGTGGCGGTCGAGCCCGTGGAGGGGATGCGACACTACGAGAACCTCATCCAGAAATACGCCGACGACGAGCCCCTGGTTTTGGTGGAAGACGACGACCCGGGGTTCATCATGTACACCGCCGGGACGACCGGCCGGCCCAAGGGCGCTGTCCTCAGCTATAAGAGCGAGATGGTGATGTGGATGGTAGTGGGTGCGGAAGTGGCCTCGGAGCCGGACGTGGGCGGCCTCGACGAAATGCGGGCCCTGGTCGCGCCCCCCATCTTCCACCTGGCGGCCTTCGGCTCCTGCCAGGCCAACCTCATGGCGGGCGCAACGCTGGTCTTGACCACTCAGGTCTTCGACCCGTTGGAGATCCTTCGTCTCATTCAGGACGAACGTTGCGGCTCTCTTCTCCTCATCCCGGCCATGGCCAACTTCCTCATTCAGTCGCCGGACATAGGCAAGTACGATACGTCGAGCCTGAAGATGTGGACCAGCGGCGCTGCCATCCTTCCGACTCAGCTCCGCAAGGATTTCGCCAAGCATTTCCCTAACGTCAAGATCTTCGACATCTTCGGCCAGACGGAGATGTGCCCGGTGGTGTGCATCCTGCGCCCTTCCGACGCCGCGCGAAAGGACGCCTCGGTAGGAAAGGCCATTGCCTGCGTGGAGATCCGAGTGGTGGACGGTGCCGACCGGGACGTGCCGGTGGGCAGCGTGGGCGAGGCGATCTACCGCGCTCCAACCATGATGCTCGGGTACTACAAGAACCCCGAGGCCACGGCCGAGGCTTTCCGCGGCGGCTGGTTCCACTCCGGCGACCTGGTGCGCCAGGACGAGGAGGGATTTGTCTACATCGTGGGGCGCAAACAGGACATGATCGTCAGCGGCGGCGAGAACATCTACCCGGCGGAGATCGAAGACGTGCTACAGAGCCACCCCAAGATCCTGGAGGCCGCGGTTATCGGCGTCTTCGATGGCGAGTGGGGCGAGTCGGTCAAGGCCATCGTGGTCTGTAAACCGGGGGAGACGCTGACCGAGGATGATGTCATCGAGTACTGCAAGGGGCACCTGGCCAGCTACAAGAAGCCGAAATCCGTCGACTTCGTGGACGCCCTGCCGCGCGGCTCCACGATGAAGGTGCTGAAGACCGTCCTGCGCGAGAAGTACGGCGCCTCGGTGCGGTACTAGCGCTGGGTTGAGGCTACCAGGCCTCTTCTTTTCCTGGCGAATCGCGTCCCCCGGAGGCACAACGAAGTGCTCAGCCCTGGCGCCTGGGTGGCTATTGGTGTGTGCGCCGGCCTGCTTGCGGCCTACACCGCCTGGTGCCATGAGTCCAGGGCCACCCTTGCTCAGTGGTTCGCCGGGCTGGCGTTGCTTGCGCTGGTGATCCTGGGCGGGCTAGTGCTATTTCTGGCCGTCGGCGGCGGCGACTACGAGTAAGTTCCCCTACTGCTCCTCGATCGTCACCTTGATCATGCGGTCGCCGGGCGGCGCGTTGGGGTTCGCTCGCGGGTCGCGCGGCGTCAGGCTCTCTGCCACGTCCATCCCCTCGATCACCTCGCCGAAGACGGTGTACGCGCCGTCCAGCGTCTCCTGGCGGGTGTAGGTGATGAAGAACTGGCTGCCGCCGCTGTTGGGCCGGCCGGTATTGGCCATTGCCACGATACCTTTGTCGATGGGGCGGTCGCTGAACTCATCGGGCAGGTCGTAGCCCGGTCCGCCGCTGCCGGTGCCGGTGGGGTCGCCGCCCTGGGCCACGAAACCGGGCAGGACGCGATGGAAGGTGACGCCATCGAAGTAGCCTTCGCGGGCCAGGAAGACGAAGCTGTTCACCGTCTGCGGCGCGATGTCGGGCAGGAGCTTGATGCGGATGACGCCCTTGTCCGTCTCCAGCACCGCTACATAGCTCTTTTGGGAGTCGATGGCCATGGCCGGCGGGGTCGCGTACTGACCGGCCGCGGGGCTGGTCGTCGCGGCGGAGCCGGGGGTGCTTGTGGGACGGGCAGTGCCCGTGGGCGGTTCCTCTTCCTCGTCGCTGCAGGCGGCAGCGGCCGTCAGCAGGGCCGCAACCGCGCTCAGCAAGAGGATAGCAGTTCCGTATCGACGCATCATCCTGGGCTCCTTTCGTCGCGAGCTATCGGGGGCGAGGGGGCTCATCTTGCCGGCGCCGCCCGGGGCTCGGAGAAGGGCGAGGTGTTCCCCTCGGCGTCAGTGGCGGTGGCGGTGACAAACGGTCCGCTTGTCTTGTCGTCGAAGGTGAAGTTGCCGTCGGCGTCGGCGGTGGTGGAGCCTTCGTACACTCTGCCTTCGTCGGCGGCGTCGGAGTAGATGTCGACGGTGCAGTTTGGGCAGGCCGTGCCGCTCACGGGGTTGGCGGCTGTCACCTCGGGCGGCGCCAGGCCGGCGTTGCCACCCTCCACGCTGAGGATGCCCTCGCGGGCGTTAGAGTGCAGGGAGTTGCCGCGGATGGTGTTGCCGCTGGTGTCCGCTCCCTCAACCTGCACGCCGATGATGCCGCTGAAGGCGATGACGTTGGCCTGCCCTCCCTCGGTGCCGCCGATGACGTGACCGTGGGCGCCCTCCAGCAGCCAGATGGCGGTGCCGTTGCCCAGCTTAGTCTCACCCGTGCGGTCGGTGCCGATCGTGTTTCCGATGATGACGTTGTCGGCGGTGTCGGACCCGCGAATGAGCATGCCCCCGCTCTGGTTACCAGAGATGATGTTGGCGTCGCCGGGCTCCGTCCCACCGATGGTGTTGCGCTGGGAGCCGGCGCTGAGCACCAGCCCGTAGCGGTTCTGGAGCTTCTTCTCCCCGGAGACATCCACCCCGATGAGGTTGCCCTTCACCACGTTGCCTGTGGCGTTGGCGCCGCCGATGTTGAGGCCGTAGAGGGCGTTGCCGGAGATGAGGTTGCCTTCGCCCGGCTGGCTGCCGCCGATGATGTTGTCGCGGCCGCCGGGGCCGATCCAGATGCCTTCCATGGCGTTGGGGCGCGAGGCCGTGCCCGCGGGATCGGTGCCCAGGTAGTTGCCCTGCACTACGTTGGCGGTGCCGTCTATCTCGATGGCAACGCTGTTGTCAGAGATAACGTTGCGCTCGTCCGCCTCGGGCCCGCCGATGACGTTGGCGCTGGCGGTGTCCTTGAGCAGAAGGGCGGTGAGGCAGTTCTGCATCTGGAGGCCACGGATGGCGTTTTCGGCGGACTCGATGGCGAGGCAGTTGAACTCCTGGTCGCCGCCGTCGATGACGACGCCTGCGCCGGCGCCGTCGATGGCGTCGTCGCCCGATGTGAGGGAGGGGAGGGTTGCCTCAAGGGGTATGCTGGCAGGCTCGGCCGGCGGGAAGGCCTTCGGGTCGAAGCCGATGACGTCGGCCGATTCGGCGCCGGGCTTGCCGTGGACGTTGTCGGACTCGGCCGCCGCGAGGTCGCCTGGCGCCAGCTCACCCGTCGCCACCAGGATGGCCTCGCGCAGGGTCAGGCCGTTGTCGCGGGCGTCGGTGTCGGCGGTGCTGTCGACGACGATGGTGAAACTACCGCCGTCGTCGCCGCCGTCGCAGGCAGCGGCGAGGAGGAGGAGGAGGAGCGCGGGGGCCAGCAGCATCTTGGCGACGTTGGTCATGACCATCCCCAGCCTTTCACGCGCCCACCTGGCGAGGCCGACAGGCAGGCACTTGCTATGAGATACACGGGCGGGGTGTGGATTGTCAAGTTTGGGCCCTGAAGGAGGGGGGAGCGATTGGTCTGCCATGCCTTCAGCCTCACGGACGGGGGAAAGCCCGTGGGGGCGCACGGCCGTGCGCCCCTACAATTGCCTGGTGCGGGCATATGCCTGGTGCGGGCATAGCTCGTGAAATCGGCCACCTTCTTCCCTTGACACGTCGTTGCCATTGTGCCATTCTTCACGTAGGCAAGCCTACATCAAATGGGTCGGCCTGCCAACTGGAGTGGGGCAGTCATGACGACAGCTGCCGTCGAGGAGTACCTGGCCGTCGCCTTCCGCCTCCAGGAGGAGGAAGCGCCGGTGACCGTCGCTGCGCTGGCCCAGCGGCTCTCCCTCGCCCACGCCTCCGTCTCGCTCATGGTCAAGCGGCTGGTGCAAGAGGAGCTCCTGGAGCGACAGAACGGCGAGCTGCACCTCACCGCCGAAGGGGAGAGGCGCGCCGCGGAGGTGGTCCGGCGCCATCGCCTGGCCGAGCGCTTCCTGTTCGACGTCCTGGGCCTGGCCTGGGACGACGTGCACGACGAGGCGGGCCGCTGGGAGCACGTCCTCTCGCCGGCGGTGGAAGAACGCCTGGACGGCGTCGTCGGCCGGCCCGATAGCTGTCCGCACGGCCACCCCATCCCCGGCCGGGAAGCCGCCCTTCCGGTGGAGCTGCACGCTCTCTCCTCGCTGGATGCGGGCGAACGAGCGGTGGTGGTTCAGGTGAGGCGGGAGGAGACAACCCTCCTCCGCTACCTGGCCAGCCTGGGCCTCCTGCCCGGCGCCCGAGTGCTGGTAGAGCAGGTGGCGCCCTTCGGCGGCCCTTTGCTCGTCCGACTGGGTTCGGCTCGCTACGCTCTGGGCCGCGACATGGCCGGCCAGATCCTGGTGCGCAAGGGGGCTCGCTAGTGTCCTCGTGCCACCAGCCTGCCGCCGGCATGGAGCGGCTGCGACGAGGCCGCGGGGGCGACGGGCCGGTCATCGCTCTGGCGGGGAATCCCAACGTGGGAAAGTCGACGATCTTCAACCGGCTGACCGGCCTCCACGTCACCACCGCCCACTACCCGGGCACGACGGTGGAGGTGGCCGTGGGCACGGCTAACCTGGATGGGGTCAGGGCGACGGTGGTGGACCTGCCGGGGAGCTACGGCCTGGGCGCCGCCTCCGAGGACCAGCTGGCGGCCCGCCGCGCGCTCTTGGAGGCTCGACCGGACGTTGTCATCGTCATCCTGGATGCCACCAACCTGGCCCGCAACCTCTATCTGACCCTGGAGTTGCTCGATCTGGGACTGCCGGTGGTGGCCGCTCTGAACCTGATGGACGAGGCGGGGCGGGCCGGTATCCAGACCAACGTCAAGCGTCTGAGCGAGGCCCTGGGGGTGCCGGTGATCCCGACGGTGGCTCATCGCGGCGTCGGCGTACGCGCCCTGCTGGCCGCCGCCGTGCAGCAGGCGGAGGCGGCATCTGGATCAGACGGTGCGGGGCCTCGGCGGGGGCGCGGCCACGGGCACCATGGGCGAGTCGGGCGTGGCTGGCAACATCGTCACGGAAGGCAGCCGCCGGCGCCCAACTACGGTGCCGACGTGGAGTCATGGACCGATGGCCCGTTGGCAGCCCTGGAGGCGACCAGACACGAATGGGCGCCAGACGGGCTGTCGGCGCGAGGGCTGCTGATCCTCCTGTTGGAGCGGGACGAGGAGGTGTGGGCTCTCGCAGGAAGGTCCGCGGCGGGGCAAGAGACCCTTCAGCGGGTCGAAACCCTGGAGCGAGATCTGGGGCGGATGCTGCGTCAGCCGCCGGCTCTGGTCATCGCCGGGGCCCGTCACGGACTGGCGGGCTCCATCGCCGCAAACTGCCAGCGGCGAATGCCCCTGGCCCGGCGCCTGCGGGAACGGCTCTGGCGTTACGCCACCGCCACCGCGACCGGCATACCGATAGCCTTGGCCGTGATGGCCGGGCTGTTCGCCTTCCTCTACTACGTCGGCGACTTCCTGTCCGTTCAGTTCGACCGCTTGTGGGGCGCTAGCGCCTCGCCGGTTCTGGACGCGGTCACCCGGTTCTTGCTGCCGGGCCAGGCCGCCGACGTGCTCCTCTGGGGTATCGACGCCGGGATCAACGCCTCCCTGGCGATTGGCATCCCTTACGTCCTCACCTTCTACTTCTTGCTGGCGATACTGGAAGACACCGGCTATCTCAGCGCCGTCGCCTTCCTCAGCGACAGCGTGATGCGGCGGCTGGGCCTGCAGGGGCGGGCGCTCGTGCCCCTCATCTCCGGAGCGGGCTGCAACGTTCCAGCCGTCATCGGCACGCGAATCTTGAGCTCGCGGCGGGAGCGGATCATCGCCTCCACGCTTGTGGTCATGACCCCGTGCAGCGCGCGGACGGCGGTGATCATGGGCTCGGCGGCCCGGTTTATCGGCCTCGCGCCGGCGGTGGCCATCCTGGGTGTGGCGGCCCTCCTAGTGGCTGGCACCGGCTTCGCCCTCAACAAGCTGCTGCCGGGCCGCCCCGGCGAGCTCATCATGGAGGTCTTCCCGCCGCGGCGGCCTCCGTTGCGGACGGTGCTGGTCAAGACCTGGTTCCGGTTCAAGGACTTCGTGATTCACGCCACGCCCATCGTCATCGTGGGCAGCCTGATAATGGGGTTCCTCTACGAGACGGACCTCATCTGGCGCTTCACCGATCCCCTTTCGCCCGTGGTGGAGGGATGGCTGGGCTTGCCGGCGGTGGCCGGCCTGGCCCTGGTCTTCGGCATTCTGCGCAAAGAATTGGCCCTTCAGTTCCTGGTGGCGCTGGCCCTTATCGAGTACGGGGGCAACGTCGACAACCTGCGGCTATTCATGGACCCGCGCCAGATCTTCGTCTTCGCGCTGGTGACCACCATCTACTTTCCCTGCATCGCCACGGCGGCCGTCCTGGGCCGCGAGCTGGGCTGGCGCAGCGCGGGCGCCATTATGGCCGGAACCATCGGCCTGGCCGTGTTGGTGGGCGGGGCCGCGAACCAGGTGTTGCTGCGGTTGTAGGGGCGGGGGGATGCGTCACCGCAGCCTGAAGGCGTTAGACAATTTGACTCAGCTCTGCGGGATGAATCCCGCAGCTTCCGTGAAAGCTGCGGATTTCAATCCGCAGGAAGACTCATTCTGTTGACGACCATACGGCTGGGGTGGGTCAATCCAACCGCCTTGACGCCCTATTCGCGCCCGCGATACGATGAATGCAGAGATACCCTACCCCCGTATTGATGACCGATGAAGCACAAGCAGCTCGTCTATCTAGACCACGCGGCCACCACTCCCCTGCGACCGGAGGCGCGCGAGGCCATGCTCCCCTACCTGGGTGAGCGATTCGGCAATCCGTCCGCTTCTTACGCCAGCGCCCGCCAGGCGCAGCGAGCGGTGGAGGACGGACGCCGGGCGGTGGCTGACGCGCTGGGCTGCCGCCCGAGTGAGGTCGTCTTCACCAGCGGCGGCACCGAGTCGATCAACGCCGCCATCAAAGGGGTGGCTTTCGCCCAGCAGCTGGCCCACCTGGGCAACCACATTGTCACCTCCACCATCGAGCACCACGCCGTCCTTCATAGCTGCCAGTACCTGGAGAAGTTCGGCTTTGAGGTGACCTACCTGCCGGTGGAAGGCCACGGCTTGGTGGACCCTGCCGCCGTGGCCGAGGCGGTGGGCCCGCGCACCGTGCTGGTGAGCATCATGCTGGCCAACAACGAGGTGGGCACCATCGAGCCCATGGCCGAGATCGCACAGGCGGTGAGGGGCCGCGCCCGCACCTTGGGGCGTCGCGTTCCCCTCCATACCGATGCCGTCCAGGCGCCTTGCTCCCTGGACCTGAACGTGGACCGGCTGGGCGTGGACCTGCTGAGCCTGTCGGCCCACAAGTTCGGCGGGCCCAAGGGCGCCGGCGTCCTCTATCTGCGACGGGCCATCCCCTTCCTGAGCCAGTTATCCGGCGGCGGCCAGGAGCGGCAGCGAAGGGCCGGTACCGAGAACGTCGCCGGCATCGTGGGCACGGCCGTGGCTCTGCGCCTGGCGGCGGCCGAACGGGAGGCCTACGTCCGCCATTGCGGCCGCCTGCGCGACCGGCTTGTCGACGGCATTCGGTCGGCCATTCCGGGAGTGGAGCTCAGCGGCCACCCGCAAAGCCGCCTGGCCAACAACGCCCACTTGACGTTCGAGGGCGTGGAGGCGGACGCGCTGCTTGCTGCCCTGGACGAGGCGGGCATTGCCGGAAGCGCTGGCAGCGCCTGCACGTCATCGGTGTGGGAGCCGTCGCACGTGCTGGTGGCCATGGGCGTGCCTCTGAGCAGGGCCATCGGCAGCCTGCGCCTGACGGTGGGGCCGGAGAACACGGACGAAGAGATAGACAACGCCCTCTCCGTGCTGGGCGGCGTAGTCGAGCGCTTGAGGGCTCCCCTCACGGCAGGCGCGACCCCCGCGACCAGCACGTCCTAGCCCCGCGCCTAAGTCCGGCGGGTTCTCTGGATAATGACTCCTTGTTGAGGAAGGTAGACTCCTTCTTCCTCCAGGGCTCTGTGTTCTAGAATAGACGGCGAGGCCGAGTCCGAATGACCGAGTCCGTGCCTGCTGTTCGACTGATCCTGGGGCTGGGCAACCCCGGCGAGGACTACGCCAACCATCGCCACAATGTGGGCTTCTGGTGCGTCCAGCGCCTGGCCCGCCGCTGGGAGATCGAGCTCCAGGGGGCTCGCCACGCCCGGCTGGGCGAAGGCCACATCGCCGGCGCGCCCGCCATCCTGGCCAAGTCCCGCTCCTCGATGAACCGCTCGGGCAACGCCGCGTGCGGCCTCCTCCAGCGCTACCGGTTGCGGCCGGAGGAGATGCTGGTGATCTGCGACGACCTGGAGCTGCCGGTGGGCCGCATCCGCCTGCGGCCGCGGGGTACCCACGGCGGCCATAACGGCCTGCGCGACATCATCTTCACACTGCAGAGCGAGGACTTCCCCCGCCTGCGCATCGGCATCGACCGGCCGCGGACGGCGGACGGCGCGCCGCTGACCGACCCCGATATCGTGGCGCTCTATGTCCTGCGCGAGCCCCGATCTGAGGAGCGCGAGGCGCTGGAGGGGGCGGTGGAGCGGGCGGTGGAGGCGGTGGCCTGCCTCCTGAGCGAGGGCCTGGCGGCGGCCATGAACCGCTACAACCGCTAGCCAGCGGCAGACGTTCTTCCCTTAAAGCTCTCACCCTGAGCAAGGCGAAGGACCTCCGCGCCCCGCCCCAGATGCTTCGCTTCACTCAGCATGACAGGCAGATGCCTGCGTTTGCCACGCTGAACCCGCCCCGCTAGAATGGTCTTGCGAGGGGCCTCGACCGGGTCGGGGCCCCTAGAAGCGTTATGCTCGAAGTAGAACCCAGGACCA
>Ga0214473_10009428_pt1 | contig 11534 bp, 10 predicted proteins | sample RVTome_7_FD_203509 | JGI IMG/M metagenome (GOLD analysis project Ga0214473, IMG submission 203509) | Soil microbial communities from uranium-contaminated site in the Upper Colorado River Basin, Wyoming, United States - RVT98D197 | ecosystem: Environmental > Terrestrial > Soil > Contaminated >...
CCGATCATGAAACCTCGTCGCTGGATCCTGCTGCTCCTCTCGTTGGGCGCCGTATCGTTGCTTCTCCCCCTTCGGACCATCGCAGCTCACGTCGCCCCCCAGTCCCACGATCCACTGCCCGACCTGTCCGTTGATGGTCGCCGTGTTCGTGAGTGCTTAGATACTCGTGCGGTCGATACCGCCATTCCCAGCCCTTCATCGCCGCGCGGGCCAATATCGCCAACGGGGTGATCGGCCGGTTCGGGCGGCAGCAGTCCTGGGCGGGCCATCCCAAGTCGCATGCATCACGAAATCCGGCCGCGAGGTTGCGGCCACCACTGTGGAGGATCTCCGTTGAGGCCAGCAAAGTAAGCAAGCGACGGAAGAGGGGCTTTGAACTTCCTGCGACCTCCTTTGTCTAAGCAGACAAACGGCTGATCGCGTTTCCGTCTGGATGCAGAGACATCTCCCCCGGCTGTTGCGCTGCACGGAGGTCGTTCATGAAACACCGTCGATGGCTTCTGCTGTTTCTCCCTCTCCTGGCGTTTCCCTTCCTTCCTCCCGTGCGCACGCTCACGGCTCAGGTTGCCCCCCAATTCGGCGATCCGCTTCCCGGCCTGTCGGATGGGGACCTGGCCGCGTTCGCGTTCGGCAAAGAGAAGTTCGTGGCTGCGCAGACCCCGGCGACCGGCCTGGGCCCTGTGTTCAACGACAGAAGCTGCGTCGCGTGCCACTCCAACCCGGTCCCAGGCGGGTCGGGAGCTTCTCTGAATAATCGGATAACCCGGTTCGCCCGGCAGGTGGAGGGGCAACCGTTCAATCCACTGCTACACCTCGGTGGGCCCAACCTGCAGACATTCAGCGTGGGGGGCGAGCTGCCGGGCTGCTCCCTGCCTCCCGAGGTGGTGCCCGCGGAGGCGAACCTGACCGGGCTTCGCCAGCCGCCGCAACTGTTCGGGCTCGGCCTGATCCAGGGCATTCCCGATACGGAGATCCTGACTCGCGCCGATCCGAACGACGAGAACGGCGACGGGATCGCCGGGCGCGCCAACATCAGCAATGGGGTGATCGGCCGGTTCGGCTGGAAGGCGGCCGTCCCAACCATCCTGGACTTCACCGGCCTGGCCCTGGTCAACGAGCTGGGCATCACAACCTACCTCTTCCCGAATGAGATGTCGCCACAGGGCAGGCCGATCCCCCCTGGGTGTGACGTCGCGGGCGATCCCGAAGACGCCGACATTTCGCGCATTGGCCCGCTCATGTTCTTCACGACGTACCTGGCGCCGCCGCCCCGCGGCCCGATCACCGACGCCGCCCTGAGAGGGGAGACGGTCTTTGCCCAGACCGGCTGCGCGCTGTGCCATACGCCCTCGATGAGGACCGGGCCGAACGCCATCGAGGCGTTGAACGAAAAGGAGGTCCCGCTCTACTCCGACCTGCTGACCCACTACATGGGCGGCGCGCTCGACGATCACATCATCGAGGGGGCGGCGGGCGGCGGTCGATGGCGGACGGCGCCGCTCTGGGGGCTGGGCGCGCGGAGCTTTTTCCTGCATGACGCCCGGACGACCGATCTGGTCACCGCCATCCGACTGCACGGAGGTGAGGCGAGCCAGGTTCGAAATCAGTTCTTCAACCTGCCGGCCATCCAGAGGGCGGATCTACTCGCCTTCGTGCGATCGCTGTAGTGCCGGTCCAATGAGCATCGCCTGGCGGTGTTACTGGCCCCCGGGGCACTCCCTGCGACGTACCTAAGACCGTACGCCTCGCTCGGCCCCGGCGGGCCGCGCCTTGCCATGCTCGCTCCTTAGCCCGGCACGCTCCCCACTAACGGTTGGGCGAAATCGCCGGAGGCGCGACAGCCCGCTTGGACGTGACGGGCAACTAAAGGAAGGAGGTGAACGTAGAGAGAGGTTTCGATTCACTCGGAATGAAGACGTAAAGACACCTACCTGAAGCAGAGAGTGGGGGCCCACCAGGGCTCCCACTCTCTTTTTGTGCCCAGGACTCCCTCACGACACCCATCCAACGCTGATTTGAATGTCTGTCCCTCCCGATAGTCTTCTTCGATCCCCCGGGCCGCTCTCCTGAGAAACATCGTTGGCTCACATAGAGCCGGATAGTCGCTTTGCAAAGGCTTTTGATCATCTCGCAAAGATGATTGCCCTTGACGCCGCCGCGAACCACAGGTATGCAGGAAGGTGGTCACTCGTAGCGAAGAAATGCGGTTTACTGAAAGGGCATGCAATCGTCTTGTACAGCCGGCCATGGTGGCACCCTGCCTTGTGGAGTGTCCCCTTCGAAGACGCATGCACAGACGTTTTACCTTATGACTTAAGGGTCGGGGTGAGATCTTCTTGTGCTTGTCGGCGTCAAAGGAGGTGATGTCGCTTGATTGCATTGTGTTTGGAAATGCAGTGGGCATGAAGCAGTAACCGAGGCAGTTAAACAAACAAGGAGGAGATTGCAATGAAGCGGATCTTGCGAGTACTTGTGGGGGTGGCGGTGGCGGCTTCGCTGGCAAGCGCTACCCCGACCGAGGCAGCGGGGAAATGCAACGGGCTTCCGACGAATGCCCAGGTGCAACAATTCCTCCAAGGCGCCGCCAGTAACTCAGGAGTCCCTGCGGGGCTTGGAGGCGCAGTCTGCATACTCGGCGCCATCCCAGGAGGAGGGGGATGCGTCGGAGGGCTGTTCGGAGGGACGCGCATGTGGGGAGCCGTGGTCAACCGCGACGGGGAGCTCTGCGCGTATGCAACATCAACTGCTCCCTCGACAGATACCTGGCCGGGAAGCCAGGCGATCGCAAAAGCAAAGGCCTACACCGCCAACGCGTTCAGCAATGAGCTGCTGCCACTCTCGACTGCGCTTCTGTACACCCTCACGCAGCCCGGTCACTCCCTTTTTGGCCTGAACAACTCGAACCTCTTTAACGCCCAGTTTCTCGCGCCACCGAGTGGAGCGGGCGGCGGGAACGGACAGATCGCCGGTGGGATCATTTCCTTCGGCGGCGGGGTCCCGCTATACAACTCCGCCGGTGACGTTATCGGCGGCTTTGGGGCGAGCGGCGACACAGCCTGCGCCGACCATGAAATCGCGAAGCGTGTCCGTGATCTGGCCACGCTGAATCCTCCCTTGGCTCTGGGCGGGGCAACGGCAGACGATATCTCCTACGCGGCAGGGCTCTTCAACCATTCCCTGTGCGTCAACACCGTGAAGAACGGTGTGGTCATCGGCGCCGAATAGCCCCAGGCGTCCGGCAATTCCGCCATTCCATGACCTGAAGGGCGCGCGATGGCGCGCCCTTCAGTTTTTTGGATGCGTTGCCCGGGGGATGCTGTCGATCCCCCGCACCCGACGCCGTCCTGAGGGGGGAGACCATGTTCACCCGGACCGGCTGCACCCTGTGCCACACCCCCTCCATGACGCGCGGACGACCGATCTGGTCATCGCGCCACATGATCTCTTGCACCGCTTGTCGCTGCTCCCGTAACCAAACGGTCATGAAGAGATTGACCGCGTGTAATAATCGCGCACAACAGCGCCGAACGGTCACCTCGCAAAGAACTTTGCTCGCTTTGCAAAGATGAATGGGCTTGACTCGCGCATGGACCGGCGATATGCAGTGGAGAGGTGGTCTTCGCTTGAACGATCCGGCATCAGACTTGTCTCGGGGATCACGCGCGTGATCTCTCCTTCCGTTCGATTGCGGCGAGGCGCCCCCTGCCTGGCGCGAGGAGGTCGATGATGAAGTACCGTCCATGGCTTCTGCTGTTCGTCCCACTTCTCGTCTCTCTGCTTTTCCTTCCTCCCAATCGCGCCCTCACGGCCCCGCTCCCACCGCAGTTCGGCGATCCGCTGCCCGGCCTCAGCGCCGTCGACCTCGCCCTGTTCGAAGAGGGGAAAGAGGATTTTGAGGAGGTCGAGGAGGTGGCTGACGGGTTGGGCCCCATCTTCAATGCCCGTGGGTGCGCCGAGTGCCACACCTTCCCAGCGACAGGCGGCGGCAGCGCGGTCAACGAGGTTCGCTTCGGGCGGTCTTCGCACGGCGTCTTCGATGACTTGGCCTCCCAGGGCGGCTCTTTGCTGCAGCTCTTCGCCATTAGGCCAGAGTGCCAGGAACTCCTCCCAACCAGCGCGAACCGAGTGGGCTTCCGGCAGTCCACACCGCTGTTTGGAGCCGGCATGGTCGAGGCGATCCCGGACGGGAAGATCGAAGCGAACGCCATGTTCCAGCGTGTGAGGCACTCGGAGCAGGCCGGTCGCGTCAGTTACGTCACGAGCCTATCCGACGGCACAATGCGCGTCGGCCGCTTCGGGTGGAAGGGCCAGCACGCCCTGCTTTTGGATTTCAGCGGGGATGCCTATCTGAACGAGATGGGGATCACGAATGATTTAGCCCCGGCCGAGAACGCGCCGAACGGCAATATGGTCCTGCTCGCCCAATGCGATGAGGTTCCCGACCCGGAAGACACCGCCCCGATAGGAGAACGCGGAATCGATAAGTTCGCGAACTTCATGCGATTCCTGGCCCCGCCTTCGCGCGGCCCAGAGAACCACATGGTGCGCCGGGGCGAGGACGTTTTTCAGCGCATCGGGTGCGCCGTCTGCCACCATCCCTCGTTCACTGCGGTCAGCCCCAATCCGGCCATCAATGGCCAGATCGTGGCTGCATACTCTGATTTCCTTCTCCATGACATTGGGACCGGCGACGGGATAGGACCCCACGTTGACAAGTTCCGAACGTCGCCCCTGTGGGGGCTCCGCGTGAGCGCGCCCTATCTGCACAATGGCTCGGCGGCGACGCCCCGCCAGGCCATCCTGGGGCACGACGGGCAGGCCAGATCGGCCCGCAGGGATTTCGAGCGGCTTTCCGATGGAGATCAAGACGCGCTGCTGGCCTTTCTCAACTCGCTCTGATGAGGAGATCTTGGGCGGGAATAACGGGCGCGGCGGGCGATCCAAGAGCTACTGAAACCTGACACGAGCAGAGCGTGGGGGCTCGTAGGGCCCCCACTCTCTTTTTGTGCTTAGGACTCCCTCATGACACCCATCCAACGCTGATCTGAATGTACGTCCATCCCGATAGTCTTCTTCGATCCGGCGGGCCACCGTCCTGAGAGATACCATCGGCTCACATAGAGCCCGATGGTCGCCCTGCAAAGGTTTTTGATCGCCTTGCAAAGATGAATTGGCTTGACTCACGCCTGAACGAGAGGTATCCAGGGGATGAGTCGATATGGGCTCAGGATGGCGCCCCTGCCGGACTGGAATATCTACGCGGTGGGTCGAAAGGGCGTGTAGCTCTTAACGTCCCGACGGGCAGGCTAAAGATAGACATCCGGACGCTGTCTGTTCGCACCGGATGGCGTCGGATACAGCCGTGGAGAGGATCAAGGGGCATCGGCTGATCATACCCTAGTTCCTTCACGTGTCATGAAGGCGTACGGCATGGCTGTTGCAGTCTATCATCTGTTTGAACCCTTGGCGATCAGCTTTGCCTCAGGCATCATACGCCTGATCCGTCCTTCCGTCCGATTGCGGGGAGGTACCCCCCGCCTGCCGCGAGGAGGTCGATGATGAAGAAACGCTGGTGGCTCCTGCTGTTCCTCCCTCTCCTGGCAATTTTCCTCCTTCCCCCCGTTCGCACCCTCACCGCCCAGATCGCCCCGCAGTTCGGCGATCCGCTCCCCGGCCTGCCGGATCACATCTTGGCCCAATTTCACGCAGGCAAACTGAAATTCATGGAAGTGCAGACGCCGGCCACCGGCCTGGGCCCGGTGTTCAACGGGAGGAGTTGCGCGGAGTGCCACTCCAATCCGGCCGTTGGAGGGTCCAGCGATAACCGGGTGATCCGCTTCGGCACGCGCACCGAGCATCAAGCATTCGACCCGATGCTGAACCTGGGAGGGCCCAACCATCAGAAGTTCAGCGTGGGGGGCGAGCTACCGGGCTGCTCCCTGGCTCCCGAGGTGGTCCCCGCGAACGCGGAGTACACCGGGCTGCGGCAGGCGCCCCAATTGTTCGGCCTTGGCCTGATCCAGGCCATCCCCGATTCCACAATCCTTGCGGGGGCCGATCCCGATGATCTGAACGGCGACGGGATCGCCGGGCGGGCCAACATCGACAACGGGGTGATCGGCCGGTTCGGGTGGAAGGCGGCCGGCCCAACCCTGGTGAACTTCGTGGGCCTCGCCATGCTCAACGAGCTGGGCATCACGAACCATCTCTTCCCGAATGAGATGTCGCCGCAGGGAAAGCCGATCCCCTTTGGGTGTGACCTCGCGGGCGACCCCGAGGATGCCGACATCTCGCGCATCGCCCCGCTCACGTTCTTTGTCACCCACCTCGGTGCGCCGCCCCGCGGGCCGATCACCGACGCCGTCCTGCGAGGAGAGGCGCTCTTTACGCAAATCGGCTGCGCCCTCTGCCACACGCCCTCCTTGAAGACCGGGCCCAACGCGCTCGAGGCGTTGAACCAGAAAGATGTCCCGCTCTTCTCCAACCTGCTAGTCCACTACATGGGCGGGAGCCTCGACGATCACCTCGTTGAGGGGGCGGCGGCGGGCGGACGATGGAGGACAACGCCGCTCTGGGGCCTGCGCGCGCGAAGCTTCTTCCTGCACGACGGACGGACCACGAGCTTGACCGAGTCGATCAACCTGCACGGCGGAGAGTCGTACCAGGTCCGAAAGCGGTTCTTTGAGCTACCGGCCGCTCAACGGGCGGACGTCATCGCCTTCATGCGATCGCTTTAGGCGCTCCCGGAATGCACGGTGAGCGAGGGAAGTGGGTGGTTGCCGCCCGTTTCACAGAGACGATAGACATCTGATTCCGCGTAAGGATGTGAACTGGATCGATAGAGCGGGGGCCTTTCGGGCCCCCGCTTCTCTGTTTCAGTGAGGTCCCGCCTGAAGGATTCGATTTCAGATCGCGATCTGACTGGCGCGTAGCATCTCGAACAGGCGTCGCACATAGACCTCGTAGGTGAAGGCCGGCGCCGCTTCCAGCGCTCTGCGCGACATCTCTTCCCACCGAGCTGGATGTCGCAGCAACTCATCGATAGCCTCTACATGCGCGGCGATGTCGAAGGGAGGGAGGGCCAGGCCAGCCCCGGTATCCGCCAAAACATCCGGGATGGCGGAGACCGCGCCGGCGATGGGGACGGCGCCGTAGGCCATGGCTTCGCTGAGGACTTTGGGCCAGCCCTCGCTTGCAGAGGGCAATAGCATCACGTGAGCGTGCCGATACAACTCATTGAAGTAAGATCGTGCCTGCACGCCGTGGAATCGCACCTTGTCTGTCACACCGAGCTCGGCCGCAAGCGCTTCAAAGCGAGGGCGGTGCGCTCCATCGCCCACCACGTCGAGCTGCGCCTGACGGCCGCGGCGGACGAGACCAGCCAGAATATCCAGGGCGCGACCCCCTCCCTTGGCCGCGACCAATCTTCCTACAAATAACAGGCGGACGGGTTCACGCAGGCGCTTGCCGGCGGACGCAGCCGACCCCTCTTGGATCTCGGCCTCGGTCAAGCAGGGGTTCAAGAAGGAGTGCACGTGACCGGGCTGACCAGGCCAGTGGCCATTGATGACCACGGGACCGCCGACGAGGCCCCTTTCCAGCCAACGTCTCTGGAAGGTGTACGACCAAGGTTCCCGCTGATCCGGCCGCCAGTTCGAGAGATACTGGCTCCAGCGCGGAACCCGGCGATCCAAAGCCAAGACCAAACAGGCCGCCAGACCGATGACGGATGGACAGCGGACATGCACCAGGTCCGCCTTGGCCATGGCCCGGCGGATCGCCAGCGCATAGCCGGGCAGGGCCAGCAAACCGTGGACCTTTCGCCCGGGACCCTTGCCGCCGAGCGGGCGCACCGGCTGCAGCGCCATCCGATCCGTGGTGTAGGGAACAGCATTCGGAGGCGCCGTGCCCCTGTGCAACGGTGACAGCAGGGTCACTGACCCAAAGGCGGCGGCCAGGTAGGTCGATTCCCGTACCCTCGGCTCTCGGCCCACCACCTGCCCCTGCCGCACATAATGCGGAGAATCGACAATCACAAGCAATCGGGTCATGTTCCCGTGCCCCGGTTCCGTGACAGAATCTCGTAGAGTTCACCACACGCGGACTGGTTCGTCAATCGCCAACCCATTTCCGGTCGGCCGCCCGGCCGGCTCTCCAACGGAATGGCCTTGGACTGTGCCCTGTGAAGGTGAGAATCCCCTTGACAAGGGGCATTGGGCTACAACACACTGCGTATGTGCCCACGCTTGCTTCTCCTCCACCGTCAACCCTAGACCCCGGCACCTAGACCCTGCTTTTCATGGCTGAAGTGAGGTTCCTCGGCGCGATCCGGAAGGCCGCGGGGATGGCCACGTTCGGGATCGATGCCGCGACGGTGGAAGAGCTCCTGGAGAAGTTGAGGAGGCTCATGGGCCCCGCTTTCCAGGAGTTCGTGTTTCAGGGGAAAGAGATTCAGCGGGACGTCGAGGTTGCGGTGAACGGCCGGAATATCTCCTCCCTCGACAGACCCCAGACGGCTCTCACTCCCTTCGACCAAGTGAGCCTTTCCATCAACGGAGACCGGGGCTTTCCTGGCGCATAGTGATCCGCGGATGATGCCGACAGATATGGATGAGGCTGTACACGAGCGCCCCATCGAAGGTCGATGGGAGCATCACGTGGGCCATGAACAAGGGGGGTGAGGAGGCGCAACATGTACTTCATCGACCCGAAGGAGATCCACAAGAAACAGTTGGCGCCAGGGGTGCGACTGAGTCTTGCCTGGGGTGAAAAGCTGATGCTGTCGGTGGTGGAGTTAGAGGCCGGCTCTGTGGTGCCGATGCACAGCCACCCTCACGAGCAGGCCGGCATCGTCCTGGAGGGCGAGTTCGACATGACCATCGGTGGCCAGACAAAGCGCGTCCGGAAGGGCGACATGTACATTATCCCCGGCGGGGTGGAGCACGCCGTCGTCACCGGACCAGAACGCGCCCTCGCTCTGGACATCTTCCATCCGATTCGGGAGGAATACAAGCCGTGATGGCGCTGCAAGGGAACGTCGCCGAGCGATGGAGGGCGGCTGGATCGTTTGAGCCGGCCTACATCAAGAGCTTCGAGTCCGGGGAACTAGCCCGCAAGGCTGAAGAGGCCGTGGCGTCACTGGAGAAGTGCCGCGTGTGTCCCTGGAACTGCGAGATCGACCGCCTGGCGGACAAGACGAAGGTCTGCCGGACGGGCCGGTACGCGAGGGTGGGCAGCTACTTCCCCCATTTCGGTGAGGAGGACTGCCTCCGCGGCTGGAACGGGAGCGGCACGATCTTTTTCTCCTGGTGTAACCTCCGATGCGTCTTTTGCCAGAACTTCGATCTCAGCCAGCAGGGGGAGGGGCGAGAGGTCAGGCCGGAGGAGCTGGCCCGGATGATGCTGGCGCTCCAGGCGAAAGGATGCCATAACATCAACTTCGTGACGCCCGAACATGTAGTCCCCCAGATCCTCGAGGCGTTGCCGCTTGCCATCCAGGCCGGTCTTTGCCTCCCGCTCGTCTACAACACCAGCGCCTACGACTCCCTGGAGAGCATTCGCTTGATGGAGGGGGTCATCGATATCTACATGCCCGACTTCAAATTCTGGGACGCGGGACTGGCCAAGCGATACGTCAAGGCGAGCGACTATCCGGAGGCGGCCCGGGCGGCGATCAAGGAGATGCACCGACAAGTGGGCCCCCTCGTCTTCGATGCGCACGGCCTTGCCAGGCGCGGCGTCCTGGTGCGCCATCTCGTCATGCCCGGGGGGACGGGCGGGACGCGTGAGATCATGCGATTCCTCGCCACCGAGCTCTCCCCCGACACCTACGTCAATATCATGGCCCAATACCGTCCCGCAGGCAAAGTCAACCAAGAGAACTACTCCGAGATCGACCGCATGGTCACGCCGATGGAGTGCCAGGAGGCGGTCCGGGTCTCGCACGAGGAGGGTCTGCACCGGCTCGACGAACAGCGCCACCTGAGCGCTTTCAGACCAGGACGTGAAGCATGACAACTGCCCCGGGGACGAGAGGAATGGCGCGAGACCTGCGAGGAGCCGTGGTCCTGATCACCGGCGCGTCGGCCGGGATCGGGAGGGCCGCGGCGCTCGCCTTCGCTAAGGAGGGGGCGAGGCTTGTGCTGGCGGCGCGGCGCCGCGATCGGCTGGAGGAGGTGGCCGCGACGGCCCGTGCCCTGGGGGGCGAGGCGCTGGTGGCCGAGACTGATGTGGCCGACCGGCGCCAGGTCTACGCGGCGGTGAACAGCGCGGTGTCGGCCTTTGGCCGCCTCGACATCCTGATCAACAACGCCGGGATTGGCTATCACGGCATGCTGGAGGATATGCCGATCGAGGAGATCGAGACGCTCTGGGCCGTCAACATGATGGGGCCGATCTACGCCACTCAGGCCGCTATTCCCCTCATGCGGAAGCAGGGCGGCGGCCAGATCATCAACATTGCCTCGGTGGCCGGCAAGCGCGGAGGGCCCGGCAGCAGCGCCTACTGCGCCACCAAGTTCGCGATGGTGGGGATGTCGGAGGCGTTGCGTGTGGAGTTGCGCGGGAGTGGCATCGAGGTCAGCGTGATCTGTCCCGTCTCGACCGCCACCGAATTCTTCGAGGCGTCATCGGCTCGCTCGAAGAGAAACCATCCGCCGATGGGTCCGATCCAGACAGCGGAGAAGGTGGCGAGGGCCATCATTCGCTGCGCCAGGAAACCCAGGCCGGAGGTGATCGTCTTCCCACCGGCCAGGATCCTTGTCCTGATCAACGCCCTCTCCCCTCGTCTGGCCGACCTGATTCTTCTGGGGTCCCGCCGCAAGCTGTTCGGGGAGCAAGGTACGCATTAGTGAGACGGCGGTGCGTGGAGGTGCTCATGCGCCTTGACTAGAAGGTCCCGGGAGTTCTTGAAGGTCAGCCGGGCAAGGGCGGCATCGTACGGGAGCCAGTCGAACCCGACGTGTTCAGCGGAGAGGGTCACCTCGGACTGTGTGGTTTCCGCAATAAAGAAGATGACGACCTTAAAGATCCCCATTCCCTTCTGCCGGAAGAAGTAGCGAAGCGTCTGCTTGTAGCCGTCCAAGACGCGGATCTCGGAGATCCCGGTCTCCTCTTGCAGTTCACGTTTGGCCGTCTCCTCTGGGTGTTCGCCTGACTCGATGTGCCCCTTGGGAAAGTCCCAGTGGCCCGACTCATAATGAAGCAGGAGATAGTGCGGCTGCGGCGTTCGCCGGAACAGAATCATCCCCGCGGAGATCTCACGTGGCATGTTGTCTCAGCATCCGTCCCTCTGTCTCGGTCCCGGGTCCGCCGGACCCGTCATCGACTTCACGCTTCACGCAGACACCGGATTATGGTATATAGTACCACATGAGCGAGAAAACGACTTCGGATCGGCCCTTCAAGGTCTATGGCATCAATTTGCTGGTCCGGGTTCTCCGGGAACCACCGGATACCCTCACGGTTCACTGCCCGCGGGGCGCTTCTATCAGATACGGCCAGGTGATTGTGGCCGGCGACGGCTTCGATGAAGG
>Ga0214473_10009429_pt1 | contig 11532 bp, 8 predicted proteins | sample RVTome_7_FD_203509 | JGI IMG/M metagenome (GOLD analysis project Ga0214473, IMG submission 203509) | Soil microbial communities from uranium-contaminated site in the Upper Colorado River Basin, Wyoming, United States - RVT98D197 | ecosystem: Environmental > Terrestrial > Soil > Contaminated >...
GGCGGGTTGAAGCGTTGTTATCTCGTCTACGCTCCTCCCGGTTACGACCCGACCCGGGCCAGCCCGATCGTTTTGGCGCTGCACGGTTTCGCCGGGAACGCCCGCGGCTTTCGTTCCATTGCCGCCTGGGAGCCCATCGCCGATAGGGAAAACTTCGTCGTCGTTTACCCGGACGGCTCGTCCTTTCCGCTGCGATGGAATATCGGCCCGCAAGCGAACATCCCCGCCGTGGATGACGTCCAGTTCATTCGCGACATGCTGGCCGAGCTCTCGAGAGTGGCTGCCATCGATAGGGAGCGGGTCTACCTGACCGGGTTCTCCAACGGGGGCGGCATGGCGCACAGGATTGCCTGCCAGCTCTCTGATCGGATCGCGGCGGTGGGGATCGTGGACGCCATCGATGGCGGCATGCTCGGCGAGTGCGCAACCGCGCGGCCCGTGCCGCTCATGGCCTTCTTCGGCACGGCCAATCCCCTGGCCGGTCTCGACTATCCGGTCTGGTTTGAGAGGCTGATGAACGTCTCGATGGAGTTGGAGCCTCCGCTTCCAACCGGCGCCATCGACTTGTGGGTCGAGGCTTGGGCTCGGCGCAACGGGTGCCAGGTGGGTCCGGTGACAATGCCGGCGATCGGAAGCGCCACGGAAACACGCTTTGAAAGCTGCCGGGACGAGGCCGGGGTCGTCCTGTATTGGATTGAGGGACAGGGTCATGCCTGGCCCGGCGGCCCGGCCATCCCGATGCTGGGCGAGTCCGTGACGGGTTTCAACGCCAGCGAGGTCATGTGGGCCTTCTTCCGAGATCACCCTTTGACCTCCGGCGCCGAGGCCTATCCTTGAGCGACTCAAGGTTTCAGCTCCAGCGAGATGACTGCACGCTGACCGCCGGGCCCTGATCGTGACGGGAGCCCTCCACTATGAAGCCACTCCAGCCCTCGTCCATCGCCCTCCACCTCTTCTGGCTGGCGGCGTGCGCACCGGCGCCGTCATTGCCTACCTCCATGCCAACCCTGCCGCCATCGCCCTCCGTGACGGCGACGGCCAGCGTGGCCGCGCCTGTCCCCCCGCTGTCGATCGCGCCGCCGGCTTCAGGTCAGATCGAGCGGTACGGCCTATTCGAACTCGACATCTTGACCAACGTCATCCCCGAGAACCCCTACGATCCCGACGAGCTCGACCTGCGTGTCGAGTTCAGTTCGCCTTCGGGGGCCATCACGGACGTCGGCGCCTTCTGGTATCAGGAATACGAGGCGCCCAACGCGACGAGGAAAGGCCAACCCGGCTGGAAAGTCCGCTTCACGCCGACGGAGACCGGCATGTGGACGGCCGTCGCCCGAATCGAGGCTCGAGGATTGCAGAGCGCGCCGATCCCCTTCCGAGTCCTGCCGTCCGAAAACCCCGGTTTCGTACGTGTTCATCCGAACAATCCCCGCTATCTGGCGTTCGACAACGGCGACTTCTTCTTCCCCATCGGACTCAACATCGGCTGGTGGACCCAAACGGGCGACGCGCTGACCGACTACCGGAAGTGGATGGGCCTGTTCGCCGCCCAGGGGGGCAATACCATCCGGGTGTGGATGGCCGAATGGTCCTTCGGGCTCGAATGGAACGACACCCCGCTCGGCGACTACGATAACCGCCTCCGGCGAGCGTGGATGCTGGACCAGATCTTCGCCATGGCGGACAGCCTCGAGGTGTACGTGGACCTCGTCCTCCTGAATTGCGCCGACTTCAACAACTGGCAGACCAACGGCTGGTACGGGAATCCCTACAACGCGGCCCGGCTAGGGCCGCTCGAGCGGCCGGAGCAGTTCGTCACGGATCCCGCGGCGCGCGCCCTTCTGCAAAGACGACTCAACTACATCGTCAACCGCTGGGGCTACTCACCCCGGCTGTTGGCCTGGGAGTGGTGGAACGAGGTCAACCTCGCGCCGTTCTCCGACGAGGCGCTCACTGCCTGGCTCCAGGAGATGACCGCCTACCTGCGCGAGCGCGATGTCAACCGGCATCTGACGACGAACAGCTATGCCATCCGAGATCTCTCCCCCATCTGGGCGTTGCCCGAGATCGACATCATCCAGAAGCACGAGTACAGCGATCAGACCAACTCGACGGATCGAGACCTCGCCGAACGGGCGGTCCCCGACCTCCAGAGGTTGGCGGCGAGTGCACCTCCCAAGCCGATTCTCCTGGGCGAATTCGGCTATGGCGGCGAAGACCGCTCCGGTTACATCGAGAAGACCGGCATCCATCTGCATAATGGCTTATGGTCCTCGACCTTCGCCGGATACGCAGGTAGCGGGATGTACTGGTTCTGGGACATCTACATCGAAGCGAATCGTCTTTGGTACCACTTCCGGGGCCTGGACCGGTTTCTGGCGGAGGAAGACCTTTCCGGATACGAGCCGTTCTCCCCGCTGCACATCACAGGGCCGGATGCCGCGGAGCGGAAGGCCGTGGGGTTAGGACTGCGCGGAGAGGAAATCCTAGTGTGGCTCCGCAGTGATGCCTACACTGTCCAGGCTTCGGAAGAGGCGCGTGCTCGCGCGGGATCTCCCTCCTCTTTCCTATACAATCCGCCTTTGGTCGAAGGCCAGGTGCTCAGGCTGCACGACATGACCGACGGCGAGTATTCCATCCTCTGGTATGACCCACAGGCAGCGAAATGGCTCAATGCCGCCTCGGCCACGGCCCGAGACGGACTCCTCGTAATCGCTGTTCCCACCTTTCGACGTGATCTTGCAGCGAAGGTCATCCGCCGACAGTGAGGCCTAGGAGTATGCCTGCGCATGCTGAGTCGCGTCGCCGCCTCGATGCGGCCCTGGTCGCGCGCGGGCTGGCCGAGAGTCGGGCGGTCGCTCAACGCCTGATTCTGGCCGGCGAAGTGCGCGTCGACGGGGAGGTGGCGGACAAAGCCTCCCGGATCGTGGACGAGGGCGTCCTTCTCGAGGTCACGAGGCCTCCGGCCTTCGTCTCGCGGGGCGGGATCAAGCTGGAGGCGGCGCTGACGTCCTTCGCCCTCGACGTGACGGGCCGAGTCTGCGCCGATGTGGGAGCCTCGACGGGCGGGTTCACCGACTGCTTGCTGCAGCACGGCGCCGCACGGGTTTTCGCCGTCGACGTTGGGCATGGGATTCTGCACTGGAAGCTGCGTCAGGACCCGCGCGTCGCGGTCATGGAGCGAACCAACGTCCGCTATCTGTCGGCCCTTGAGGCTCCGGTGGATCTGGTGACGATCGACGTAGCCTTCATCTCCCTGCGTCTGGTCCTGCCCGTCGTCGCCAACTGGCTGACTCCAGGTGGAGACGTGGTCGCACTGGTGAAGCCTCAATTCGAAGCCGGCCGCAAGGCCGTGGGGAAGGGAGGTGTTGTCCGGGATCCCGCGATCCACCGCCAGGTGTTGGAAGCGATCGCGGCCACGATGGAGGCAGCCGGCCTGGGAGTGCAAGGGGTCATCTGCTCCCCTTTGCGGGGACCAAAAGGGAATGTGGAGTTTCTCTTGTGGGGGCGGAAGGGAGCGCCCACGATCGAGCGGGTCGAGCAGGTGATGAATGAAGCTCTAGCCGTCAGCCATCAGCTTTCGGCTATCAGCAAGAGCCAAAAGGGAACGCGTGACGGCTGACGGCTGCCCTTCGACTGCGCGCAGGGCGATGGCTGACGACTGACGGCTTATCGCTACTTCCCTCGGCGGCGAGGGTATACTTCGCGGGTCGCTCGACTGGCGAAACCCTCCCAACGATGGATTCTTCCCACATCCGGAACTTCTGCATCATCGCTCACATCGATCATGGGAAATCGACTCTGGCCGACCGCCTGCTGCAGCTCACGGGGACCATCTCCGATCGGGAGATGACCGAGCAGGTCCTCGACAGCATGGACCTGGAGCGGGAGAAAGGCGTCACGATCAAGGCCTCCGCCGTGCGAATGCTCTACCAGGGGAAGGACGGCGATTCCTACGAGCTCAACCTGATCGACACCCCCGGACATGTCGACTTCGGCTATGAGGTCAGCCGGGCGCTGGCGGCCTGCGAGGGCGCCGTGCTCGTCGTCGACGCCACCCAGGGGATCGAAGCCCAGACGCTGGCCAATCTGTACCTGGCCCTCGGTGCCAGCCTGGAGGTCATCCCGGTCATCAATAAGATCGACCTCGTTTCGGCCCGACCGGACGAGGTCGCGGTCGATATCCATCATCTCCTCGGCACTCCGGCCGAGGACATTCTGCGCATCTCCGCCAAAGAAGGCACGAATGTAGACCGGGTGCTCGAGGCCATCGTCAAAGGGGTCCCGCCGCCGACCGGCGATCCCGCCGCGCCCCTGCGGGCGCTGATCTTCGACTCGCACTACGACTCCTACAAAGGTGTGATCGCCTACGTGCGAGTCGTTCAGGGCAGCGTCGCGGCGACGGACGAAGTGCGTATGCTGGCGACCGGGGCGCTGGCCAAGCCGCTCGAGATCGGTTACTTCGCCCCAGGCATGGCGCCGACGGGACGGCTCAGCGCCGGGGAAGTCGGCTACATCGCCACAGGTCTCAAGACGGTCCGCGAATGCCGGGTCGGTGACACGATCGCTCCCGCCGCCGACGTCGGCGCCCAGGCCCTGCCGGGCTACCAGCACCCGAAGCCGATGGTCTTCGCCGGTTTCTATCCGGTCGAGGGCGAGGACTACGCCAACCTCAAGGAGGCACTGGAGAGACTCCAGCTCAACGACGCCTCGCTGGTATACGAGCCCGAGACCTCCCAGGCCCTCAACTTCGGCTTTCGCTGTGGTTTCCTGGGAATGTTCCACATGGACATTGTCCAGGAGCGCCTCGAGCGAGAACACGACCTCGACCTGATCGCCACCGCGCCCTCGGTCGAGTACGAAATTGCGATGCTCGACGGCACCGTCGAAACGATCGACTCGCCCGCCGAATTGCCGGACCCGAGCCGCATCCTGGAAGTCCGAGAGCCGTGGATGCGCATCCAGATCTTCACCCCCGACGAGTTTTACGGGACGGTGATGGATCTGGCGACGAAACGGCGCGGTGCATTCATCGAGCAAGAGAATCCGGCACCGAAGCGCGTCGTGCTCTCGTTCGACATTCCGCTGGCGGAGTTGATCGTCGATTTCTACGACCAGCTCAAATCCCGGACCCGCGGCTACGCCTCGCTCGACTACCAGTTCAGCGGCTACCGCCCGGAGGATCTGGTCAAGCTGGAGATCCTGATCAACGAGGAGCCGGTGGATGCCCTGGCAATGATCATCCACCGCGACCACGCCTACCCCAAGGGGCAGGCCCTGATCACCAAGCTCAAGGAGCTCATCCCGCGCCAGTTGTTCACCGTCCCGATCCAGGCTGTGTCCGGGGGCCGGGTGATCTCTCGCGCCAATGTCCGGGCCGTGCGAAAAGACGTCCTGGCCAAGTGCTACGGCGGCGATATCTCGCGCAAGAAGAAGCTGCTCGAAAAGCAGAAGAAGGGCAAGAAGCGCATGAAGCGCGTCGGGTCGGTCGAGATCCCGCAGGATGCGTTCCTGGCTGTCCTGCGGCTGGGCGAGGACTGAGGCGGAGGTCCGTATGCGATGGTTCGTCACCGGGGGCGCCGGATTTATCGGCGCCAATACCGTTCTGCGCCTTCTCGAGCAAGGGCACGAGGTCCTCATTTACGACAACCTGTCGCGGCCCGGGAGCGAGAAGAACCTGGCTTGGCTGCGTGAGAGGCGGGCTGAGTTCGGATTCGTCCGGGCCGACATTCGCGACGCCGGCGCTCTGCGCCAGGCGCTCGCCGACCATGCCCCCTACGACGCCGTTCTGCATTTTGCGGCGCAGGTGGCGGTGACGACCTCCGTCACGGATCCCAGGCTCGATTTCGAAATCAATGCCCTCGGGACGTTCAACCTGCTCGAGGCCGTGCGCGAGCTGGCGCTCGATCCCGTTCTCTTGTTCACCTCCACCAACAAGGTCTACGGCGCGCTCCCCCAGTACTCGGTGGTCGAGCAGGGGCCGCGTTACGCCCTGGCCGGGCTCCCCAACGGCGTGAGCGAAGCCACCCCGCTCGACTTCTACTCTCCCTACGGCTGCTCGAAGGGCGCCGCCGACCAGTACGTGCGCGACTACCACCGCATTTACGGACTGCGCAGCGTGGTCTTTCGCAACTCGTGCATCTACGGGACGCGGCAGTTCGGCATCGAGGATCAAGGGTGGCTGGCCTGGCTGGTGATCGCAGCTGTGCTGGGCAAGCCGATCACGATCTACGGCGATGGCCGCCAGGTGCGTGACGTACTCTTTGTGGACGACTTGGTCGAGGCTATGCTGCGCGCGGTAGAGCGCCCGTCGGTCGTGGCGGGCCAGGTCTACAACCTCGGCGGCGGCCCGGAAAACAGCCTGTCGGTGTGGACCGAGTTTGGGCCGATGCTCGAACGGATCCTGGGCCGGACCGTTTCCGTGGGCCACGAAGACTGGCGCCCGGGCGACCAGAAGGTCTACATCTCGGACATCTCGAAGGTCTCGCGGGATCTCAACTGGCGACCCAAGATCGGCGTGGAGGAGGGGGTCCACAAACTGGTCGAATGGGTCGAGGCCAATAGGGGGCTATTCCTCTAGGGGGAAGCCCCCTGAGGGGGCCCCTCGGCCGCCGCTTGCTCCGAGCGACGGTGGCGGGAAGCGACGTCTGATCCGACAGCGCCCGTAAGCCCTGGTCGCGATGCTATAATCCGGCGGCTTCCGGCGTCGCAGCCGGAAGCGTTTTCCCGGGCCGTGTGGGGAGGCGCGAGGTGGCATCGGAGGGGTCGGAGCAGGGCCGGTCGCGCTGGTGGATCGGGCTCGCCATCAGCCTGGCTGCTCTGGCCCTCGCCTTCTGGGGCGTTCAACCGGCCCGTTTGGCGTCGACCCTGAAGACAGCTCGCCTCGACCTCCTGCCTACCATTCTCGTACTCCAACTTCTGGGAATCGGTCTTCGGGCACGTGCCTGGCAGTCTTTGCTTGGCCGCGTGAGCTTTAGGCGCGCCCTGGCCGCCCTCAACGAAGGCTACCTCCTGAACAACCTGTTGCCGGTCCGCCTCGGAGAGCTGGCCCGCGCCTACCTTGTCCAAAAAGGGGCCGAGTTCGGCACGGCGCATGCTCTCGGATCCGTATTGGTCGAGCGGCTCCTGGACGTTGCCATCGCCCTTGGGGCACTGCTGTTGACGCTGCCCAGGTTGGCGGCTCCGACCTGGGCCCAAGACATCGCAACGGGTGTCGGCGTCGGTCTGGCGGTCGGCGTCGCAGTCCTGGCGGCGCTGATCCTCTCGCGGCGCTCCGGGCCTTCGATCCTTGCGAGGTTGCCCGGAGTTGCCGGGCAGCTCCTGCCGCGTCTCGTCCGCGGCCTTACGGCCGGTGTGCAATCCGCAGGGACGTTGCCGCGACTCTTGCCGGGCGCGCTGTGGCTCCTGGCGGGCTGGTCCTGCGCATGGATCCAGCTGGAGCTCTTCCTTCGAATGTACGGCACGAGCGGATCCCCGACGGTGTGGTTGTTCGCCCTCAGCGTGATCGCTTTCGGCGGGGCTGTGCCGTCTTCGCCCGGCGCGCTTGGGGTGTATGAGCTGGCCGGTTCGGCCGGGTTGCGGGCCGTCGGTTATCCGGCCGAAGTGGCTCTGAGCGTTGCGATGACGGTCCACCTGACACAGATCCTTGTCACCGGACTGTTGGGAGGCTGGTTCCTGGCGAAGGAAGGCGAGTCCATCGCCGACCTGGCGCGGGCGGCCCGCAGCCTGGCCCGCCGGCCCGTCGAGTCAGGGGGCGCATGAGGATCCTCGTGGCGCTGACCTACTATCGACCTCACGTCTCGGGCCTGACGGTCTATGTCGAACGTCTGGCCAGGGCCTGGGCGGCGGCCGGCCATAAGGTCACCATCCTCACCTCCCGCTACCGACGCGACCTGAGGCCGCGGGAGTCGGCCGATGGTGTGGACATTCTGCGCCTGCCGGTCGCCTTCCGGATCAGCAAAGGGGTGATCATGCCGGCCATCGGCTGGGCGGCGACACGCGGCGTGCTACAGCACGATGTCGTGAGCCTGCATCTCCCGCAATTCGATGCCGCCGGAATCGCCCTCCGCGGACGCCTCTTCGGTCGGCCGACCGTTCTCACCCATCACTGCGATCTACTATTGCCCGTCGGCGTTCTGAATGGTCCTGCCCACTTCGCCGTCCAGGCGGCCAACCACATCGCCGCCCGGCTGGCCGACGCCGTCGTCTCCTATACTCAAGATTACGCCGAGCATTCTCCTTTCCTTTCTCATTACGCCTCCAAGCTCCACGTCATTCCGCCTCCAGTGGAAGTTCTCGACCCACGGCCGGAGGACCTGGCGGCCTTCAAGGCTCTGAGACGAAACGATGGACCGGTCATTGGCATGGCTGCACGTCTGGCAACGGAGAAAGGCGTCGAGTATCTCCTGGCCGCTTTGCCGAGGATCTTGACGCGTCATCCCGACGCCACCGTCCTCTTCGCCGGGCAGCACGAAAATGTTCTGGGGGAGGGGGCCTACAGCCGCCGACTCCAGCCAATGCTGGAGAAGTTCGCCGACCACTGGAGGTTCCTGGGGGTTCTCGATCCTCGGTCGATGGCGGCGTTCTATCGGGCTTGCGACGTCACCGTCCTTCCCAGCCTGAACAGCACCGAGAGCTTCGGGTTGGTCCAGATCGAGTCGATGTTGTGCGGCACACCGGTCGTGGCGGCGGACCTGCCCGGCGTACGTCAACCTGTCCTGACCACCGGCATGGGGCGGATTGTTCCGCCTCGAGATGCCGAGGCGCTGGGCCTGGCGATCCTGGAAGTGCTCAGCCGAAGGCCGGCGGCGGTGAGCATCGAAGCGATACGCCGGCGGCACACGCCCTCGGGTGTCGCCGGCTCATACCTTCAACTCTTCCGCGATCTCGGTGCGCCCGCCTGATGGCCACCGATTACCTTTGGCCGAATCTTGAATCGCTGCCCTACTTCCGCGGATTCTTGCGGGCGATCGAGGCCCGCCTCCTGCAAGGCGTGGAGTTGCCGGCCCCGCGCCTCGACGTCGGATGCGGGGACGGGCATTTCGGGGAGGTCGCGTTCGCCCAAGCGATGACACTCGGCGTGGACCCCGAGCTGACCTCCCTGCGCGAGGCGCGCAGGCGCCCCGGGTACCGCTGGCTGGCGGCAGCCGAGGGAGCCCGCCTGCCCCTGGCTGAGGCCTCGATGGCGAGCGTCGTCAGCAATTCGGTGCTGGAGCACATCCCCGACGTGCAGTCCGTCCTTCAGGAGATCGGCCGCGTACTCAAGCCGGGTGGCACACTCGCCTTTACCGTTCCCAACCCGGGGTATTTGGCCCACCTGGCACTGCCCGGCTGGTTCGAGAAAGCCGGCTTCCGGTCGTTGGGTGACCGCTACCGGGAGTGGTTTCGCGCCGTCACGCGCGTCGAGCACCTGGCGTGGGAGGAGGAGTGGAGGGAATGGTTGGAGCGTGCAGGCCTGGAACTTCAGGGAACGCTGCGCTATTTCCCCCCGGCGGCGATGCGGGTGCTCGAGTGGGGGCATTACCTGGGCTTACCTTCGCTCGTTGCCCGGAGGCTGACGGGCCGCTGGATCCTCGCCCCGGCGCATTGGAATCTCTGGCTGACGGCACGCGCCGTACGACCGTATTATGATTCGCCCGCTGCCGGCGACGGTACCTTCAACCTGTACCTCGCCAGGAGACCATGAGCGCACCTGGCTCGTCCCCCTTCGATAACACGTACTTCTCTTCCGGTACCTATGAGAAGGTTTCGTACCGGACGGGCAGTCAATACTGGTGGTCCAACCGCTTCTACGCCCTGCTCGTGCGTCGCTACGCTCCACCTGTCGGCCGTCTGCTCGAGGTCGGTTTCGGCCTGGGACACCTGCTGGCCCGCCTGGAGCCGCCGTATGAGACGTTCGGCGTGGATGTCAACGGCTGGGCGCTCCAGCAGGCCAGGTCGGTGGCGCCCCGGGCCCGCCTTCACGAGGGATCGGCCGAGGACCTCGGATTCTTCGAGGACGGATTCTTCCAGGTTCTGGTCGCCAAGCACGTGGTCGAACATGTCCCTCGGCCCGAGGCGGCCGTGCGGGAATTCGCCCGTGTTGTTGCGCCCGGCGGATGGGCGGTCCTTTCGACTCCGAATCTCGACTCGCCGATGCGAGCGCGCAAGGGCAAGGAATGGATCGGTTATCGAGACCGCACCCATGTGTCGATGCGCACGCCAGCCGAATGGATCGCGATGGCCGACTCGGCTGGCCTTAGACTGCGCAAGATCTTCTCGGACGGGTTCTGGGATCCACCGTATTTGCGAGGGCTGCCGGTCCGGCTGCAAAGGCTTCTCTTCGGCCTACCGGGTGGTGTGCAGGCGATACTTGCCATGCCCTTCCTGCCGGTCCGATGGGGCGAGAGCGTCATCCTGATCGCTCAGAAGGAACCGCGTGGAGCCTTTGCCCGTACCTCCGCCTGACGAGCCGACGGTTCTGGATTGGTTCCGGTCCGTCCTACGTCTGCGGCCGATCTCGATTCCCTCGGGGGAACAGCCCAGGGTCATTCTTGCCGCGCAGCCCGTCCTTCCTCCAGAGCCGGTGGAAAAGGTCAGCCGGATTCTTCGCGTGGGACACCTCAGACTTCCGGCGTCGTTCGTGCTGGCTTTGCTGGGGCAGGCCGCTCTCGAGGCGGCGCCTGTCCGGGACCGGATGCCGATCCAGGGCGTCGTTCTGTATCTGCTCGCATTCGCGCTGGCCGGCTGGGGGCTGTGGAAGAACGATCTGGGTCTGCTTTCCTCGCCGGAGGCCGAGAGGGTGTCGCGGGACGCGCCGGCCCGCGCGGGCTGGCTCGGCGTAGGAGCCGTTCTGGGCCTCCTGACATTCCTGTCTTCAGGCGGGAATACCTTCCGCCTTTCGACGCTTGTCTTTTGGTGCGGAGGGGTTGCCAGCCTTCTGATCGCCTTCTGGGAAGGGGAGAACCCCTTGCTGCTGGCAGCGCGCAGGATCTGGGCCTGGTTGCGTCGCCCGCGGGTGTTCCTCGGCCTGGATGGGTGGGCGGTGGGTTTCTGGGTGGTGCTGGGCGTGGCCGGCTTCTTCCGTTTCGTACACCTCTCCACCATTCCGCTCGACATGTGGAGCGACCAGGCGGAGAAGCTCCTGGACGTGGCGGACGTGCTCGCTGGGCGCTACTCCATATACTTCACACGTAACACCGGGCGGGAAGCGCTGCAGTTCTACATGGCGGCCGCCACAGCCCGAGTTTTCGGAACGGGTGTGAGTTTCCTGACTCTCAAGATGGGAACCGCTTTCGTCGGCTGGCTGACCCTGCCCTTCATCTACGCGCTCGCCCGCGAAGTGGTTGACCGTCGCGTGGCTTTGGCGGGGATGCTCCTGGCGGGCGTCGGCATGTGGCCGAATGTCCTTAGCCGGACGGGGCTGCGCTTCCCGCTCTATCCTTTGGTCGCCGCGCCGGCCCTCTTCCTTCTGGCGCGTGGGCTTCGCAGGCAGAACCGCAACGATCTGCTGCTGGCCGGGGTCGTCGCAGGGATCGGCCTGCATGGCTACTCGCC
>Ga0214473_10009430_pt1 | contig 11532 bp, 22 predicted proteins | sample RVTome_7_FD_203509 | JGI IMG/M metagenome (GOLD analysis project Ga0214473, IMG submission 203509) | Soil microbial communities from uranium-contaminated site in the Upper Colorado River Basin, Wyoming, United States - RVT98D197 | ecosystem: Environmental > Terrestrial > Soil > Contaminated >...
GATTCGTTGGCCAACTGTACGAAGACAAAAAGCGCGACGAGTACAAGTTGAGTAAGGTGGTCGGCGCCGCGAGCTAGTCGCATGCTGCGGGTTGTTTATTTTGTAGGGGTAGTCTGGGCGGTCGCGGGTGCACTGCTAGAAAATAGTCCGTGGTACGAGATTTGGCTGCGGGCTATTTTCTGGCCGGTGTTGGCGGGGTACGGAGTTGCATTGTGGTTGATCGAGCGAATTGCATGATTTACGTGAAGACCATATTCGCAGTCGTACTCGCGCTCGCAGTAGCTTCGATTCCGGCTTGGGGAGATCTTGTGCTTCACTGGCAAGACAATAGCCAAGTTGAAGCCCGGTACTGGGTGCTTCGTCAGGCCCAAAACGAAAGAGCTTTTCGTATTGTTGCCGACTTGCCGGCTAATTCAGACACTTGGCTGGACTCGACAACGCGCAGGAATCGAAGCTACTGCTATATGGTGATTGGAGTGCTTAATGAGGAAAGGAGTTTTTCAAATGTTGCGTGTAAAAAAGACACTGATGGCCGGACTGCTATTAGTGGGAATATTCGTGTTGGCTGGAACAACACAAGCGGCCAGCTTACGCTTAACCTGGGTCAATAACTCGACCGCGGCCACGCATGTCAGAATAGAACGGTGTATTGGAGTGGGTTGCGTGAACTTCACTGAGATCGCAACCGTTGCAGGAAGCGTAAGCACATATACGGACGCGACGTTGGCCGAAGTAACGAATGCGAACTACCGGGTGCGCGCAAGTATCGGCACGCCACCGACCGACTTGTCAGGGTATTCAAATACGGCTGGAGCAAAGACCGGACTCAACTCGGCAAGCGGGCTCGTAGTCGATATACCATAGAGGTTGCCAGTGTCTCACATTCAAGACTATAAAATCTTGACAGGCGCATCGGCTACAGAACTCACCGCAATAGTGCGTAGGTATCTGGAGCTGGGCTGGGAACTAGTCGGATGCGCGCAGTTGCGCCAACCCAGCTTTTTTTCTGACGAGTGGTATCAGACAATGGTGAAATTAAAAACGGGCACAGAGCGCGATAAGGAGTCCTAACATCCCCTGAGCGAGGAATGCAAGTAGATCGTACACCGTCGCCCACCCGGTATAAGGTGGGTCTCGTACAGCCGCCTGGAAAAAGAAAGAGGACTCCCTCCCTGTCTGGATTCCTCTGGTGTTATACCAAATGCCGCTAGGCGGTTGTACAAGCAGGAGTAGCAGAATGAGTCTAAACTGGAAACAATTCGAACTCGGCGTACTACGTCCAACCATGGCTAGACTGCAATACCACTGTGGGATTGATTGTTCCGAAAATGTGGTCATGCTAGTCGGCGAAACGATCTGGCACGAAAGCGATGCATTAGGCGCGCTAGGCCAGTATTCGCGCGAAGCCGGACGTGTATTTGGTCCTGGACTTGGAATCGCCTCGTTCGAGCGTCCGACGTGGGACTGGCTCTATCCATTGTACCGTTCGCTTGCTGTGCAACTCGGACACGGAGATCGACAAGTTCACTATGACGAGTTGGCCTGGAATCTAGCTCTTAATGTGATTGCTTGTCGGTTGCGCTACTATGTCGACCGACGTAAGCTTCCTGATCCTGCGGGCGGGATTGCGGCCCGAGCTGATTACTGGTTCGATGTATACAATGCCTCGGGAGTCCCAGGCCGCAAAGCAAAATATGTTCGAGATGCTGTAGCAATTCCATGGATAGTCGAGAAGCGCTCGTAACATTGAAGGGGTTAGGCTCATGAAAACCGATTTATGCACTTATCTATCCGCGGCTCACGGAGTTACTTTGATTTGCGTACCCGAGACCAGTATCGAACGCGAGCTTCTTAGGGGCTTTGGGCGTTTCGGGAAAGTGTATTTTCGCGATAACGAACTTCGCATTGAATATCGATTTGAGGAACAAGTCGATAAGGCTGTCAAATGAATGACTTCGTTGCTACTGTGGCTTTGCTTCTAGCTATGCTCTGCTTGCTCAATGCTCTGTTCATATGGATCGAAGATCAATGGAGCTAAAACTACGACAACTGCTTACATCGCATGCTTGGCCATTTGTCCGGCGCTCGGTGTATATTAACATGCTAGATCACTATATGACCGTATGCGACCGCGGGCTCTGGCAAGTCTACTACTGGCAGCATGAAGCTGAAGTGCGGCGTAACGAAGTGCATGCTGCACGTCGAGGCATCGCGCGGTTGAAGCGCCGGATACGAAAGCTAGAGCAGGAGCTAGAGTGCCTAAAGCTTTTTTAACCAGTGTCATGGCGTATTGTGCACTGTCAATGGCAACCTGGGTCGATGTCGGGATCTGGTTGGTTGGTTTGCTTTTAGTGGCTTGTGTGATCGCACACCCGAAAATCATATAGTTACGAAAATCATATAGTTATCGTGAAATATGGTTACTAGCATATCGATGCTGTGAAATATGATCATTACTGTACCAGCTAGCTACCCCGAAGGATGCAAAATCGTAGTCATAGGAGAAGCTCCAGGCCGTGAAGAAGAAAACTGGTCAAAATGCCCGAGATGCGCATGCGAACAGGACAGTCCTGGGCAGTGTCGGACCTGTCATCAAGCAATCGTCTTGCCCGCTTCTCAGGGCTGGGTTGGCGCAGCTGGGCGTTGCCTACAAAAAGCCTGTAAAGTTGCCGGACTTGACTGGAGCCAAATCGGTCGAAGCAATGTTGCCAAGCGTCGACCCTTTGCAGATTCCAACAAATTCGAAGAAGCGTTCTGGGAAATTATCGAAGAACCGGTCTATACGAAAACCGGCAAGCTCGCCAAGCGCGGGCACAAGATCACGCGCAAGACCGCAGAACTCGTGGAATATGAAAGCGAGCTTGCACGAGAGCTGCAACGGCAGTCCAATCTTAACCTTGTCGTGGCGGCGGGGAACCACGCTCTCGAAGCAATTACAGGGCTTACTGGCATCACCAATTACCGGGGTAGTATTGTGGAATCGCGGCCTGGAATCTTACGGACAAATGGCCTTACTCCTTTTAAGGTCCTTGCCGTCGAGCACCCAAGCTATATCATCCGCGGGAGCCCAGCAGACTTTTGGGTCCTAGCCCGAGACTTACAAAAAGCCAAGCGCGAAGCCGTGTTCCCGGAAATCCGGCGTACACCGTGGAAGGCAGAAAGTAATCCTAATCATGATGCTACAAGCATATATGCTCACCTCAAAGCAATTGCATCGAATCCTCAAATCAAGTGGACACTCGATGTTGAAACCCGAGCAGGCACGCTTGCTTGTTACGCAGTGGGCTACCGCGTACCCAGAAGTCACGAACTGGTTGCGGTCTGTATCCCGATCCAAACTACAAGTGGAGCCTATTGGAGGCCAGAGCAAGAAGTAGAACTGTGGGAGGCACTCAATGAAACTGCCAGGGCTAATCCACTTCTCTGTAACCAAAATGTCGAATACGACATATACTATTTATTGCGATATGGAGTCGAGCCCTCTGGAATCTACATGGACACGATGCTGGCTCACGCTCTGCTCTATCCCGAGCTTCCTAAAGGCTTGGATTTCTTGTGTTCATGGTATTTGGATGATGTAGTTTACTACAAGGGTGAGGGTCGGAATTGGAGCGAAGGTGATCGAGACCCCGAGTTGTGGGAGTACAATTGCAAAGACGCGGCTTTTACGCTACAGTGTGTTGAGGCGATCGATATGGAGCTGCACAAACGTGGATGGTGGGAACGATATCATGGAAAACAAACCTGACTACAAAGCGATTGTTGAGCAGCTACGCGCATGGTTGAAGCAGGGCGTGACAATTTGTGCATACGAGCCTGACGGTCCAGTGCTAGAAGCTGGTTCCGATGACAGTCACCGGTGGTTTGGTGGACTCCAGATTTCAGGGCGTGATATAGAATTGCGTGGTTGGTTGCTCACGCATGAATTCGATATTGCGCAGGAAATCGATGACTTCGGCGCACTTCGAAACTGTTTCAGAACTGAGCTTCGACGCGAAGCTGGAGTTAAACTAATACCATGGCACGAACCAAAAAACTAGAACGCGAACAAGATCTATTCGCCGAGAACCAAAAGCTTGGGATCTTTGTCTACATTTCGGAGTTCGGCTATGTGGTAAAAATAATCGGTGATGCATTTGCCTCGGCAGATACCGCTGATGAGGCAAGTCGCTGGTTACAACAGGTTTTTGGGTTCACAGACCAAGAAATCGAAGACACGGACTAAAGGGATTCATATGCGAGACATTTACGGCAAAAAGCTTGAGCTTGGCGACCCGGTTGAATTTCGCGTGCAAATGGTTGCACAACCAAGTGGTTATTGGCCGACCAGGCGTAGACTATGGATCGAAGTTCGATCGCCTACGACGCCGGTTCGCCATGGCATTTATATCGGTTATCGAACGGTCTACGAAGGTGATCTGATTAGTGTTCCCGATGAACCAAGTTATCTGGCAGTTACTAAATCTTTGACCTTTCCGCTGGTCGTCATAGGCGAGCGCACTGCTCCAATTTATGTAAGAGAAGTTGAACTCATAACCGGACCTAGTAATAAAGGCTAACACACATATGGAAGAATTTGTCGGATTTCCAAAGATCGCGCGACTGCATCGCGAAGTCATTGTTACAGAAAAGCTTGATGGAACAAATGCTCAGATCTGTATTCAAACAATGGAAGAAGCGGATGTACAACCGTTTACTGATAGCTTTTCTCTGCTTTTGGGTCCAGGCGAAGCTTACCGAATTTGGACAGGTTCGCGTAGTCGATGGATCACACCCGCTAATGATAATCATGGATTCTCGAAGTGGGTATTAGAAAATCTTGAAGAAATAGTAAAGCTCGGGCCGGGACGACATTTCGGTGAGTGGTGGGGTGGCGGCATTCAGCGCGGGTACGGCTTGAAGGAAAAACGTTTCTCGTTATTCAATGTCTCACGCTGGGCCGATGATACTGTACGTCCAGCTGGTTGCCATGTTGTACCAGTGATTGCTCGTGGTGATTTCAATGATGGTGTAATCAGAGCAGCGCTGGAAGAACTACAAATCAATGGCAGTCGAGCGGCTCCTGGCTACATGAAACCGGAAGGCATCGTGATTTTTCATACAGCTAGTAACTCATTGTTTAAGAAAACGCTTGAGCATGATGACGTGTGGAAAGGCCAACGCAGCGAGTGACCTTTCCTTTTGTAATCAACGATCACGTCGCAATCGCAACCGAGATGATGCAAACTCGGTTACGACTTAACTCTACAAACTACGACGTGCTCAAGCAACTTTGTTATGAGGAGCAAGAACACTGCCGGCAAAAAGTATTCGATCTGGTTGGACGCCATATCAATGTTGGCAGTCCCAAACAGGTTTGCGATTTCTTGTACAATGAACTCAAACTTAAAGCCAAAAAAAACCACAAGACAGGCGGACTTACCAGTGACGAAAATGCACTTCGCGAACTCCGGGTCGAATACCCGCAACACAAACCCGTGCTCAATGCTTTTATCGAAGACCGCAAGATCACGAAAAAAATCGACAGCTATATCGAAGTCGTGTTCGACGAGGACGGGTACATCCCCTATTCAGCTAACCCGCCTGGGACAGAAACTAATCGTTGGGCCTTCTCTAAGTCTCCAAGAGATAGAGGACTTAATGTACAAACTCTTCCCAAAGTAATGCGTGTTATGTGCGATGCCCCTCCAGGCCGTGCATTTATATGCCCAGATCTCCCACAGGCCGATGCGCGAATCGTTGCGTGGGACGCCAGGTGTGAGCGGTTGATCGAACTGTTTCTCAATCCCAACATCCACTTCCATCTTGAAAACTGCATCCGGCTTTTTGGCTTAACAAAAGAAGAGGCTTATGGTAAGGATGAGCATGGCATTCCCTGGAAGGATCGAGACCCGCGGTATGTGTTAGGTAAAGCAATGGGTCATGCAGCAAATTATAGAATGGCCGCAAAGCGACTCGCGATGGAACTTGGTATAGATTTGCCTGAAGCCAAACGCTTGCTTAACTTTTACCTTTTCGGCCTCTACCCCGAGATCCCGCGGTGGCATAATACCATCAAAGAACGAATCAGCAAGGTTGGCGTGCTTGAAACTCCATGGCCGTTTGAGCGCAAGCGTACATTTTATGGGGCCTGGGGTGAACTCATGCTCCGCGGCAAGTTAGCCGAAACGACCTGGAATGAAGCTTGTGCGCACATTCCGCAGAGTGCGGTCGCGGATATCGTGAATACGGGAATGGCTGGCCTGTGGAAGGATAAACCTTATGTTTGGTTTCATAAACATGATCACGACTCGTATTTGGCCAGCGTGCCTATTGATCTTTTGGGTGATGCTTGCCGGGCCGCTTTGGATCATTTACGGGTTGAGCTGCGCATTCATGGACGGCCTCTTACGATGGTGCCTGAAATGCAATACGGGCAGAATTACGGATTGCTCGTGGAGTGGAAAGGCGAAGAACAGTTCGATTACGAAGCCTGGTGGCCAAAGGTAAGCAAGAAGCTAGAACCCGAAAAGCTACGAAAGGACCTGTATGGCTATTACTAATCTGGAGTGTCAGTGTCATCGTCGCCGGCTCGAACGGGTTGTGTTTTCTACTTTGATCAAGTATCAGTGTTCAGGCGAGAACATTTATGCAAACTGTGGATTTCAATTGGCTGTGATTTCAGGCAGTGGCGATCGTGTTCCACGGAGCTGGAATCGCACATTACCTAAATGGCGGAAACGCTAGGAGGCTTGTATGATACTGATCAATCTTACTAGAATTGCTGTGTATATCGCGCTCGCGGTGCTTAGCTGGTTCGGTCAAGTACCTTGGTGGGTCGCACCTACTTTGGTGCTCTACGACACGAGCTATTATTGGGACTATAAGACCAAAGCGTACAAGCGATACGAAGCGTCGATTGCTCAGTATTTGCGTGACGCTGTAGACAGAGACGCGATAGAGCAAGCAGTTCCAAAAGAAACTGACAACACCCGATGGAACTGAAACATACCCTGTCTGATATACCCATCGGATTGCAAATCGGTTCACGAGTGCGGATCGACAAGAAGCATTGGGCACGGGCTCGTCAGACTGGAGTGATTATTGAGTTCCTTGAGAATGGTCGATTAGTCATCGAATTCGAGCGAGAGGGTATTGGATTTGACGGGGGAAAAAAGCTTGCGCTCGGGCAGGAAGACTTGGAAAGTAGCCATAACAATGGATAAAAAATTACAAGCCCGGTTGACTATCGAGACTATAATGGCCAACTTTGACTTTTTTAAAGTACACCAGGCCATGTATACATTGAATTGGTGTTGGGCGAATAGCATTGCAATAGATCAACCGCCCTCAATAAAGCAGCTACAACAGGAAGCTCGTCGACTGCTTGGCAATTTGCTCGCGGACCAGAAACTTTATTCAGTTGGTTCGGGCGGGTTCTATGCAGTGCGTCAGGGGGTTAATATTACACTGATGTTTGTGCTAGAAGAAATAGGCACCGACAGCTTTTAGTGAAAGGCTTGGATTGAATGAAAAACGCATTGATCTTTGTTGATGTAGAAGCTGGATTTGACTCGCCTTGTCCTGGTGTTGGAGTAACTGGAATGACTGAATTTGGAGCAGTCGAGTTTCTTAGTCGGCAAACTTTTCACGGGTTCTCGGCCTGTATGGATGGTGTCTCAGCTACCGATGCAAGACAGTGGCACGCTACGATGCTGGAGTTTGAAAAATGGCTCAAGCAGTTTGGCGGCAACCGTCCAGTATTTGTATCGGATAACCCGGCGTATGATTGGCAATGGATCAATTTTTGGTTTCATCGAATTCTTGGGCGTAATCCGTTTGGGCATTCTGCGCGGCGGATCGGAGATTTCTACGCGGGGCTCGCGGATAATTTCTATCAGTCGAGTGAGTGGAAAGCCTTGCGAATCACCAAGCATGATCACAATCCAGTTAACGATGCACTAGGCAATGTCGAGGCTTTTGAACGGATGCTTCGAGGCGAGCGCGCACACACAGCAAGGAAGAATTGAATCGCCAGAAGCTGAAATTGTGAGGCCATATTATGTCTTGTTTTATTTCATGCTACGACGTTAAAAACACCGACGCACCCGACACACTAAAGTGCTTTCAGGTTCCAGAAGAAGTCTACATTTATGTGCTTCAGCTTGAAGCTTATATTCAACATCCCGAGAAATCAAAGCTTAAAGAAGCTTACGATTTCAGATTCAAAAAGAAGTAATAACCTTTTATGATTGAGCCCAGCTGGATGATTCATGAATCCGACCGTGATCCGCCAAAACGCATAATGCATAGCGGCGAACCGACCGCAGAGGAAATCGAAAGCTACAAACAGGACTGGAAAAAAAATGGATTCCCAGATCCTGATTTTGGGCTACAGCACAATGGCGGAGTTGACCGCGGAAACGAAAAAACACGTCCAGTGCTCGGCGAAGAGATGCTTTGGACCGCGTATGTTCGAGCACTCTTTGACGACTACCGGGGCGTGCCGCCTTATGCCAAGCAACCCTGTTTGGATTGTCACGAAGATTGCGAGCCCAAGTGTGGCTGCGTTATCGATGGTCGAGTCCATCGGCAAAAGTGGCTAACGCATTGTCCAAACCATCATACCAACCAGGATTGCGCAAAGTTCGTATTGCTGGAAAGCACGGAATTCGCGCAGATCCTAGAAGGGCTCGGACTAGATGTTGAGTATTTTCGCGATCGGGTGCGCCGCGGTAAGTTTCGAGTAGACTCAATGGATATCTGGGGGCACTCGGCGAGCAAGCAATACAAGCACCAGAGGCGGATAAAGCGAGAAGCCGTCAAGGAACCAATCGTAATTGATGATCTAGCCTAAAGGTTGCCTTTGTTTTGAATCCTTGATATGTTACTTGTATGACCAAACCAAGAATCCTTATATGGGATATCGAAACTGGCGGTGTGAATGCCCTTCGAAGTGACCTGGGCTTCATGCTAAATTTTGGCTACAAGTGGCTAGACGAAGACAAGGTAACAGTGCTAACAGTCGACCAGTATCCAAACTGGTTCACTACGAAAGGTGGAATAAACGATCGTGGGCTTATTGGTGCTGCACTAGAAGTTATGGACGAAGCGGATTTGATGGTAGCGCATTACGGAGACAAGTTCGATCGACGGTTTCTTCAAGGCCGATGCGCAATTCACGGATTTACGCCTCCGCCGCCGACCAAGCAACGAGACACCTGGCGTATTGCTAGAACAGCGTTTAATTTTTCGAGTAACCGACTGCAAAACCTTGCGATGGTGCTCGGGCTCAGCGAACAAAAGCATCAAAAGACCCGAGACGAATGGCCTGGTTGGTGGTTTCGTGCAATGGCCGGGGATGCAACGGCGATCAAATCCATGGCACAGTATTGCGCGCAGGACGTGCGAACACTCGAGCAAATCTACTTGCGCATTCGAATGTATGACAACCCGCATCCGCGGTTGTTTATTGACGAACATCGCCAGGTCTGCAAAGTCTGCGGAAGCAAAGTGCAATACCGTGGGCTTGCGTTTGTTGGTGAAAACTACTATCACAGATTTCAGTGTTCAAATTTGCGGGGCAAAAACAAGTGTGGGAAGTGGGGAAGAGAAACGAAAGCAGTAAAGGATTGTTAGGTATATGCTATGACAAAAGAACCGATTCAGCCCTGCAATAAAAATCAATGTGAACAAGCTCATCTAGTAGGGGCTTTGCGGGGCGCTGGGCTTATTGCTAAACAAGCAGGTCCTTATGGAGATAAAAACGTGTCATACAATTTAAGCGGAAAAGTGCTTACCAACTCATGTTTTCAATTCGAGTGCGGTTTTACTATGCCACTTGGTCAAATTGCTTGGCTGTTTTCAATACCAATCAACGAGCTGAAAGTCGGAGAAACGCTATCCTTTAAAGTCTCTGAATTGGAACGGCATGTACCCCAACACAAACACTATTTTACTTGCGATTGTGGAGCAAAACACGCATGAAACGCATAATGCTCGATATTGATGGGGTACTTGCAGATTTTGTACTAGCCTACACACGGGAAGCCGTCAAGCTAGGATTTCTTGAAAACCCGATCAGCACTATAGACCAACCGACTTGGAGCTTTGATGGAATTGGGTTGACCGAAGCTCAGGGTAAAGAAGTCTGGCAATATATTGATTCACAGCGCTTTTGGTGGCTCGAGAAACTTCCTAGTTTGATGACCGCGCAGCAAACCGATCGAATTCGAGCCTTGAAGTACGCAAATGAATTGTACTTTTGCACTAAGCGCCGTGCGCCTGAAACCGCTTCGATCAGCATTCAATATCAAACACAAGCCTGGCTCGAGAATACAATAGGAGCCGGGGGGATGTGTGTTATTCCATCAATGCACAAAGGCGAAGTTGCAAAAGCCCTTCGAATCACTCACGCGATCGACGATCGACCGGAAAACGTAGTTGAGATTGCAAAAACTGTTTCGGAAACTTATATGTTCACCCGGCGCTATAACGAGCTGGTGTATTACCCAAAACGGGTTGCGGATTTAGATGCGTTTTTGCGCTTGTTAGAGTCGCAATGATCTCAGATTTAGTCAATGGTTCGTTCGAGTTTTGTGGTAGCATCGTGCTTTGGCTCAATGTTAAGCGACTTCATCAAGATAAAGGCTATAATGGCGTAACGACACTGGCTACTGGATTTTTTATGGCTTGGGGTTACTGGAATCTATACTACTACCCGAGTCTCGGACAATGGTGGTCATTTCTCGGCGGAGTCTCGATTGTCGTCGCGAACACAATGTGGTTGATTCTGATGCTGTATTATGGAAGAAAGTAGGACGCAATGAAACCGCAAAAAGCTTTAGTGCTCTATCATGGTAACTGTTATGATGGATTCGGCGCGGCCTGGGCAGCTCAACGCGCGCTCGGTGACGGAGCTGAATACCGGTCCGCGTTGTACGGTGATCCACCCCCAAAAGACTGGTGGGAGCGGGATTGTTATGTGCTGGATTTTAGTTTCCCGGCCAGGGTCATTACAGATCGCGTATTGGGCGATCCTACTTACATGGCAGGTCTCACAGACTTCCGCATAATCGATCACCATAAAACGGCTCAAGAAGATCTAAAAGCCCAACCAGGCTGTTGCATTTTCGATCTTACTAAGTCTGGTGCAGTACTTGCTTGGGAGTTTTTTCACCCGGAGACCCCTATACCGAAAATGCTTCAATACATTCAAGACCGGGATCTGTGGAAATTTGAGCTGCCGCATAGCCGAGAAGTCTCTCGGTATATGCAATCGTTTGATATGAATTTTCTCAATTGGACTGACGTAGCTCAGACTTTTGAAACTGATTTTGACTCAATCCGTGTTGCGGCTTGTACCATGGAAACCCTAGCAACGAGCCAAGTTAACCGTATAGCCGATGCCGCGGTTTGGGGAGAGATCGATGGTTATTGCGTTCCGATTGTCAACACTTCGCTTTTGTTTAGCGAGGTTGGCGAGGAGCTGTGCAAACGTTTCCCCAAAGAACCATTCGCTGCATACTACTTTGATCGAGCGGACTGCAAGCG
>Ga0214473_10009431_pt1 | contig 11531 bp, 26 predicted proteins | sample RVTome_7_FD_203509 | JGI IMG/M metagenome (GOLD analysis project Ga0214473, IMG submission 203509) | Soil microbial communities from uranium-contaminated site in the Upper Colorado River Basin, Wyoming, United States - RVT98D197 | ecosystem: Environmental > Terrestrial > Soil > Contaminated >...
TATCTCACGATCCTCGTCTCGGTGTCCAGGACGCGCTCAGTCGGGTAGAGCTTCGTGACGCCGAGCGCCCGGGCCCGGTAGACGAGGGCCTTCACCGCCTCCCGGTACGCCACGGCGTCCGTCGGGCTCTCGCAGAGCTCGCGGTCGGTGAGGTAGAACTGCGCCTCGTGCCAGTAGACCTTCCGCTCGGCGACTTCGATCCCGCCGACCGGTCCGCCCGGCGCGCGGAGCGCGAGGCTCGCGTCGAGCGTCGCGGCGAGCCCGGCCGCCATCAGCCGCAGGGCCCGCGCTACGTCGTCGCCTCGCGTGTAGGTCGGCGCAGCCCTCCCCGCGAGCGCGATCTTGGGGACGAGCAGCGCCGCCCCGGCGCCCGCCGCGAGCGCGGACGCGAACTGTCTCCTGTTCATCTTCCCGCCGCCTCCTCTCACGACGCTCCCCACGGCCTCACGTACCACTGGTGCCGCGTCGGGTGGCGCCTGACCGTCAGGAGCGGCGTCCTGTCGAACCTGACGAGGCGGAAGACGTGGCCCGGCCAGCCGTACTGCCGCAGCGCCCAGCACGCGTCCCCGACGGTCTTCCGGTACCCGAAGAGCCAGCTCGGCGCGCCCGTCACCCAGGTGTCGCCCTCCCGCCGCTCCCAGCGGACCCACTGCCTGCCGTCACCGACGTGGAGCTCGCCGAGCTGGATGCCCTCGACCCCAGTCGCGTTCGGCGCGTAGGGAGTGTTGAGCCAGTTCCACCGCCCCGGGCCTAAGTCGAATAACACGCGCATCACTTCCTCCCGTCACGGACTTCGTAGTGGTAGCAGCGACGGCACTGCCGTCCGCCCAACACGGCGGCCCAGGAGTGGCCGAGCAACCAGCACACGCGCTTCATTCCACCAGCCTCGTGAGGATGTCGTACCAGTCGCACTCGGTGTTCACCCCGAGGTACTGCAGGACCTCCTGGGCCCGGCGCACCGCGTTCCCGCGCAGCACCTCGAGCTTCAGGCGGTGGAGCCGCGCGGCCTCCGGCGGGTCGATCAGCCAGTCGTCCGCGAACGCTGACGGGTCGATGATCCGCGCGACGGCCTCGGTCCGCGCCCAGAGGTCCGGCCGCTGCTCGCGCGCGATCCTCAGCATCCTGTCCACGTCGCTAGGCAATGAATTCTCCTGTCGCCGCTGCAACCAGAGCTCGACGCTCGCGACGTACGCCTGGCAGCCGGGGCACGTCCTCGGCGACCCGGGCACCAGCGTCCCGGGGTGGCCGCACTCGTCGCAGGGTCGCAGCGTCACGTCTCGGTTCGGGATCACGCCGGCCCTTCCTTCCGACGCAAGTCCGCCGCCAGCCGAACGACCTCTTCGTCTGAGACGGGCGAGACCGAGCGCAGCACCTTAAGCACCCAACCGATCTCGCTCGCTTCCTTCTGATCGACTTCGTAGTACGCCCCGGGCACCCCGTCCTCGAAGAGCAACGATTCGATCAGCCGCTCCAGTCTGTTCGCCGTCACCGCCCCACCTCCGCGAGGACCGCGTCGAGCGCGCCCCGCCTCGTCCAGTCGTAGACGAGGTGGCGGGCGGCCGGGCTCGGCCTCCACACCTGGTGGGTGACCCGGAACCACTCGAGCCAGGTCTTCCGGAACACCGCCTCGTCCGTGACGAGCTCGCCCCTGGCTTCGTTGCGCGCGGCCCAAGCAGCGCGGCACACCCCGTACTCGGGCAGGCATACGACCTGGACGGCGCCGACCGCCTGGAGGCACCTGTCGACGATGTTCCACCCGTCGTCACCCAGGTTGTCGGCGCCGCGGAGTACCGGGCCGTACACGCGCTCGCCGAGGGCGAAGCGGTCGAGCACGACGCCCCTCGTGCTGAGGGCCTCGAGCATCGCGTCGAAGAGCCTGGCCTGGTAGTAGAGGAGCGGGTCCTGGTCCTCCGGCGGCGGGCCCTCGTGGCGGTAGCCGAACCCGAACCGCTCCTGCAGGGTCCGCGCGAACGTCGACTTCCCGCCCCCGTCCGGGCCCTCGATCACGACGAGCCGGGTGCTCATCTTCCCGTCGCGGCGGCGAGCACCTTCAGGTTGACCCGTCCGCCGCGGCTGTCGTAGAGGACACGCGCGTCCCCGGCGAGCACGTGGTAGACGTGCTCGATCGTCGCGCGCTTCAGCGGGTTGGTCCCGTCGCCCGCGAAGAAGCGCTCGCGGTTCTTCGGGATGACCTTCCCGCAGTGGGCGCAGGGCTGGTCGAACTGGCCGCCCGGGGCCCAGACCCACACCACGCCGTTCGCGTCCTTGATCTTCTGGTACAAGCTCATGAGCGATTCCAACCTTCCCGCCGATAACTATGCCACACCCGCCGCCCTGGAGCCACCGCAGACCTTCTTGAGCGCCGCCATCAGCTCGTCGGCTCTGACCGTCACGGGGTCTCCCTCGTCCGGGTGGCGGAGCGTGACGTACGCATCCCCGACGCCCTCTACCACGAGCGGCTCCTCGAACATGAAGTTGACTGGCTCCCCGGACAGCACGCGGAGCGCGACCTCGACGCGGCGGCGCCTCATCAGTCGCCCTCCCCGTAAAACCAGGTGCGGGAACGGGAGCCCTCGGCGGTCAGGTTGTCGAGCGTCCACGAGTGCGTGGAGCGCGGGAACCTCCTCGCGAGGACCCGCCGCGCCTCGCGCACGGCGGAGTCGAAGAAGAGCCGCGTGAACGAGATGGAGTAGCCCCCGCGCGGGCTCTGCCGCGGCTGCGTCCAGCCGGCCGGCGTCCCCGGCCTCCCCCACGCTGCTGCGTCCCGCGAGTCCCACACCGCGTCGTCCTCTTCCTCGATCGAGACGTGGTAGTGCTTCCCGACCCCGTAGAACTTCATGATCCGCACGCGAATCGGTCTCCGCCTCCGGCGGTCCTGGTAGTACCACCGGTGCGGCGGCGGGATCGCCGCGAGCGTGTCGCAGCTATATATCAAGTTGTCCACCTCACCCTACCAGCCTCCTCACCGCGCGCCTCGCCCTCGCGGCGTTGCGGCGGTCGTTCCAGGTCCGGCACAGCCCCGACGGGTGGGGCAGGACGAGCACGTTCGTCCCGCGCCTCCGCCTGAAGGGCCGGTACGGCACGCCGAACGCCCGCGCCACGCGCGACCCGAGCAGTACGACGGGCGTCCCGTGCCGGAGGTCCGTCCTCCCGATCAGCTCGGCCCGCCACGCCGCCTCTACCGCGGACCACCGCCCGCGGCACAAGTTCGTCCTGTCGAACCGGGCGTAGAGCCCGCCCAGGATCTTCGCGAGCCGCGCGCCCGACGGCGTCCCGGGGTGCAGCGCGGGGCCGCCGCGCGGGTTCAGCTCGCCGACCACGAGGGGCCTCACAGGAGGACCGCCACGAGCCGCCCGTCGGCGTCGAGCACCCGCCGTTCCCGCCCGCTCCGCACGAAGTACAGGTTGCCGCCCTCGCCGTCGTCTACTACGAACGCGAAGGGTCCGGGCTCGGGTTGGAGTGCCGCCATCCGCGCGACCATGCGGACGACGTCTTCGTAGCGCATGCTGCTCACCCCCGCGCCTCCTTGATCGCGTCGTAGACGCCGCAGTCACAGTCGGCACTCTCACCCCACCACGGGCGCCGCAGCGACGCGCACGCGTCCTCGTGTCGGATGTATCGAGCGAGGCGCGCGATCACCTGCGCCCGCGCGTTCCGCAAGATCAGCGCGTCGATGCAGTCGATCACCTCCCGATTCACGGCAGGAGCTCCGTCTTCACGGCACCGCCTCGGCCGGCGTCGGCGTCGGTGACGGTCGGGGGCCCGGTTCCCACCGGCACTCGAACCGGTCGCCCGGCTTCGCGGCGTAGACTGCGGCCACCGCCCCGGGCGAGCTGAAGTCGGGTCGGCAAATCGTGCCGTCGCCCGCGATCAAGATCCGGCCGCGTGTCCCGCCGATCACCTCCTCGACGGTCTTCACGGCGGGTGTGGATGATACGCACGCCGCGGCGGACATCGCTGCGGCGACGAGTATCGCGTGTCGTACCCTGTTTGTCATGGCCGGTCCAGGTACCGGTACGTCGCCCAGCCCGCCGCGGCTCCTAACGCCGCCACGGCGAGCAAGACTGCGAAGACGTTCATCACTTGGCTGCGGCCCGCGCGCGCCGCGCGCGCTCGTAGGTGTTCCGGTCGAGCCGCTTCTGCTCGGCCGCAGAGACCTGGCCCTTGCGGGGCTTGATCGCCGGCTTGGCGGGCTTCGGGCCCTCCTCGAGTATCGCGGGCTTCAGGGTGGGGGCGGCGGGCGAACGGATCCCTGCGGTCCCCAGCTTCACCACGCGGAACGCCGCGCCGTCCGTGCAGCCGAACTTGGCCGCGAGTGCGACGTACGTCCACGTCTTCGGGTCCGCCGCGCGCAGCGCGACGATCTCCGCCTTCTGTTTGGGCGTCAGTCGACGCCCCAGACCGATCGGCTTCATACTCTCTTCCTCCTGACCTTCCTCCTGACCTTCTTCGCCATCACCACCGGCTCTGACTTCTTCCTCTTGGACCCGTCGGGGTTGGACGCCGTGCTCGTCGGCTCGGCGCCGCGTGGGTCCTTCTTAGGGCCCTCGGCGGCCTTGCAGATCTTCCAGGGCCGGCTTCCGTGTTGGTCGGGCCAGCCCATCGCCTTCTCGATGTCACCGAACTTCATCCCTCCGGCGCGGAGCTCCAGCACCCTCGCGACGTCCTCCGGTCTCTCGGACGACCCGCGCTTGCGACGCCTGACCGCCGCCTGGACCGCGGCGGTGACGGCGGCCTCCGGGACGACGTGGTCTGGGCACTTCGGGTCCCGTCCCATGCGGTCCTTGTCCTCGACGTCCTCGCCGGCGACGAACCCGGGCCAGCAGTTCTCACAGGCGGCCTCGTCCTGGCTCAGGGCGCGCTCCTCCGCGGCGCGGCGCACCTCGGCCTCGACCTCCTCCTTCGTGAGGAACGCGTGGCCGGCGGAGCTCGCGCTCCAGGTGGTCACCGTCCCGACCCCTCGCCCGGCGACCCCCCGCACGCGGGCGCCGGCGGCGTTCACGCTCTCGACCAGGACCACGCCGCGCCCGTTCCGGACGTACTGGCCAGGTCGGAGCTTGCTCGAGTCCTGGACCTTCTCCCGGATCTCGACCCCACCGATCACCTCGAGGACCTTGCCCTTCGGCGCCACGTCCACCTCCTCGTTGTACGAGGCGTAGCACCGCGGTCTCCCGCAGAGCCACTCCCCGACGTTCTCGCCGCGACCCGCGGGCCGGAGGCAGACCTGGAACCAGTCCGGCCCCGTCCTCCTGCCACACTCGTGGCAGCTCGCGCTCAAGTACGCTCCTGAGGTAACATACGGAAGCGGGCGCTGAGAAGTTCCGTGCTCACCGCACCTCGACGTACACGGCAGGCCCGCCCGGGGCGTCCAGGTCGTGGCGGCGCTTGAACACACGTAGCTGCCTGTTGGGAATCGTGGGGCGGGGGTTCACCTCGACGGAAAGGGTGTAAGGCGGGGGTAACAGGATCTCGTGCTCGCAGCCCGTCACGCGCATCTGGAGCGTGAACCCGTCGAGGCCGCGCAGCTCCACCGGCCTGCTGCTGAGCCGCTCGATGGCCTCGTTGGCGAGGTCGAGTGAGTGGCGCAGCCGCTCGACCTCCTTCTGTGCCTCTTGGCGGACGTAGCACTCGTGCGCGAGCGCGACGGCCTGGTCCTGCGCCAGCTTCTTGTACTTCGCGCGCCCGGCCTCGGTCGCCGCGAGCAGCGTCCGGGTGTTGGCCAGGTCGATCTGCGCTTGTTGCTTCTCGCGCACTTCCACCGTTATGGCTCGGGCGCGGTCGTGCTCGGCTTCGGTCGCCGCGAGTAGCGTCTTGGCGTTGGCTAAGTCGTCCTGCGCCATCTGCAACCCGCGCTGCGTCTTGATCGTGGCGAGCGCGTTCTGCAGCTTGTCCACGAGCACCATGACGACGCCGCGCGGCGTGAACGGCGCGAAGCCGTCCGGCCCCATCAGGTCGCGCACGCGGTTCGCTTCCTCGTAGATGCCGTCGCGCTCCTGTCGGGCCTCGTCGAGCGAGGCCTCGGCGTCGCCCAGGGCCTTGAACAGCGTGCGGAGTGCCTCCGTGTCCAAGCCCGTCACGGCCGACAGGTACATCACCACCTTCGTCTTCGCCACGCTCAGGTCCATCCCTCCTCCAGTTTCCGCCGCCATCATATCATAAGTCCTCGGGCTCCGCGTTCTCTTTTGGCAGTCCGCTTCGGCTGTCCTCCCCGTCTTTATGCCCAGCCCAGTAGGCTGCCAGCACGACAGCGACAAAACCCACGACTTCTACCCAGCTCATCGGCCTTCTCCCCCCCTTGTCCTGCGTCGGCTGATCTCGGGCGTCTGCGAGGGCGGCACGGGCACGAAGAGCCGTGCGACAACCGCTACAATCCGCGTGACCGCCACTGACACCGGCCACATGGATTGCGGGCCCACATGCGGTCCTCGGCGGCTCGGCCCGCGTCGTACTTCCGGCGCCACTCGACCTGGCGAGCCTTCTCGGACGACGGCGCGTGCTGCCGGCACCACCACCCGCTCTTCCCGCTCCGCGCGTCTCGCTCCTCGAGCACGCCGCGACGGTTGCAGGGCCACGACGACCCCCGCTCGCCCCAGACGAGCTTCGCGCACGCGCGCTTGGCGAAGTCCGGGACGTCGGGCGTCACCAACGGAGCGTCTCCAGCGCGCGGCCGAGCGCCTTCGCCTCGAAGTGGCCCATCAGGTTGTGGCTCTGGCTCGAGCTGGTCCCCGGGCGCGCCGCCGAGATGAGCCGGTCGGTGACCCACCGTAGGGTCTTGTCCAGGCCCACGCCATTGAGCCCCCGCAGGACCTCGTGGTTGACCCACGCGACCGCCGCCGCCTCGAACAGGGAGTCGGCCCACTCGAGCTCGTGGTGGACGTGCTGCGGGGCTCCGGCCAGCCGCGTCTGCCACTTCTTGACCGTCAGCGCGGCCTCCGCCCCCTCGTCTGCGAGCCGGCTCAGGAGGTAGTCCCACTCCCAGTGGGCCTGCCCCGCGATCAGCTCGACCTGCTCCGCGTGGAGCGCGTCGACGACCACGCGCTGCTCCGCCGGGCGCAGGGCGTCGAACGCCCGCTGCCCCGTCTCGAGGTCTCTCAGTCTCTGCGCCGACTCACGCTTCTTCATCACCGCTCCCAGTAGAGGCGGAGCGCCCGCGCGTGTGTGCGGTCGTGCTCCGTCTCCTGCGTCGCGTGCTTGCCGCGTGCGGTCTCGGTCTTGACCCCCGAGCCGCGGGCCTCGCGCATCTTCTCACGCGCCTCTGTCGGGACACCGCTTGGAAGGATCGTCACCCAGGCGGCGCCCTCGAGGCGTGACCAGCCGAAACCTGGCGCGTAGCGCCATTCGGTCCCGCCGGAACTGACTTGCCTCCAGTCGCTCATCCTTCGATCAGGCAAGCGTAGTCCTGCCCCCACTTGGCCTTCATGAAGTGACGGACCTGGTCGTGGCGCCTCACCGCTTCACGCGGCTCGAGCGCGCCGTACTCGTGGCCGAAGAGGACGTGGGTCATCTCGTGCCGAGCCCAGCACCGGAGCTGCGCGTCGCTCGCGCTCATCAGCTGGAACCAGACTATGCTGACGTTGACCGGCTTCACGATCTGGACGCCCCGCGAGTCGACTCCCTCCGGGGCCCACACCCACGCGATGACGAGCGGGCTGAGGCCCGCCGCGAGAGTCTCCTCGAGAGAGACGGCGCGGGCGACGGGCCGCGCGACGCGGAGCTCGTCGGCCGCCCGGTCGAGCTCGCGGGTGAACACCCGGAGCCGCTGCTTCGTGGTCTGGTACTGGTACCTCGGGGTCGCGGAGAACGCGGGCGCCGCCGCGCACGCGAGGATCCCGATCAGCACTCCGAGGGCGAACGCGCGGATGAGGAGGATCGCCAGGAGGCTCTTCACGCGGCCTCCTCGAATCCCGTCCCGGCTACCTTGACGCGGCGGCCGCGGAATCGGATCACGTCACCCACCGAGACCGACGCGAACGGCTTGGGCTGGAAGTCGTTCTGGCCGTACTTGAAGACCAGCTCCAGGATCGCGAGTTCGTTCGGGGTCGCGAGGTACTCGTCCCGCGGGATCTCCACCGGGCGGATCTCGCCGTTCATGAAGGCCTGCATCTCGACCTCGACCGTCACCGTCTCCATCATCTCCGCCCTCCATTAAGATATACGGGCCCGGAGGGCAGAAAGTTCCCGCCTGTGAAAGAATGCAAAAGCGTCAGGAGCGTTCATTCCCGACGTAGAATACGTGAACGCCGTGCCGCGTCCACTCGTCACGGGTGGGGGCCCAGGGCGGTGTCCACGTGCCGATCCGGTGGAAGTGGGTCGCGCCGCCCGTCGGGTCCGGGATGTACCCCAGGAGGATCGCCTGCGCGACGCCCTCGAGACGGTGCATCTCCGCGACGCTCATCGGGTGTCGCCAGCGGTCGTACGGGTCCAGGGACCACGACGGGTGGAAGCGACCCCGGATCATCGAGCCGAACGCGCGCCCCTCGGTCACCGCCTCGAGTACCGGCCGCCCTCCGGCCCGGTTGAGTACGACCCACATCACCGCCACTGCGGCGTCGCGGTCCTCGCCCATCGCCACGTCGGCCAAGCGTCGCGCGTCGTCCTCGAGCTGGGCCTCGTGCGCGTCGACGATCGTCGGCCCCGGGACCGCGGCGACCGCGACGGGGGTCGCCGGCGTCGGGAGCGGGCCAGGGACGTACCCTATCCATACGGAGACGTATCCCGCGAGGGTCACCGCGAGCGCGTATCGCAGCGGCTTGAACGTCTCGAGCGCCCGCGGCGGCCAGCGGCCGCGGAGCCGCATCAGCCTGTCGTCTGTCGCCCAGTCCTGGAGCTCGACCCGCACCTAGTAGCAGCCCTCGTGACGGAGCATCATGAGGTCGACGTCCCGCTGGTCTAGCGGCTCCTTACAGAGCTCGCACAGGTCTCCGAACTTCGGGGCGCCGTCATCCGCGGCCTCCCTCCGGGCCTCGTCCTCCGCCTGGTGCTTGTTCTCGATCGGCCGGCCGTGCACGTCGGTGGTCTTCACGTTCACCTCCATCGGGCGTCGTCCTGAACGTCGCGGCCGCGGTGTCGAGCGCCGCGCTTTCGTCCGTCGTCGTCATCCTGCGACCCTGCTGCACGAAGGCCTCGTCGATCTCCACTGCGAGGGTCATCAGCTCCGGCTTGCCGTGGGTTTTCCCCAGCTCCAGGAACGTCTCAGCGAAGCGTCGCGCGCGGGCCGCCGGGCCGGTATAACGATCCAGGACCTCCCTGTCGGCTCGCGAGTCGAAGTCGTCGTTCACCCGTTCACCCGTAGCACTCCCTCACGAGGTCCGCGGCGCACGGCGTAGCGGACTCCTCGTCCTCGTGCTCGTGCGGGCAGCGGACCACCGGGTGGCCGTGCGCGTCGCGCAGGCAGCCCTGCCAGTATACCCTCCCGGCGCCCGGGGCGAAGCAGCCCGCCGGGTTCCGCGCGCGGACCGTGCTCGGGCGCAGGAGCGGCGTCACGCCGTCGCCGCCAGCCAGCGCATCTCCTCGAACGGTCGGAGGTTCACCCGGCAGAGGTCGGCCGAGCGGAAGTCCGAGATCGCCGGCATCCGGTCGAACATCGCGAGCAGGTCCATCGCCGCGAGCTGGACCTTCAGGCGGCGCGTCGCCTCGCGGTCCTCGAGCCGCCTGAGCGCCGACGCGGCCCACGCCCCGCAGATCGCGCAGAGCCCGTCCGTCATCCCCGAGACCGGGAAGCGCTTGAAACAGCTCTGACAGTTCTCGTGCGGGTGCGCGTCGTACCACGCGAGACGCACCTTGAGCGCCTCGTGCATCGCGTCCTTGCGCCGCTGGTCCTCTCGCTGCGCGCGCCACTCCTCTGCGGTCATCTTGTCCGCCGGCCTCGCCGTCACGTTTGGGTCCACGGCCCTAGATCCTTTCAGGTACCGGCCTCCCGGGGCCGAACCACCAGTTTCATGCCTCCGTCACTACGATATACGGAGCCGGGCCCAATAAGTTCCCGGGGCACCTTTGCTCACTTCTTATCCACTCCAGAAGACAGCCAGCAGTCCAGATTCCGGACACGTTCACCTGACAGACTCCGTTCGACCGGCGAGCGCCCATCACGACTGCCCGGGGTTGCAGCGCCACTGGCGGTGTCACGGGCGGCTGCGGGTCGACGGGCCAGACCGCCGCGTCGGACCGCGACTCCTCCCGGGGCGCGAGCGGCCTGCAGACCGCGCACTCGCTGAAGACCGGAGGCGCCCCGCACCTCGGGCACGGCCCGGAGGTGAGGTGCCGCGCGACGAGCGGGTCGGTGTCCCTGGAGTAGACCTTCTCAGGGTCCAGGTGGAGGGGGAAGTTCAGGGCCCACCGCCACCTCCGGAGCGCGGCCTTCCTCTCCGACCGCCGCCGCTTGTTCAGCGCCCGGAGGCGTACCAGGTTCCTGCCGCGCGTACGGGTGGTGCGCGCCCGTACCTCCTCCGTCGTCAGGGGCCGTCGTTCCCGTCCCTCCGGGTGCGGGCTCCTCCCCTTCTCGAACGGCTTCCCTCTCGGCAAACACCACCTCGTATATCCCGTTGACCAGTCGCGTCTCGATCGGGGCCGGCACCACGAACCAGCGCCGCGCGCCGCACATCGGGCAGGCGTTCATTTTAACATACCGGGGCCTCGTCTGAGAACACGAAGACGGAGATGCCGTCGGGGGCTAGAGGTGCCGCACGACCCCACCGGACGGCCACCGGACGCAAGCCCTGGGACTCCGCCACCCGGCACTGGAGCGCCACGAGGTCCGTGTAGCAGAGCCGGACCTCCCGGTCGATCATGTTGACGCGCTTCTCTCTCATTCTACTACGCCCGGCGCGGCGCTCTCGCGGGCGGGAAGCAGGCCGGCGGCGCGGGACTTGTCCCTCAGCGCGCAACCGCCACACTGGAACCCGCCCGGTGAGTTGAAGTGCTCCGCGTGTGTCCGGTGATGCCACAGCGCGAGCTCCCGTGCCAGCGCGGCGAGGGCGAGCAGGTCGTGGTCAGACTGTGAGTCCATCTCTGACCAGACGCACATCCGCGCCCGCTCCTCCGCTTCCGGCACGTTGAGATTGCGCTCCTCACTCACTTGCAGTAGCTCGCGGGGATGACCGTGTTGCCCCGGTACGAGTTGTTCGAGTGCAGGCACGCCTCGCCCGCACACGGCGTTTCTCTGTCCTTCGCCCAGGCCGGGTAGCCGATGTAGATCCACGACTTGTAGTTCTCCCACGTACCTTTGCAATCGCGGGCGACCGTGATCTCGTCGCTGTTGCCGTCACGGTGCTGGCCAGCCCAGAAGCCGCGAGCCCTGAGCCGCGCGGTCAGCACGCCGTAGAAGGACTGCGGGTCGTAGCCGAGGCCGTCGCAGCGGTCCTGGCTGATGGGGCAGCTCGGGAACATCGCGGCGATCTCGGCGTTGACCTCGTCGTGCAGGGTCGGGATGCCGGGGACGACGAGGATCTCGCTGTCGGGGATCCCCTGCGGGAACCGGAGCGAGGGCGGGGCGGGCGTCGGCGTCGCCTCGACGGTCGGCCCGGTCGGGCTGT
>Ga0214473_10009432_pt1 | contig 11529 bp, 11 predicted proteins | sample RVTome_7_FD_203509 | JGI IMG/M metagenome (GOLD analysis project Ga0214473, IMG submission 203509) | Soil microbial communities from uranium-contaminated site in the Upper Colorado River Basin, Wyoming, United States - RVT98D197 | ecosystem: Environmental > Terrestrial > Soil > Contaminated >...
CCAGCACTTCGGATCGGTCGGGGTACTCGCGGCCGATCTCGACGGCGACGGCATGGTCGGCGCCAGTGATTTCCGGGTGATGCGCGCGTCCTACGGCACCTCGAACGACCTCGCGTCGCTGGGTCTCTTCGAGCTCGGCGTATCGGTGCAGGTGGACGACGGTCCCGTGCTCGCGGCTCAGCACTTCGCTGCGGTCGTGGGCGGGATCGTGTTCGACTACCACGGCCCCGCGCGCTTCAAGTTCGTCGCGCTGCGGGAGGACACCGACGAGCTCGTCGTGGGCCATTATTCGCTGGCCGGCGGCTTCGGGATCGATGCGGCTGCGCGCTTCGCGGTCGACCCCGGCGATCGCCATGCGCTCGAAGTCTCGGTGGCGGGCATGGCCGTGAGCGTCCGGGTCGATGGCCAGGCGGTCCTGGGCCACACCTTTGGCACCTTCGTCGGCGACGGACCCGTGGGCCTGCTGGCGCTCGACGGCCTGCGCCCCGAGGAGCCCGAGGACGCCTACGCGATCCGGGTACTGGCGGAGGAAACGGTCGGCGCGAGCGACGCAGCCGACTACGCGATCCGCGAGATCCCGCTCGGCGGCGCGGGCGCGTAGGCGCCCGAGCCCCTCAGCGAAGAAGCAGCAGCTGCCCCAACGCGTTGGCTGCGGCCGGCGGCGTCTCGCTCGGCGCCGCGAGCGGCGCAGCGGCGTCCGGCGCCGCCGCGGCGCGGTCCGGGCCCGCTGGGCAGAGCTTGCTGTACTCGCACCAGCGGCAGAGCGCGCTCGGGCGCGGCTCGAATTCGCGCTCGGCGCGGATGCGGTCGATGAGACCGATCGTCTCGTCGCGCAGCGAGGCGAGGGCCTCCGGCGTGCGCGAGGAGGTGCGCAGCTGATCGGAGAGGAGGTAGTGCCAGACGAGCCGGATCGGCCCGTCGTGGCCGAAGCGCAGGGCCACGCCCATCTGGTAGAGGGCGAGCTGGCGGTCCTGGTCGAGCTGCTCCTGGCGCGGCACGCGCTGGCCGGTCTTGTAGTCGTGGATCTCGATCGCTTCGTCGGGCGTGCGCACGATCCGGTCGACGATGCCCCGCACGCGGTAGCCGCCGCCTTCGTCGAGGCTGAACGCGACCCGCTCCTCGATGCCCAGCGTCTCGCCGTGGTCGAAGGGGTAGTGCCGCCGGTAGTAGTTCGTGAGGCAGCGCTCGCCGTTCGCGCGGTAGTGCAGGGGCTCCATGCCCTCGCGGACGATGCGGATCCGATCGGGGCTCCAGGCCTCGGCCCACATCGAGCGGAAGCGGTCGAGCACCTTTCCGAGGCTCGGCACCATCCCGCGGTCGGTGAAGTGGTAGAGGCGCTCGAGCACCTCGTGCACGCGCTTGCCGACGAAGGCCTCGACCGACTCGCTGTCGACCGGCACCTTCTCCACGTACCGGAAGTGGAACTTGCGCGGGCAGTCTTCGAAGCTCGCGAGCCGCGAGGGGCTGTAGACTTCGTTCGCCGCCGCCGGGTTCCTCCGCATGCAGACCACGCCTCGCGCGCCGAGCCGACGCTCGCGAACTGGGTTTCGGAGGACCGCCGGGGGGGATGCCCGGCGAGCCCCACCGTACCACCGACCCCGCGGGGCGGCAACGCCATTTGCGCTACAATCGAGGCTCGCTCGCGCCTGCCCGCAGGAGGCCCCCATGACCCCCGACGATCCCGCAGAGATCTTCGAGCGCGCCATCGCGTCGCTCGCGTCGAGTGCGGAGGACGCCCTCTCGAAGGCCGTGGCCGAGGGGCTCCCGGACCGCGAAGAGGTGGTCGACTGGGTCGAGCGGTGCAAGCGCCTCGTGCTCATCGAGCGCGACCGCTCGGCGCTGCGCTCGGAGGTTCCGGCGCTCGCGGATCGCCTCCGCCGCCTGCTCGCGCAGGTGACGCTGCGCGGTGGCGCGTCGCCCGACGCGGTGGTGCTGCGCTTCGTCGAGCGGCTGCCGGCCATCCGGGCGCTCCTCGCCGCCGACGTCGAGGCGGCCTTCGAGGGTGACCCGGCGGCCAAGAGCTTCGCCGAGATCGTCGTGGCCTATCCGTCGATCCGGGCGATCGCGATCTACCGCATCGCCCACGAGCTCTTCGCCGAGGGGGTGCCCCTGCTGCCGCGCATGATGACCGAGCATGCCCACGACCGGACCGGGATCGACATCCACCCGGGTGCGAAGATCGGGCGGCGCTTCTTCATCGACCACGGCACCGGGGTCGTGATCGGCGAGACCTGCGAGATCGGGGACGGCGTGCGCCTTTACCAGGGCGTCACGCTCGGCGCGCGCTCGCCGCGTCACGGCGAGAGCCTGCGCGGAACCAAGCGACACCCGACGATCGAGGACGACGTCACGATCTACGCCGGCGCCACGATCCTCGGCGGCGAGACCGTGATCGGAAGCGGGAGCGTGATCGGCGGCAACGTCTGGCTGATGGAATCGGTTCCCCCCGGTTCGAAGGTGATCGCCGAGCCCGCCCGCCACCTGGTGCGCCAGCGCGGCGCCGGAGAACCGCGACAGCTGCAGTGGGATATCTGAGATTTGACTCCTCGACTCCGCTCGCCTGCGGCTCGCTGCGCGCGCCCTGCGGGCGCTTGCGTTCCGGAGCGTCGTTCTGACCGCCAATGACCTGCCGCTCGTGGAGGACATGGAAGTCGTCCGGAGACGCGTGGCAGATAGTCTCGAGAAGGTCGCGCGCGTGGTTGCGGTGACGAGCGGGAAGGGGGGCGTCGGCAAGAGCACCGTCGCCGTGAACCTCGCCGCGGCGCTGTCGCGCGCGGGGCAGCGCGTGGGGATCCTCGACGCCGACCTGAACGGCCCCTCGGTCGCGAAGATGCTGGGCCTGCGCGGGCAGCCGGTGCGCCTCGCGCCGGACGGGGCTCGGGGCGGGGAGATGCTGCGGCCCGCTCCCGGACCCTGCGGCCTGCGGGTGCAGAGCATGGACTTCTTCCTCCAGGGCAACCAGCCGCTCGACTGGGACGGCGAGGCAGGCGAGGGCGCGGCGCTGCGCAGCGCGATGGAGCAGGCCGCGCTGGCCGACCTGCTCGGCTTCACCGACTGGGGAGAGCTCGACGTGCTCGTCGTCGACCTCCCGCCCGGCGCGGACCGCCTGCCGGCGCTCGCGCGCTGGCTCCCGCCGACCTCGGCCGCACTCGCCGTGACGATCCCGACGCAGGTCGCGATGCTGGCCGTCGAGCGCGGGCTGCGCCGCGCGCACGCGCTGCGCTTTCCGGTGATCGGGATCGTCGAGAACTTCGCGAGCGCCGTCTGCCCGCGCTGCGGGGAGGAGGCGCCGCTCTACCGCGAGGCCGCCGCCGAGGCGCTGGCCGACGCGACCGCCGTGCCGGTGGTGGCGCGCATCCCCTTCGATCCGCGCCTCGCGCTCGCGGCGGATGCGGGTCGCGTCTTCCTCGAGGGCGAGGGCGTCGCGAGCCCCGCCGGTCGCGCGCTCGTCGCGCTCGCGGACACCGTCTCGGCCTGGCAGCCGCCGGACCCGGAAGGAGAGGGGTGGTGAGGGCTCGAACGCTCTTCGCGATGCTCGGACTCGTCCTGGGGGCGGCGCTGCCCGGTGCGGCCGCGGCGGAGGAAGCCTCAGCGCCGTCCGCCGGCGCGCCCGGGGTCTGGGGCTACGCGCTCGCGCGCGACCTGATGAGCCCCTTCTGTCCGGGAGTCGCGCTCGCCGATTGCCCGAGCCCGGACGCGGCAACGCTCCGCTCCTGGATCCTCGTCCAGGAGGCGGCGGGTCGCTCGCGCGCCGACGTGGAGGCGGAGCTCCTCGAGCGCTACGGCGAGCAGATCCTGTCGGCGCCGCGGGTGCGGGGCTTCGGTGTCACCGCCTACGCGATCCCGATCGGAGTCTTCGTCGCCGGAGGAGGCCTCGTGTGGCTCTTCCTGCGCCGCCAGACCCGCGAGGCCCGCGTCGAGCCGCGGGCGCGCGCGGCGTTGCTCTCGCCCGAGCTCGAGCGCCTCGTCGACGAGGAGCTCGAGCGTTGAAGATCTACACGCGACGCGGCGATCGCGGCGAGACGGATCTGCTCGGCGGCGGCCGTGTCGGCAAGGACGACCGGCGCGTCGAGGCCTACGGCGAGGTCGACGAGCTCAACGCCTGTCTCGGAGCCGCCGCGGCCGCGTCGCCGCAGCCCGATCTGCGCGATCTCGTGCGCAGAATCCAAGCGACGCTCTTCTCGCTCGGGGCCTACCTCGCCTCGCCGGACGACGCGCGCCGCGAGCGCGCCGCCATCCCCGGGGTCTGCGAGGGCGACGTGGAAGAGCTCGAGAAGCGCATCGATGCCCTGGAGAGCGAGCTCGAGCCGCTGCGGCGCTTCATCCTCCCGGGCGGAAGCGCCGCGGCCGCGGCCTTCCACGTGGCGCGCACCGTCTGCCGCCGGGCCGAGCGGCGCGCGGTGGAGCTCCACCGCGCGGAGCCCCTCTCACCGGTCGCCCTGCGCTACCTGAACCGCCTCTCCGACCTGCTCTTCGTGCTCGCACGCGTCGAGAACCGCCGCGCCGGCGTCCCAGACATCGAGTGGGAGGGCCGGGGCGCGTAGCCCGCCGGCTCCCGAGGCCGATCCGAGGTAGACCGTCGGCCGCTCGGCGCGCTGGCGCAGGCAGGTCCCGATGGCGAAGCCCGCGAGGAGCGAGCACAAGAGCGCGATCCCCACGCGTCGCAACCACTTCCCCATCACCCCCCCTGGCCGCTCGGCTAGAACGCCATGATTCCTGCTATAATGCCAGATGAGATAGCCAGGAGGCAAGGAAGATGGCCAGACGCGAGATCGCGGTCGGGGACTTCCGGCAGCGGGCCACCGAGCTCGTCCGCCAGGTGGAGGAGACGAAGGAGGCCATCACGATCACGCGCCGCGGCGTGCCGGTCGCCGAGCTTCGCGCGGTGACGGTCGATCCCGAGGCCTTGCTGGGATCGGTCACGGTCCTGGATCCCGACCTCACCCGTCCCGTCGTGGGGCCCGAGGACTGGGAGGCGGCTTCGTGATCGTTCTCGACACCGCCACGTGGATCTGGCGTGCGAGCGATCCGAAGCGCCTCACCCCCAGCGCCCGGCGCGCGATCGACGAGGCCGAGCGCGCGCTCGTCAGCGCGATCAGCGTGTGGGAGGTCGCGATGCTGGTTGCGAAGCGGCGCATCCAGCTCGACCGCCCCGTCGAGCAGTGGGTGAACATCGCGCTCGCCCTGCCGGGGATCCAGCTCGCCCCGCTCGAGCCGGCGATCGCGGTGCGCAGCAGCAAGCTCCCTGGCGAGTTCCACCCCGATCCCGCGGATCGCATCATCGTCGCAACAGCTCTCGAGAACGCGGCCCGGATCATCACGCCGGACGAGAGGATCCGAGCGTACCCCCACGTCCAATCGGCGTGGTAGCAGCGCGCCGCCGGGAGACCGGCGACTCACTGCCGAAGTTGGGTTAGTCGAGCAGCGCGAGGAGGTCCTCGCGCGTGATCGAGGCGGCCGCGCCGGCGTCGCCGAGCGCTACCGCGGCGAGCTCCTGCTTGCGGCGCTGGAGTGCGAGCACGCGCTCCTCCACGGTGTCCTCGGCCACGATCCGGTAGACCATCACGGGGCGCTCCTGCCCGATCCGGTGGGCGCGGCTCGCCGCCTGGTCCTCGACGGCGGGATTCCACCAGGGGTCGAGGATCACGACGTGATCGGCGGCGGTGAGGTTCAGGCCCAGGCCGCCTGCGGTGAGCGAGATCAAGAGCAGCGGCGGGCCCGCCGCGTCCTGGAAGCGCGCCACCACCCCGCCGCGGTCCCGCGTCGAGCCGTCGAGGCGCGCGAAGTCGATGCCGGCCGCGCGCAGCGGGGGCTCGACGAGGTCGAGCAGGCTCGTCCACTGCGAGAAGACGAGGGCCTTGTGCCCCTCGGCGACGATCTCCTCCACGAGCTCGAGCAGCACCTCGAGTTTTGCTGATCCTCCGCTCGGCTGCGCCTCGCTGCGCGCGCTTCGCGCTTGCGATGGCAGTAGCGCGGGATGGCAGGCGGCCTGGCGCAGGCGCAGCAGGGCCTCGAGGGCGGCGAGGATGCCGGTGCCCGTGGCGAGCTCCTCGGTCACGTCGCGGCGCGTGGCGGCGAGGACGGCGTCGTAGGTCGCGCGCTCGTCGGGAGAGAGCACGGCGTGCATCACCATGTCGGTGCGCGGCGGGAGCTCGGGGGCCACCTCGCGCTTCGCGCGCCGCAGCAGGAAGGGGCGGATGCGCTCGCGCAGCCGCGCCGCGGCGGCCGCGTCGCCGGCGGCGATCGGCCGCGCGGTGCGCTCGTCGAAGTCGCGCCGCGAGCCGAGGAGCCCCGGGTTCGCGAAGTGGAGCTGGCTCCAGAGCTCATCGAGGCGGTTCTCGACGGGCGTTCCGGTGAGCGCCACGCGGAACCCCGCCTCGAGCGCGTGCGCCGCGCGCGCGACCTGGCTCTCCGGGTTCTTGATCGCCTGCGCCTCGTCGAGGACGACGCTGTCCCAGGCGACCCGCGCCAGGCTCTCGGCGTCCATGCGCAACAGCGCGTAGCTCGTCAGCGTGACGTCGGCCTCGGGGTCGAGCGCGCGGCGCGGGCCGTGATACAGGCTCACGCGAAGCGCCGGGCGGAAGCGCGCGATCTCCGCCTCCCAGTTGTGGAGCACGCTTGTCGGCGCCACGACGAGCGTACGGCCGCGCACGGCGCAGAGCGCCTGGAGCGTCTTGCCGAGGCCCATGTCGTCAGCGAGGAGCGCGCCGAGGCCTGCGTCGCGCAGCCAGCACAGCCAGTCGACTCCCTGGCGCTGGTAGCCGCGCAGCGTGGCGGTGAGGTCCGGCGGGAGCTCGGCCACCGGGATCCCCGCAAAGCCCTCGAGCGCCGCGCGCAGCTCGAGCGCCGCCGCGGGGCGCGGCTCGCCGAGCTCGTCGCACAGGCGCGCGAGGTCCGGGAGCGCGCAGCGGGGCAGCGATCCGTCGCGACCCCGGGCGGCGAGCAGGTCCGCGATGCGGTGGCCGAGGCGCTCGAGCCAGTCCTGCGGGAGGGGGGCCAGGCCGCCTCCGTGGAGGGGGACCAGCGACTCGCCGTCGCGCCAGGCGCGGAGCACGGCGGACGGGTCCGCGCGGCGCGCCGATCCGTCGAGCTCCGTCTCGAAGGAGAGGTCGAAGCCGCTCTCGCGCACGGAGAGGCGCGGAACGAGCGCCGGCGCCCTCCGAAAGGCGCGGTGCGCGTCGCCCCGCAGCTCCGCGCCGAGGCCGGGTAGCCGCTCGGCGACGGCGATCGCGCGCTCCCCGGTGAGCCGCTCCCGAAAGCCCGGTGCCAGGCCGAGCTCGCGCGAGAGCCTGCGCGTGAGCTCCTGCTCCGCTCCCTCGTCGCGCAGCGGCACCTTTGGCCCGAGCGCCACGAGGCGCCCGGCATCGACTCGCGCGATCGGCGGGTCGCCGTACACGAGCGTCGGGAGCACGCAGAGCGCATCGCCCTCGCGCGTCAGCTCGAAGCGCAGGCGCGGCCTCTCGTGAACCGCGGTCGGGAGGCGCTTCGTGCGGATCTCCACGGCGACCCGCCCGGAGAGCGCCGGCAAGAGCTCCGTCACGAGCAGCGCGGCCTCTCCCGCGCCGAACACGCGCCCGCGCGAGAGCTGCTCGAGCTCGCGGCCGGTGAGCTGCGAGGCCGCGAGCGGGCGCAGCTCGCCTCCGGCGAGCGCCAGCGTGTCCTCGAAGGTCTCCTCGACCGATGCGTCGGATCCGAGCGTCACGCGGAAGCCAGCGTCCGCGTCCTCGACGCGGGCGACGAGGCCCACGGGCTCCGTCGACGCACGTACCCCCTTGCCGTCGAGGCGCAGGTCCGGGCATTCGGCGAGGCGCGGCAGCAGCGACAGCAGGAGCCCGCGCGGGAGCGAACCGCGCAGCCGCGGTCCGAGCGCCCGCTCGACGGCGAGGTCGGCCTGCGTCGCGGCGAAGCTCGGTCCGGGAGCGCGGCCCTCGGCCACGGCGGCGAGGGTCGTCGTGAGGAGGTGCTCGCCCTGCTCGTTCGCGATCACGCGCTCGAGCGCGAGGCCGCTCCCCTGGCGCGAGAGGCGATAGCCGATCCGCCCGGGCGCCTCGGCGACGGTAGCCCCGGGGCCGTCGCTCGCGGTGCGGCGCAGCGCGATCGCCGCCGCCGCGACGTGCTCGCACACGTCCTCGCGGCTCCCGCAGTCGCATTCCCAGCCCAGGGTCGCGGGGGAGAGGATCACCGTGCGCGAGATGAGGCCCCCGCGCGTGGTGACCCGCAGCGGGATCTCCCCGTCGGACTCGGGCTCTGCCGAGACGGCGCCGGCGCGCACGAGCTCCACGCCACGCGACCACGCGGATCCGGTGCACGCGCTACGAATCTCCTCGAAGAGCTCGTCGATCGCCGACACGTCAGCCCGTCGACTTGCGCAGCGCGTCCTCGATCTCGTTGCCGAGCTCGCTCGCGAGCCGGAACGAGGAGGCGGCGCTGCGCTCGCGGACGCGCGCCCGCACCCCCTCGCGGCCTCCGACCCTACCGAGGCCGTAGCTTCCATAGCGGCGCTCGAGCGCCTCGAGCACGAAGCTCTCGCGGCCGCGCGCACGGCGTTCGCACAGGCCGCCGGAAGCGACGAGGTGCTCGCGGTGGCGGTCGAGCGCCGCGAGGACCCCGGGGATGCCGGTCCCGTCGCGCGCCGAAGCGAGCAGCACCGGCGGGCTCCACCCGAGGTCCGGGCGCTCGCCGAGCCCGAGGCTGCTCTCGAGCTCGTGGGCCGTGCGGGTCGCGGCGAGGCCCTGGTCGGACTTGTTCACGACGAAGACGTCCGGGACCTCCATCACGCCCGCCTTCATGAACTGGAGCAGGTCGCCGGTGCCAGGGTTCGCCACGTAGACGAGCGTGTCGACGAGCGACGCGATCTCGATCTCCGACTGCCCGACGCCGACGGTCTCGACGAAGACGCGGTCGAAGGCGCAGGCGAGGACCGTGACTCCCGCGCGCGTTGCGTCCGCGAGCCCGCCGAGGCGCTCGCGCGCGGCCATCGAGCGGATGAAGACGCCCGCGTCTCGGCCCGCCGATCGCACGCGGATGCGGTCCCCGAGCAGCGCTCCGCCGGTCTCGCGGCTCGAAGGGTCCACGGCCACGATGCCGACCGTCTCGCCGCGGACCCGCAGCCCGCGCACGAGCGCGTCGAGGAGCGTCGACTTCCCGGCTCCGGGCGCCCCGGTGATGCCCACGCGGGGAGCACCAGGAAAGGGCGCCTCGCGCTCGAGGCGATCGAGCAGGCGCAGGGCCGCCGCGCGCGGCTCGGGTCGGCGATCGTCGCTGAGATTCAGCGCCTCGGCGACCGACTCCCGTTCGCGGGCCAGCACCCGGCTCGCGAGCGCGTCGGCGTCAGGCCGCAGGAGCGGACTCCGCGACGACGTCGACGATCTCGCCCATGATCCGGGTGAGGTCATAGTCCTTGGGCGTGTAGACCCGCCGGACCCCCGCGTGCCGCAGCGCCTCGGCATCCTCTTCGGGGATGATTCCGCCCACCACGAGCGGCAGCCTCTCGAGCCCGGCCTTGCGCAGACGGTCGAGGACGTCGAGCACGAGGACGCCGTGGGAGCCCGAGAGGATCGAGAGCCCGATCAGGTGGACGCCCTCGTCGCGCGCGGAGCGCACGATCTGCTCCGGCGTGAGGCGGATCCCCTCGTAGACCACCTCCATGCCGGCGTCGCGCGCGCGCACGGCGATCTGCTCCGCGCCGTTGCTGTGGCCGTCGAGGCCGGGCTTGCCGACGAGGACCTTGAGCGGGCGGCCGAGGCGCTCCGAGAGCGCGTGGACGCGCGCCCGCACCAGGGCGGCCTGCGAGCCCGGCTGGGCGTCGGAGCGGGCCCCCACGCCCGTCGGCGCGCGGTACTCGCCGAAGAGCTCACGCAGCACGTCGGTCCACTCGCCTGTCGTGACGCCGGCGTGCGCCGCGCGGATCGAGGGCGGCACGGCATTGCCGCCGCCGGCCACGACGTCGCGGAGGTTGCGCAGGGCCGCGTCCACCTCCTTGCGGCTGCGCCGCGCCCGGAAGGCCGCGAGCTTCTCCACCTGCTCGTGCTCCGCCCGCTCGTCGACGCGAAGGATGGTCTGGTCGGAGCCGACGAGCGGCGAGGGCTCCGCCTCGGTGAAGCGGTTCACGCCGACCACCACCAGCTCGCCCTGCTCGATCGCCCGCGAGCGGCGCGTCTGCGACTCGACGAGGCGTTGCTTCATCCACGCGTTCTCGACGGCCGCCACCGCCCCGCCCATCGCGAGCACGCGATCGAGCTCGGCGCGCGCCTCCTCCCGCAGCTCCCGCGTGCGCGCCTCCACGACCTTCGAGCCCTCGAAGAGGTCCTCGTACTCGAGCAGGTCGGTCTCGTAGGCCAGGATCTGCTGGATGCGCAGCGACCACTGCTGGTCCCACGGGCGCGGGAGCCCGAGCGCCTCGTTCCAGGCCGGGAGCTGGAGCGCCCGGCAGCGCGCCTGCTTCGAGAGCGTGACCCCGAGCGCCTCGAGCGCGATCCGGATCACGTTGTTCTCGGGCTGCGACTCGGTGAGGCCGAGGCTGTTCACCTGCACGCCGTAGCGGAAGCGGCGCAGGTCGGCGTCCTGGACGCCGTAGCGCTCGCGCGTGATCTCGTCCCACAGCTCCGACATCGCGCGGGTCTTGCAGACCTCCTCGACGAAGCGGATCCCGGCGTTCAGGAAGAAGGAGATCCGGCCGACCACGCGCGGGATCGCCGACGCCGGCACGTCGCCGCGCGCGCGCACGGCGTCGAGGACCCCGATCGCCGTTGCCATCGCGTAGGCGATCTCCTGCACCGGCGTGGCGCCCGCTTCCTGAAGGTGGTAGGAGCAGACGTTGATCGGGTTCCACTTCGGGATCGCGTCCACGCTGTACGCGACCATGTCGCTCGTGAGCCGCATCGAGGGCTCGGGCGGGAACACATAGGTCCCCCGCGAGAGGTACTCCTTCACGATGTCGTTCTGCGTAGTTCCCTGGAGCTGGCGCGGATCGACGCCGGTGCGCTCGGCCGCGGCGACGTAGAGCGCGAGCAGCCAGGCCGCGGTGGCGTTGATCGTCATCGAGGTGTTCATGCGGTCGAGGGGCAGGCCCAGGAAGAGCTCGAGCATGTCCTCGAGGTGGCAGATGGGCACGCCCACCTTGCCGACCTCGCCGCGCGCGAGCGGATGGTCGGAGTCGAACCCGGTCTGCGTCGGGAGATCGAAGGCCACCGAGAGACCCGTCTGTCCCTTCGCGAGGTTGGTGCGGTAGAGCTCGTTGCTCGCGCGGGCGGAGGTGTGCCCCGAGTAGGTCCGGAAGACCCAGGGGCGGTCGGGCGCGTGGCGGGACCCGGTCATGGCTTCGATCCGTCCTCCAAGTCCCCGAGAAGCCTAACGAAACCGCGAGGGCGGGGCAACGAGGCCGATGCCCTAGACTCCGCCCGATGGTGCGTCCTGAAGACGATGAGTTCCGAGGTGAAGCCGAGGAGGAGTCGTCCCGCTGTGTCGAGCTTGCGGGTGAGAGTCCCGCCCGGGTAGGCGCCGGAGCGCCCGGTAGCAGGCCCCAGGCGG
>Ga0214473_10009433_pt1 | contig 11528 bp, 10 predicted proteins | sample RVTome_7_FD_203509 | JGI IMG/M metagenome (GOLD analysis project Ga0214473, IMG submission 203509) | Soil microbial communities from uranium-contaminated site in the Upper Colorado River Basin, Wyoming, United States - RVT98D197 | ecosystem: Environmental > Terrestrial > Soil > Contaminated >...
CCGCGCAGCGCCGCGATCCCGACGGCGACGGCGCCGAGCAGCAGGAGCGCCGGCCACAGCGTCCCGAACCGCTCCCCGAGGGCCGGGAACAGCGATTCGCTCCACACGTCGGTGTCGGTCGCGTATCGGATCAGCGCGTGCGGCTCGCGGGTGGCACCCATGTAGCCGTCGGGCCCCGGGAGCGAGATCGGCCCGATCCCGGACAGCCACGGGATCGGGTTCCCGACGTGGAACAGGTTGCGCGCGTACCAGAAGCCCCCGCCCGCGAGGACGGCGCCGATCCAGGTCGCTGTCGCCGGCAGCCGGCGACCGCGCGCGGCCGCGATGCAGACGCCGATCGTCATCGCCGCGACGGGCGCGACCAGGTTCAGCTTCGTCCCCACGGCGAGGCCGGCCGCCACCCCGGCCAGCGCGATCGGCGCCCACGCGGCGGGGAGGTAGCGATCCGTGCGCGTGGCGGCGCCGTTCGCGAGCAGCGCGGCCGCGGCGATCAGGAAGAAGGTGGCGGGAATGTCGTTGCGCGCCTCACCGGCCTGGTCCGCGAACACCCCTGCCGCGAGCAGCGCCGCGGCGCCGACGATCGCACCGGGTCCCGCCCCCCACGGGCGCCCCAGGCACCACACCGCGAGCAGGGTCGCGCCCAGCCACCCGATGTTGATCATCGGAGAGAGGAAGTCCCTGCCGGTCGCGAGGATCCCGGCGGTGTGGAAGAGCTCGGAGTTCGCCGGGTAGAACCACGTCAGCAGCGCCGGCGAGGTGAAGTGGAGCTGGGTGAGGTCACCGAGCTGGGCGAACCGGGCCGCGAACGGCATGTGGTACCAGAGCCCGTCGAACCCGAACATGCCGTACAGGAGGCTCGGGTACGCGCGGCCCGCCCACTGCGCGAACAGCCCCGCGATCACGACGACGGCGATCGCGGTCGCGACGGCGCTCGCGGGGCGGAACGGCGGCACGTGGGGCGCCTCGGGGGCGGAGCGCGGGGACGCGAGCAGCCCCACACCGAGCCCGAGGACGACGCAGGCGGCCACGAGCCCCGCCTCGGTGAGCAGCCCGACGGCGCCCAGCGCCTCCATCGCCCACGCGAGCAGCGCCAGCCCCGCGACCAATTCGGCCAGACGCGCCGGCGGGCCCGACCATCCGGGAAGCCACCGGGCGCGCAGCCGCACGGCGCCGAACCCGAGCGCGATCGCGATCGCGGCCACCTCGGCGACCGCAACCAAGTAGGCCCCCAGGCTCAGCATCTCAGCCGCGCGGATGGCAGCAGGCGTCGGAGTGGCTCAGTCGCCGAGCCCGCGGATCACGTACGGGCGCTCGCCCGGCACCACCATCCCCAGGCTGCGCGCCTCGCGCTCCAGCGCCTCGGGGTCGGACAGCGCCTGCTCGCGCTTTCGCAGCTCGGCGTTCTCGCGCGTGAGGTGGTCGAATCGCGCCCGCTCCGAGTGCGAGTCGCGCCACGAGTCGGCGAGATTGACGAGCGGGTTCAGGTACGAGAGCAGGACCGCGAACAGGACCAGCACCAGCGCGATCCTGCCGATCCGCTCCCAGTTCACCCGGGAGCGCGACCCGCCCCGCGGGCGGACGCGGTAGACGCGGTAGCTGCGGGTGCTCACCCCGAAGCGTTCGTCCCGCGCACACGCCGGCCTCCCCGCGGCCGCCGGCTGCAACCCCGCTTGCAGGCCGCGGGCGCCTAGTTCCGCGCGAACGCATCGAGCCCCGGATACTCCGCCCCGGCCCCAAGCTCCTCCTCAATCCGCAGCAGCCGGTTGTACTTGGCGACCCGATCCGATCGCGACGGCGCGCCGGTCTTGATCTGCCCCGCCGCGGTGCCGACCGCGAGGTCGGCGATCGTCGTGTCCTCCGTCTCCCCGGAGCGATGCGAGATCACCGTTGTGTAGCCGGCGTCGCGCGCGATCCGGATCGCCTCCAGCGTCTCGGTCAGGGTGCCGATCTGGTTCAGCTTCACGAGGATCGAGTTACCCACCCCCTCCGCGATCCCGCGCCGCAGCCGCTCTGGATTGGTCACGAACAGATCGTCCCCGACGAGCTGCACGCGGTCGCCGATCCGATCCGTCAGCCGACGCCAGCCTCCCCAGTCCTCCTCGTCCATCCCGTCCTCGATCGAGAGCACCGGGTAGCGGTCGGCGATGTCGGCCCAGTACGCGGCCATCTCCTCCGCGCTCAAGCTGCGGCCCTCGTGCTCGAGCACGTAAGAGCCGCCCTCGTACACCTCGCTCGTCGCCGGGTCGAGCGCGATCCACACGTCCCGCCCCGGCGCGTAGCCGGCCCGCTCGATGCCCGCCACCAGCGCCTCCAGCGCGGCCTCGTTCGAGTCCAGGTCGGGCGCGAACCCGCCCTCGTCGCCGACGGCCGTCGCCAGCCCGCGCTCCTTCAGGGCCGCCTTCAGCGCGTGGAACACCTCGGCCCCGCACCGCAGCGCATCGGCGAAGCCGGCTGCGCCCGCGGGCACGACCATGAACTCCTGAAAGTCGACCGCGTTGTCCGCGTGCGCGCCGCCGTTGAGCACGTTCATCATCGGGACCGGGAGCACGTTTGCGTCGTCGGAGCCGTACAGGCCGGCGAGGTACCGGTACAGGGGCACATCGGCGTCGATCGCGGCCGCCCTGGCGACGGCGAGCGAGACGCCGAGGATCGCGTTCGCGCCCAACCTGCCCTTGTTCGGCGTCCCGTCGAGCTCGATCAGCTTCCGGTCGAGCGCGGCCTGGTCGGAGGCTTCGGCTCCCGCCGCCGCGGCGGCAATCTCGCCGTTCACGTTTGCGACCGCGGTCCCGACGCCCTTCCCGCTCCAGGCGTCGCCGCCGTCCCGCAGCTCTACCGCCTCGAACTCCCCGGTCGACGCCCCGGAGGGCACGGCGGCGAGGCCGCGGGCGCCCGAAGCGAGCGTCGCCTCGACCTCGACGGTCGGGTTGCCTCGCGAGTCGAGGATCTGGCGCCCGTGGATCCGCTCGACCGCGCTCACGGGGCGGGCGACGGAGCCGGTGGCGAGTCGCCCGGTGCCACCGGTGCGGTTGGCGCCTCGGTGGGCGCGCCCGCCGGCACGTACTTCCCGTCCACGAAGCAGAAGCTCGCAACCTTGGGCGGCGGGTCCTCGATCAGGTATATCGAGCAGTCGGCCCGCGTCACGGAGGGCTGCTCGCCATCCAGCGCGTCCAGGAGCTCCGCCCGCGTGGCGCCGACCGGGACGGCCTCCGCCTGCTCGGCGGTGATCACCGCGTCGTCGGAGTCGCCCCCGTCGATCAGCTGCGAGATCCCGAAGTAGCCGATCGCGAACGCGGCGGCGACGATCGGGATCGCGAGCCACCAGCTCCACCGCAGCTTCAGGCCGCCGCCCCGCGCGTACGACTTCCCGCAGCTGGGGCACGCGTCCGACTCGGTCCGCGACGCGACCGAGCAGTGCGGACACACCTTCAGCGGCAGCTCTTCGGGCTTCCCTTCCATGCGGCGGGCAGCGTACTGATGAACGGGCGCTTGCAGGCGTCACCCTGCGCGCGCACACGCCACCGCTCCGAATGGATGCTGAATGTCGCGTGTTGCAGGGAAAGATGGATCGATCGAGACTCACGGCGGGCCTGGCCGCGGCCTGCGCGGTCGCGTGCCTGCTGGTCGTGCCCGCGACGGCACTCGGCAGGGCCTACACGCCGCCGAAGAAGCGCACCTACCACGGGCTCCAGGAGACGGGCCGGATGGAGGACTGGCAGCGGTTTCGGAAATCGATCAAGGCCCACCCGGCCGTGATGCAGACCTTCCACACGTGGGGCACCCGGCCGACGATGGCGATGGAGCGATGGACGGCCGGGAGAGCCCGGGGGATGATCAGCATCTCGACGGCGCCCGGGGGCGGCAAGGAGGTGATCGACGTGTACGGGATCGCGCACGGCAAGGGCGACGGATACCCGCTGTGGCTGAACCACGACATCGCCGACTGGAACCACCCCGTCTATCTCCGCCTGATGGCAGAGATGAACGGGCACTGGAACCCGTACTCCGCGTTCAACGAGGACGGGAGCTCGCGCGGCAACCACCACTCGACGACGTGGTTCCGGAGGGCGTGGCGCCGCTTCGCGATCATCGTCCGCGGGGGGGACGTGTCGCTGATCAACGCCCGCCTGCGCCGCATCGGGCTACCGCCGATGGAGGAGCGAGGCCCGTACAAGGAGGGCCTCCCAGCACGCCTACCGCGCCCCAAGGTGTCGCTTCAGTGGGTTCCGCAGACCGAGGGCAACCCGGACTTCTCTTCCAACGGCCCGGACGACTACTGGCCCGGGCGCAAGTACGTCGACTGGGTCGGCCTCGACATGTACTCGATCTATCCGAACTTCGACGGCTTCAACCGGTTCTACCGCAAGTACCGTGGGAAGCCGTTCGTGATCGGCGAGTACGGGCTGTGGGGAGAGGACAACCCCGCCTACGTGAAGCAGCTCTTCGGGTGGGCGCGGCGACACGAGCGCGCACGGATGCTCGTCTACTACCAGGCGACCGAGTCCGACGGCCCGTTCAAGATCTGGCGCCACCGGCAGAGCCGCAACGTGATGCGCAAGATCCTGAACCGGAAGCGTTATCCGGAGTTCGCGCCCGAGGCGCGCAAGTACCCGGCCACGAGCGGGCCGTCGGGCGGGGTTCCCGGAACCTAGCTAGGGCGCCGTCGGGGCCGCGCCGGTCGGTGGAGCACCGGTCGGCGGCGCGCCCGTCGGCGGAGCGCCGGTCGGGGGCGCACCGGTCGGCGGCGCGCCGGTCGGAGCACCACCCGGGCCGATCGGCGCGGCACCCGGCGGGAGCGCCGGAGCGGCCTCCTCGGCCAGGTACGGGCCCTGCGGCGCCCCGCCGGAAACCAGGCCGGGCGCGACCGACCCGGACAGTCCGGGGGACGCCGGACGGCTGGAGACGACCGGAGGCGCGCCCTCGGTCGGCGGCGGAGGCTCTGCGTTCGCGCACCGCTCGATGATGTAGCCCTCGGCGCAGAACGTCCTCGCCGTCCACTTGGCGATGAAGTCGCTCTCGAACTCCTGCGCGGCGAGCTGCTGTTGTGAGCTGACGAGCTGCTGGCGGATCTGCTGCGAGGCCTCGTCGAGGGGGGTCGTCTTCGCTTCGGTGACCTTGTCCACCTGGATCAGGTAGAAGCCCTCCTCGGTCTCGAACGGCCCGACCAGCTCGCCCTCGGGCGCGCTGAAGACCTCCTCGTCGAAGGTCGCGTCGCCCTGGCCCTCGATCACGCCGCTGCGCAGGCCGCCGGCGGTCCGCGAAGCCTCGTCGGTCGAATACCGCTTCGCGACCGCGTCCCAGCTCTCGGCGGAGTCGTCCTGCTCCAGCTTCGCGCGGGCCGCGTCGACCGCCGCCTCGTCCTGATTCAGGATCACGCGCACGTCGCGGGTCTCGGGCTGCTCGAACTGGCTCGCGCTCTCCTCGTAGAAGTCCTCGACGTCGGCGTCGGAGACCTCGCCGGCCTCCTCTACGGCGCTCTCCTGAAGGCGCTGGCTGAGCAGCGTCAGGCGCACGCGGTCGAGTGCCTCCTGCTCGCTGAACCCGGACTCGTCGAGAAACTGCTGGAACTCCTGCTCGTCCTTGAAGTTCTGCTGCTTGATCTGCTCCAGCTGCTGGTCGACCTCGGTGTCGGTCACCTCGAGGCCCAGCTCCTCGGCCTCGCCGGCGACCCAGCGGGCGAGCAGCGCGTCCGACATCGCCTGATCCTTGAGCAGGTCGTACTGCGGGTTCCCCTCCTCCGGCACCTCGGCTCCCTGCGCTGCGGCGGCCTGGGTCAGCGCCTCGTCGAACTCCTCCTTGGTCACCGGACCGCCCGGGGCGTCGTCGACCACGGCGACGTCGCCCGAGGGGACCTCGGGGTTCGACAGGCCCTGCGCGACTGCCCAGATCGTGAAGAACGCGACCAGGAAGACGCCGAGCAGGACTGCGATCGTGCGCTTGGAGAAGACTCCACTCACGAGGCGGGCAGCATAACGGGCCGGCATCAAGCCGGCGAAGTGCTCCGCATCAGGCCCACGACGTGCTCCGCTTCGCGTCCGCAGTCGCGGGGTCGCTGGAGGGAAGGGCGCGTGCAAGATCGAGGGCCGCCTTGAGGCGGGCGCCGGGGTCGCCTGGGACGCGGATGGAGACGGTCTTGGTACGCCAGTCGTAGTCGGCCTCGGGGAGGCGCTCGCGCAGCGCGTCGGCCTGGTCGGGCTCGAGCTCCAGCGGCGCAGCGGCGAGGCGGCCGCCGCGCTCCTCGACCGTGCGGGCGCCGGCCGCGCCGAGCTCGATCCGCACCCGCTGCAGCTCGATCAGGTTCTCGACCGGCTCCGGGAGCGGACCGAAGCGGTCGCGTAGCTCGTCCCGGAGCGCCCGCAGCTCGCCGGCCCGCGCCGTCGCCGCGACGCGGCGGTGGACGTCGATCTTCGCCGCCTCGAACGCGATGTAGGTGGCGGGGACGTACGCGTCGACGTCGACGTCGAGCCGCACCGCCGCCTCGGGCTTCGGCTCGGCGCCGTCGCCGTCCGCGGCACGCAGCGCCTCGGTTGCCTCGTCGAGCAGCGAGACGTAGAGCTCGAACCCGACCGCGGCGACGTGTCCCGACTGCTCGTCCCCAAGCAGGTTGCCCGCGCCGCGGATCTCGAGGTCGCGCATCGCGATCGCGAACCCGGAGCCGAGCTCGGTGTGGTCGGACAGCGTCGCCAGCCGCGCCGACGCGTCGGCGCTCAACCGCTCTGCCGACGGGTACAGCAGGTACGCGTACGCGCGCTCGCGAGAGCGGCCGACACGACCGCGTATCTGGTACGCCTGCGCCAGCCCGAGCTGGTCGGCGCGCTCCACGATCAGCGTGTTCGCGGTCGGGATGTCGAGGCCCGACTCGATGATCGTCGTCGCGACGAGGCAGTCGGCGTCCCCGCGCAGGAACGTCAGCATCGTCGCCTCGAGCTCGCCCTCGTCCATCTGGCCGTGCACCTCGGCGAACCGGACCCCGGGACACAGGGCGCGCAGGCCCTCGATCGCCTCGGGCAGCGTCTCGATCCGGTTGTGGAGGAAGAAGGCCTGCCCTCCGCGCTCGACCTCGCGCTCGATCGCGCGCCGCACCAGGTCCTCGTCGTAGGGGCCGACGAAGGTCCGTATCGGGCGCCGCCCCTCGGGCGGGGTCTCGATCACGGAGATGTCCCTGAGCCCGGCGAGGCTCATCTGCAGCGTGCGAGGGATCGGGGTCGCGGACAGCGAGATCACGTCCACGCGCAGCTTCAGCTGCCTCAGCAGCTCCTTCTGGCGGACGCCGAAGCGCTGCTCCTCGTCGACGATCAGCAGCCCGAGCTCCTTCGCGCGCACGTCACGCGACAGCAGCCGATGCGTCCCGATCAGGACGTCGACCTGGCCGCCGGCGAACTCGGTCAGCACAACGCGGTTCTCCGCCGGCTTCCGCAGCCGAGACACCATCTCCACCCGGTAGGGGAACTCGCCGAGTCGCTCCCGGAAGGTCCCCAGGTGCTGCTGGGCGAGGATCGTCGTCGGGACGAGCATCATCACCTGCTTGCCGTCGGTCGCCGCCTTGTGCGCGGCGCGCAGGGCGACCTCGGTCTTGCCGTACCCGACGTCGCCGCAGATCAGCCGGTCCATCGGACGGGGGGACTCCATGTCCGCCTTCACCGCATCCGTCGCCTCGAGCTGGTCGAGGGTCTCGGTATACGGGAACGCCCGCTCCAGCATCAGCTGCCACTCGCCGTCGGGCGGGAAGGCGTGCCCGCGCCGGGTGCGGCGCTCCGCGTACAGGTTCAGCAGGTCTCCCGCGAGCTCGCGCGCGGCGCGGCGTGCGCGCGCCTTGATTCCCTCCCACCGCTTGCTGCCCAGCTTCGACAGCTCGGGCGGGGTGCCGGCCGCGCCGACGTAGCGTGTGATCTTCGTCAGCTGGTCCGCGGGGACGAACACGCGGTCCTCTCCGCGGTAGGCGAGCAGGAGGTAGTCGCGCGTCACCTCGGCGACCGTCTTCGTCTCGAAGCCCGTGAACCGGGCGATCCCGTGGTCCTCGTGTACGACGTGGTCCCCCACCCGCAGCTCGGTGAAGGAGCTCAGCCGGCCGCTCGCCGACGTCGGGGTCTCGGCTCGCCGGCGGTGGACGAGGCGGCGGTGCGGGATCACCGCGAGCTTCAGCTCCGGCGAGACGAACCCGTCCGCGAGCGGCGCCTCGCAGAACAGCAGCGCCGACTCGAGGCTCGAGCGCGCGGCGCGAACGTCGGCCGGAAGCCCCTCGCCCTCGAGCAGCTCGGCGTGCAGGCGGTCGAGCTGGTAGCGGGCGCGCTCCGCCTCGCCGCGACTCTCGAAGGCGACCGCCGCCGTGTATCCCGACCGCAGCTCGCGCTCCAGCTCCCCCTCGGCCTCGGACATGCTGCGGGCGGGTGAGGTGGGCCGCTGGGCGCGGAACGAGAGCTCCTGATCCGCTTCGACTCCCGAGATCGAGACGGTCGCCCGCTCGCGCAGCGGCTCGGCCACGTCGACGTACAGGTGTCGCGCGTCTGCGGCGTGCATCGCCGTGGTGACGTCGTCCCAGTGGTCGGCGAGCGCTGCGTCGACCTCGTCCGCCGCCGCGAGAATCACCGAGGTGCGATCGGAGAGCAGGTCGAGGGGCGGCTCCAGCTCGTCGGTGGGGAGCAGCTCGGCGACGTCGGGGCGCTCCGCGGCGCCGTCGCCGTCGGACGCAGACATCGCGAGCTCGGCGCGCTCGCGGTGCTCCGCCGCGAGCTCGGCGGCGGGCGCGAGCTCGACCCGCTCCGCGTCGCCGAGGGAGCGCTGCGTGAACGTGGAGAACCACCGCACCGACTCCACCTCGTCACCGAACAGCTCGATCCGCGCCGCGCGCTCCTCGGTCGACGGGAACACGTCGAGGATCCCGCCCCGGGCCGCGAACTGCCCCCGGTCCTCAACCTGGTCCGCGCGCTCGTAACCGGACTCGACCAGCCGCGTCGCGACCGAGTCGAGGTCGATCTCCTCCCCGCGTCGGATCGCGAGCCCGGTCGGGCGCAGGGCGGCGCCGGGCACCGCCTCGGCCAGCGCGACGGCGCTGGCGACGACAACCGGGTCGAGCTCGGCCCCGGTGAGCGCGTCGAGCGCCGCGATCCGCAGCCCGACGAGATGGGGCGGCGGGACGATGTGGGACTCGTATCCGGTCCCGCGCGAGGGGTAGTAGCGGACGCCGCGCGGCGCCAGGTACGCGCCCAGCTCGCGGGCGAGGTCGCGCGCGGAGCGATCGTCCGCGGTGACGATCAGCGTCGGACGGCCCTCGAGCCCCAGCTCGGAGTCGACGAGCGCCGCGAGCAGGTACGGCCGAACCCCGGGCGACATGTGCGCGGACGTCCTCGCGTCCGCGCGGGCAGCGGTCGCCAGCGAGCGAAAGCGCTCGCTCTCGGAAGCGATCTCGAGCAGGGGGCGAAGCGTCACCGTTGGAGCCTTGAGCAGCCGGGCACGTTGATTCTAGGCTCGTTGGACCCTACATATCGTTACCATATGGTCATTGCCCGCAAGCAGACACTGGTCCAGCTCAACGACGAGCTCGTGCGGTTGCTGGACGAGCGGGCGACGCGGGAGCGGCGCTCGCGTTCTGCGGTGATCCGATCCGCAGTCGAGAGCTACCTGCACGACGAGCGCGAGGCGGAGATCGACCGCGAGATCGTGGAGGCGTATACGCGGATGCCTCAGACCGAGCAGGAGGTGGGTTGGTTGGACGCCCATGTCAAGGACACCATGCGGGCGCTGGACGAGGAGGAAGACGAGCCGTGGTGAGGCGGGGTGATGTCCGCTGGACGTTTCAGCCGGACGAGAAGCCGCGACCAGTGTGCGTGCTGACCCGGGATGAGGCGATCCCGGTCCTCGCCCGCCTGGTAGTCGCCCCAGCGACGACGACGCGCCGCGGCATCGATACCGAGGTGCCACTGTCCCTCGAGGACGGCATGCCCAGGGAGTGCGTGCTGAGCCTCGACAACACGTTCACGATCGCCCGGTCGCTGCTGGGCGATCGGATCACCGGCCTGTCCGCCGTCCGCATGCACGAGGTGTGCCGGGCGCTTGCGGTCGCGACAGGCTGCTGAGCGGCTACTCCGTGTACGGAAGCCCGCGCCCCGACCGCTGCCACTCGATCTGACCCACTCCCTCCTCGCGCGAGCGTTCGACGACCCCGTCCCACTCGTGCAGGATCGACTTCAGCCGCACCAGCATCTCGGGATCGTTGGCGGCGACCCCGGCGGCGAGCTCGAGCGCCGCGTCCTCGGTTCCGGCGGCGGGAGCGACCTTGTGCACCAGCCCCCAACGCAGCGCCTCGTCCGCGCCCACGTCGCGCGCGCTGAACAGCAGGTACTTGGCAATCGACAAGCCGCAAAGGGTGACCAGGCGCGCCGGCCCTACGGGCATCGACAGGGCGGCGCCGGGGAAACGCAGCCGCAGGTTCGAGCCCCCGACCCGGAGGTCGCATGCGACCGCGATCTCGGCGCCGCCGCCGACGCACGAGCCGTGGCACGCGGCCACCGTCGGGTGAGGGAAGCCGATGATCTCGTCGTACAGGCGCGAGAACAGCTCCATCCGCTTCACGCCGCCCTCGGCGTCCAGCTCCTCGCGGACGTCGGCGCCCCCGGACAGGGCCATGTGGTCGGTCGAGGAGATCACCAGCACCCGCACGCTGTCGTCGGCCTTCGCCGCCTCGAGGTGCGGGATCAGCTCCCCGAGCATCGCGGTGTTGATCGCGTTGCGGGCCTCGGGGCGATCGAGCTGGATCAGCGCCACGCCCGTCTCGTCCACCCGGTAGGCGGTCAGCTCGTCACTCACCGGTCGCCTCGCTGATTACCCGCTCGGCCTCGTCGGCGCCGCGGCCGACCAGCTCGCGGACGTCCGCGTCCGGCTCCTCGAACCGTCCGAGCACGTGCCGAGAGACGATCTCGGGATCGGTCGTGTCCGGCCGCCCGACCCCGACCCGGACGCGCCAGAACTCCGGACCGCCGAGTCCCGCGGCGAGGCTCTTGAGCCCGTTGTGGCCGGCGAGCCCGCCGCCGAGCCGGGCGCGGACCTCGCCGAACGGGAGGTCGATCTCGTCGTGCAGGACGACCACGTGGTCCAGGGGCACCTTCAGCGCCCCGCGCGCGGGGCCCGCGGAGGTGCCCGACTCGTTCATGTAGGTCTGGGGCATGAGCACCGCCACCCGCGGGCCACCCGGCCGCGCACGGCCCTCGGAGATCAAGCCCCGATAGCGCTTGCGCGCCCGCGGCAGCTCCCATCTCCGTGCGAGCTCTTCCGCGACCTCGAAGCCGACGTTGTGGCGGGTGCCGACGTACCGGCGCTCGGGATTCCCGAGCCCGACCACGAGCACGCGACCCTCATCCGCGCCCCTTTCGCGGCGGCGAAACAGCGACAGGGCTACTCGCCCCCGCCGCCGTTACCTCCGCCATTGCCACCGCCGCCGTCTCCGCCGCTCCCACGTCCGCGACGGCGACGGAAGCGATCGAGCAGCCCCACCGGCTACTCCTCGCCGCCGGACTCGCTCTCGGCCTCGCCCTCGG
>Ga0214473_10009434_pt1 | contig 11528 bp, 9 predicted proteins | sample RVTome_7_FD_203509 | JGI IMG/M metagenome (GOLD analysis project Ga0214473, IMG submission 203509) | Soil microbial communities from uranium-contaminated site in the Upper Colorado River Basin, Wyoming, United States - RVT98D197 | ecosystem: Environmental > Terrestrial > Soil > Contaminated >...
CTGGTCCATGCAGTTCTGGCCCGCGGAGGAAGTGGAGGAGTTTCTCGCGATTTGGCAGCCGAGCCCGGAAAGCATCGCCCACGAGGTGGAGGTCTATCGCGGCGGATGGTGGGAGCAGATGGCCCACCGCGCACCGTCTGCGTTGACCTTCCAAACCCTCTTGTTCCTCACCGAGTTCTTGTGGCGGGCCGGCGGGATCATGCTCGTCGGCATGGGCCTGTTCAAGCTCGGAGTCTTCAGCGCGCTACGCTCGTCCCGTTTCTACCTTTGGCTGATCGCCGCGGCCGTGGCGGTCGGCGTGCCCTTGATCCTGTACGGCGTCCACCGGAACGAGGCCGAGGCGTGGAACGGACGGTATTCATTTTTTCAGGGCAGCCAGTTCAACTACTGGGGGAGCATTCCGGCGAGCCTGGGTTGGGTCGGGCTGGTCATGCTCGTGTACAGGCAGGGGTGGCTCCGAGCCGGTGCACATGCCCTCACCGCCGTCGGGCGAATGGCCTTGACCAACTACCTGCTGGAAACGGTCATCTGCACAACCCTCTTTTACGGGCACGGCCTGGGGCTGTTCGGCAGGCTCCATCGCCCGGCTCAGATCGGGGTCGTGCTGGTGGTGTGGGCGGTGTTGCTGGTGTTCTCCCCGCTGTGGCTGCGGCGCTTCCGCTTCGGACCCGCCGAGTGGCTGTGGCGATCGCTGACCTACCGGCGGCCCCAGCCCATGCGCCGCGAATGACCCCCGGCCGCACCGCAACCGGCCGGCGTATCGACTCGTTCCCTCGAATCGCGACGGACCGTCGGCATTGAGCGACGGGCCTATTGCGTCAGAACGTCCGCGTAGGCCCCGGCTCGACACTCGCAATGCCCGCCGTGGGAGCGCCAGGCCCCCGTGGCCGAAGTCGAAAACGGACAGACGATGGCTTACGCCCCGGGCGTGCGCTGAACGACTGAGATCCGTGCCACTATCCGCGGCGCCGTCTTGCCCGACCAAGCGGTTGGTGGAGTGGTTGGCGCGCCGACTGGTGCCGCCGTCGATCGCCGTGACGAGATCGGGCAGCCAGAAGAGCCGACGGTCAGCCGTGCAGATGCGCCCGGATCAAAACGCTCATCGGGAGGAGGATCACGCCGTCAAGACCGATCCCTCGGAGGATCGGGGGCCGAACCGCCATCGCGGCGCCGCGGGGCCGATCGTGATGGTCGAGCGAAGGCACGGGAAGCAGCCTCCGGCTCGTTCTGGCCACGACTGTTGCATCCAACCTGGCAAGGCATCTGAGCGGCGGGGAGCTGCGGAGCCTGACGGGCCGATCGTTCCACCTGGACGGAGATGCCCTGACGGTCACGGTGGCGGCCGCGTATAGCAAGAGGCGGCGAGAGGATGTCCAGCCGATTCGACCGGTGCTCGCGGCGGAGCTGTCCACCTACCTGACCGGGAAGCACCCGAACACCCCGGCTTTCGATCTGCCGGACAAGACGGCGAAGATGTTCCGGGCGGACCTCGATGCGGCCCGCCAGGCTTGGATAAAAGACGCAAAGACGGAGGCCGAGCAAACGAATCGAGCCGAATCGCGCGTCCTGGCGTACACCGATGAGGCGGGCCGCGTGGCCGACTTCCACGCGCTACGGCACACCTTTATCACGAACCTTGCCCGCGGTGGGGTCCATCCGAAGCTCGCCCAGGACCTCGCCCGGCACTCGGACTTCAACGTGACGATGTCTCGGTACACGCACACCGTTCTAACCGACCGAGCGAAGGCGCTGGAGGCCCTTCCGGATGTCGGGCGCCGGCCGACTTCCGAGCCGATGCGGGCCACGGGGACCTACGATTCGGGCGACGGTTTCTTACCGTCCTTCTTACCGGAACAGGGTACATCGTCGGTGTTACCGCTGGCATCGCCTGACAAACAAAGCAGGGTTCGGACGGCGTGTCCGATGGCAGGAAACCCTACGAAAACAGGGGTCTCTGGCACTTCCGGTCCGTGTGTGTCACCGTCTGGCACTAACGCGCCGCGCTGGACTCGAACCAGCAACCTTCGGTTCCGTAGACCGATGCTCTATCCAATTGAGCTAGCGGCGCCGGAGATCCCACACCGTGCGGGTCGCCGCCCGGCCGGTACGGTAGGAGGCGGTCACGTACGGTACGTGCATGATACCCCGCCGCCGTCCGGCGACAAGCGTACGGGGCAGCTTCGGGTCGGCCCGCCGGCTTGGGTCCGCGAGGCCCAACGTCCGCGAACGGTGAGCCGCAAGACCGCAAAGCAAGGGCGAAGCACCCCGAAACGCGCGTGCGACGGCGCGATAATCGCAACCTGGCCTGTCTGCCCCCTGCCGGGCGCGGCTCTGATCCGTGGCCCGGAATCGCGCACCGTGGTCTAGTAGTGTTTCGCCAGGGCATCGATGGCTTGGCTCAGTTCGTCGGCGAAGTCAGGGTCGGTGTTCTGCTTGGCTTTCATTGCGGCAACCATGACGGCATGATGGTCGGCCAGCGTCTTCAGGTAGTCCTCGTATCCCTCCGTGCCCGCGGCGACCGGCTTGACCTTCTGGGTCAGAAAATACTCCGACACGACCTGGATGATGTGTGAGGCGTGCTCCTCCTTGGTGTTGATCCAGCGGACGATCTGGTTGAGCGACTGCACGTCGTGCTTGTCGGCCAGCTCAGCGATGCTTCTCATGGCCTTGGCGATGGTGGTGGTATCCTCGCGCAGCCGGGTGATCCTGGCCGCGTCGTCGTAGATCCCGCACGGCACCTGGCAGTGCGCCTCAGCCTGGGGCGCCCACACCACCGCACCGGCGACGGCCGCAACCGCCAGCCCCGCCAGGCAGAGGCCTGCAATCGTCCTTCGGGTCATCGATCAGCTCCCTTCGAAGATTAGAGTCGTGACTGGCCCCGGCCCCGACCGGGCCACCGATGTCGATTCTGTGACAGCGCCGGGGCCTGTCAAGGGCACGGACAAGCCAGCGCTACGCCGGTCTGAACATCTGACGTAGCTTCACCATGGCCCGAAGGCTATAGCTCAAAGAACTCTCGGGTGTTCCTCGCGGTCTGTTCGGCCAGCTCCGCGAACGGCCCGCCGCGGAGCTCGGCAAGGCAGCGGGCGGTGTGGGCCAGGAAGGCCGGCTCGTTAGGGCGCCGGCCGCGCACCGGCTCCGGCGACAGGTAGGGGGCGTCGGTCTCGATCATCAGATGTTCAGCGGGGTAGGCTCGAGCGACGTCCCGCAGCGCGTCTGACTTCTTGAAGGTGACCACCCCGGTGAAGGAGATGCGCCAGCCGTGCCCGGCGATGCGGGCGGCTTCCTCGGCGGACCCGGTGAAGCAATGGAACACCACCGGCCGTCGCTCGAAGCCGTGTTCCAGCAAGATCCGAATGGTATCGTCGAGGGCCTCGCGACAGTGCACGACGATCGGCTCGACGCGGGCCGCCGCCTCGGTCAACTGCCGCCCGAACACGCTCCGCTGCAGGGCACGGTCGGCGAAATCGTAGTGATAGTCTAGCCCCATCTCACCCAGGGCGACAACCTTGGGATGCGCCCAGAGCGCCGCCATTGCGGAGAAAGTCTCGTCGGTGACCTGGCCCGCTTCATGCGGATGAAACCCCGCGGCCACGTCGATCCGGTCCGGATGACGTTCCGCCAGATCCACGGCGCGGCGCGCGTCCGCCAGGTCGGTGGCGACGGTGATGACTCGTTCGACGCCGGCCTCACGGGCACGTTGCAGGACTTCAGCCACCTGATCGACGAGTTCGGGAAAGGTGAGGTGGGCGTGGGAGTCGATGAGGCCCATCCGCTGCGGACTCCGGAGCAAGCAGCACGCTCTACGCCGCCGCGGCTATGGCTGACGCGCCTGAAAGGCGTCCTCGAAGTGCTCCAGACGCGGCGTGCCCCGCGGCGGCCAGACCACGCTGACCAGGTCGAAGCGACACGGCCGACCGGCCGCGTCATGCTCCATCAGGTAATAGCGCGCCGCCCGCTCGACGCGGCGCCACTTGCCCGGCCCGGCGAATTCCTCCGGATTCTGGTGCTCGTCGTCCGCCCGGGTCCTCACTTCCACGAAGACGAGCGTATCGCCATCCTGGCAGACCAGATCGATCTCCCCGACCGGGCAGGCGTAGTTGCGGGCCATGACGCGGTAGTGCCGGCGTTTGAGGTAACGGGCCGCCGCCCCCTCGCCCCGCGAGCCAAGCGACAGCTTCGGCTCAGGCCGTCGCCCCCGCCAGCTCAGTCTTTTCAGCTTGTTTTTGATGAACGCGAAGCTCACGGAGCTTCCGCGCCTTGCCGACGCGCTTTCGCAGGAAGTAGAGTTTTGCCCGCCGCACCTTGCCGCGGCGGCGGGTCTTCACGTCCACGACGTTGGGCGAATGGAGCAGGAAGCGCCGCTCGACTCCCTCGTCGCCGACGATCCGCCGGACCACGAACGATTCATTGATGCCGCGCCCGCGCCGGGCGATCACCACCCCGTTGAAGACCTGGATGCGTTCCTTGTCGCCTTCAACGATGCGGCAGCCCACGTCGACAGTGTCGCCGACGTGGAACTCCGGCGGGTTCGGCTTGAGATACTGCTTCTCCACCAACTCGATCAACGGCGAAGTCATCACTCGTCTCCCGATTCGATCGACGGGCCTCACTCGACTCGGCCGTCGCTTCCCTGGCTTCATTCGGTCGCCCGCGGGTCGAGCCGGCGAGCATCACCTCGAGGCGGTACCGTCCGTCAGGTCGGGGCGCCGCAGGGCGGTCCGTTGCCGCGACTGCTCCGCCCGCCAGGCCTCGATCTCGGCGTGGTTACCCGAGAGGAGAACCTCCGGGACGGTCATGCCGCGAAACTCGCGCGGCCGCGTGTACTGCGGGTACTCCAGCGTGCCCGTGATGAAAGAGTCCTGGGCAGCGCCCGCTTCGGCGCCCAACGCACCTGGCAGCAGCCGCACGAGGGCATCGATCAACACCATCGCCGCCGGCTCTCCACCGGACAGGACGTAATCGCCGATCGAAATCTCCCTCGCCCCGAGCCCAATCCGGATACGCTCATCGAACCCTTCGTAGTGGCCGCACAGCATCACCAGCCAAGGATGCCCGGCCAAGTCCGAGACAGCCTTCTGCGTCAGCCGCTCGCCCTGCGGCGTCAGGAGGATCCGCTGCGGATTGCCGCTCCCTTGCGCCTCCACGTGCTCGAACGCCTCGAACACGGGCGGACACATCAGCACCATGCCCGGCCCGCCGCCAAACGAGCGGTCGTCCACGCTGCGATGCCGGTCCCGCGCAAACTCGCGGAAGTTGACGCAGCTGATGGATACGATGCCTGCCGTGCGCGCCCGCCCGACGATGCTCGTGCTGAGGAACGGCTCGAACACCTCGGGAAAGAGTGTCAGAACATCGATCCGCATCGATGACCGACTTGCCGGGACTAGGCCGGGTTGGCGACCGCGGCGATGCCGTGCTTTTCGAGTAGGCGGCGAACGGTGTCGCTGGGCTGGGCCCCCACCCCGAGCCAATACTCGACGCGATCGCGCTTGAACGTCGCTTGACGATCCTCCTGAGGCACGATCGGCTGATAGGTGCCCACTTCCTCGATCACCTGGCTATCGCGGGCCCGCCGACTGTCCACGACGGCCACGCGGTAGAATGGCCGATGCCGACGGCCGACTCTTTTCAACCTGATCCGAACAGCCACTAGACTCTCCCTTGCGGCGCCGCTTCCCCGACGCCGTTGGACGGACTCATCTCGCCGGCAAAAGCCGGAACCCGGCAAGTATAGCATGAATCTCCGGGCCCACAACCCGCGGGGCAGTTTGTTGGCCACGGCGGGACCTGGGGACCCGATCAAGCCCGCACGCCCACCATGGCCCAAAAAGAAAGCACCGATCACCCTAAGGCGATACGGTGCTTTCCGGAGGGGAAAGAAGCCTCGATTTCGCGGTCGCTCGCGCCTACCGGCGCGTCCCCTGATGATGCCTACTTCTTATACGCCAGACCGACTCGACGGTTTCGATCACCATGAGCCAGCCTGCCATCACGTGCTATCGTCAAAACCTACCGTGAATCTTTCGCTCGTCAACAAAAAACTGTGTCCGAAAAATAACAATTTCTTGAATCCTGTCGAATGGTTTTACCGGACATTTCACCATTAGTTAACATTTTGAAAAACCACACGAATCGCACATCACGCAACCTTCGCTAAACCTAAGGCGTCCTTGGCAATCTGGGCAAATCACCTTGTACTGGGTTTGTTGCCACTGGATCCCGAGGGCGTCAAGTCTTGAGGAAACGACGGCCTCCGCCCGGTCGGTATCGACCGATCCTCTCGCGTTTCCGTTGCTCTTTTTGCCGTTGCCGCCGTTCTTCCCGTTGCCGCTCGTCTGCGTGGTGTTCGCGGCCGGGTTGGCTTCGGAGTCACCGAGCAGCAGCGCCCTCAGCCCAGCTTCGTTCTTGGCCTTCAGGTAGCGGCGCAACGCCCGTGCCAGGCCGTCGCCGAGGCTCATGATCTTGCCTTGCTTGGTCTGAACCTGAAGGCTCGAGCCGATGGAATGAAGCTGTCGCACCACGTGCTCGAGGCTGCCACCGGCACGCAGCCACAGGCTCACCATCCGGCAGATCGCCTCGAGATCGCTGTTGGCGAGATCGCCGCCCTTGCCTAGTTGGGCGAAGACCTCCAGCTCCCGTTCGGTCTTGGGGTCGACGGTGATGTTGATGTGCATGTTTCCGAAGGGAGTGAGCTGGCGCACCCTCACGCCGGTGGCGATCTCCGGCAAAACCGCGGGCTTGAGCGGCCGGAAAGGCGGCTCCGCCTCTATGACCTGCGCGGCAGCCTCCGCCGGTTTCCGGCCTCCGCCCTTGAGGGCCATGGGCTGCTGATTGCGGCAATTGTTGCGGTAAACCGTCACGCCTTTGCAGTTCATCTCGAACGCGAGCTTGTAGATTCGGTCGACGTCGTCGATCCCGGCGCTTTCCGGGAAGTTGATGGTCTTGGAGATGGACGCATCGCAATGCAACTGGAAGGCGGCCTGCATGCGCATGTGCCACTCCGGCGAAATGTCGTGGGCACACACGAAGACCCGCCGAACCGCCTCGGGCAGGCCGTCGATTCCAGCGAGGGTGCCGTCCGTGGCAACGCGCTCCATCAATCCCTCGCTAAGGAAACCCTCGTGGCGCGCGACGGACTCGAAGATCGGGTTGATCTCGACCATCGGCGCCTTGCCCTCGTCCTGGCCCCGCAGCACGTTGCGGAAGAAGGCCAGGCTGTACATCGGCTCGATACCGCCCGAGCAGCCCGCGATGATGCTGATCGTGCCCGTCGGAGCGACCGTCGTGCACGTGGCATTGCGCATGGGGCGATGATGCTCGGTGTCGTAAACGCTTCCGTTCCAGTTGGAGAAGCAGCCGCGCTGTCCGGCGAGGTGCTCGCTGTAGCTGTGCGATTCATCGTTGATGAAACGCATGATCCGCTCGCCCCACGCGACGCCCGCGTCGCTGTTGTAGGGCACGCCGAGCCGGTAGAGCGCGTCGGCAAACCCCATCACCCCGAGGCCGATCTTCCGATTCGCCGTGCAGATCCGCTCGATCTGCGGCAGGGGATACTTGTTCACGTCGATGACGTTGTCCAGAAAGCGCGTCGTCTCCTGGACGGTGCGGCGCAGGCCCTCCCAGTCGAAGGTCGCCCCATCGGGCGTCTCCCCCACGAAGGGGACTACGTTGATGCTCCCCAGGTTGCAGGCCTCATAGGGCAGCAGGGGCTGCTCGCCGCAGGGGTTGGTGGCCTCGATCCGCCCGACGTGGGGCGTGGGGTTGGCCTGGTTGATCCGGTCGATGAAAACCACGCCGGGCTCACCGGTGCGGTGGGCGTTCTCGACGATGATGGTCCAGACGTCCTGCCGGGTGTAGAAGTTTCCCTCCGGGCGAGGCTGGCCCTCCTGCACCTCGACCAGGGTACGAAGGTCGTACCCCCAGATGTCCAGGTCCTTGGGCAGCAGGTAGGTGCGGCCGTTGCGAGGGTTCCGGGTGACGTGCGGGCCCTCCGGCTCGCGGAGGAACGCCTCCATCCAGGCATCGGTCACCTTGACCGAGATGTTGTAGTTGGTGAACTGGTTCAGGTCCTCTTTGGCGTGGAGGAACTTGAGGATGTCCGGATGGTGGATGTACATCATCCCCATGTTGGCCCCGCGACGGAAGGCCCCTTGCTGGATGGCGTTGGTGGCCTCGCTGAAGGCCCGCCAGAAGGAGATCGGTCCGCTGGTGGTGCCGCCGGAACTGCTGATGTAGTCGCCGGTGGGGCGCAGCTCGTCGAAGGCGAAGCCGGTTCCGCCGCCGGCTTTCTGGATCAGCGCCGTGTGCTTGATGGAGTCGAAGATCTCGTCGATGCTGTCCCCGACGGGGAGCACGAAGCATGCGCTCAGCATGCCCATCTCTCGGCCGGCGTTCATCAACGTCGGGCTGTTGGGCATGAAGCGCCGGCTCATCATCAGGGCGTAGAATCGATCCTCCCACTCGCTGCGGACCTCGGGGTCGGAGTCGTATCTCGTCTCGGCTTCGGCGATAGCCTTGGCAACCCGCCGAAACATGTCCCTGGGCGACTCCGTCACCCGCCCATGCTCGTCCTTCTTCAAGTAACGCGCGCGAAGGACCCGCAGGGCGTTCTCGCTGAAGCCGCTCTCCGACTGCCGCGTGTCATCCGTAACACTCAGGCCACGATCCGCTGCCGCTGTTTCCGCCATCAGAGTTGCCGCGCCTCCACCGGCTTTGAGCCGGATGTACGCTACCATAAACCGAACAAAAGACCAACTCTCAAGCGCCCCCGGCCGGAACCCTCCCTGGCCCCAACCGAAGACTTGCCCGGAGCTACGCTTAACGTGATCCTAACCAACTTCTAGGGCAAACTTAATGATACTCCATCCATGGCGTAGCGTCAAGCCAAAACACCAATATATTGTAGCATCGGTGAGTCAAGGAATCGACTCCACATAACCGCCGACGTGAGCTAATCTTACGAAGAACGTGTCCTGTTTAGTCACAGGAGAGTTTTTCGCGTTCGCCATGAGAACAATCCCGCCGACGGCCGTCCGAACGCGCCCGGGCCGGAGGGCGTATACTGGCCGCCAAGCCGTAAGGAGGGACCGCGAGCCGAGACGACCTGTTCACAGATGCGTCGGCGAACGGGCGTCACCGCGGCGAGGAAAGGCACCAAACCACCGATGGAAACGAAGACTACGACTCTGACGGCGGCGGCGCCGTTTTCGTTGAAGGCGACGGCCCTCAGCCATGGCTGGCATGAGTGTACGCCGATGAGCTGGTCCGAAGGCGGCCGCTGCCTGCAGATCGTCTACCGCCTCGGGGACCAGCCGGTCCGCGTCTCGGTCACCGAAGGTCGCCGCCGCCGGGCGGCCGTGACGCTTCGCGTGATGGTGGACGGGCACCGTCTGGACGACGAGCAGATGGACGTCATCCGTCACCGCGTACGCCTGGTGCTAGGGCTCGACCGGGACCTTGCGGAGTTCTACGACCTGTGTACGGGTCACCTCACGCTGCACGTTCTGCCGCGCCTAGGGGCGGGGCGCGTGCTGCGCTCCGCCTCCATGACCGAGAACATCGTCAAGGCCCTCTGCGCCACCAACGTAGGCTGGACCCAGGCGGTCAAGTCGATCAACCGGATCGGCCAGCTTGGTCTGCCGCTCCCGCACTTCGTCAGCTTGAACGCCTGGCCGACGCCGCGGGAGATCCTCCGCGCCGGCAAGCCCTATCTGACAGAGGTCTGCCGGGTGGGCTACCGTGCCGAGGCGATCCTGGCGTTCTGTGGCGACGTGTGCGGCGGGCGAATCGACCCAGAGGGCCTCACCGACCGGGCGCTCGACCCCGAGGTGAGGACTGACGAGCTATTGGCACAACTCCGCGGCATCCGGGGCATTGGTCCCTCCAGCGCCCACTACCTGCTTTCCTTCCTTGGGCGGTACGAGCACCTGTCCGTCGACAGCGCCACCGTCGCCCACGTCGCTCGGACGCACACTCACGGGCGCCGCCCCACGCACCGGGAGATCCAGCGGATCTACGAGGGATTCGGCCGATGGCGGCAACTCGCCTGGTGGTTTGAGCACTGGCTTACCTGGGGCACCGCCCAGCACCTATTGAGCGAGGCCGGCATCGACGATCCCGTCCGCCGGCGCTCCGATCCGTGACGGCTGCTGCGGGAAGGCGGCGTGGCCCCCGTCGCAGCGCATCGACGCAGGCGGCGGCGTTCGACGCCCCCAGGTCACACGGCTGCGCTCGCGACGATGACCGACCCCGCGGTGGCAGCGCTACCCCTCAGCCCCAGGAAGGAACACGACGCCGACCGTCTGGCGGAGTCATGGCCGCCCGGCGAGGGCTTCACTCGGGCGAGGAGCCATGCCGGGAAGGCGCCGGGCCGACCTCTGCGGAACGCGCCTGTTCCGTCGATTCCGGAGTCCCATCGCCCTTTTGATTTGGCTGCTTCCGGTTGCCTAGCCCGAGAGCCCCAAGCAGATGGCCGCCTTCCTGCTTCACCCTGCGGAGCAGCCGGCGGGCCCACACGAACTCCGTACTGAGGATCGCCAGACCCAAGGGAATCACCAGAAACGCCGGCCCGGGAAGGACGAGCAAGGCAATGCCGATCGCCAGAACGCTGGTGCCAAACACGATGGTCACCACCCGTTTAGCCTGCCGCAGGGTGAACATGGCCAACTCCTCGACCTCACCGGCAAGCGGCGAGGCCAGCGGGGCGGTATCGCGCCGCGAGGCCACCGTCGAGGCCACGATTCCCACGAAGAGAATGCCCCCGATGACCGCCAGCGATACCACGGTCGGAATGGGATGGTGGTGGGACAGGAGCATCTTCACACCGACGTAGGCCAGTACGAACACCAGGCTGATCTTCAAGTAGCGGAACCGCGCGATCATCCCCGCGAGGGCGAAGTACAGCGAGCGAAGCCCCAAGATGGCGAAGACGTTGGAGGTGAAGACGAGAAAGGGGTCCTGGGTGACAGCGAAGATGGCGGGAATGGAATCGATGGCGAAGAGCAGATCACTGCTTTCCACCACGATCAGGACGAGGAACAGCGGGGTGACCGCCCGCCGCCCGTCTACCGAAGTGAAGAACCGCGCCCCCACAAAGTCGGCGGTCACCGGGTACAGGCGGCGGGCCAGGCGGAACAAGGGGTTCTTCTCCGGGGCGAGGTTGTCGTGGCGGACCACCAGCATCTTGACCGCGGTGATCAGGAGCAGCCCGCCGAACACGTAGATCATCCACTCGAACCGCTGGATCAGGGCCGCACCGGCCAGGATCATCACCCCGCGCATGACCAGGGCTCCGACGATGCCCCAGAACAGGGCGCGATGCTGGTACGCCGCTGGCACGCGAAAGTAGGTGAAGATCAGGGCGATGACGAAGATATTGTCCAGGCTCAGGGACTTCTCGATGACGTAGCCGGTGAAGAACTGGAGCGCCGCCGTGGCGCCGTCCAGCTCGTAGCCGAACGTCTGGCCGATGCCGAGCCAGTGGTGCTTATAGAGGTAGTACACGGCGACGTTGAAGGCCAGGGCCA
>Ga0214473_10009435_pt1 | contig 11526 bp, 9 predicted proteins | sample RVTome_7_FD_203509 | JGI IMG/M metagenome (GOLD analysis project Ga0214473, IMG submission 203509) | Soil microbial communities from uranium-contaminated site in the Upper Colorado River Basin, Wyoming, United States - RVT98D197 | ecosystem: Environmental > Terrestrial > Soil > Contaminated >...
CTGGAGCTTTCTTCCCTGGCCCAGCCCATATCACAATTGATCCCCGAGGGCATCTACCATCGGCCTCGAAATCAGCACCATGCTTCGCGAGACACCCCCACCGCGCAGCGGTTTAGTTCAACTACATACTTAGCTGACCAGTCAAAATCGCCAACCCTTGCGACCTGTCGTCAGCCTATCACCCACGGTGACAGGCGGGCAACGTACGTGTAATGCCTCGCAACTTCGGAGAGTTGCCGGGCAAGGACGGCGGAACACCGGGTGCGCAACCCTTGCAAGATTTCGCAGCCTAGCACTCAAGACACACTACTGCAGGCACGGAGGCCTGCAGCCACCAGCGGATTTCGGCACTGCTGCAAAACCAGTGGAGGCAGCCCTCTGTGGCTGCCGGAGTCTTGAGACAGCCTCTGCCATCTTGCGGCTACAGCGCTGCGCCCCGCGTCTCGTAAATCAGATAGTACACCACCGGCACCACCACCAGCGAGAACGCTGTCGAGGCGAAGATGCCGAAGATGAAGCTCCAGGCCAGGCCCGAGAAGATAGGGTCGAGAGTTATGACGAACGAGCCGAACATCGCCGCGCCCGCGGTCAGGAAGATGGGCCGCAGCCGCGTGGCCCCGGCCTCGATCACCGCATCCGCCAGCGGCGCCCGCGGATCGCGGCTGCGGATGTGCTCGATGAAGTCGATCAGAATGATCGAATTGCGCACCACTATGCCGGCGAGCGCAATCATGCCGATCATGCCGGTGGCGGTGAAGAAGACCGGATTGGCGTAGGCCCCCACCGGACGCGTAAAGAGAAGGTTCAAGAGCCAGAAGCCCGGCATGATCCCTATCACCGTCAGCGGTATGGCGATCATGATGATCACCGGCATCAACAATGATTGCGTTTGCGCCACCAGCAGAACGTAGATCATCAGCAGCGCGGCGGCGAACGCCAGGCCGAGATCGCGGAATACTTCGACCGTAATCTTCCACTCGCCTTCGCCGGCAAAATCCACCTTGTAGCCGGCGCGCAGCGGGTGCTGCTTCAGCCAACGGTTTAAATCGAACACCGCCTCCACCGGACTGCGCCCCGCCATCTCCGCAATTACGAAGGCTACGCGGCGCAGATTCTTGTGGTAGATGGTGCGTTCGCCGCTTTCCGCCACGGCCTTGCCGATTTCCCCGAGTGGCACGAGCGCACCGGTGGCGGACTTCACCCGCAACGCCAGCAGGTCGGGAAGTGACGTGCGCGCGGCGCGCGGCAGCCGCACCGTCAATCCGAGCGGCCACCGCTCCTCCGGCACGTGCACCGTGCCGACCGCTTCACCACTGGCCGCGCCCTGTAGGGTCTGCGCCACCTCGGCCACGCTCACGCCGGTGAGCGCCGCCTTCTCGCGGTCGAGCTGGTAATGCACCTTCTCGTAGTCCGCCTCGGCGTAATCATCCACGTCGACGACACCCGCGGTCTTTTCCATCGCGGCACGCAGGCGTTTCGCCTGCTTGATCAGATCCTCATTGCTGGCTTCGAGCGGGCCATAGACCTCTCCCACCAGGGTAGCGAGCACGGGCGGACCCGGTGGCGCTTCGACAATCTTCACGTTGGCGCCGTGCCCCCGGGCGATGCGTTCGATCTCCGGCCGAATGCGCAGCGCGATCTCGTGTGATTGCTGCACGCGCCTCTCCTTCGGCAAGAGGTTTATGCGCACGTCGCCCACATTGCCGCCGCGGCGAAGGTAGTAGTGGCGGACCATACCGTTGAAATCCATCGGGGAGCTCAGCCCGACGTAGGTTTCGTAGTCCGTGACTTCGGCCACCGTGGCCAGATACTGCCCCAGGTCGCGCGCCACCGCATCGGTTGCTTCGAGCGTCGTTCCACGCGGCGTATCGATCACCAGCGCCAGCTCGTTCTTGTTGTCGAACGGCAACATCTTCAACGGCACCGCCCGCGTGACCGCCAACAGCGCCGAGGCCACGAACGCAAACAGCACCGCAAACAGAAAGAACCGCGCCCGGCGCCGATCGGCGAGCAACGGTGCCAGACCTTTGCGGTACAGCCGATAGGTCAGCGATTGCGTAATCTCGAACGGCGCTGCGTGCTCGCTGCCGTACTCGCTCTTGAGCAGGTGGTAACTGGCCCACGGCGTGACTGTAAACGCGACCACCAGGGAGAGCAACATGGCGACGGGCACGTTGAACGCCATCGGCGCCATGTAGGGACCCATCATGCCGGTGATGAAGAACATCGGCAGGAAGGAGACGATGACGGTGAAGGTCGCCAGGACGGTGGGCGGGCGGACCTCATCGATGGCGGTCAGCGTGGCCTCGAGCGGCGGCTCCCGGCGCAACTTGAAATGCCGGAAGATATTCTCGACATCGACGATCGGATCATCCACCAGCAAACCGAGTGACAGGATCAGGGCGAAGAGTGTGACCCGGTTGATGGTGTAGCCGAAGACGAGATCGAGCAGCAGCGTCACCGCCAGTGTCATCGGCACCGCAATGGCGACGATGAACGCCTCTTTCGGACCCAGGGCAATCGCCAGCAAGATGATGATGGTCGCGATGGCGATGAGCAGATGCTTCACCAGCTCATTGACCTTGTGGTTGGCGGTTTCGCCGTAGTCGCGAGTTACGGTCACCGTCACATCGTCCGGAATGATCTGCCCGCGCAGGTGGCGGACGGCTTCTATCACCTCCTCGGCGACGCGCACCGCGTTGGTGCCCTTGCGCTTGGCTATGGCGATGGTGACGGCGGGGCGCTCGGCTAGAGCATTTCGAAATTCGAAATTCGAAATTCGAAATGTCCTGCTCGGGTGGGGGCCGCCAGCCAGGTTGAGTGCCTCCGCCGCGGCGGGACCGAAGCCTATGCGGGTGTAGCTTTCAGCTTCCTCCGGACCGTCGACTACACGGCCGACGTCACGCACGTATACCGGCCGGCCCTCCGGCGCGGTAACCACCGTGGCCTCGACCTGATCCGCCGAGCCGTAGAACGGGCCGGCTTCCAGCGCCACTTCGCGTCCGGCACGTTCGAAGCTGCCGGCCTGGATGTTCATGTTGGCAGCCCGCAAGGCGCGCGTCACATCCAGCATCGAAACACCACGCGCCGCCAGCCGGGCCGGATCGATGTAAACCGTAACGCGACGCTGCTCGCCTCCCACCACCCAGCTCTTGCCGGTGTTGGGCACACGCGCCAACTTGTCCAGCACTTCGTCGGCAATGCGCCGCAGGTCCGGACCGCCATCGGCCGCGGACAAGGTGAACAGAACGATCGGCACATCGTCGATCTCGACCGGTTTGACGATCCAGCCGGTCACTCCCGGCGGCACCATGTCTTGGTTGGACATGAGCTTGTTCCACACCTTGACCAGACTGCGTTCGCGGTCCTGACCGACATAGAAACGCACCGTGACGACCGCTTCGCCCGGCCGCGACATCGAATAGACGTACTCGACGCCGTCGATTTCCCACAGCTTGGCCTCCAGCGGTGTGGCCACGAGCTTCTCGACCTCTTCCGCCGAAGCCCCCGGAAAGTTCACGAAGACATCGGCGAACGGCACCACGATCTGCGGCTCTTCCTCCCGGGGGGTAACCAGCAAGGCCAGAGCGCCGGCCAGCAGTGAGGCGATGAGAAAGAGGATGGAGAGCTTGGAGGTGATGAAGACCCGGACGATTGCGGCAGTCAGTCCGCGTTCGTGTGGTTGGACATCAGTCATTCGAATTCTGCAGTCCTCTCCACCAGCAGGACGCGCTCGCTCTCGTGCAAACCCGACAAGATCTCGATGTGCTCGCCGTAGACCTTGCCGGTCCGCACACTCCTGACCCGCACGGCGCCGTCGTCGATCAGCCGCACGGACTCGAGCTGGCCCGAACGCGTAACCGCCTCCGGCGGGATGAGGAGAGCGGTATGCGTCCCGCACGGGGCCCGCAAGCTGCCGAACGTGCCCGGGCGGAGTCCCGCAAGCAGCGGCAGCGAGGCTTTGACGAGAAAGGTGCGCGTCTGCGGATCAGCCCCCGGGGCGATCTCCTCGATGCGGGCCATGGATTCTAGCACCGGGGCGTCGATATGCGCCGGCACCTCCATGCCGATGCTGAGCAGCCCGATGCAGCGCTCGGAGATGTGCGTTTCGAGCCGCAGCGACCCGGGCGCGTACATCACCATCACAGGCCTGCCCGGTGTCGCCATGTCGCCCGGGTCGACGAAGCGCTCGGCGACCACGCCGTCGAACGGGGCGCGCATGCTGCTCTCTCCCAGTGACACCTGCATCTCGGTCAGAGTGTCACGGGCCTGCTCCACCTGTGCCCGGACCGACTTGGCGCGGGCCTCGACTCTGTCAAGCTCTTGCTGAGTGGACGCCTGTTGTCGAAACAGCGCCTGAGCCCGGCGCCTGTCGGCGTCCGCCTGCGCCGCCTGAGCCTGGACCGAGGCGAGAGCCGCCTGCGCTTGTTGCGCCCGCGCTTTGAGGTCGCGATCGTCGAGCACCGCAAGGACGTCGCCCTGGCGAACAGAATCCCCGGCGCTCACCCGCACCTCCAGCACCCGCGCCATTACCTTGGGCGCGATGTTGGCGACGGTACGCGAGCGCACGGTGGCCGGCCAGTCGACGACATCCTGCACCTCGCGCTTCTCGACCGCGGCGAGATCGTGATCGCCATTGCCTCCGGGAAGCGCCACCACGCCCGGACGCACCTTGCCGCCGCCGATAGTGCCCTGCAAGTACAGGAGCAACAGAAGCAGGGTGGCGACGGCGGCGCCGCCCACCAGGGCTTTGCGTGGCACGCGCTCCAGCAACGAGCGCAGCTGTTCGAGATGTTCAATCATCGCAGTACGCGAGCTGCCCTGTCGCTCAAATTGTACCCAGGCGCCTCAGAATCTTTTCCGCCGGACAAAAGCCGGTAAAGGCCGACTGCATCAAGTTCAACGCCACGAACGCAGCCAGCAGATGCCACGCCGGTGACAGCGTGTACCCGAGCAGCAGGCTGACGGCAATCATGCTGCCAGCCAACAGCACGTCCTTCGCGTCCTCCGGATCGCGGCACATCTTCATACCGAAACCATACACCTTGGGCTGGTACCGTAAGAGCAATGTCTCTAGCGCGTCGCGGTTACCCGCCCGCGCCGTGGTCAGGAGTTCTTCGTCGCTACGCTCCGCTGCTTTCGCCACATCCGCACTATCCACAATGCGGGAAGCGGCCGCAACCGTGCCCCTCACGGTGTCCGATACGCGCGTTTGAGTTTGATCATGACACTGCTGCGGCCCCCTGCTTGTGCAACGTCACCTTCAGATACTCGCCGATCAGGATCGCTGCCGGGTATAGCACCTGCTCTTCGGTCTGGGCGTGCAGGATCAGCTTTTCGGCAAACCGCTCATACCCCCGCTTCGGTTCCTTTTTTGCTACCGCAGCAAGCTTCTTGAGCGCCGCCACGATGGCCTTGTGCTCTTGCAGCATCTCTCTAAGCTCAGCCTTCAGCTTCTCGGTCATCACCAGGACGTCTTGCATCTCCGGCGTGACCTTCCCCTCCGCGAGAGGAACCAGCAAGCCAAGCGGGGGCGCAGCGTAGTCTTCCTCTTTGAGAAAATGCGGATGCAAGAGTTTCGCCACCGCTTTCGCCGCGGCTCCGATCTTGCCGCCGGCCTTGGTGGCCTTAACGAGTTCTTCATGGAGCTCTTCATGCTCCACTTTCAAAGGCTGTGGAGTCTTGAATTCCATGTTGCGTCCTCCTTTCATTTGACCAAGTAGCGATCACAAGTCCGTGGGGTAATCCGGTCTTCGTTCGATGCACGACGCATCCTGTCGAGAACGCGATCGAGCCCCATCGCCCTACCGACTTCAGCCATCGCCTCCGCAGCGATCTGACGCATTCGCCGCGTCCCCGTCACCGGATCGTTCACGATTGTTTCGCGCGGGCTTTTTCGTGGCCGTGGCCTTCTGGAACCTGGTGGGCGCCGGTGTCTTCGGCTTCCTCATCAACCCGCCGATCGCGCTCTACTTCGTCCAGGGCCTCAACACAACGGCGGTGCACGGGCATGCCGCGCTCTTCGGGGTGTATGGCATGCTGGGCATCGGCCTGATGCTGTTCTGCCTGAGAAAGTTCTCCGGGCAACAGCAGTGGCACACCTCCGCTCTGCGCTTCGCGTTCTGGTCGCTGAACCTGGGACTCGTATTAATGATCGGGCTGAGCCTGCTGCCGATCGGCGTCTTGCAGGCAGTGGCCAGCATGCAGCACGGTATGTGGTACGCGCGCTCGGCCGACTTCATGCAGGGTGATCTCATGCAGACTATGCGTTGGATGCGGGTTATCGGCGATAGCGTGTTCGCTGCGGGCGCGCTGGCGCTGGTCTGGTTCATCATTGGCTTGCGCACCGGTTGGTCTCTTGTTGACTCGCGGCAAACGGAAATTTCGGCCTCGGCCGCGTTGGTGGATAGTCCTTATTAGCCCGTTCGTCGCTCGACAGCCCGTGGTGAGCAGTTGTCACGGGCTGTGTTACTAGGCTCTCGGCTCCCCCGAGGCTCGGCGCGATGGTGAACAGACGCAGCCGGTCGACCACGCGCGCCGTGTCCTCGAAGGTTCCGTCAATCTCAATAGTGAGCATGCCACCGAAGCCGGACATTTGCCGCGATGCGAGGTCGTGCCCGGGAAAGTCTAGCAGCCCAGGGTAGAGCACGCGACGAACGCGCGGGTGCCCTTGGAGCGCCTGTGCGACCGCAGCCGCGGTGGCGTTCTGCTGGCGTACCCGCACGACCAGCGTCCGGATGCTGCGCATCAGCAGCGCGGCGGTTTCCGGCGCTGGCACTTGTCCGAGGTTCTTGCGCCATGGTCCTACCGCGTCGAGCAGTCGGCGCGGGCCCATTAGCGCCCCGGCTGTGACGTCGCTGTGCACGCACGTGGTGGAAAGTCCGCGCTGCAATCCTATGCTATTTCCTCCTTGATGACCCTGCCGGTATAACCCCGGTGCTGCCCGCACTGCAAAACGGCCGCTGGTCGACCCTCGGCGGCAAGCGCCAAGGCCAACGCCGATGCTGCTCGCTTCCGCGGCAATGCACTGTCTCCATGCCCAGATGGTAGGCATGCCGCGGGGAGAGATGCTCACGGCACCTTCGAATCGCGTTTGACACGGGCAACCTGTGCCGCTGGCAAAACTATTGCTCACTCTTTATCCCACAAAAAAGAAGAGAGGCTTACGGTTCCGGCGATATTTCGAACGACCCTAAGCAGCAGAGCGGATGTCGGCCCTTGTGTCGGTAGAGGAAAAAGCATGTACGTGAAGCGACTAGTCGTCATCGGCAACGGGATGGCGGGTGCCCGCGTCGTGGAGGAGATTCTTCAGCGCGAGCCCACAGGTATCCATATCACCATGTTCGGTGCCGAGCCCTACGGCAACTACAACCGCATCCTGCTCTCCAATGTGCTCAATCGCAGCCAGCCGGTGGAGCAGATCTTTCTCAACCCGTTGCCGTGGTACGCGGAGCGCGGCATCGCGCTGCACGCTGGCGTCAAAGCCCTGCGCATCGACCGCGAACGCAAGGTGGTCATCGGCCGGGGTATGAAGGAGTCGGCGCTGCCGTACGATGTCGATGGTAGCGACCCGCACGCGCCGGAAGTCGAAGTGCCGTACGACCAAGTGATCATCGCGACCGGGTCCCGCCCGTTCGTGCCGCCGATCAGCGGCTTGGGCAAACCCGGCACCTTTCTCTTCCGCACCATCGACGATTGCGAGCGCATCGCGGCTTACGCACAGCACTGCCGCAGCGCCGTAGTGATCGGCGGCGGGCTGCTTGGGCTCGAGGCTGCTCGCGGGCTCCTGACGCACGATCTCGCCGTCACAGTGGTCGAAGCCGTCCCTCAAGTGATGATGGCGCAGCTCGATGCCGACTCCGGCGCGGTGCTCAAAGGTCTGGTGGAGCGGATGGGCATGCGTGTGCTGTTGGAGCGCATCACGACGCACATCCTCGGCGACCAGCAGGTCTGCGGGTTACGGTTCAAGGACGGCAGCACGCTTGACTCTGACATGGCCGTGATCAGCGCGGGCATTCGGCCGATGGTGGAAGTTGCCACCAACTCGGGACTCCCGGTCGACCGCGGTATCGTGTGTGACGACCAGCTCCGCACCAGCGACCCAGACATCTTCGCCGTTGGCGAGTGCGTGCAGCACCGGGGCGTGATCTACGGACTCGTCGAGCCGATTTGGGAGCAAGCCAAGACCATCGCCGATGTGATTACCGGCCAGAATCCCACAGCGGCGTATCGCGGATCGAAACTGGCGACCAAGCTGAAGGTGATGGGTATTGAGCTGGCCTCGATGGGCGAGGTTCGTAGCGCACTGCCTGGCGACGAAGTGGTGGTGTACCACGAACCCGGCCGTGGCGTGTACAAGAAGCTTGTCCTCAGAGACAACGCACTCGCCGGTGCGATCCTGCTGGGCGAGACCGACACAGCGGGCGTACTGACCCAGATGTTCCACCTCGGCACGCCGGTGCCGGAACGGCGTGCGGATCTGTTGTTCGGCACCTCCACCGGGGCGCCCATCCTCTCGGTATTGGACCTGCCCGATCACACACAGATCTGCAATTGCAACGGTGTCTCGAAGGGACAAATCAAAGAGGCCATTCAGGTCGGCAAGTGCCGCTCGGTGTCGAAGGTCGGCGCCTGTACCAAAGCCGGCATGGGATGCGGCAGTTGCAAGCCGCTGATTCAACAGTTCCTTGAAGTGTACGGCGGCGAGATTGAGGCAGAGGATCCGAGCGAGCACTACTACGTCCCTGGTGTGCCGCTGACGAAGCCCGAACTGATTGCCGCCATCAGAGCCCGGCAGCTCAAGAGCGTCAGCGCCGTGTTCCGCGACCTCGCTGGCGGCAAGGAAGATCCGGGGAGCAAACCGGGTCTCGCCTCGCTGCTCAAATCGTTGTGGCCGGACGAGTATGAAGACGAGCGTGACGCACGCTTCATCAACGATCGCGTGCACGCCAACATTCAGCGCGACGGCACCTTCAGCGTCGTACCGCGCATCTATGGTGGTGTGACGTCGGCAGCGGAACTGCGGCGCATTGCCGATGTCGCTGACAAGTATCAGGTATCGATGGTCAAGATCACCGGTGGCCAGCGCCTGGATCTATTGGGCGTGAAGAAGGAGCAGCTGCCAGCCATCTGGAAGGACCTCGGGATGCCGAGCGGACACGCCTACACGAAGGCGTTTCGCACCTGCAAGAGTTGCGTAGGCACGGAGTTTTGCCGCTACGGCCTCGGTGACGCCATCACCCTGGCGCAGCAGATCGAACGCCGCTTCCAGGGCATCGAGTCGCCGCACAAGATGAAGCTCGCCACGGCCGGCTGCCCGCGCAACTGCTCCGAAGCCTACGTGAAGGATCTCGGCGCAGTCGCCATCGAGGGCGGCAAGTGGGAGCTCTACCTTGGCGGTGCGGCTGGCAGCACGGTGCGCAAGGGCGACCGCCTGTGCACAGTCGACAGCCATGCCGACGTGCTCAAGTACATGGGACGTTTCATCCAGTACTACCGCGAGAATGCCAAGTATATGGAGCGCAGCTACGGCTTCGTCGAGCGGCTTGGTATTGAGCACCTGCACGCCGTGCTCGTCGAAGACTCTCAGAGCATCTGCGCCTGCCTGGATGCCGAGATCGAAGCGGCGGTGGCGGCCTACCGGGATCCATGGGCGAGTGATGCGAAGGCACCCGCATACGAAGCCCAGTTCTCCGGTCCCGTGCCGGTGATGAGCCAGCAGGAGAAACTGCAGTTATGAGTTTGAACGGTACCGGTCACCTGCCTCGTCAGGGAGACTGTTGGAGCGAGGGTATCGCGGCATCGCGCCGCGGGGCTCGTCACGGTGCTTGCCTCCCTGGGGAAGAGAGAACCTACGTCGACATCGGTCCAGTGGAATCGATTCCTCCCGGTCAAGGCCGGTCCTTTATCTTGGCTGGGCGTACCGTTGCCGTCTTTCGGCAACGCGACGGCCACGTGTTCGCCACCGACGATGAGTGTCCACATCGCGGCGGCCCGTTGGCCGACGGCATCCTGGGTGATGGCAAGGTGATCTGTCCCATGCACGGCTGGAAGATCGAACTTACCAGCGGCAAGTGCCTGGGTGAGTCGTCGAGGGTGTCCGTCTATGACGTGGTGATCGTGTCCGGACGGATCTTTCTCGGATGGGAAACACCGAAGGTGGAGCGAGCCTTGTGAACCAGAGCGCCAGCGTGCCCTTGCGGGCCGAGCTTATGTTTGTCGAGCGCGTCGGTGGATCGCTCACCGCAGGCACACGACCCAGGCAGACCTGCGCTGCACCCAGACCGAAGAGTCCGAGCATCCGTTCGGCGGCAATGCGGAGCACCGCTACGATGTGGCGGGCCGACAGATGAGGACGAGGTTGTCGATGTCCCGAAGCGGACCGCAGCCCCCCGCTCTCCGGCGAATTCAAGTTGGGATCAAAGTCGGCGTTGCGGAAACCGTCCTTCCCGAGGCGCGCGTGCTACAAGCTGGAGAGAGCTACGAGTTCTGCGGCTTCGCCGATCAAACGGGTGTCTGTACTCCGCGAGCGGAACTTTGCCCGCCGGTCGACCGCCCGTCGCGCGCTTTCTCTTGTCGACACAGATGCCTGCTCCCGGATCGAGAAAGTTGTCAGCGTCGTCTTCCGACAGGCCTGTGGCGTCCCAGAAGTTGATCGGATCATTCAGTACGTAGCCATACAAATTTGCGTCTCCTCCCCTGAAAAGTATCGGGTCCCTCGCCGTCCATCGTCCTGTCTCTGGATCGTAATCCCGCGTCCGAACCTTACGAGATTGGTATCGCGGTCGTAGCGGCCGCCGGCGAAGCCGAAGGGCTGGAAGCCGGGGTTGGAATCCGAGAGGACTACGCCGGCTTGGAACTAACACCTCACGCCCGCCTCCGTGTCATCTCTGTGCCGCACCCGGAGCCGGATAAGCGAATTCGTGATCACGGCGTATGAACTGGGAGAGAAACCTTTGATTGTGTATCGGCGGCGACGCCGTCGGAAAGCTTGAAGCTCGTTGTTCCTGCACACCAGCCCGTCAAGCGGTCGGCGCCCTCACATATATGTCATCTATGTCATCGGTCGGCTGGTGCGATATCGAATGCGAGATAACTGTCGCCAATCGTCGCCACCGGCGCGGCGCGCGCGCGCAACCATGCATAGGCTTCCGGATCATTGATGCCAAGAAAATCGTTCGCGCGAACGATGACGAGCCCCTGCGCTGGGAAGTACGGCTCCAGCGTGTAGTGTTGACCTGCGTGGGCGCGCTCCCAGGCCCAGAGCGCAAACAGGTCCTGTCCCCAATCGAGGTTCGAATCGGCGAGATAGTGGTAGGCATTGAGCCGGTGGCCAATGAGGCAGTTGAAATACGAAAGGTACCGCGGACACTGGCATATCGTCCCGAGTACATAGAATCCTAGTGTAGTGTCCCTCAAATAGCTTTACAGACTTTCCGGCGCTTGCTATGATCTCGCTCATGGCGAACACGAGCCTGGCGATCAAGTTGCAACCGGCTGAACGGACGCAGCTGGAAAAATGGGGAG
>Ga0214473_10009436_pt1 | contig 11526 bp, 7 predicted proteins | sample RVTome_7_FD_203509 | JGI IMG/M metagenome (GOLD analysis project Ga0214473, IMG submission 203509) | Soil microbial communities from uranium-contaminated site in the Upper Colorado River Basin, Wyoming, United States - RVT98D197 | ecosystem: Environmental > Terrestrial > Soil > Contaminated >...
TAGTCGAAAAAGGAAAGGTCAGCGGATGGGACGATCCAAGGATGCCGACCATCGCGGGCATGCGGCGACGGGGTTATACGCCTGAGGCGATCCGCAACTTCTGTGAGCGCATCGGCGTGGCCAAGAACGATAGCATCATTGATATGACCCTGCTCGAGCACTGTGTCAGGGACGATTTGAACGAAAGGGCGCCGCGCGTCATGGCTGTGCTCCACCCTCTCCGGGTAGTAATCGACAACTACCCCGAAGGCCAGGTTGAGGAATTCGATTGCCCTTATCATCCACAAAAGGCCGACATGGGATCCCGGAAAGTCCCCTTCTCGCGAGTCCTCTTCATCGAATGGGAGGATTTTCTCGAGAATCCGCCAAAGAAATTTTATCGCCTCTCTCCCGGCAAAGAGGTTCGTCTCCGTTATGGGTACTTTATAAAATGCGTAAGCGTTGTTAAAGACCCAAACACAGGTGAGCTCATCGAAGTCCACTGCACTTATGATCCGGAGACACGAAGTGGGTTTGCACCGGATGGGCGGAAGGTCGATGCAACCATCCATTGGGTACCGGCAGCTCATTCTCTCCAGGCGGAGGTTCGCCTATATGACCGCCTTTTTCGGCTCGCCAATCCGATGGAGGAGGGTCCTGATTTCATGGACCACTTGAATCCAAAATCACTGGAACGATTAAAGGCATGCCGTGTCGAACCGAGCCTCGCCAATGCCGGGCATGGAAGTCGGTTCCAGTTTGAGAGGACCGGCTACTTCTGCGTGGACCCTGTTGATTCTTCGGGAAAAGCCCTGGTGTTCAACCGGACTGCAACGCTGCGAGATTCCTGGGCCAGGATCTCAGAGAAAGAAAAAAGGTAAACGAGCTCTACAAACAATTGAAGGAATCGTTTTTAGGGGGCCGAAAACAGAAAATGTATTAATGCAAGACCTAACCCTCAATTCCTTGAGGTAAAATAATAACTGGAAATGAAATCACCAAGAGAGAAAAGATAAATAACCAAAATAAACCATTCCTGCGCTTCATAACCCTCTCTTTATTTTTTATCCATTGATTCTCTCCTTAGAAATGCAGTCAAAAGTTTGTAGATTTAAAAAAATCCAATTTAATACTTTGTCAACTTTTCCTTGTATTAGATAGGCTCTTCTGTTTCCACCAAGGCTCAGCATTCTGGGGAGCCGTTTTCGTTGTTCGTGTAGGCGGTGGCTGCCCAGATGGCTGGCTCTCGATTGGGATTTGGGACGAGGGCTTATTCTTGTCTAAGTATTTTATGAAATATAGTCCAGTGCCAGGGATGCCGAAAGAGACGTAGCGGCTTCCGTTTGGTGAGACACCGTAGCGCAAGCCAGGGATGCCTATGCTCCACCCCACACCTTTTTTAGTCCATGTCCATCGAAAGGGGCCAGACTGAAATATCTTGCGGAATCTCCAACCCATGGAAATGTACCTCCTATTAAGCGCACTAGAACAAAGCACGCTTTAAATAATTTGAAAACCTGATTTGAAGGTAAGGCTTGAGCCTATGTTCCAATATCCCAGACCTGTACCGATTATTAGACAGATTTTTGTTCTCGATAACTATCCTGTCTTCCAGGGCTTTAAGCTGCTTTGCAAAAAGGCTTCGAGCATCAGCTATCTGCCTTTCCAACATCTCCTGCTCCTTGCGATATTTTACCTTCACCAAATCCTTAGCCTGGGCTGCATATTTCTTGGCATCAGCCTCCTGGGCATCCAAGGACTGCCTCTGCGCCAGATACTTCGACTTGATTGCATTTTCTTGCGCTGAAGGAAGCGACTTGGGGATGTAACTCTTAAGACCACGTTCAAGCCCCTGCCTCCAAGACAGCAGAGATTGGGCCTTCTTGGGACCAATACCATCCACATGCACTCTGCCACGGTGCGGAACCTCAATATAAGCCACTTCATGCACATGATGGCCATACCCCTGCTGGACGATTTGAACGTTAGAAATATCAGCAGCAGTCTTGATGCCGGCAGCCCAAAGCCTTATCGTCATCTGGGGACCAATACCGATTATGCTTTTGCTTGTTAAATCATGCTGAGATAACTTGCTTGAAAGAAACTGCGATTGAATGCTTTCCAAGGCCTTTGCCAACTCAGTGCTCTCTGACTGGCTTAATACCTGTCTTTTCGAGTTGATGTTCGATAGGATATTCCTCAAATCAATGTCAATCTTGCCAATTTCATTCCTTTCCAACTGGCCAGTATTGCGCTGCTTCACTGTAATCTCGCCAACCTTCCGGCTTTTTTCCTGATTCAAGCTGCCCTTACCACTAACCAGCTTATTTAGCTGGTTTTCAATATTCTTGACTTTGTTCTTTAAATCATTTAGCTCGGATGAAAGCCTTGCTTTTGTTAATATTTCGGGACGGGAGTTGAAGCGGGCATTAAGAATTAGAAGCAGCATAGAAAAAGTCCCGAATGTTAGTGGTATAGCAACCTCTAATGGCATCACTGCCCCTTTTAGTGAAAAATAATAAAGGATAAATGAGGCTATGATGAATGCCTTGGTAAAAGCCCCTTCCAGGGTGGAGGGGACAAGTACACGCACCTTGGAAACTTTCAAGTGGCCTGTTATCCATGAGAGGTCACGGCCGGTAGCACCCATTTGGTCCGTAATTTGTTCCGGCTTGACGGTTACCAGTGGAACCTGACCTAGGTCCAAGGGGGGAATTTGAGAAACATCTGGACAGTAGATAATAGTGCGAAATATGCTGGCAAGGGACTGGAGATTGTCGTCTTTTATTTTTTCCAACGAGCGCAGCACAGTGGAGGAGTCGGGAGCCTCAATATCATTCCGCCTGAAAAGGAGATGGTCGTCGTTAGCATTAACAAGGCGGCGCAATCCAGGGTCTAGGCTTAAAGCCAAAAGGGCAATATAAATAGACCATGCTGAAAAGTTATCAAGATAAGGTCCGAAGTCAAGGGCAGTTCTACTCGGATGCTGGTAGTTCCTGTGCCCAAGCTCGTTGCTCGTCATGCTGTCAAGCCCAGGCACATACATGCCGTCATAATCAACAAGCTTGAAACACCCATTGACTACCAGGATGTTGCCATGCTGCAAGTCCCCATGGGCAATATTGAACTGCCTAAGCTCCGAGACGAGCTGCATAAACTTCTGCGCCAGTGATTGGATTTCTTGGGGGTTTTCAAGGTTTTTCTCAATGAATTTATTAAGGGTGTCACCGTGAACCCATTCCATTTGCAAGATTGGGTACCACTTGCCCTTAACCTTGATGCCCTGCTCCAAAAAATCAAAGCCTACCATACAAGAAGGCTGCTTCAGCCTCAAGTATTGGCTGATTTTCTCATAGCGAAGCTTCTGGTCCTGATGATACGTCGAGAAACAACGGACAGCCCACTTGCTGCTGCCCTTGGTCATGGGAAAGACGACTGCAAAGCTTCCAGAGTAAGGCCTTGGGAGCCCAATCTTGGTTAGCTCAGGCAAAGCCTGCTGCAAGTCAGAATGGCAGAAGCAGGACCTCGGGTTCTGGATTGTGTCCTGATACTCTGTCGATGTAGGCATTAACATAGAAACAACCCTATTTGGCTAACTCAACGTGAACCAGGGTAACATCATCATTCTTCATCTTCTTGGAACTTCTCAAGCGTTCAACCCAAAACTCAAAAGTAATCTCTTCACTGTTATTAATGAATGGATAGGATAGCCATGGCGAGTTGCCAGCCTCGCTTTCCTGCAGGAACCAGCAAGCCAAGGCATCGGTCATGAGATAGAAGCTGTCATGGGTCAGCCAATCCCCTGCAAGCATTTTGCTGGATTCCGACAAATCCTTATTCCTCGCAGGGTTGCTTGAAATAAGGGAGGGGCGATTACCAAAGCGGGATGAGTTTCCAATGGGAAAACTTTGGATAAGCTTTCCGTTACGAATGTGAAAGAAGCAGGTGTCGCCGATGGCAAGGGCGTGCCACTCACCGACTTCAGAGCCCTGGGAATCAGAAAAAACTAAGCCAAGCAGGGTAGAGAAGCTTCCTGCCTTAAGGCCTGGCTCCTCATACCACTTGATAGGCTTGTTGTGCCTCTGCCTCTCAGCCAGATAATTCTTAATCCAAAAGTCCCAGTCCCTAGACGCTTTTTCAATAAGAAAGCTTATGTCTAAATGGCTGATTTTTGACCTACAAAATGCCTTGACAAGGATTTCAGCCCATTCTCCGCTTAACATGCCCTCTGTTGCGCCATCAGCGATGCCAAAAGCAGATAAGCTCTGGTCGGATAGTTTGTAGACAACTCGCCTGTCGTTCAGGAATTTGGGGTATAACCTGTCCTCGCATTCCTCAAAGGCATTTCCTGCCTTTTGGAGACGGAAAGATCTGATAACTAAGTTCATCACCCCTCCGTTATCTATACGAGTCAGCAGACACAACATGCCTTGTGCCAATGTCAAGTACCTGGATAACAAGCACGGCGTCAGCATTGAACACGAAGCCCTTGGAGCCGGGCGGAAGGTCCAAACTGAAATTTTTTGCTACTTCAAGCATTTTAGGGGTAAGCTCACTGGAGTTGTCAAAAAGCATCCTTGCATACATGTCGGGTAAGCCGCTAGGCGAATGCGGAAAGGCAATAGGGGGTACGGGAGCAGATGAGATGTGGCAATTGAAAAGCAGCACATTTCCGTCAGAGGAGCTGATGGACGTGAGCTCGCGCATCGCACTCGTAGGGTCTCCATCAGTTGACTCGCCGTCAGTCAAGTGGATTATGATGGGGGGGAAGCAGTTTGGGTGCGCAGACACAAAGCCCCGGATAATACTTGTTGCCATACTGAAGGCCTTGCACATCGGTGTGCCGTTGTTTGCGACGGGCTCAAACCAGACTGGAAATTTGACGCTCTCATTCACAAGCCCCCCTGCGCCGTCCTCAACCTTTCTTGTCCTCTGGTCGACGCGTGCGGGATTTTCGGCAACCTGGCTTATGGGGACAATCTCGTTGCCTCTTAAGGGACCGCTGAAAGCAGAGCCGGTACTCGCTCCGTATCCAATAACACCAATATGAAAATAGTCTCTTACCCCTTCGGCCATGGCGCAGCGGATAGTCAGCTCACGCAATAGGTTGTTGATTGCATCAGCGACGGTGTCAGCCTTCTTCTTACTTGATTCACCGCCGCCCCAAGGGTCTCCCATTGAGCCTGACTGGTCAATTATGAACATGAAACATGTCGGGTTTTGCCTGCTGATCTCAGCCGAATAAGCCATATGTTACCTCCTTTGTGTTGAGAATTTAATCCACTCCTTTTACCGTAAACAGAAGGGTAATACTACGGAATAAAGCTGTCTAAAACCCCAAAGCTCAGTGGCGGCTATCAGCCGTCCGCTAAAGTGAGTTGTTAAAGGGCAATCATATAGATAATTACTATAACCGCTATTATTGCGATGTATGTTATCGAACCTCTAAAACTAAGGGCTGTTTTCAAAAAATCTTTCAAAGGTTTGCCCTCCCCAAGTGATTTAGAAATCAAAGGACTATCAAAGGTTTTATTATCTCTTAACTTTTCTTCGACTTTTTCTGACCGCAAGATAGCTCGATACAATGGGACTCTTTGGATGACATCAGCAATATAAAAAACAAGTGTGATTGCTAAAGATATTGTGACAAATTGTTGTCTGCAGATTAAAGGGCTATTTTTTAAAAGTGCAAGTGCAAGGCCCGTAATTAAAGCAAACAGCCAGCCTTGTTTTTGATACATCGAGGTTTCAATGCGCCCAATGATAGAGGAAAGAATCTTCAATTCTTCTATTGCCAAATCTTTACCATTATCCTCTTTCGTCTCTTTTCCGTCTGCCATATTTCGTATCCCCCACGCCAAGGCTCACCGGGAGCCGGATTTATTGGCGATCCGGTGAAGCGGGTTGTTATGCCCATTCTATGCTTTCATGGCTTGGTGGCCAATTCATTATATCCAATTAATATGGTGGGATTTAAAGAACTAAACGGCCAGCTTGGTATCCAAAGCTTTTGCTCTAGGAAGGCCTGCATCAATACGTCTAAGTCCTTTTTTTCTTCAATATCGAACACTCGCTTAATCTTAGTAAAATATTCTTTTGATTGCGCCCGCAAGAATATCTCAAAGGCAACTTCGCGCCCCTCTATGTAAAGCAATGTCTCAGGCCACCAACTCTGCCGTCTATCATTTCGTAAAGAATCTAAAGAATCCCGAATATACAATACAAAATCCGCCTGCATGAGTTGACGAAAAGACAATCCTGATACTTTTGATCGTTGCTCTAATAAATCAGCACGAAGAGATGCTCGTGTTAGATTCAACCTTTTGTTCCGGTATTCAAGGGATTGCATATTTTTACGAATTCTAGAAAATGGTATCATTTTGTCTGAATCGAAGCCTTTCTCAATGTAATAACTGTGCCTCAACAAGTAGGATACTGCATCGAAGCATTCATACTTCAAATAACTTGCAATTGCATATAGAAACAACTCGTGAACTATAAACCTAAAGTTATCATAATCCCATTCCCGGTAATTTGAAACATGCTCTGGTCTATCCATATAAGGTATAAGCCTCTCAAAAAAGCGATGCATTTGTTGATGCGACTCTGGGATGTTACGGTACTGCGCCAATGAAAGACAAATTTCTATCGCTTCATTTCGGTAGGGGAGAAACTGTTCAATATTTTCGATAACCTTATCGTCAAACTCGCCATCACCATCAGTCAACCGGAACTGTTCGAGGTTTTGGGTGAAGGTTTCAAAGTACTCGTTCAAAGCCCCTTTGCTGTAATCTCTGTTGCTTCGTACCGCTTCTATCGCACGCCTAAACTTGGAAGTTGTGCCGAGGCTTACCGAGGGTGAGTCAGTCAAAAATGCTGGTTTCTTGCCAATATCTGGTTTTAAGTATAGTGGCTTATCATAGACCCACCTGAGAATTTGCTCGAAATTGGTTGCGTAAAGATCAGGGTCACTTAAATCGATATATATCCGTGACCTATAATAGATCGGCAGGTACGGCTTCGCTGACTCATCCTTTTCAGTTACGATTGCTACGAATTTACTTTGTTTTTCTTTGTTATATACTTCAGGTGAAATGATCTGTGTCTCGGTGCCTACACCGCCACTGCGGCCATTGGCTTTGTCGGCATATAATTTATCGCATATTATCGCGACCTTTTTTATTTCGGGATCGCTTACCATTTTTTCCATAAATGCGTGCGCATCGTGGCCTTCCTTGAGATCCCATTTATCCAGGATTACATCAACCCCACTTTCGCGTAATTCTGTTGCCAGGTTTAAGACCCACTGTTCGTGCAGTAGTGTGGTCCAACTATAAGAAATAAAGAGCTTTGGATTTCCTTCAGTCATGGCTTAAATGACCCCATTTTGTTATAACGAAAAGCTCAGCGGCGGGCTAAAAAACGAACCCGCAAGCCAGTCTTGCTTCCTCCCGTCCGCTGAAGTGTCAGGTTATGCGGTTTTATTATTTCCTTAAATCAAAGTGCTCTGGATACGATGCGCCGTCAGAGTCGAGGCGTTTATCTTTAAGGAACCTTTTTTATTGCTGACAAGGTAGTTCACTTAAGAGTCGGGAATTTCCCTGATACGATAAGGAACGTAAGATATCCACTTACTCCAGTAATGCCCCAGAAAATAAGGAATATTAAGAGAACGGCTGTACCCGCTCCAATATCATTAACTGTTTTTAGAGATGAGAAAATATAATTCGCGATAAACAACGCCATAAAACCTGATACAGTAAAGACGACTTTGAAAAGGAACTCTTGAATATAAAAGTAAATGACTTTTTGCGCCTTACTCAAAGAAGGTGTAGGCTGAGCAATTGCCAGATTAATTTTCTGCTCCATAATTCCTCGGATGGCGTAATATAAGCTAAATAGAATGAGACTGATAAGGTACCACCAAGGCATCTTCATAACAATATCAGCCATAGACATAAATACCCTCCGTCTAATGTTAATCTTTATACCGATTCTATGTTTTTCAAAAAATTAAGCCGCCAAGGGTTCTTTTTTGCTTTAAAGCAACCTAATTACATGGTTTTTTCCAAGAAAAGGTCAGTCTAAACAATATTATATAGAATTGACATAATTTTAAAAAGAATTATTCAGATGGGCCTGGAGTGTATCCCCACAATCAATTTTCGATTTTAATATACATCATTTTAAGAAATTAAGGAACAGAAAGTTCCAAGAAGGAATGGTTAAGAAGAGGCCATGAAGACTCCACCTACTACTCTGCAATGGGAGGTTGATCTTGGATTTGACGATTACTGATAGAAATCATGCATCCGAATTGAGTATATGCCCTTAACCTAATGGAGGGGTAAAAAGGGAACCTGGGAATGGGAACTCATGGCCACAAGCCATTCGATGGTATCAAAGACCTTTTACTCTTTGCCGTCCTAGGGTTTAATAGATCACCTTGAACTCAATCACTGGGTTGCGTACAACTATCGAACCATACTAGAGACCGGTACCTCGGTCTTCAATCATGCCGTATCTCTGTTGTGAACCGCATCCAGAAACAATTATTCCAATGAGACCCAGTATCAATAGGAAATTTTTATTCACGGATCACTGACCTTTCGTGGCTCTTGAAAGAAAGTCGGCTAATTCTGAAAAATGAATAGCAAAACCCAGTCCCTCGACTGCTATTGAAGCAACCTTTTGCGTATTAACTCCAATTACCTTGTCGTTTAGGAAAAGGGGGCCACCAGAATTACCAGGGTTCATTGCCGCGTCTGTTTGTACGAAACGAATCGGCTTACCACCGGGAGCATAGTTGCTCGGGATTTCCCGAAGTCCACTGATAATACCGCGCGTGATACTGAATTCGAGGCCACTTGGATGACCAATGGCCTCAACTGTTTCCCCTAAAGAAAGCGTTTGATTATTGTAAAGGACCAATGGGTTCCCCCTAGTCTGAGTTTTAATTAGGGCAAGGTCTAACCTGATGTCCGCTTCAATTACTTTTCCAAATGTCTCCTGCCCATTAAACATCTTCATCTCAATGAACTTGGCTCCCTCTATGACATGAAAATTGGTTATCACCAAATCATCACGAACAAAAAATCCACTTCCGATCTTTCCACCTGGATGATGAACAACGACTACACTTTGAAAACGTTTATCGTCAGCCGCAGGTTTGGCATCGAATCGTTTCTTCGCTAACTCAGCAAGAACCCGATTTTTTCGTTCAAGCATGACCGACATCAATTGTTCATCGCTAGTGAGTGGTTTATGGTTGGTTGTGTCAGAAAGTGATTGTTCAATAATCTTTGAAAGGTCCACAGTTATCGGGGTCTCTTCTAACTTCGCGACATCCCTCTCAGTATTACTCCCTGACAAATTCGAGTGATAGTTCCTATCTTTATCATGATGGTTGTATACGACTATAAAATCCTTTCGCTGTGAAGCATCAAATGCGCCCGCATAATAGGTTTTAGCAACAAAATCGATTACATAGTAATTTACAGTCATAGTCTTCGAAGCTCTAATCCCCATTCGATTGAACTGATAAGGGCTATAAACTGGTACTTCTAAGGTCATCGGTGTTTGGCTAAGGCTTCCCATCGCTTGTCGCAAATCGTTTTCCTTTTTAGCTACTACTGCGGCTGCCGCAACCTGTGCGAGTCCTTTTGCTATACAAGCCCAGCTATAGCAGTATTGATTGTCGATGGATATTTTCTCCATGTGGGCTCGCATGACCTCCTGTCTGGCGATATTTACAATATTCTGCATGATGTTGTATTGAGGGTTTGGCTCTGTTCTTAATGAAGATTCGAATTCAGATTTAACCACATCTCTCCTAACAATCTCACGACTATTATGCGCAAAAGCCGTATCCACGATTATGAGCATTTCCGAGTCCTTGAAATCCGAGGTCGAAAGGCCGGCATTGAGACTTACCTTTTCCACTGGAAATGGGAGGTCTACATTTATAGCAACTGGAAACTCAATTTCACCTTTCTTAAGTAAAGCACTGCTCGTTGAGTCAATGAACTTAATTTTGCAATCAGGAATGGCCTTGAGAATTAGGTTGCACGAAATTGTCTCCCTAGCAGCTTTGATGATTTGGGAAAAAGTAGGTTTTTGAGTACTACACTGCTCGCGTAATGCGGCTCTGAAATACTCCATACCAAAAAACTCGCAGCTTTTCTCATCAGCATACTTACCATAAAGATTGTAAGCCATTTTTATTTCATCTTTGTTAGCACCCAACAATCTGTCCAATAGAGATTTAATGTTTTGTTTTAGGAATTCCCTTTCATTTAATTTAGCTGGGTAAACCTCAAAGAAATTAGTGGGGTGGGTCATGGGATATTTCGCAAACATCTTTGCAGCATCTCGCATAATTGCATTCTGAATCTGGGACCGTCTCGCCGTCAGTTCATCAGCTAATGGATGCCGCCTTCCTGCACTCTCAAAAATCAGTCGTGAATTATATCTATCCAAGACTTCCTTCGATTTAGCCATTAAGGACGCAATACCTCCCCAACTCTCCATGAACGCTGGCCAACGAAATGGTGACATTTGCGAAACCAGGGATTTTAAGTCTGGTGATACAATGTTATTCAGTTCTGACGCAAGATGATCCAAAAGTTTGTGATACTTATCTGGGTTTTTCTTAAAGAAGGCAATCTCACGGTCATAAACTTCTTCTGCCTCCATAAATTTTCGTTCTTTAATAAGTTTGGAAACATGATCGCCGGGATTGAAAATAAAACTATACCCACCAGCTGGCATTTGAGAGCCAGTAGTGGCACAACCCCCAATCATAAGGGAAAGGATGACGGCCACAGTCAGTACTAGGAACCTCAGAATAAAAAGCCCTGAAGGAGGCATACAGCCCCCTTCAAGGCATTCCAGTTTAGCCTTTTGAACTCCCCTTTTCATAAATTTCTCCATTAAGATTAAAGGGTTGGGTTGTTAGGTTAACTTAAGGAGACTTCATAAAAAAACCCGCAAAGAAGCTGTTTGGAGTTCTTTGCGGGTTTTCGCTCGTCCTAAAAAGGACTCTTTGCAACTAGATTTGACTCTCTTATATACTGTTCTCTGCTGAATGTCAAGATAAATCGTTTTGATGATTATTAACTATAATCTTCACATTTAGATCAAAATCATACTTCGAGGAGTACAGGAAGAACTAAATAACCTATTTGGAGTTGTATGCTGGATGAGATTTTGATAGGACCAACGTAACAAGTTTACGAGGCGACTCGAATGCAGTCGGATTGAGGCTGCACTACGATGCCGTCAGTCGGCCTTCACCCTTGAAAATAAGGAAAATAGGGATACATCTCAAATCTCAGAAGGGTCATTGCACGATCGATGCCCTTGTTGTGTTGTCAACCGAACGGAAAGAACTTGACTTACACATAAATATGTCTAAGCTTTAGACGAGGGTGTGATTTTTCAAGAAGGGAGGCTTCTCATGGAAAAGCAAAATATTACCCTTTCGTTGCCAAGGGAGATCCTGAAGAAGGGGAAAATGCTGGCTGCCAAGAAGGGTATTTCTTTCAA
>Ga0214473_10009437_pt1 | contig 11526 bp, 11 predicted proteins | sample RVTome_7_FD_203509 | JGI IMG/M metagenome (GOLD analysis project Ga0214473, IMG submission 203509) | Soil microbial communities from uranium-contaminated site in the Upper Colorado River Basin, Wyoming, United States - RVT98D197 | ecosystem: Environmental > Terrestrial > Soil > Contaminated >...
CTCTCTCTCAACCGGCCTGGCCAAAGCCCAGGAAAAACGGAGCGCTTTGGAGATGCGCTACCTCCGCTTCCAGAATGTCAAGAAAAAATTCGAAGACACCCTGCGCAAACTCCATGCGGCGAACGACGTCAGCAACCTTCTGGATATCGTCCGCGACATCAAGGATCTCGTCCACGCCAGCGGCGTCTCTCTCTACATCAGCGATGAAAACGAATCCCTGGGGCGCTATCTCAAACCGCTCGTCTGGGACGATATCGTCCCAACCCACTCCGAATTCGCGGGCTATTTCACCACCTGGACGGCCCAGGATTTCGCCGCCCATGTCGCCAGGACGGGTCAGGTCCTCAATCTCACCGATGCCGAGAACGACGTCCGCTTCTCCAAGCGATACCGGGTCCATCTTCGGGCTCCCCTCCGCAGCCTCCTCGCTTCGCCCTTGATCAGCGAGGGCGCGGTCATCGGCCTCATCGAGGTCTACAACAAGACCGAAGGCGACAGGATCCTTGCATCGGGTTTCGACAAGGACGACCGGCAGAGCCTGAGCGAACTTTCGGAGCACATCGCCCTTGCCATCACCAAACTCAACTTGATCCAATACGACGCTCTCACCGGATTGCTCCGGCCCGACCCGTTTTTCCTAAAAGTCATCCAGAAGATCGAGATCCAAAGCAAGCGCCGGCAGGAAACCGGATTCTACGCGATGGTCATGGGCGACGTCGACTGGTTCAAGAACTACAATGACCGCAACGGCCAGGAGGCCGGGAACCGGCTCCTGCGCGAGCTCGCCGTGGTCCTGAAGGCTTCGATCCGCGAGGACGACTTCCTTTGCCGTTACGGCGGCGAGGAGTTTCTCTTTTTCCTGGCCGGCGTCAAGATGATCGAAGAGGCCACCCTCCTCACGGAGCGCATCCGGAAAAACGTCGAAGGCCATCTCTTCGAGTTCGAGGAGTTTCAACCGAGGCACAAGCTGACCATGAGCTTCGGCGTGACGCTCGTCCCGCGCGATCTGAGGGACGATCGTGGATTCGTGACGAAAGACATGCTCAAGAACATCGCCCACGAAGCCGACCTTGCTATGGGCGAGGCCAAGGGAAAGAGATTCGCGGCTTTCAAGGACATCTTTCCTCCCGTGTCCAAGAATAGAGTCTGCGCTTATGACAGGGACAAATCCACGGTCATGAGCGAAACGACACTTCTCCGCGACGCGGCCGAAAAATCCTTTGTCGAAAAGCGGCGTGACAAGCGCTATGACGCGTCGACGCTGTGCATATACCGGGAAAACGGGAGCCATCGCGTAACGAACACCATAGATTTGAGTTTGGGCGGGGCGAAAATTTCATCCAAGATCGAATTCCTTAAAGCGAAAGCTCTCGATCTCTTCATCGTCCTCGGGAACAAAGCCAATCCCTTCAAGGGCGATGTTGTTTATTCCCGGCGAGCGTCCCCCGGCTCGTCATATTTTTACACTGGGGTCAAATTCCGGAACATCTCTCAGGACGACCGGATGGCTCTCCAGAATTATTTTCAATCCCTGGGAAAAAGAGACATTCCGACCGCCTGAGCGAACCGCCGCCCTCTCAAGGACGCTCGGGAAAAAAAGAAATATTTCGGAGGGGAGACGCCCGCGTCATTCGCCCTTTTTAACCAGCTCGTCGATGATTCGGGCTATTTCGGGCATTTTCAACTCGGTCGACAGCGGCGCGGCGGCGAGCTCGGCCTCTTCGGGAATCGCGGAAGGTTCGGAGACCGGCGCGGTAGCGCTTTCCGCGGCGCCGGAGGCGGCTTCACCGGCGGACTCCTCCTCCAGGAGATCCTTGATCTTGACGAGCTTTTGAATCTCGCGCTCCAGGTCCGCGACCATCTCCGGGGTTTCCAGGTGTTCAGCCGTTTCGAGGCTGAGGCCGAAGCGCTCCCGGATGTTCATCCGGAGTTCGGCGAGTTTTGATTCTGTCTCGCGCCACACCCGGCCCAGTTTCAGGCTTAAATTGTTTACGGTCCTGAGTTCATCCAGGGTTTGCACGGTCAAATTCTCGATGTCGCGCTGATGGCGCAAGGCCAGCTCGAGATGACCCTGCAACTCCTCCTGGACGGACTGCCTCGTTTTTTCGATTTCGGCGACCGCGCTCCGGAATTCTTTCAAGGCTTCGCGTTTATTCTCGAATTCCTGTTCGATCTGGGCCAGCCTGGCCTCGGCCGCCTCTTTCTGCTTGTGGATGTTTTCCTCGAGCGTCCGCTCCACTTCTTCCCGGCGTTTTTGGAGGGCTTGATGGAGGTTGCTCTCGATTTCGCTGATGATGCCCGCCGATTCTTCCAAAAAATTATCCTCTGGAGTCATGAACCTTCTCCTTGTCGGCCGTTTGCCCGACCACTTTTATGACCGCGGCTTTTCGGAAACGGGTTCCATCGGCGAGGCATGAAAGTATCGCCGCCCGCATTCCTGATCACTCCCATAATAAAGGGAACGCGCCCGGTCTCGCCCGCTGACATGATGCAGTTTCCATTAAAAAAAATCCTAACATATTCCCCGCCGAATGACAAACGCTACAATCCGCAGGGACTCTCAAAGAGCCGGGCGGTGCTCGGGGCGGGATGGTCGCTTTTTTAAGACCGGCATCCGGTCCATCGGGATTTTCGAAATGACTTCGTCGACCGAAGTGATCCCCTCTTCGACCTTCGACCAAGCGTCCTCAAAGAGAGCGATCATCCCGGCCTCCCGCGCCGCGTTCCAGAGGACATCTTCATCACAGCCGTTGGCAATCAATCCCCGAAGTCGCTGATCCACCACAAGCAGCTCATAGACGCCGATCCTCCCTCTATAGCCTGAATACCGGCATTCCCGGCATCCCCTGCCCCGAAAGAATTTCCCGATTTTGGAGACATCCAACGAAGCGATGATCTCCGGCGGCTCCGTTTCGCATTTGCATTCGGGGCAGATTCTTCGAACCAACCTCTGAGCCAGGATTCCCGTGACCGCGGAAGCCACGAGGTACGGCTCGAGGCCGATATTGAGGAGCCTGGTGATTGTGCCCACCGTGTTGTTGGTATGGATGGTGCTAAGGACAAGATGCCCGGTCAGGCCGGCCCGCGTGGCGATTTTCGCCGTTTCCGAGTCGCGAATCTCTCCGACCAGGATGGCTTCCGGATCTTGTCTTAACACATGGCGAAGGATCGTCGGGAACGTCAATCCTATGGCCTCGTTGACTCCCACTTGGGTGATCCCGGAAATCCGGTATTCCACGGGGTCCTCGATCGTCACGATATTTTTCGTTTCCGAGCGAAGCTGCTGAATGAGGGCGTAGAGCGTTGTCGATTTGCCGCTCCCCGCCGGGCCCGTCGTCAGAATCATCCCCCGCGGCTGGCTGATCAGAGTGATGATCGTCTTCAGCGCCTCCTCGGGAAAGCCGAGTTTGCCGAGGGGAACGAGTCCGGTCGTATGATCGAGAAGCCGGATAACGATTTTCTCTCCGTGGACCGTAGGCAGCGTCGAGATCCGGAGGTCGATATCCCTATCTTTGAGGCGGAGCAGGCTCCGGCCGTCCCGGGGCAGCCTTTTGTTCGTGATGTCGAGCTCGGAAATGATCTTGATCCGGGTGATGACCGAGTCATGGATGCCCTTGGGATAGCGGATGATATTTTTAAGCTCTCCGTCGATCCGGTACCTGACCTGGATGCCCTTTTCTTCCGGCTCGATATGGATGTCGCTCGCCCTGGATTTTGCCGCGTCGGCGAGGAGCATGGTGACGAGCTTCACGATACGCGGACCTTCGTTCACCACGTCGGAGGTTTGAATCGTGACATTCTCGTCAGCGGCTTTATCCCCGTCCACGCCGGTGACGAATTCGACCTTATCGCTGAAGGGGATCTCGTCAACGAATTCGAAAGAAGTATCGGAATATCCGAAATATTTATCGATGGCGGCTCTTATCGAGGTTTCCGCGGCCACGCAGACTTGGATGTTCCGTCCGGTGACGAAGGCCAATTCGTCGACGGTCTTCATGTCCAGCGGATTGGCCATCGCCACGGTGAGCTTATTCTCATGGAGCTGGAGGGGAAGGACAAGGCCCCTCTCCATAATCTCCCGGGGAACGAGCGCGGCCAGGTCTTTGGGGAGGTCGAAACCGGCGCAATCGGCGAGCGGAATCGAGAATTGCCTGGAAAGGGCTTCGGCGATCTCGGCCGCCGTGACGAAGCCGATTTCGACCAGAATTTTGCCGAGAGGCTTATCCCTGGTCTTCTGGAGAATGAGCGCCATTTCCAGCTGGCTGGGGCTGATCAATCCCAATTCCAAAAAAATTTCCCCGATTTTTTTGCTATTTTTCATGGCGCCTTTCCCTATTCACATCCTTCGGAAGATAATCGGCCGCGGCCTCACCATGGGCCCGTCCGCTCTTCGTCCGAGCTTCGCTTCGCGCTCATGGAATTTCATTCAATCCTTAAGCTCGGCTAGGATCGACTTGACGTATTCCAAGGGCGGCGTTATTTTTCGGTAAAAAGCGTCGCGGAGTTTCCCCGCATAGTCCTCGAAGCGGTTGAAGTCCTCGGGGTTGCTCCAATTCTCAAGGGTGAGCTTGTCCAGAAGGTCTTTCAAAACCCCGAAATTCAGAACATGGGCGGCATAGCCTGGAAGAACGCATCGTTCTTTTTCGCACATCTTGAAGCTGCGGAAGACGATCGTCCGCAGGACTTCCTGGCTGCTGATCATTTTCTGCCTAAGGAAAAACAGGTCCTTCGACGACTCGGCCTGGAAACCCTCCCGGGCGAGCTTTTTGGCGTTTTCCAGAATTTGGATCATCTCCCTAATGAGCGACTCTCCGTCCAGGATTATCCGGCCGCCGTTTTGGAAGTATCCGATTTTTCGGTTGTCGTCCGCGATTTCCGACTTGCGATATTTCTCGAGCACGGCAAAAAGGTCTTCGAATTTAGCAGCGGCGGGCGCCGCGTTCTTGCCCTCGGATTCAAAAATCGGCCGCGCCTGGGGCCGTGGCACGGCATCCCCGGAATTTTCCAACGGCTCTTCGTTCTTAGGGCGTTCCGTTTCGGCGGGGAAAAATTTCCGTTCCGGCTCTCCCGGGCCTCGTTTGGCCTTTTCCCGGGACATGAATCCGAATTCATCGCCTCCCATGCCCGGGATGTCCTCCAAGCCGGAACGCCCCGGACTCTCCGAAACCGATCCGTTTTTCGCTTTGCTTTTAAAAATCACGGCCGTTCTCCCACTTTGAGGTTCCGCTCCCCGATCAAACGGAGAGCGGAAAGAGAATCCTAAGTTCTCAGCCGGCTCTCAGTCTACCGGACGTCCGCGGGCTCTTCCATCACCCCTCCCGACGATCTTTAAGAGGATTTTCCGCGCCGCCCCCTCACCGAGGGGGGTGAATTCCCGTGATCTCCCTCGCCAGGAGTCCCAAGCCGGCTTTCGCCGTCCTTGTCATGAGCAGCGAAAATAAAGTATATAAGGGAAGCTCATGAGCAAGCCGAGAATCCTGATTTGCGAAAAAAATCCGACGCGGCGAACGGACATCGTCAGCCTCCTCCAAAAAAACGAAACCGAGGTATTCGCCGTCTCGTCGATGACGCAGGCCGTCCGCGTCCTCCTCGAACAAAACGCTGTCCGGCTCCTCGTGGCCGGAATCGAATCCCTCGGCGCGCCTCCGTTCGACATTCTGCGCAGCCTGAGGAAAGAGGTTCCGGGCCTGTCGATCATCGGCCTGGCCAAAGTCCAAAATCCGCATACCGGAATCAGCCTCCTCAAGGCCGGGCTGTTCGATTCCATCGCCGCCCCGGATGACCTCGTCGGACTCTACGCCGCGGTCAAAAATGAGCTGATCAAAAAAGACCTGGCCGCAAAGAACCAGCTCTATGCCAGAAGCCTCCGCCGGCTCAAGACCGAGCAGTCCAAGAGTCAGAAGAAGGCTTCGGACATCGAGGAGCTCTTCGGCTCGGCGGTTGAAAACCTCATGACCGCTCTGGACCTTCGCGACGTCGAAACGTTCGGCCAGTCGCTGACCGTGGCTAAATACAGCCAGGTCCTGGCCCGTCTGCTTGGGATCAACAAGGCCGACGTTCTCGACGACATCCGCAAAGGCGCGCTCCTTCATGACATCGGAAAGATCGCGATCCCGGACACGATTCTCAAGAAAGCGGGGGCTCTGACCTCCGAGGAATGGGAGAAGATCAAGCTTCATCCCTCGCTCGGCTACGGCCTGATAAAGGAGATCAAGCTGGCCAAGGCAATCGGGAATATCGTCCTCTGCCACCATGAGCGCTATGACGGAAGCGGATATCCTTTCGGTCTGAAAAAGGAGAAAATCCCGCTCGAAGCGAGAATCTTCGCCCTGGCCGACGCCCTGGACGCGATCACCGCGCCCCGGCCTTACCGGAAAGCCCGCGACTTTCAGGCGGCGAAAAAAGACATCGTCGAAAATTCGGGGACGCAGTTCGACCCGAAGACGGTCGAGGCTTTTTGTTCGTTGAGCATCGACAAATGGGAACGCATCCGGTACGAGACGACCTCGAACATCCCGAATATCGAGGAATTCGCCCGCCTGGTCAGAAAATCGGGGGTGTCAAGCGATCGTCGCTTTCCTGGCCGCAGCGACGCGGGGAACGCCGGCTAAATCCGGGAAAATTTTTTTCTGCCGCCAGCGCGGGTCGATACTCGTGAAGGCGCGATCCGCCTGCCCTTGGCCGATCTCGAAGAGCAGCCAACCGCCCGGCTTCAGAAAAGCGAGCGCGCCTCGGGCCAAGCGGTCCATGACTTCCAGCCCGCCCGGTCCGGCGACAAGAGCCCGTTTCGGTTCGGATTTCCGGATTTCGGGTTCGAGCTCGAGCCATTCGGCGGTGGAGACATAGGGCGGATTCGAGACGATGATATCCACGCTGTTCCGGGGAAGACGCCCGGCCAGCGGCTCGAAAAGATCTCCCTCAAAAAACGTCACCGCCTTGGCGCCATGGCGCTCGGCATTGAATCGGGCTACGCGGAGAGCCCTCCGGCTCCGGTCTACGGCGAAAATCCGGGCCCGGGGAAGCTCTCGGGCCAAAGCAACGGCGATGTTGCCGCATCCGGTGCCGATATCGACGATTCGAAGTTTTTTCCCAGACGCCGAGAGAGCGATCACTTTCTCAACCAAGAGCTCGGTCTCCGGCCTCGGGATGAACACCCCGGGCATAACCCGGAAGGACATCGACCAGAATTCCTTCTCGCCCAGAAGATAAGCCAAGGGAACGCGGTTTCGTCGTTTTTCGATCAGCCGGAAAAACCGCCGCTCGGCGGAGGACGAAAGCTCCTTTTCCGGCGAAATCAGAAATCCGAGCTCGCCGAGCGCCGCCGCCTTCCGCAGAAGGAGGCGGGAATTGAGCTCGGGATTGGTTTCAGGGAGCCCGGCGAGAAGGCTTTTCCCCCGAAGATAGAGCGCGCGGACGGAGCTCACGGAGCGTCTTTTTTTTCGAGCTGTCTGGCTTGATAATGGAGCATGAGCTTCTCGAGGATCCCGTCCAGGCCGCCGTCCAGGATCGTGCTCATATTATGGAAGCTTTCGTTCAGGCGGTGATCGGTGATCCGCGATTGGGAGAAATTGTAGGTCCGGATCTTTTCGCTCCGCTCCCCCGTTCCGACCTGCGATCTTCGGTTTTGGGCGATCCGCTCCTGCTGCGCATTCCGGGCGATTTCCATCAGTCGGGAACGGAGGACGCGCAGGGCACTTTCCTTGTTCCGGTGCTGCGATTTTTCGTCCTGACAGGAGACGACCATTCCGCTCGGTTTGTGCGTGACCCGGATGGCCGTATAGTTGCGGTTGACGTTTTGTCCGCCCGGACCCGACGAGCCGAAAGCCTCGATCTTCAGGTCCTTGGGATCGAGCTTGACCTCGATTTCATCGGCTTCGGGGAGGACGGCGACGGTCACCGTGGAGGTATGGATGCGGCCGCTGGCCTCGGTCCGGGGAACGCGCTGGACGCGATGGACGCCTCTTTCGTATTTCAGGAATGAATAGACCCGCTTGCCCTGAATACCGGCGATGGCCTCTTTGAACCCGCCGATCGGAGAGAGACTCGTGTCCATGACTTCGAATTTCCAGCCTTTGTGTTCGGCATAGCGGGCATACATCCGAAAAAGATCCTGGGCAAAAAGCGAGGATTCGTCGCCTCCCGCCCCGGCCCGGATTTCGAGAAAGACGTTCTTCTCGTCCAGCGGATCCTTGGGCAGGAGAAGGAATTTTATCTCGCCCTCGAGGTCGATTTCCTTGGCCGAAAGGCGCTTGATCTCGGTTTCGGCCAGGGCTTTGAGCTCGGGGTCGGCGTCGGGGGCGGCAAGGATCTCCCGCGAGTCGTGGATGTCTTTCTTGACGCGCTTGTATTCGGCGAAGGTCCGCACGAGCGGTTCAAGCTCGGCCCGCTCTTTGGCAATTCCCTTGATCTTCTGCGGATTGGCGATCAGGGCAGGGTCGGACAGACTTCGGCTCAGTTGGCGGTATTTTTCCTCGACGGATTCCAGTTCCGGAAACATCAGGCCTATTTCTTCGGCTTCGCCTTCGCCTTCGTCTTGATCGCTTGGTATTTCTTCTGGAATTTTTCGACGCGGCCGGCGCTGTCGATGAATTTCTGTTTCCCGGTGAAAAAGGGGTGACACTGCGAACAGATTTCAACGCGGATCTCTTTTTTCGTCGAACGCGTCTGGAACGTGTTGCCGCAGGCGCAGATCACGGTGCTTTCATCGTAAGTCGGATGGATATCTTTCTTCATCGGATCAATCTCCTCATAAAGCGAAAAATTATACCACATCCGCCGCCTTTTCGCCAAAAGAAACTCGCTGGGGGTGATTTCGAACCGGTGCCGGAATCTCCCTCGGCCCCCTGGGAACCAGTCCCGTCGGTTCCCCCCGTCGAAAACCGACGGGGCCCCCTTCCGCTATGGGGCCTTAGGGAGATTCCGGCACCTCATTGAAATCACATTTTTTGACATGCACCCAGAATTACGACCCTCTTCCATCAAATTCGGATTCGGGATATGACTTTTTGTTCTTTTGAATGGGATTGGGTCCCGGGGGATTTCTCGGCCGGACCCTAATCGATGGCCCCGAATTTTCGTTCGAATTCGATCGGGTCGATAACAAATCCGGACCTGTTCAAGCTCTGCTTGACGATCTCTTTGTAAGCCTTGGAATCAAAATATTCCTTGAGCTCCCGGGAGAAAGGGAAAACCTGTTCTTCGGATTTCCATTCGTAGATCCCGCCCTCGGTCGTTTTCAGGCAGTTGAGATGGACGGCCCAGGCCAGCTGCCGGATGGACATATGGCTGAACGTCCGCCGGAGCGACTGGACCTCGCCCTCTTTTTCGGGATTGAAAAAGCGGAAATAACGGGAAAAAAGGACGGCATTGTGGTAATACGCGGGGAAGGCGAGGATGGAGTCCACGCGCGTCTGTTTTCCGAGATAAACGAACAGGTCCATGATTTTTTTGCTCATGCCCAGCCCCGGATGCTGCTGGCCGGGAAGGGCTCCGTGTTTCTCGGAGAACTCCGCGCTGGGATTTTGAAGGGTCAGCCATTCGACGAACAGGCTCTTAAGCGAAGGAATGGGCTGTTTCGGGACAAGCTCTTTTTTCGGAGAAAAAATTCCCTCCCGGATTTTCAGGTCGACGATCAGGAGGTCGGGATCTTTTTCCCGGAGAAAGATCCGCAATCTCTGGAGGGGAGAGGCCGAAGAATCCAAATCAAAGACCAGCGGCCAGAGATGTCGTTTCCGGGCTTCCTTATAGAACCCCTTTTTCCCGAGAACGGCGAAGACTTCGTTCAACGTGTACCGGCCGAGGAAGAGGGAAGTTTCTCTCATCCCGCCCGTATCGGAAAGGAGATCGCCGTCCTCGAGAGGCCGGCTCACCCAGGATATTCCGTTTTTTGATTCGTCCGCGCTCATGGCAAAACTCAAGGCTCGGGTCCTTTGGAATGTCCGGATCGACTTCCATTCCCGAGGAGCCCGTTTCCTCTGCGTTCCGTTTGATTGTAATCGATTTGAATCCAAAAAAAAAGGGAATCCCCTCCTTGGCGCCACTCCGCACAAGGAAAAAAGAAGACGATTCTTCGGGACCTTGCCCGGTCACCCGTCCGCTATCGCGGATTCCGCGGATTTGTAGAAAGACAGGGTATCATCGCCCAGGGTGACTTGGCGGACGCGCTCAAAATACTTTGCCTCGAACCTGGTCTTGAAGTGATGCCGAAGGACGATCAGCCCGCCGGGCGACAGGACGTCCCTTTTTTTCAGGACCTTGAGCGGATTCCGCTCGTCGATCAATCGATAGGGAGGATCGAGGAAGATGATGTGGAACCTGGCTTTTTCTTTCCCGAGCCGGATCACGCCCCGGTTGAATTCCTCGAAAATGACCCGGGCGCCGGCTTCGGCCCCGCACTTCGCCAAATTATGTTTGAGGATCCTGACGGCCGGAGCGAAATGTTCGATGAATACGGCCCGGGACGCGCCGCGGCTGAGGGCTTCGATGCCGATCGAGCCCGTTCCCGCGAATCCATCGAGGATCGCGGTCCCCCGGACTTCATCGCGGAGGATATTGAACAGAGCGGACTTGAGCTTGTCCGGCATGGGGCGGACGAGCGGGCTGGGAACCTTGCGCAGGCGCTTGCCTTTGTAAATACCGGCGATGACGCGGATCATGATCTTAATGAAAAACCGATATCGTCTTAAGGCCGGTTTTGAGTTCCTTGATGCCCCGCGGCATCAGATACCAATCGTTCGTTTTCCCGGCTTCGTCGTCGCTGGCCTTCGCGGCCGCGAGGATAATGAGATCGAGGACCGTGACCGGAAGCTGCTGGGCGTCGATGAAGAGCTTTTTGAAATCGACTCTCGCCCATCCGTTCTCCGTGACCAGGATTCCCTCGAAATACAGGCTCATCTCCGGCTTGAGGAAGGAGGGCAGGTTCTGACCTCTCAGATCGATGGCCACCATGCCCTCGACCTTGTTCCCTTCGAAGAGCTTGAGCTTCAGCTCCTTCATGATTTTCTCTTTTTCGGCCTCGATCCGGTAGGCGAGATAGGAATTGAATTCGCTCTCGCTGAAATCCATTCTCTGCGCCGGCTTCGACCGCCGGGCTTCGCTCTCGGCCTCGATTTTTTGAAGCGCCTGGATGACCTTCAGAGCTTCGCGCTTGGTCGCGGCCGGCAGCTCACCGCCCCGGGCAGGAATGAGAAAGAAAAGAACGAACAAGGCGGTTCCGGCAAAGACCGAAAGCCACTTTTCTCGAGCAAACGACATTTCCTCCTCCAGTCTTCATGCTAACAAATCACGGCTGTTCTGTAAACGCGAGAGAATGAGGGGCAGAGCGATCGGAACCCATCCGAGGGCGAGAGCGGGCACGGTTCAGAAAAACGAAGTTTTTCTGAGAGCTCGAGAACGAGGGCGAGCGGATTTTCCTCGCCGGGGAAAATCCGCGTGGTGACGAGCACTCTGCCCCTCGTTCTCAATACTCCGGGGATCGGCATGGAAGGTTGTTTTCTGCACGGAACGAATGTAAACTATATCTTTATC
>Ga0214473_10009438_pt1 | contig 11526 bp, 7 predicted proteins | sample RVTome_7_FD_203509 | JGI IMG/M metagenome (GOLD analysis project Ga0214473, IMG submission 203509) | Soil microbial communities from uranium-contaminated site in the Upper Colorado River Basin, Wyoming, United States - RVT98D197 | ecosystem: Environmental > Terrestrial > Soil > Contaminated >...
CCGGATCGTAGTAGGTGGGCATCTTGGTCCCGGGCATCAGTTTCTGGGGGTTCTCGATCCAGCGGGCGATCCAGTCCGGATTGAGCCGCTCGTGCGCCAGCGTCAGGTCCGGGGCCCATCCTTCCGGCGGCCCCTGGGGCTTGCGCGACCCCTGCTGATGACAGTTCCAGCAATTGAAGTAATCCTCGGTGAACATCCTGAGCGCCGCCTGTAATTCGGCGCCCCGCGGCTTCTCCTTCGGCAGCGTCTGGAACGGGAACGAGCGGGCGTCCTTGGCGGCGAAGCCGTGGACCAGCAGATTGGTCTGGGTGTCGGTGAAGCCGAACGACGGCATCCGGACCTGCAGCCACGGGCGGATGGGGGAGGGGGCCTTGAAGAAATTGAACAGCCACTCCGGCTGCACCTTGTCCCCTTCGCCGTCGAGGATCGGCGGGGCGAAGGAGGGGGCGCTCGCCTGCGCCTCGTCCTCGCCCATGCCGCCGGCCTTCAGGTTGCCGACGATGCTCTGGCGGATCGCGCCGCCCGCGCCGTCGAGGATGTGGCATCCCTGGCAGTTGGAATCGCGGACGAGACGACGCGCCGCCTCCACCGCCTGATCGCGCGCCGACAGCCGGCGGACGCTCTCCAGGGGGACCTTCTCCTTGGTCAGACCCTGCAGCACCAGGGTGACGGTCTCCGCCTGATCGTCGGTGAAGTCGAACTGCGGCATCCGCAGCCGGTCGTAGAACGCCAACACCTTCCCCTGGTCGAAGATGCGCGGTGACTTGAGCTTCTGGAAGTACCACGCCGGAGCGGTGTGCTCGATGTCGTGGATGAATCCGAAGAACAGCAGGTCGGGATGCTTGCTGCCCGCTTCGGACAGTTCGGTGCCGATCGGCGGGGTCTTCTCGAAGCCCGGGATGATGTGGCAGCCGAAGCAGCCGTACCGCTGGATGGTCCGTTCCCCGAGGAGGATGTCCTTCTCGCCGTCGCTCAGCAGGCCGAGCTTCGCCTGCGCGTCCTGTGCCGTCATGCGCTGCGACAGGTAGGCGAGCAGCGTGCGGTCACGGGCCTCGGGATTCGGAGACGGAGGCGTGGCGGCGGTTCCTTCGTCGCGCAGGGTCATCAGATAGGAGGTGATGTCGAGGGCTTCCTGGACCGTCAGACGCAGGCTCGGCATCCGGGTCTTCGGATCGTAGGACTTCGGGTCCATGACCCAGCGGTAGATCCACTCGGGGCGGAGTTTGCTGCCGACGCTCGACAGGTCGGGTCCGAACCGGCGCTCCCAGGCAATCGGATCGGGAGCTTCGAGACGGTTGCGGGCTTGGAGAACATCGGCAGCGGCTTCGTCCCGTTCGATGGCATGACAGCCCATGCAACCGATCGATTTCACCAGGCCCTCGCCGCGCCGGGCATCGCCCTTCCCGGGGAGCGGCGATGTGGGGAACGATTCCCCTTTGCCCCGCAGGTAGGCGATGATGCCCCGGATTTCGGCCGCTTCGCGTTCGGCATCCTCCGGCTCCGGGTTGTTCCGCAGACCGAAGAACCGCGGCATGCGGGTGCTCGGCCGGAACTCCTTCGGGTTGCTCAGCCAGCGGGCCACCCACTCGGGGTTGGTCTTCGCCGCCAACCGGGTCAGCGTCGGCCCGACCTTGTCACGCTCCTCGTAGCCGCGGATCTTGTGGCAGCCGAAGCAGCCGTAACGCTCGACGATCTGCAGGCCGCGATTGAGACGCGGCGCCTGCGGCACGGTGACCACCCCCTGGTGGCACTTCAGGCAGGAGGTCTCGGTCCGGCTCTTCGCCAGCATCGGGAACTCCCACAGGTGGTCCCGTTCCCAGTCGTACCGCTTTTTCCATTCCGCGCGCTGGGTCCCGTTGTCCGGTGTGTGCGTCGCGTAGACGAAGTCCACGGCACGGTCCCGGCCGGAATGACAGGGGGTGCAGCCGAACTTGTCGAGCGGGTGGGGCGAACCCCCGCCGACGAACAGGTCCTGGCGCGGATGACTCCGGAACGGATGGGGCTGCTCCTCGAAACCGGCGCGATCCGCGGCCAGGTGGCAGGTCTGGCAGCGGTCGGCGCGCGGGATGCGCGTGAAGTTGATGTCGATCGGCACCTTCTCCAGGACCACCTGCTGGATCTTGTTGGTCGGCGCCACGAAATCCATCAGCGGCGCGTTGAGCGCCGCCAGGGCGGCCCGCATCAGGCCGTGCGGCGCGACCTTCTCCAGACGCCCCTGCAGGCGTTTCGCCTCGGCGTTGAGGGCCTCGATGCGATCGCCGGCCTCGTCGGCCCGGCCGGTGACCGCCTTGACCGCGGCCGCGGCCGCGGCCCGCGCCTTGTCGTTCTCGAGCAGCGTGGTGCGGAGGCTTTCGAGCCGCCGTTCCATCGCCTGGACTTCCGCCTGCAGGTCGGCGGCGTGCGGATGACCTTCGTTTTTCTTCTCTTCGTATTCGAACTTGCGGGCGTCGTAGGTCGACTTGACCTCGCGGAAATTCAGGTCGGTGCGATAGTGATCGGTCTCGATGCGCCGCAGGCGGGCGGTCGCCTCCTCGAGTTCGCGGCCCCGGGCCCCGGCCTCGGCGCGCGCCGCCTCCAGGTCCTTCCGCGCCGTCTCCAGGGCTGTGCTGTCGACCGCCTGCCCGGCCGCTTCCAGCTCGGTCCGCACGAGACCGGCCTCGATGCGGCGGAACTCGGCCTGGTAGCGCTTCCACGACCGGCTGTAGTCGTCGTAGACCATCCAGACGGTGATCCCCAGCAGCCCCACGCTGCTGACCGCGAAGAGCAGGTTCAGCGTGCTCATCCTTCTCAGGTATTCGTCGACGACCTTGGGCACGGCACCCTCGGCGGTCCGGCGGGGGAGAGCCCGCGCCGGCCGTCAAATGTTGAAGAACGCCTCCGGGATGTAGACCAGGAAATGCAGGTTCATGGTCCAGCGCAGCAGCATCTTGATCGGCAGGCTGAGCATGGTCAGCAGCAGGAACGTCATGACATGAAAGCGCGCCGGTCCCAGCTTCTCCAGGTATTTCTTCAGCCAGGTGCGCGCCAGGATCGGCGGCAGCGCCAGGAAGTAGGCCAGCACCAGCACCAGCCCGAACATCTCGCGGATCAGCGGGTTCTTCGGCAGCGGCATCCCCAGCAGCTTGACCCAGACCAGCTGCGAGAACTCGACGTTGATCAACGGCACCAGCTTGTGCGGGTCCCAGTGCTCGAAGGGCCCGAAGAAGTTCTGGTTGGGTCCGCGCAGGAAGGTGCCGATGACGATCAGCCAGACCCACAGGACCACGAACCCATAGAGAAAGATGGTGATCTCGACCTTCCGGTCGCGGAAGCAGTAGTAGCCGTTCCCCTTCGGGTTGGTGTCGATGTACGGAATCGCCATGAGCCCGACGATGATCAAGCCCGGCAGCAGCACGCCGGCGATCCACGGGTCGAAGTAGACCAGCATCTCCTGCAGGCCGAGGAAGTACCACGGCGCCTTGCTGGGATTGGGAGTCTTCGAGGGATTGGCCGGCTCCTCGATCGGCGCCTTCAGGAGGATCGACCAGACGACCAGGAAGACGGTCCACAGGATCAGACAGATGAACTCGATGTAGACGAGATCGGGCCAGACGAGGACCTTGCCGTCGCCGGCCTCGCGCTTCTCGGTCACCGGTTCGCCCTTGGCGAGACACGTGTCATTGACGCGGGCCTGCTGCAGGCTGAACCAGGTGAAGAAACCGACCAGGAAGATCATCCCGGCGATCGGCACATTGTCCGGCTTGCCGACGATCAGCCGGAAGCTCGGGTCGAGACAGGCGACCAGGAACAGCGCGCCGGTGACGGCGAACACCGTCCAGAAGACCAGCGGCCGGTAAATCGCCGCCAGCGGCCGGGTCAGGCGGCGCAGCCAGCCCGGTCCCGCCTCGCCGGGAAACAGGATGGCGAAGAACAGGAGCGTCGTCAGCAGGAATAAGCGCGACGGCTCGGAGAGCCAGTTGATCGCGTGCTTGATCGGTTCGAGGAGGGTCATGCGCCGCCGTCAGACCGGCCCGGATATGCCGCCGTCCTTGCGGACGCGCCAGAAGTGCACCGCCATCAGGATGGTGGCGACCACCGGGATGCCGACGCAGTGCAGGACGTAGAAGCGCAGCAGCGCGCCGGCGCCGACGAAGCGGCCGGCCAGCAGCGCGAAGCGCGCGTCGTTGCCGGCATGCACCAGTTGGATGTCGCCGAGTTTCATCAGGGGCGCCATCGGCCCCTCGTGGCCGACGAGGGGCGTCGCCCGGGCCATGTTGGAGCCGACGGTGACCGCCCACATCGCCAGCTGGTCCCAGGGGAGCAGGTAGCCGGTGAACGACAGCAGGAGGGTGAGGACGAGCAGCAGGACGCCGACGTTCCAGTTGAACTCCCGGGGCGGCTTGTACGAACCGGTCATGAAGACGCGGAGCATGTGGAGCCACACCGTGATCACCATGGCGTGGGCGCCCCAGCGGTGCAGCTCACGCATCACGCCGAGCGGCACCTGCTCACGCAGGTCGACGATGTCGACGTAGGCGTACTCGACCGTCGGGTGGTAGTAGAACATCAGCAGCAGGCCGGTCGCCACCTCGACCAGGAACAGGAAGAAGGTGATTCCCCCCATGCACCAGGTGAAGCGCAGGCGGATGCCGCTCTTGCGGACCTTCACCGGGTGAAGGTGGAGGAAGACGTTGGAGAGGACGGCCAGACCGCGATTGCGGGCGGTGTCCATCGGTCCGTGGCGGAAGATCGAGTTCCAGACCTGGGTGGACCGCGTGTACTCCCATAACTGCTTCAGCATTCCTGGCCTCCGGGGCCGTCCGGGAGTTCCGGCGCGGCCGGCGTCAGACCGTCAACAACGACTCGGCCTGGCTCCACTCACCCTTCTCGTAGGTGAACGATCGTGTCTTGTCGATCAGGATCTGGCCGTCCTCGGCCAGCACGATGCGGTAGCGTTCGAGGGGCCGCGGCGCCGGGCCCTCGTAGTTGATCCCCGTGCGGTAGAAGCCGCTGCCGTGGCACGGACACTTGAACTTGTTCTCGGCCTCCAGCCAGTTCGGGGTGCACCCCAGGTGCGTGCAGACCGCCTTCAGCGCATAGATCGCGCCATCCTCCTCGCGCACGATGAAGACGCCGAAGGTCTCCTTGAAGCGGGTGTCCACGGCGCCGGTCAGATAGTCCTCCGGGAGCCCCGCCTTGAATGTCTGCGGCGGCTCGAACAGGACATTGGGGAACATGAACCGGTTGGTCGCCACCGCGCCCGCGGCGCAGGCGGCGGCAAAGCTGGTCCAGGCGACGCCGAGCGTCGACAGAAACCCGCGCCTGCTGACCTGGCCGGGTCCCCGGGCCGCGGCGCCCTGGGCGGCCGCTTTCGGGGCCGCGGCTCCGCCCGCCGGTGCCGGGACGCCTGCCGCAGAACCGGTGACCGTGCCTGCAGCGGGCCCGGAAGCCGCCTTGTAGGCGTCCGATCGGATCGGGGTCGCCACCGCCTTCGGGGAGGCGGCCGGCGCGGGCGCGGATCCGTCCGTCGGGGGTGTGAGGGCTCCCCCGGACCCTCCTCCGTCCCTGGCGGTTCCGTCGGTCATCGCGTCGCGCTGATCGTGAAAAAAATCACCTTCACAGGCGCCCCGGCCCGCGGCGATTGTGGGAACGCTGCGGGCGGGACCGCCGGAAAAAGCGGGCGATTTTCAATCACCCTCCGGGGTGATGTCAATAGCGACGTGATCAGCGGGGATCCCGTTCGAGCGCGGCGATCGTCTCGAAGGCCGCCTGGCGGACCCGCAGGCTTGGGTCGGTGTCGCGCAGGCCGCGAAGGCGATCGAGATGCGACGCGTCGCCGACCCGGGCGAGGCCCTGCAGCGCCCCGATGATCGCCTCCTCTTTCTGATATTCGGAGAGCGCCCGCGGACCGGCCGCGCCATCGTCCCGGTGGACCGCGTCGAGATAGACCCGATCGGTCATCCGGGCGAGCAGAAACGCCCCCGCCGGATCGCCCCTGCGCGCCAGGGCCAGGGCGGCGTTCCAGGCGACGTCCTCGACCGGATCATGCAGCAGCCGGCGCATCGGATCGGCGAGCCCGGGATCGGCGGGCAACGCTCCGAGGGCGTAGACCGCCACCTTGCGCAGACCGGCGTCCTCGGCCTCGAGCAGCGGCAGCAGTCCGGACGCGCCGCGCGCGTCCCCGATGGCGCCCAGCCCCCAGGCGGCGAAGATCCGGGTCTCGGGGTCGGTATCCCGCCCCGCCGCGTCGACCAGTGCTTTGACCGCCCTGGGGTCGCGGGCCTCGCCGAGGGCCAGGGCGAGGTAACGCCGCACCCGCGGGTCGTCGCCGCGGCCGTCCTCGAACAGGGCGAGGATGTCGGGAACCAGGCGCGGGTCGCGGCGCTTGCGGTCGTCACTTGGAAGGAGGCGGGATAGATCGAGGGCTTCCTGCCAGGCGCCCCGGCGTCCGCGCAGGGCATTCACGACATCGGCGGGGGTGCGGTTTTCGTCGGCGATCAGACCGAAGAGGATGTAGACGAGACCGGCCAGGGCCGCGATCCCGAGGCCGAAGAGCAGCAGGGGGGATCGCCTTCGACCCGGCACGGTGGCGCCGGCGGTCGCCCGTGCCGGCTCGTGCACGGCGAGGTCGGGGTCGTACGCGATGCCCGGCGGAAGATCCGGATCGTCCGGGTCGCCGGCGCCGCGGTCGCCGCGAAGCGCCGTCATCGGATGAGCGATCCCAGGAAGATCGTCGCCAGACCGAGGAACGACAGGAATCCGAGGCAGTCGGTGAAGGTCGTGACGATGACCCCGGAGCCAATCGCCGGATCGAGACCGAGCCATTTGAACAGCAGCGGGATGGTCGCGCCGGCCAGACCGGCAACCAGGAGGTTCGTGACCATCGCCATCCCGATCACCAGGCCGAGCATCGGGTTCCCCTTCCAGACGGCGGCGACGATCGCCATCAGCAGGCCGGCCGCGAGACCGATCGTCACGCCGACACCGACCTCCTTGAAGATGGCGCGCCGGGCGCTGCTGAAGTCGATCTCGCCGAGCGCGATGCCGCGGATCATCACGGTCAGGGCCTGGGTCGCGCCGTTGCCGCCCATGCCCGCGACGATCGGCATGAAGGTGGCGAGCGCCACGACCTGGGCGATCGAGGTCTCGAAGAGCCCGACCACGCTCGAGGCCAGCAGGGCGGTCCCCAGGTTGATCACCATCCAGGGAAGCCGGCGCCTGACCGAGTGCCAGACCGGGCTGCCGACCCGGTCCTCGGTGTTGAGACCGGCCATGTGGTACAGCTCGCGGGTCGTCTCGTCGGTGATCGCGTCGATGGCATCGTCCACCGTCACGATCCCCGCCAGGAGGTTGGCGCTGTCGACCACCGGCACGGCGAGCAGGTTGTAGTTCGAGATCACCTCCGCGACCTCGGATCGCGGCTGATCGACCCGGACCCTGAGGACCTTGGTGTTCATGATGGTCCGCAACTCCTGGTCCGGCCGGGCCAGGACCAGCTGGCGCAGCGACACCACCCCCTCCAGCCGCCCGGCCTCGTCGACGACGTAGAGATAGAAGACCATCTCCGCCTCGGGCTCGCTGCGGATGCGCGCGATCGCCTCGCTGACCCGCGTGTGGCCCTCCAGTGCCACGAAGCGCGTGGTCATCATGCCGCCGGCGGTCGTCCGGCCGTAGGTCATCAGCCGATCGAGGTTGGCGGCGGTCGCCTCGTCCAGAAGCCGCAGCACCGCGTCGGCCCTTTCCTCCGGCAGCAGCCCGAGGAGATCCGCCGCCTCGTCGGGCGCCTGGCGCGACACCAGGGCCGCCACCCGATCGTCGCCGACCTGGGTGAGCGCCTCCTGCACCACCGGGGCGGGGAGCGCCGCCACGAACTCTCCGGCCCGTCCGTGGGCCAGGAAGAGATCGATGAACGTGCGGCGTTCCGGCAGCGGCAGCGCCTTGAGGGTCTGCACGACATCGGCGGGGTGCATGCGATCGAGCAGCCGGGCGACTTCCTCGCGCGCGCCGAGACGGACGAACCGTCGCAGCACGCGCGTGTAGGCCCGGGTGGGATTGGCGGCGCCCGCAGGCGTTCGCAGCGTCATGTAGTGTCGCTCCGCGGCGATTGTAGATGATATTCTCCGGCGCGTGAGGGACCCCGCATGAGGAACTCCAGCGCCCGCCGCCGGCCACGCCTCACGCACCTGGACGATCGCGGCCGGGCCCGGATGGTGGACGTCGGCGCCAAGCCGGTGACCGCGCGGGTGGCGATCGCGGCAGGGCGGATCACCATGGGACGGCAGGCGTTCGCGGCGCTCTCCGCCGGCCTTGTTGCGAAGGGGGACGCGCTGACGCTGGCGCGCGCCGCGGGAATCGCCGCCGCCAAGCGGACCGCCGACTGGATCCCGCTGTGCCACAGCATCCCGCTCGATCACGTGGGCGTCGACATCCGGCCGGAACCGCGGCGCCGGGCCTTCGTCGTCGAAGCCCGGGCGGGGGCGCGCTGGACAACCGGGGTCGAAATGGAGGCGCTGGTGGCGGTCGCCGCGGGTCTGCTGACTCTCTACGACATGGCGAAGGCGATCGATCGCGGCATGACGATCGGATCGGTGCGACTGCTGCGCAAGAGTGGCGGACGCAGCGGGACCTGGGTGCGCCGCGGGACGGGGAGCGGGATGTCGGAGCGCCGCGGCGCCGGGCCGGGCCGGCGTTCTACCCGGCGGGCGGTCCGACCTTGACGACGATCCAGGACTCCGGGCGCAGATAGCGCTCGGCGGCGGACTTCAGATGGTCGGGCGTCGCCGCGGACGGATCCGGGCGGCCGCCGGCGCGCTCGTGCCACGCCAGCGTGCTGGCTGTCCCGAGGACACCGGCCGCCGCGGCGGCGTCCTGCCCGGCCTGGATGTTCAGGAGATCCTGCAGGTCGGACGGGACGATGCCCTCGTTGGCGATGCGCCGCATCGTCCGCTGCAGGTCGAACACTGCCTCGTCGCGCCGCAGATGGGGAGCCACGACGGCGATCGCCAGCGCGCCCCCCCGGGGATGCGCTTCCGGCAACGAGGTGACGCTGAAGGCGGCCCGGCGCGCGAAGATCATGTCCTCGAATGCCGCCAGAGTGACGGCAGTGCCGAGCAGCCGGACGATCGGGAAATCGGGATCGCCGGCGCGCGGGCCGGGGGAACCGACGATCACCTGGCTGTTGGCGGCGGCCAGGGTCCGGGCGAAGGTTCCGCCGCGCACCCGGGAGGCGGAGGTCTCCGGCGAAGCCGGCTGATCCGTCTCCGGGCCGCCCGCCGGCTCCTGCGGGCCCCGATCCCAGGAGCCGAACAGATCACGCGCCAACCCCAGAGCGGCCTCGGGGTCGAGATCGCCGGCGATCGCCAGGACCGCCTTCCCGGGACGGTAGTGCCGCGCCAGGAACCCGGCCACCTCGTCGGCCCGCACCGCCTTGATCCCCGCCGGTGTCCCGGCGCCCGGATGGGCGTACGGGTGACCCGCGTAGACCTTCTCGCGGAACAGCTCCTGGGACACGAACGCCACGTCGCGCTCGCTGCGTTCGAGGAAGTCGAGCGCGCGCCGGCGGACCGACTCGAGGACCCCGGTGTCGACCTGGGGGTCCTTGAGGAGACCGGCGAGCGCGCGCAGACCCGACTGCAGGCGGGCCGGCTCGCCGAGGAGCCGGAACTCCGTCTGGCTGCGCGACACCGCCACGTCCGGCGACGGGACGGCTTCCTGGACCGCCGGGCGGGGGCGGTGCGCCGCCGCTCCGGCGGCGTGGGTCGTGGCGGCATGGGTGGCGGTGGCGGATTGCGCGGCCATGGAGGCCAGCCCCTCGCGGCCGGCCGGATCGTCCCCCGACCCCGCCTCGATGATCAACGCCGCCGCCGCCAGACCGTGCCGGCGGTCCTCCTGGAACAGCACGATCAGGCCGTTGTCGAGGACCACGCGTCTCGGGGCGCCGCGGCCCGCCGCCCCGCGGGGGTCCCCCCAGGCACCCGATGTCGGGCGCGCCGCTTCCTCGGCGCTGTAGGCGGTTTTCGCGAACGCGGACGACGGCGTCACCGGGGTCGGCGGCGCCGTCCGCGCCGTCGCGGTCGCCGGGGCGCTCTTGAGCCGGTCGAGGACGGCGTGGAACTTCCGCTTCGGTTCCTCGGGGAAATCGCCCGCATCTTTCGGAGCCAGGATGACAAGGCGGAGGTTGTCGGGAACCAGCCAGGTGGAGGCGACGCGGGCCACCTCCGCCGGGGTCAGGCGGCCGTAGACCACCGGCAGGTCCCAGTAATACCGCACCCCGCCGAACAGCGCCGCCTCGCCGAGACCCTGCGCCCGTTCCTGCATCTGCTCGGCGCGCAGGCGTGCTTCGCGCAGGATCCGATCGGTGCACCGGCGCACGTCGTCCGCCGTGAGTCCCCGGCGCTTGATCGCGACCACCTCGTCGAGGGCCAGAGCGGCAGCGGCGTAGGCCTGCTGCGGGCTGGAGATTGCCATGCCCATGTACAGCAGCCCGGCATCCTCGAGGCCGTACGACAGCACCTGGGTGTGGGAGGAGGTGCCGCTCGCCGCCAGGACGGTGGCGACCGGCGACCCGCCGGCATCGCCGAGCCAGCGTCCGAGGACCTCGAAGGCCGGCCGGTCGGGGTGGCGGTAGCCCGGGCCGGTGAACCCCAGGGTCACCCAGGTCTCCTTGAGGTCGAGTTTCTTCTCCACGTCGCTGTGCCCGGGGAAAGCGGCGGGCGCGGCGGGCCGCGCCGGGAGCGTGCCGCTGCGCCGCGCCGGTCCGAACAGCTCGTCCACCCAGCCGGTCACCCGGGCCGGGTCGAAATCGCCCGCCACCGCCAGCGCCATGTTGTTCGGCACGTACAGGTTGCGGTAGAACGCGGCGAGCGGCTCGCGCTTCAGGCTGCCGATGGTGCGGAAGTTCCCGAGCGGCGGGACGCGGTAGGGATGGTTCGGGAAGAGCGCGCGCATCGTCTCGAGGAAGGCGACGGTGGAGGGATCGTCGTAGTAGTTGCGCACTTCCTGGCTCAGGGCGCCGAGCTCCTTGTCGATCTGCTCGTCCTTGAGATCCGCCCGGAAAGCCATCGTGGCGAGGACCTCGAGCATGTCGCGCAACGCGCCCGGGACGCCGGTGACGGTGAGATGGGTCCGATCGTAGCTCGCCCGCACCGACAGGCTGCCGCCCCAGCGATGGGCCCGGCGCTGCGCCTCGAACGGTGCGCCGCCGCCGGCGCCGCGCTGGATCAGGTGTTCGAGAAAATGGGCGTAGCCGGCGGACGACTCGATCTCGTCCCGGCTGCCGGAACGCACCCACAGGCTGGCGGACACCAGCGGTGTGGCATGGTCCTCGAGGGAAGCCACCACCAGGCCGTTGGCAAGCGTGCGGACCGCCGGCACCCCTGGGGCAGCCCCGGTGCGGGCCCCCAGCCCGGCCAGGATCAGGGCGGCAAGGCCGATCGCCACCCGTCGGGCGGACCGGGGCGCGCGCACTCGAACGTTCATCGAAGTCCCTCCGTCAGGAGCGCGCATTATAGCGCCGGAAGCGCCATCCGCCGAGTGGCGATGACCCGG